>Ga0184628_10000535_pt1 | contig 20223 bp, 18 predicted proteins | sample PLM4_5_b1_FD_133149 | JGI IMG/M metagenome (GOLD analysis project Ga0184628, IMG submission 133149) | Groundwater sediment microbial communities from an aquifer in East River, Colorado, USA - PLM4_5_b1 | ecosystem: Environmental > Terrestrial > Soil > Riparian zone | place: USA: East River... | reverse complement strand
GGTCTGCGCCGCCGTAGTCCTTGGCGGTGGCGTAGCCCTCGGCGCGCAGCTGCGTGAGGATGCGTTCGGAGTCCACCAGGGCCTTGGGGCAGCCCAGGGAGACGAAGCCGATCCTGGGGCCCGCCACTACTTCTCGGCGTCGCTCTTCGGCTGCTGCGGCTGCGGGAAGCCGGGGAAGGAGAAACCGGAGAACATGTTGCGCGCCTGGCTCTGCAGCTGGTCCTGGAACTGCGCGAACATTTTTTGGCTCTGCTCCATGTACGCCTGCATCAGGCCCTGCATCGCCGGCCCCTGCAGGTTCATGAACTGCGACCACAGCTCGTTCGAGGCGCGCGAGTTGTCGCCGTAGATGCGGTTGGACTGCTCCTGCAGCGCCTTTTGCATCTGCTGGAAGGCCTCGACGTTCTTCTCCAGGTAGGAGCCCATGAAGCCCTGCATGGCGCCGCCATAGGAGCGGATCATCTGCGAGAGCAGGTCGGAGGAGAACAGCGGCAAGCTGCCCGACTCCTCTTCGAGGATGATCTGCAGCAGGATCGTGCGCGTCAGGTCCTCGCTGCTCTTTGCGTCCACCACCTGGAATTCCTCGTGCTTGAGCACCATCTGCTTCACGTCCGCGAGCGTGATGTAGCTCGAGGTCTTGGTGTCGTACAGCCGGCGGTTGGGGTACTTCTTGATCAGGCGCAGCGGGTTTTGCATCTTGACTTCCGGATTGGCGGCCATGAGTCTACTCCTTAATACATGTGCTGGCCGCCGTTGATCGAGATGTTCGCCCCGGTCACGAACGCGGCCTCTGCAGAGCAAAGATAGATGATCAATCCCGCCACCTCGTCGGGCTTGCCCAGGCGCCCGATGGGGATCTGCGGCAGGATCTTGGAATCGAGGATCTCCTTCGGGATCGCGGTCACCATCTTGGTACCGATGTAGCCCGGCGAAATCGTGTTGATGGTCACGTTCTTCTTCGCCACCTCGAGCGCCAGCGCCTTGGTGAAGCCGTGGATGCCGGCCTTGGCCGCCGAGTAGTTGGTCTGCCCGAAGGCGCCCTTCTGGCCGTTCACCGAGGACACGTTGATCACCCGCCCCCAGCCGCGGTCGACCATCCCGTCCATCACCTGCTTGGTCATGTTGAAGCACGAATCGAGGTTGGTGCGCATCACCGCGTCCCAGTCCGCCTTGGTCATCTTCTTGAAGGTCATGTCGCGCGTGATGCCTGCGTTGTTCACCAGGATATCGATGGCGCCGACGTCGCGCACGATCTGCAGCGCCTTCGCCGCGCAGTCGTCGAAACTGGCGACGTCCACCGGATAGGCGCCGAAGGCGTGGCCCTGCGATTTCATCTCGTCCAGCCAGGCCTTGTGCTTGGTATTCGACGGAGAGTACGTCACCACCACCTTGTAGCCGGCGTCCGCCATCTTGGTGGAAATCGACTCGCCCAAACCGCCCATGCCGCCGGTGACGACGGCGATCCGCTGCTGCGCCATTGCTCTGCCCTCCTCCAAATCCAGTCTACTACATCATGTGCATGCCGCCGTTCACCGAGATGTTGGCGCCGGTGATGTAGCCGGCTTCCTCCGACGCGAGGAACGCGACCACCGCGGCGACTTCCTCGGGCCGGGCGAGTCGCCCCATCGGGATCGACGCGATGATCTGCTCGCGCACCTCGGCACGGATCGCCATCACCAGGTCGGTCTCGACGTAGCCCGGCGACACGGTGTTGACCGTGACGCCTTTCCTCACGACCTCTTGTGCCAGTGCCTTGGCAAAGCCCGCCATGCCGGCCTTCGCGGCGGAATAGTTGGTCTGGCCGAACTGGCCCTTGATCGCGTTCACCGAGGAAATGTTGACGATGCGTCCCCAGCCGCGCTCGACCATGCTGTCGATCACCTGGCGCGTGACGTTGAACACGCTGTTCAGATTGGTGTTGATCACCGCCATCCAGTCCTGCTCGGTCATGCGCTTGAACACGGCATCGCGCGTGATGCCGGCATTGTTCACGAGGATGTCCACCGGCCCCACCACCGAGCGCACGTTGTAGAACATCTCGGCGCAGCTGTCGAACTTCGACACGTCGCCCTCGGCCGCGTGCACGCGAAAGCCCTCGCCCCGCATTGCGTCCAGCCACTCGCCCTTCCTGTCGTAGCCGGGCAGGCACCCCGCGATCACCGTGTGCCCGGTGCTCCCGAGGCGCCGGCAGATCGCCGTGCCGATGCCACCCATGCCGCCCGAGACGAAGGCGATGCGCGCCGCGACCGGCTGCGCCGCCGTGCCCGCGCTGCGCGCACGCTGCAGCACCGCGCTCATCGCTCCACCGCCAGGGCCACGCCCATGCCGCCGCCGATGCACAGCGACGCCAGTCCCTTCTTCGCGTCGCGCTTGTGCATCTCGTGCAGCAGCGTCACCAGGATGCGGCAGCCCGAGGCGCCGATCGGGTGCCCGAGTGCGATCGCTCCGCCATTGACGTTGACTTTGGACACATCCCAGCCCATCTGGCGATTGACCGCGATGGCCTGCGAGGCGAACGCCTCGTTGATCTCCATCAGGTCGAGGTCCTTGGGCGTCCAGCCGGCGCGCGCCAGGCAGCGCTTGGAGGCCGGCACCGGGCCCATGCCCATGTATTTCGGGTCCACGCCGGCGGAGGCAAAGGCCTTGATGCGCGCTATGGGCTTCAAGCCCAGCTCCTTCGCCCTGCGCGCGCTGGTCACGATCACCGCGGCCGCGCCGTCGTTGATGCCGGAGGCATTGGCGGCGGTCACGGTGCCATTCTTGTCGAACGCGGGCTTGAGGCCCTGCATCGCCTCGAGCGTCGCGCCATGGCGCGGGTACTCGTCGTCGGCGAACACCACGGGGCCCTTCCTCGAGGGAATCTCGAAGGGAATGATCTCGTCCTTGAAGCGGCCGGCCTTCTGCGCCGCCTCCGTCTTGTTCTGGCTCTTCACTGCGAACTCGTCCTGCTCCTGGCGCGTGACCGCGTACTCCTTGGCCACGTTCTCGGCGGTGACGCCCATGTGGTACTGGTTGAAGGCATCCCACAGGCCGTCCACGACCATCGAATCGACCATCTTCGCGTCGCCCATGCGGAAGCCGTCGCGCGAACCGTTCAGCAGGTGCGGCGCCGCGCTCATGTTCTCCTGCCCTCCCGCGATCACCACGTCGGAGTCGCCATTGGCCACCGACTGGGCGGCGAGCATCACCGCCTTGAGGCCCGAGCCGCACACCTTGTTGATGGTCATGGCCGGGATCATGTCGGGCAGGCCGGCCTTGATCGCCGCCTGGCGCGCCGGATTCTGGCCGACGCCCGCGGCGAGCACCTGGCCGAGGATCACCTCGGACACGTGCTCCGGCCGCACGCCGGAGCGCTCGAGCAGCTTGCGCATCACATGCGCGCCGAGGTCGGACGCCGGCGTCCTCGCCAGGGTGCCGCCGAACTTGCCGATCGCGCTGCGCGCCGCACCTACGATGACGATGTCTTCCATGCTGTTCTCCTGGTTCGCCTAATTTGCCTTCTGTTTGACGTAGCGGCCGGGTGCCGGCTCGATCGCCTTGTGGCGCGCACTGCCCTGCTTCTTCGGCGCCTTGCGCTTGCCACCGCGGTACTGCCCGAGCCAGGCGGCCCATTGCGGCCACCAGCTCCCGGTGCGTTCGGCTGCGCTTTGCAGCCAGGCTTCCGGATCCTGCGGATGCTCTTCGTGCCGCTCTGCCGCCCAGTAGCTGCGGCGGTTCTTCGCCGCGGGATTGATCACGCCGGCGACGTGGCCGCTCGCGCCGAGTACGAAAGTCTTCTCGCCGCCCAGCAGCCCGAGCGAACGGTAGGCGGAGCGCCAGGGAACGATGTGGTCTTCGCGCGTCGCGACGATGAAGCTCGGCCGGTCCACCTTGCCCAGGTCCACCGGCACGCCGAGGTTGGTGAGCGCACCCGGCACGCGCAGCTTGTTCTCCAGGTAGGTGTTGCGCAGGTACCAGCAGTACATCGGGCCCGGCAGGTTGGTGCTGTCCGCATTCCAGTACAGCAGGTCGAAGGCCACGGGCTTGCCGCCGAGCAGGTAGTTGTTCACCACGTACGGCCAGATCAGGTCGTTTGCGCGCAAGCTCGAGAACACCGTCGCCAACTCCACGCCGGGCAGGATGCCGCCGCGCCCGAGCGTCGCCTCGCGCTGCGCGACGCTCGCCTCGTCCACGAACAGTCCGATCTGCCCGGTCTCGCTGAAATCAAGCATGGTGGCGAGGTAGGTGACGCTCTCCACCAGCTCCTCGCCTTTCGCCGCCAATACCGCGAGCGCCGCGCCGAGCAGCGTGCCGCCGACACAGAAGCCGAGCGCATTGACGCGGTCGGCGCCGGTGATGTCGCGAGCGGTGTGCAATGCCTGCAGCACGCCCATCTCGAGATAATCGTCCCAGCCGTAGCGGCCCTGCTCGGGCCCGACGTTGCGCCAGGACACCATGAATACGGTGTGCCCCTCGCCCACCGCATAGCGCACGAAGGAGTTCTCCGGCTGCAGATCGAGGATGTAGAACTTGTTGATGCAGGGCGGCACCATCACCAGCGGGCGCTTGGCGACCTCGGCGCTCGCGGGCGCGTACTGGATGAGCTGCATGAGCTCGTTCTCGTGCACCACCTGGCCCGGAGTCACGGCAAGGTTGCGCCCCACTTCGAAGGCGCCTTCGTCCGACTGGCTGATGCGGCCCTTGCCCGCGTCGGCGAGCAGGTTGGCGAGGCCGCGCGCGAGGCTATCGCCGCGGCCTGCCTGCACCTGGCGCAGGACTTCCGGGTTGGTGGCGGCGAAGTTCGCCGGGCACATCGCGTCCACCCACTGCTTGACGGTGAAGCGCAGCCGCTCCTTGGCCTGCCCGTCCAGTTCCGCGCTCTCCACCAGTTGCGCGAGATACTCGCCGGCCAGCAGGTAGGACTGCTTCAGGTAGCTGTAATACGGGTTGTTACGCCACTCCTCCGCAGCGAAGCGCCGGTCGCCGGCCTCCGGGCGCGGCGACGGCTCCGCGGCCTCGCCCGCGGCAAGCGCGTGCCACAGCTTGCGCTGCTTCTCCAGGTAGCTGGCCTGCAGCGCGCCGGCGCGCGAAGAGTCGCGGCTCAGGCGCGCGAGATAGTCCGCCGGCTGCGGCTGGCCTGGCGCGCTGGCCGCCATGCGCAGCCAGTTCGTCGCCATGTTGTTGCCGGCCTGCGCAATGGACGCGACGAAGGCTTCGGGGGACTGTGGGGGATTCAAGGCGGGGTATTTTGCACCGCACAAACAGGCCGGTCAAACACTCCCGCGGGGGAATCAGTGGCCGTTGCTGACCAACACCCTGACCAGGGCGATGACGGCGACGCCCGCCGCAATCAGCACGGCCTGAGCAGCGGTCGCCCGGAGTTCCGGCCGCTTGTGCAGGCCGGGAATCAGGTCCGCCACCGCCACATAGATCATGCTCGCCGCGACGATGCCAAGCAGTATCGGCTCCCAGTGCTCGAACCCCTGCAGCGTGAAGTAGCCCAGCACGCCGCCGACCAGCGTTCCGCCCGAGGACAAGAGGTTCATGGCGAAAGCCCTCGCCTTCGAATAGCCCGAATGCAGCAGCACGAGGAAGTCGCCGACCTCCTGCGGGATCTCGTGCGCCACGATGGCGATCGCGGTGATCAGGCCCAGTTCTGGGCTCTGCAGGAACGCTGCGGCGATCAGCACGCCATCGACGAAATTGTGCACCGTGTCACCGACCACGATCAGCAGGCCGGCGCGCGCGTGCTCACGGTGGTGGACGGGCTCGGCGCCGGCCTCGTGCTCGTGCGAGTGGCGCCACAGCAGCAGCTTCTCCAGCAGGAAAAAGCCGAGGATGCCGCCGAGGATCGCGCTCGCCGCCTGGTGCGGCTCGCCCTCCTCGAAGGCGTGCGGGATCACCTCGAGGAAGGCCGCGCCGAGCAACGTGCCGATGGCGAACGACACCAGCATCGGCACCCAGGAGGCGCGCAGCACCAGCGCGAAGGCGGCCGCGCACACGGACAGCACACCTCCGGCAAGGCTCGCCAGAACGATCCAGGCCAGGGTCATGGGGAGGGCGATTCTAACCACACGAACGCCGCGATGCGCTCGCGCGTGCCGTCGCGGCGGTACGAGGGGAAGCGTGCCGGTTCCGAATAGGTGCAGAAGTTGCCGCCGTAGATGCGCGTCACGCCGCGCGCCGAGAGCCGCTGCCGCGCCACGGCGCAGAGGTCGAGCAGCCAGTGTCCCGGCCGTTTCGGCGTGAAGGCCGCGGCGGCCTGCGCGTCGCGTGCGAGAAACGCCGCGCGCACCTCTTCGCCGACTTCGTACACCCTGGCCCCGATCGCCGGCCCGAGCCACGCGATCAGCGACTGTCCCGGTACGCGCATCGCATCGATCGTCGCCTCGAGGACGCCGGCGGCGAGCCCGCGCCAGCCCGCGTGCGCCGCGCCGACTACACCGCCCGCGTCATCGGCCAGGAGCACCGGCAGGCAGTCGGCGGCCTTCAGCGCGCAGACCACGCCGGGGACGCGGGCGATCGACGCGTCGGCTTCAGGCTCATCTGTCGCGTGTGCTGCATCAACCACTCCTATGCCGTGCACCTGGCGCAGCCAGGCGGGCGCCGCCGGCAATCGCGGCTCCCCGCTCCCGCGAGTGGTCACCAGCGCGCGCACGCGCGCCGGCGCCGGCCAGTCGGGCACGATCACCGGCGCAGACCCTGCAGCAGCTTTTGCAAGTCAGCCGGCGGCTCCGCGTGCCAAGTCACGGTCTTGCCGGTGCGCGGGTGCACGAGCGAAAGCTCTGCAGCGTGCAACGCCTGGCGCCCGAAGGCGAGGCCGTGCCGCGTGCCGCGCCGGTACACGGTGTCGCCGACCAGCGGGTGGCGGATGTGCTGGAAATGCACGCGGATCTGGTGCGTGCGGCCGCTCTCCAGCCGGCATTCGACCAGGGCAGCATGGCCGTAGCGCTCCAGCACGCGGTAGCGTGTCACCGCGTCCTTGCCGCGGCGCGTGACAGCCATGCGCGTGCGCGCGCGCGTGTCGCGCCCCAGCGGCGCGTCGATCAGGCCGCTGGTGGGCGGATCGCCCTGCACCACCGCGAGATACACGCGGCGCACGGTGCGGCTTTCAAGCTGGCGCGCGAGGCTTGCCTGCGCCTCGACGGTCTTCGCCACCACCAGCAGCCCGCTGGTGTCCTTGTCCAGGCGGTGCACGATGCCGGCGCGCGGGACGGCGGCGAGCGCCGGGCAATGCGCGAGCAGCCCGTTCATCAGCGTGCGGTCCGGCACGCCGGCGCCCGGATGCACCACCAGCCCGGCCGGCTTGTCGATGACGATCAGGTCGGCGTCCTCGTACACGATGGCGAGCGGCATGCGCTGCGCGCGCGGTGTCGCGTCGGGCGCGGGCGGCGGCGCAAGGTCCACGCGCTCGCCGCCGCGCACTGCCTGCCTGGCTTCGCCGCGCGCGCCGTCGAGTCGGATGTGGCCGGCGGCGAGCCAGACCTGCAGCCGGTTGCGCGAATACTGCGGGAACATGCGCGCCAGCGCCTGGTCCAGCCGCAGGCCGCCATGCGCGCGCGGCACTTGCGCGCTCATCGGCGCGACAAAGCTCGCGTCCCAGTCTGCGTTCTCGTTTTCGTGGTCGCTATAATCCCGGCCCATGCGTTCAAGTGTACTGAGTCTGCTCGCCGCCTGCGCGCTGCTCGCCGCCTGCGCCGGGGCGGGCGATGCCGACGAGACCGCGGGCTGGTCGGCCGAGCGCCTCTACGGCGAGGCGCGCGACGCGCAGAATTCCAAGGACTGGACCAAGGCGGTGAAATACCTGGAGAAGCTGGAGGCGCGCTATCCCTACGGCCGCTACGCGCAGCAGGCGCAGCTCGAGATCGCCTACGTGCAATGGAAGGCGGGCGAGCGTGCGCCATCGATTGCAGCGGCGGAGCGCTTCATCAAGCTCTACCCGAACCACGCCAACGTGGACTACGTCTGGTATCTGAAGGGGCTGGTGAATTTCACCGAGCGCGAAAGCATGCTGTTCAGCTTCGCCGATTTGGACATGTCCGAGCGCGACCCGAAGGCGGCGCTCGAAGCCTACAACGCCTTCAAGGAAGTGGTGACGCGCTTCCCCGAATCGAAGTACGCGGCGGACTCCGCCGCGCGCATGCGCTTCCTCATCAATTCGCTGGCCCAGCACGACGTGCACGTCGCGCGCTACTACATGCGGCGCGGCGCCTACGTGGCGGCCGCCAACCGCGCGCAGCACGCCTTGACGACCTATCCGGGCTCGCCGGCCACCGAGGAAGCGCTGTTCATCATGATCCACGCCTATGACCGGCTGCTGCTCGCCGACCTGCGCGACGACGCCGATCGCGTGATGCGCAAGAACTTCCCCCAGAGCCGCTACTACAAGGGCCCGGTGCAGCGCGACGTATCGTGGTGGAAACTGTGGGACCCTGACTGGTGAGCGCTTCGCGCTCACCAGCGGGGCAACGGGGACGGAGGGGAACCTAAGGTTCCCCCCCACCCCTTCCTCTAAACAATTTTGATGTTCTCGTCCGCGATGTAATCGCGGATCAGTGTCTCGACGTCGGGGTCGGGCTTGAAACCCATCGCCAGCGCGCGCGGCGTGCGGAAATTCACCGGCCAGGTCTTCACGATCGCCTGGATGCGAGCATCCGGCTTGTAGACCACGCGCTTCGCCGCCGCGTCGCCTGCCACGCGGCGCAGCGCCTCGACCATCTGCGCGACGCTCGCGGTGATGCCGGGCAGGTTCAGCCAGCGCTGCGTGCCCCAGGCCTCGGGCGGCAGTTCCCACGCGTGAATGAATGCCTCGACCACGCGCCGCGGAGAAAGCAGCCAGACGCCTGTCTCGGGCGGGACGGGGCACTCCGAGACCACGCGGTTAAGCGGCTCGCGGATGATGCCGCTCGCGAACGAGGAGGCCGCGGCGTTCGGCTTGCCGGCGCGCACCACGATCGTCGGCAGGCGCAACGAGCGCCCGTCGATGAAGCCCTTGCGCGAGTAATCGGTCACCAGGTACTCGCCGATCACTTTCTGCGTGCCGTAAGAGGTCTGCGGGTTGGCGATGGTGGAATCGTCAAGCACCGCCGGCAGGTTCCCGCCGAAGGCCGCCACGGAGCTGGTGTAGACGAGCCGCGGCGGCTTCGCGCACCGGCGCATTGCCTCGAGGAGCAGTTCCATGCCCTTGAGGTTGACGCGCATGCCAAGGTCGAAGTCGGCTTCCGCTGCACCGCTCACCACCGCGGCAAAGTGGAACACGGCATCGGTTTCGGGCGGGCAGACGCTGGCGAGGATCGCCGCGTCCGAGACATCGCCGGTGACGACCTTGAACCGGGATTCCTGCGCCGCCGCCGGCGGAAACGCGCCGTCGAGCAGCGTGATCGAGGCGATCGGCCTGCCGCCGAGCTTGCCGCGCGCGAGCAGCGCCGTGGCCAGCTTGAAGCCCAGGAAACCGCCTCCGCCAGTGATGAGTATCTTCATGCGGCGATTCTAGCGAAGAACTCGCGCACCTCGGCCAGCTCGCGCGTCTGTTTCATCGGCGGCAGGCTGGCGCGCACCAGGCGCCCGTAGGGCCGCGAATACAGGCGGGGGTCGCACAGCATCAGCACGCCACGGTCGGTGTCGTCGCGGATGAGGCGCCCCGCGCCCTGCTTCAACTGCAGGATCGCCTGCGGCAGCTGGAACTCGGTGAACGGGTTGCCGCCCGTGGCGCGCAGCGCCTCGATGCGCGCGGCGAGCACCGGGTCGTCGGGCGGCGCGAACGGCAGCTTGTCGATCACCACCACCGAGAGCGCCTCGCCGCGCACGTCCACGCCTTCCCAGAACGAGGCGCTGCCCAGCAGCACGGCGTTGCCCAGCTCGCGGAAACGCGCGAGCAGCGCGCTGCGCGACCCCTCGCCTTGCACCAGCAGGGGGTAGTCGATCCGCTCGCGCAGCAGCTCGCGCGCGCGGCGCAGAGCGCGCAGCGTGGTGAACAGGAGGAACGCCCGGCCGCGGCTGGCGTGCAGCACCGGCAGCGCCGCCTCCACCACCGCCTCGGTGAACGCGGGGTCGTTGGGATCGGGGGGCATGTCGCGCGGCACGTAGAGCAGCGCCTGGTGCTCGAAGTCGAACGGACTGGGCCAGGCGCGCGCCTCGGCGCGCTCCAGGCCCAGCTCCGCCGTGAAGTGCGAGAAGTCCCCGCCCACCGACAGCGTGGCCGAGGTGAAGATCCAGGCGCGCGGCTGCTCCTCCACCTGACGGCGGAAGAGTTCCGCGCTGGAGAGCGGCGTGAGGTGCAACTGCAGCGCGTGGCCGAAGACCTCGACCCAGCGCACCTGCTCCGCCCCCTCGGCAGCGACGAGCTGCAAGAGCGTCACCTGCGCCTCCTGCGCGCGCCGTGCACAGGAGGCGAGGCCCTCGGAGCGCTCGGCCTGCGCGCCGAGCGCCCCGGCGAACGCTTCGAGGGCCGCCACGAGCGAGGCGAGCGCGCCGCCGAACTGCGGGCGCGCCGCGGCCTGCGCCCAGCCAAGGCGCGCACCCTCCGCATCGAACGCCAGGCGCAGGTCGCGCGACGCCTTTTCCAGATTGCCGGCCACGGCGTCGAACTCCAGCGCCGCGCCGCCCGCAGCGCGCAGTTCGAGGCGCGCGTCGCGTGACAGGTCGATCAGCCTGCCCGTGGACACGCTCTCGCCGAAGAACAGCCGGGCTGTGTCCGGCAGCTGGTGCGCCTCGTCGAAGATCAGCGTGTTGCACGCGGGCAACAGCTCGGCCACGCCCTCGTCGCGCAGCACCACGTCGGCGAAGAACAGGTGATGGTTGATCACCACCACGTCGGCGGCGAGCGCGCTGCGGCGCGCCTTCATCACGAAGCAGTCCTTGTAGCGCGGGCACTCCTGGCCAAGGCAGTTCTCGCGCGTCGAGGTGGCGTGCTGCCAGACCGGCGCGTCGTCCGGCACGTCCGGCAGGTCGGCGCGATCGCCGCTCATGGTGGCCGCGGCGAAGCGCTCGATGCGGCGCAGCTGCTGCGCCTCCTCGCGGCTGGCGAGGCGCGCTTCGCCGAGGGCGCGTTCGAGCCGATGCAGGCACACGTAGTTCGCGCGCCCCTTGAGCAGCGCGGGCACCGCGCCGCTGGCGAGCGCCGCGCGCACCGCCGGCAGGTCGCGATCATAGAGCTGGTCCTGCAGCGTCTTGGTGCCGGTGGTGACGATCACCTTCCCGCCGGCGAGCAGCGCGGGCACGAGATAGGCGAGGGTCTTGCCGGTGCCGGTGCCCGCTTCGGCCACCAGCACCGTGTCGCCCTCGATCGCCTGCAGGATGGTTTGCGCCATCTCGAGCTGCTGCGCGCGCAGGCGGTATCCCGGGACCTGCGCAGCGAGCGGCCCGCCATCGGCGAACAGGCGCTCGAGCGCGCTGGCGGCGCCTGCGCTCAGGGCCGTACCTCGTCCACCTTGACCCAGATGCGGCGGCTCGCGCTACCGCGCTGGCGCGAGCTCGACAGCAGGCCACGGTCATCGCGCGCGCCGATGCCGCTGGTGCCCGCGAACTCGATCCACTCGCCGAGGCGGCCGCTCACGCTGCTTTCCGCTCGTTGCCCCTGGACGGTGCCCGGCATCCCGCCCGGGATTTCGCGTTGCGGCGCGATGTCGAGGAACACCGTGTTGCCCGCGACGCGGGGCACGACCTCAAAGCCAGTGGTGATGTCCTGGATCTCCACGCCGTCGCGATGCGGCAGCGGGCGGGAACTGCCGGCAGCGATGTAGGCGCGCGAACCTTCCAGCACCTGCAACCGCTGGTCTACACGCTGCTCGCTTGCCGAGCGGGAATCCGCGGCGCGCGCGTCGACGCGCGAACCCCGATTGGAAATCCGGCCGCTCGCCTCGAACGAGGAATCAACTGCCATCGCTGAGTCGTCAAGACGCACCGAGAGCACCAGCCGGCGGGCCGGCGTATCCAGCGCCTCCAGCGAGCGACGGATTTCGGCTAGGTTGGCCGCGCTGGTGCGCACGATCAGCTGGCTGCGCTGGCCGGTCAGCACGCCGCCGGGCTCGACAAGGGGTCGCAAGGCGGGCAGGACCTGCTCCGCAGTCCGGTGCCGGAGGTCGATCACCTCCAGGTTGCCCTGCCCAATGGCCAATGAGCACCACAGCGGAAGCCAAAGGTAAGTGGTTGCTCTCATCAGGCTATTGGACTAGGTTACTTTAGGTATGCGGTACAAATACATGTATTTATTGGCTTTGGTAGTTCCGATTGGCTGTGCCACACTGCCCCCGGAGCTGCCGAAATCACAAACAGCACCAGTGGGCGAGAAGCGCGCCGAGGCCTTGCTGCAAGCGTTGCTCACGCTCGGCCTGGACTATCGAAACGGAGGCAATTCGCCCGAAACGGGCTTCGATTGCAGCGGTCTGGTGGCGCATGTGTTTCGCGAGGCCTACGGCATCCGCCTGCCGCAAAACGCGCGAGCGCAGAGCGAGTACGGTGCGCGCGTGAGTCTAGCGGAACTGCGTGCCGGGGACCTCGTGTTCTATAACACGCTCAACAAGTCTTTCTCGCACGTGGGCATCTACCTCGGGGACGGCCGATTCGTGCATGCGCCCAAGACCGGTGCCCAGATACGCATCGAGCCGATCCGGGGCAGCTATTGGATGAAGCGCTTCGACGGCGCGCGCAGGATCCAACCAACCTCTCTTTAGCAATTGTTCTCATTTGTATTGACTCTGCAAATGAGAATTACTATCATTAATGCCTCAACTCTCAGCATGAGGCCCAAATGACTGTTCTCAAAAGACTAATCCTGCTGCCTGCCCTGGCATTGTCCTGCTCCGCGTTGGCGCAGGACGCAGTCCTGAATCTTTATTCATCCCGGCACTACCAGACCGATGAAGCCCTCTACACCGGGTTCACCAAGCTCACCGGCATCAAGGTGAACCGCATCGAGGCGGGCGAGGACGCATTGATCGAGCGCATCCGCAACGAGGGCGCGCGCAGCCCCGCCGACGTGCTCGTGACCGTGGACGCCGGCCGTCTGTGGCGCGCGGAACAGCTCGGCCTGTTCCAGCCGGTCAGGTCCGCGCTGCTCGATGCACGCATTCCCGCCAATTTCCGCGAGCCGAACGGGCTCTGGTACGGTTTCTCGCTGCGCGCGCGCCTCGTCGCCTACAACAAAGCGAAAGTCAGGCCCGACGAGATCCGCAACTACGAGGACCTCGCCGACGCGAAATGGAGAGGCCGCGTCTGCATGCGCTCCTCGACCAGCGTCTACAACCTGTCGCTGATGGGCGCGCTGATCGAGCACCTTGGCGAGCCCAGGGCCGAGGCCTGGGCCAAGTCGGTCAAGGACAACCTGGCGCGCGAGCCGAAGGGCGGCGACACCGACCAGCTGAAGAGCGTCGCCGCGGGCGAATGCGATGTGACGATTTCCAACCAGTACTACTACGCGCGGCTGATGCGCTCGCAGCAGCCGGACGAGCGCGCGGTGGCCGAAAAGCTCGGCATCGTGTTCCCCAATCAGTCGACCTGGGGCACGCACGTCAATATTTCCGGCGCGGGCGTGATGAAGAACGCGCCGCACCGCGACGCGGCGGTCCGCTTCCTCGAGTATCTCGCCAGCGACGAAGCGCAGCGCTACTTCGCCGACGGCAACAACGAGTGGCCGGTGGTGGCGAGCGTGCAGGTGGTGAACCCGGTGCTCTCCACCTTCGGCGCCTTCAAGGTCGACCCGATCAACGTCGCGGTGCTAGGGCGCAACCAACCCAGCTCGCAGAAGCTCTACGACCGGGTGGCCTGGAAGTAGCGCCGCGACAGCGCCAGCAGCGGCACCAGGCCCACGGCGACGATCACCAGCGAGGGCACGGCCGCCTCGGCGAGGCGCTCGTCCATGGCCAGGTGGTAGGCCTCCACCGCCAGCGTGTCGAAGTTGAAGGGGCGCAGCGCGAAGGTCGCGGGCAGCTCCTTCATCACGTCCACGAACACCAGCAGCGCCGCGGTGGCGAGGCTCGGCGCAAGCAGCGGCGCGTGCACACGCGCGAGCGTCGCCGCCGGCGCCGCGCCGAGGCTGCGCGCGGCCTCCTCCATGCTGGGCGTGATCCTCGCCAGCCCGGCTTCGGTGGTCTGCAGCGCCACGGCGAGAAAGCGCACCAGGCAGGCGTACACCAGCGCGGCGATGGTGCCGGTCAGGAGCAATCCGGATTGCAGGCCGGTCGCGTCCTCGATCAGGCCGGCGAGCCAGTTGTCCAGGCGCCCGAGCGGCACCAGCACGCCGAGGGCGACCACCGCGCCCGGCATCGCGTAGCCGAGCGCGGCGAAGCGGTTGGCCGCCGCCGCCGCGCGGCTCTTCGAGAGCCGCGCGGCGTAGGCCATCGTCAGCGCCAGCAGCACGCCGGCGATCGCGGTCACGCCGGAAATCGTGAAGCTGTTGCCGACCAGCCCGAGCAGGCGCGTGCCCCAGCGCGCTCCCGGGTCCGTGAACGCGAGTTGCAGGAGGATCGCGGCAGGAATCAGGAAGCCGAGCAGCACCGGAATCGCGCAGGCGAGCGTGGCGAGCGCCGCGGGCCAAGCGCGCAGGCGCTGCGGCGGCACGGGCTTGGCCGGCGCGTTGCCGTGGAAAGCGGCGCGGCCGCGCGTAGCGCGCTCCAGCGCCAGCACGACGAGCACGAACGCGAGCAGGCAGCTGGACAACTGGGCTGCGGCCACGCTGTCGCCCATCGACAGCCAGGCCTTGAAGATGCCGGTGGTGAACACCTCGAGCGCGAAATAGGACACGGTGCCGAAATCGGCAAGCGTCTCCATCAGCGCGAGCGCCGTGCCGGCAGCGATCGCCGGCCGCCCGAGCGGCACGGCCACGCGCCAGAAGTTTCCCCAGGCCGAGTGGCCGGCGAGGCGCCCCGCCTCGAGCGCGCTGCGCGACAGGTCGCGGAACGCGGTGCGCGCGATCAGGTACACATAGGGGTAGAGCGCGAGCGAGAGCACGAGGGCGGCACCGCCGATCGAGCGAATCTCGGGAAACCAGTACTGGCGCGCCTGCCAGCCGGTGAGCACGCGCAAGGCGCTTTGCACCGGCCCGGTGAATTGCAGCCAGTCGGTGTAGGCATAGGCCATGACATAGGCGGGCATCGCCAGCGGCAGCACCAGCGCCCATTCGAGCAGGCGCGCACCGGGAAAGCGGTAGCTGGCGATGAGCCACGCCGAGAGCACACCGATCGAAATGACACCGCAGGCGACGAGGCCAAGCAGGAGGCCCGTGTTCGCGACGTACGGCCCGAGAACGGTTCCCGCGATGTGGCGCCAGGCGTCGCCCCCCGGCTGCAAGGCGCTGCCGACGACCCAAAGGATCGGCAAGGCCAGCAAAGCGGCAATACCGATCGAGAGCGCCGCGGCGGGTCCCCTAACTGTTTGATAGAAAAGCACTCGTTATTCTAACAAGAACGATTCTTGTTCCGATTGGCCTTATAATGGACTTGTGAACCAACTCGAAGTCCAAGGACTGCACCACGGCTACAACGGCACCGAGGTTGTGCGCGGGCTGGATTTCACCTTGCCGCGGGGGGCCATCGGCTGCCTGCTCGGCCCCAGCGGCTGCGGCAAGACGACGGTCCTGCGCTGCATTGCCGGTTTCGAGGCGATACGCGCCGGCAGCATCCGGCTCAACGGCATTCTGGTTTCCGGGCCCGGGGCGATGCTGCCGCCGGAGCGCCGCCATATCGGCATGGTGTTCCAGGACTACGCACTGTTCCCGCACTTGCCCGTGGAACGCAACATCGCGTTCGGGCTGCATGCGGTGCCGCCCGCGCAACGTGCCGCCCGGGTGCGCGAGCTGGCCGAGCTGGCCGGCCTTGCCGAAGTCCTGCGCAGCTTCCCGCACGAGCTCTCCGGCGGACAGCAGCAGCGGGTGGCGCTGGCGCGCGCGCTGGCGCCCCGGCCGGAGCTGCTGCTGCTCGACGAGCCCTTCTCGAACCTCGACGTGGCCCTGCGCGAGCGCCTGTCGCTGGAGGTGCGCGAGATCATCAAGGCGAGCGGCGCCACCGCGGTGCTGGTGACCCACGATCAGCACGAGGCCTTCGCCATGGCCGACGAAATCGGCGTCATGCACGAGGGCCGCATCGTGCAGTGGGACAGCGCCTACAACCTCTACCACCGCCCCGCCAACCGTTTCGTCGCCGACTTCGTCGGCCAGGGCGTGTTCCTGCCGGCGAAGGTGGTCAATTCGCGCCACGTCGAGATCGAGCTCGGCACGCTGGAGGGCGACGTGCCCAACGCCTGCCAGATCGGCTGCGACGCCTGCGGCAAGGGCTGCCTCACGGACATCCTGCTGCGTCCCGACGACGTGGTGCACGACGACGCCTCGAGCCTGAAGGCGGAAGTGACGCACAAGGCGTTCCGCGGCGCGGAGATCCTCTACACGCTCCGGCTCGACAGCGGGCGCAAAGTGCTCGCCATGGTGCCCAGCCACCACAACCACGCGCTGGGCGAGAGGATCGGCATCCGCCTCGACGTGGACCACGTGGTGGCGTTTCAGCCCGAGGCCTGATCCTTCAGGCTGTAGATCGCGCGCAGCTCCAGCTCGAACTCCTTGCCCGCCAGCTCGGGCGGCAGCTGGACGAAGGGCTTGGCGATCCTGAACATCTCGAGCGCCTGGCGGTCGAGCATCTCGTGGCCCGAACTGGTCTTGATGCCGAGCGCGGCGATCCTGCCGTCGGCGCCGATGGTCATGCGCACCACCACCTCGCCTTCCCAGTTGTTGTCGATTGCCGAGCGCGGGTAGCGCTTGAAGCGCGCTGCTGCGGTCAGGATCTGCAGGCGGTAGCGGTCCATCACGCCCGCATCCGGCCCAACCGGGGTCGTGGCCGCGGATTGCGGCTCGAAGCGCGCGACCGGGCCGGCTGCGGCAGGAGTGATGGGAGTCGGGGGCGCAGGCGGCGCGGGTTCGCTCACCACTGCACGCAGCGGCGCGGGCTCGGGTAAAGGCGCCTGCGGCACCGGCGCGGGCTTCGCGACAGCGCGCGGCGTCACAGGTCGTGCCTCCGGGACGGGTGGCTTGCGCAATTCCTCTACCGGAGCGACGGGTTCGGGCTTTGGCTGGGCCTGCACCAGGTGCGCAATCAGAGGCATGGGCGCCTGGGGCAGCCGGCGCAGCGAAGGCAGCGCGAGGAGCAGCAGGGCGTGCAGCAGGATCGACGCGAGGATGGCGTAGCCAAACGAGCGGTTCGCCCCGTCACGCATGGGGATCAGCGGCGGCGCAGCGCCCGCCACACCTTCTCCGGGGTGAGCGGCATCTCCAGGTGCGAGACGCCGTGCTCGGCGAGCGCGTCGAGCACCGCGTGCACCACTACCGGCACCGCGCCGATGGTGCCGATCTCGCCGCAGCCTTTCACGCCGAGCAGGTTGGTCTGGCAGGGCACGCTTTCGTCGAAGGCGTTTACCATCGGCGGGAACTGGTCGGCGCGCGGCACGCAGTAATCCATCAGCGAGCCGGTGAGCAGTTGGCCGCTCTCGTCGTAGACCGCCTGCTCGTAGAGCGCCTGGCCCACGCCCTGCGCGATGCCGCCCTGGATCTGGCCCTCGACGATCATGCGGTTGATGATGCGCCCGATGTCGTCGACGCTGGCGATGCGCGCCAGTTCGACCGTGCCGGTCTCGGGGTCGATCTCCACTTCGCAGGCCTGCGAGCCGTTCGGCCAGGAAGGCGTGGAGGGGGTCTGCGTCGCCGACACGCGCACGCGCCGCTCCGCCTGCTGCGCCGCCAGTTCGGACAAGCCGACGGAGCGGTCGGTGCCGGCGATGAAGAAGCGCCCGCCGCGGAACTCGATGTCCGCCGGCGCCGCCTCGAGCGCGTCGGCGGCGAGCGCCTTTCCGCGCGCGATCAGCGTGCGCCCGGCAGCCACCACTGCCGAGCCGCCGATGAACGCCGAGCGCGAGCCCACGCTGCCCACGCCGTTGGCGCGGTCGGTGTCGCCCTGCACGAGGGTGATGCCCTTCGCGGGGATCTGCAGCACCTCGGTGATGAGCTGCACGTAGGTCGTCTCCAGCCCCTGCCCCATCGCCTGCGTGCCGGAGAACACCGTCACATGGCCCTCGGCATCCACTTCGATGTCCACGGTCTCGGTGGGCAGCGCGCCGGTCCATTCGAGGTACATCGACAGGCCGCGCCCGCGCAGCTTGCCGCGCTTTCTCGATTCCTCACGGCGTGCGGCGAAGCCGTGCCAGTCGGCAAGGCGCAGCAGCGCCTCGAGCGTGCGCGCGAAATCGCCCGTGTCGTAGGTCTCGCCCGCGTGCGTGGCGTAGGGAAAGTCGCCCTTCGCAAGAAGATTGCGCCGGCGGATCTCCTCGGGTGCGATGCCCATCTCGCGCCCGGCCTTCTCCACCAGCCGTTCCATCACGTAGTTGCCCTCGGGCCGGCCGGCGCCGCGGTAGGCGCCCGTGGCCATGGTGTTGGTGAGCACTGCCTGCATGTGGTAGTCGACCGCCGGCACGCGGTACACCGAGGTCACCACCTTGGCCACCATCATCAGCGGAATCATGGCCGAAGAGCCCACCGGTACCGCGCCCATGTTGCCAAGCATGTGCAGTCTGAGCGCGAGGAAGCGGCCGTCCTTGTCGAGCGCGAGCGCGGCCTCGAAATGCATGTCGCGGCCCATGTGCGCGGCGAGGAACTCTTCGCTCCTTTCGCCGCGCCAGCGCACCGGGCAGCCGAGTTTCCGCGCGCCGTAGGCAACCAGCGCTTCCTCGCCCTGCAGGCCGGTCTTCATGCCGAATCCGCCGCCGATGTCGCCGTTGACGATGCGGAAGTCCGCGGGCTTGCCGCCGAACACCGCCGCCAGCAGGTCGCGCGCGCCCGTGGGCTGCTGGCACTGGGTGTATACCGTTGTGCGCCCGCTCTCGTGCACGCCGATGGCGCAGCGCGGCTCCATCGCGTTGGCGATCAGGCGCTGGTTGTGCAGCGTGATCTCGGTGACGTGCGCGGCGCGCGCGAACGCGGCTTGCACCTCGGCGGGCTTGCCGTAGCGCGTCTCGCCGGCGACATTGCGCGGCGCCTCGGGCCACAACTGCGGCGCGCCCGGTTCCACCGCGCGGCGCGCGTCGACCACGCACGGCAGCTCCTCGTAGTCAATCGCGGCGAGATCCGCGGCGTCCTGTGCCTGCGCCCGCGTGCGCGCCACCACCGCGACCACGGGGTGGCCCACGTAGAACACGCGCTCCTCGGCGAGCGGCGTGCGCAGCGGCGCCGACATCGGCTGGCCGTCGGCGCGCTTGAACAGCGGCGGAAACGGGATGTGCCTGACGCCATCGGCGCGCAGGTCCGCCATGGTCCAGGCCGCGAGCACGCCCGGCGCGGCGCGCACCGCGGCGAGGTCCATCGAACTGATGCGCGCGTGCGCGTGCGGCGAGCGCACCAGCACCATGACCGCCTCGCCCTCGAAGCGCCGGTCGTCGCTGAACAGGCCCTTGCCGACGAGGAGGCGGTCGTCCTCCAGGCGCTTCTGCGTGCGCGAGGAACCGAAGCGGGCGGATTCGGGGTCGAACTGGATGGCGGGCGCGTTCATCGATTCAGCGCGAACCCGCAGCGCCGCCGAGCGCGTCGAGCAGGGCGCGCGCCGCGGCCTCGCCCGCGGCGTCGCGGTCCGCCTCGCTCACGGCCCGCGCCCGCGCGTAGTAGCCGCGCGCCGCTTCGCCCTCGCCGCGCAGCGCGCTGGCGCGCCCCAGACCGATCAGGTCGAGGTAGATGCGGCGCGGAATGCCGATTTCCCGGTCGATGGCGAGTGCCTCACGCAATGCATCGAGCGCGGCGGCGCCGTCGCCCGCGGCGAGCGCCGCCATGCCGAGGAGCCGCTGCGCGTTGGCGATTTCCGCGGGCTCACCCGCTGCGCGGCTCGCGGCGAGCGCGCTCCTGGCCGCCGCGGTGGCCTCCTCCAGGCGCCCCGCCTCCAGTGCGAGTTGGCCCTTCACGTTCTGGATGGCCGCGGCGAGCGCGCAGGGCTCGCCGCACCAGGCGGCGGCGCGCTCGGCCCATTCGGCCGCGCCCGCGCTGCGCCGCTGCTCGAGGTCCAGCACGGCGCGGCGCAAGGCGGCCTGCGCACGGCGCTCGGGCGCGTGCGCGATGGTTGCGCGCTCGAGGAGCGGCGCGAGGCTCGCGCGCGCTTCCTCGTACTTGCCCTGCCGCTGGTAGACGATGGACAGGTTGACGGCATTGGCGGCGATGCCGTTCGCGTCCTCGACTGCAAGCGACAGGCGCAGCGCCTCGCGGTAGTGCAGCACGGCGCTGTCGAGCTC
>Ga0184628_10000534_pt1 | contig 20237 bp, 19 predicted proteins | sample PLM4_5_b1_FD_133149 | JGI IMG/M metagenome (GOLD analysis project Ga0184628, IMG submission 133149) | Groundwater sediment microbial communities from an aquifer in East River, Colorado, USA - PLM4_5_b1 | ecosystem: Environmental > Terrestrial > Soil > Riparian zone | place: USA: East River... | reverse complement strand
TGCTGCTGCTGGCCAGGTTGAGCTTGACCCGCCGGCCTCGGCGGCACACCAAGTCCCGGTGATGGCGTTGTGACCTGGGGGGCTGCCGCCGCCGGGGTTGGTACTTGACCGGGCGCAGCCGGCGCTGCGAACGCGCCAGGGCGATTTTGTGCCTGCGCACCGGAAAAGCTTGCCAGGACTAAAACTAGGAATACCGCCGTAATGTTTTTCATCGCATTTGCCCCTGCTGTGAACCACCCGAACCAAACTGTCCTGAGCCACTTGACTGCCCGAATCCTCCGGATGGGTTGGAGGCGCCCGAAGACGACCGATGGATGCTCTGCAAAGTCTGGCCGCTACTGCGCACGCCGGTGGAAGGTTGGCCCAGCGCCTGGTTGAGCACGTCGGCGAGCTCGGTCGCCTTGCCGTTTTCCACAGGGTAGATAAAGATCCTGCGACCCGGCCCTTCGGCAACCACGTCGATGCGGTCGAGCCACCGTTTAGCGTAGGTCCAAGCCGCTTCGCTATGGGCGATGATCAGCAATTGGTTGATTCGTGGCAGTGGTACGAACTGAGCGGCAAAGTTCTCGCTCTGCGGCGAGGAGGCCGAGAACGACTGCATGACTTTGGTCATCTCTTGGGATAGCTCCTCGGCGCTGGCGATTTTCGGCTGGTAAATTTCCATGCGCGTGCCGGCGAAAACCTGGACGTCGATGAGATCGACGATCTCGGTTAACCGCTGAATATTCAACGGCGTGTCCATAACGATCAAAAAATTTCCGCGCGGGTTATCGATAATCTCTGCGCCGGGTTGCAAAAATGGCGTCAGCACCCGTTTCATTTCGGCGACAGTAAAAAACCGCACGGGGATCAGTTGCAAGGCGAAACTATCCTCGCGTCCTTGCGCCAGCGGCCGCGCCATCCCTTTGCCGTCCTTGAGCAGCGTGATGTGATAAAGATTGCCGGTGCGCACCGCGACCGCGCCATTCATGCGCAGGAGTTGGTGGAAGATCGGCATCAGATCCTCGGCGCGCAGCGGCTCAGCGCTATTGATCGTCACCGTGCCTTTGACCTCCGGATCGATCGTATAGGTTAGCCGCAGTTGCTGGGCGATGATATGGATAATCTCGACTAGATCGGCGCGGTTGAAGTTAAGAGAAACCATGCCGCCCGCGGGAAAAGACGGTCCCGGGCTCCCGCGCCGTGCTGAAGGTGCGGGAACCGCAGGCGCAGCCGGTTGTGCGGCCACGTTCGGATCGGCCGGTACGGGTTGCCCAGGTGTTACTTGTGGAGATGGTTTCACCTGACCCGGCGCTTGGATTGGCGCCGGTATGCGCTGCGGCAAAACCGGTGGCCGGACCGCCGGCGGAACATTTGGATCTCCAGGTAGCTGCGGCGCCGCGGCGTTTGGGCGCGGTTGAGTGACACTGGGGCCTGGTGTTGGAGCCACTGGCGGTTGTTGTGACCCTGCGGGGCTGGTAACCGTCGCCGCAAAAACCAGTACGGCCATGCGTGAAACGCTCTTTAAAGACATCGGATCGCTCCTTCTTCAATCACGATTCGGGGCTACCACTGCCAGGAACCGGTATCCGCCCCCGTCTTGGCAGGTTGGGCAGTACCCGTGGCACCGGTATGGGGTTGCCGGTTGGCGGCGCCTGAATCTGCCCCGGCGCAGCCGCGGGCCGAGGCGAAAGGTTATCGACCTTGCGAAAGAAATCCAGCAACACTTCCACCCGAGTCGCATCGCGGGCAAAAACCACCCGTTGGTCGGCGATCTCCGTGAGCCTAAATCCCTCGACATTATCGCCGACTTTCAATCGCAACATGGGCATGGCCTGGCTTGGTGGACGCTGTCCGGCAATCGGCTGGCCAGGCGCCGGGCTCGCGCTATCCTGTAATATCGCCACGCGGTTGTTACCGATGATCACCGTGCCCACTAGAATCATTCCGCGGACACGCTGCACGGCTCGGGAATTTTCCTCCGCATCGCGCGACGCACCAGCTCCCCGTTCAGGATCGAAAAGGTTTCTGCTAATAATCGCTTCGGTACCGATCGGCGGCCGCGGCGTAAGCAAAATCTGCTGTTCCGTGCTAACTACCGCCGGCCTTTGCGCCATTGGCCCGGGAATATCCCAAGGCCCTGCACGCCAAGAGCGATAGATCGTCCATCCAACCAAACCGATGGCTACCGTAATAACGATGCTTAAGAGTGCGGATCGAGTAAGAATGTCTCTCTTCCTCCAGAACCCCCAGGAATATCAGTTGGGCAAATCATCCACGTTGGCCGCCAAGACCGAAAATAGCCTAAAGTGTACAGTGTAGTTCTCAGAATTAATACTTCAAATTTCAAATTAGTACCGATCAAGCCAGGAATTAGCCAAATTATCACGCAAGGTATACCGAGTATCTAATGACTGCCGTCTATACCGGCGACGCAGTCGACCAATGATAATGAGTCTTGCGACAAAATTCGTTGCCGATCGAGCTCAACCTAGACAGGCTTATCCGGCGCTGTTTTCGCTGGGCTCGACGGCGCTCCGGGCTTCGCCGCTGGCGCCGGCTGAGCCCGGGCAAAGCCGACAACCGTAAGACTGACTCTAAGGTTCTGTTGGGCCGCCGGTTGAGCCCCGGGTACCTGGGGGAAGCCGACGGGGCGGAAGAGAGAACGCACGTTGATCTCGTCGATGACCAAGAGTTTTTGCGCGCTTTCGATACCACGTATCAAGCCGGCCAGCTGTTGAACCTGGCCACCGATCTCCATTTGGATGGCGATTTTGGAAAACGATCCGCTCGGCTCGGGATTGAGCACGCGGGTAGTGATGACTTGAGTGCCCTCGCGGGTCGCCAGCGACTGCACCGTCTCTTGGAGATCGGATGCGGTAACCGAGGGGGTATCTCCCGTTAACAGCGCCGGTTCGATGCTTTTGATCTGATTGCGTGCCGCGGCCAGTGCCGCCAGTAGCGAATCTTTCTGGCTCAAGTAACGCAGGTTTTTTTGCAGTAATTGCGGCTGGCTTTCAAGTTGGTCCTTAATCGTCGCCCGGCGCTCAAGCAGAGGCGTGGCTATCGCCATCTTGCCGATAAAGAACAACACGATCGCGCCGGTCAGAAAAACCAGCCCCCGTTCGCGCTGCGACAGCCTTTGCCAAAACTGCTTCATGACTTCGACTTACTCTCTTTGGGTGTTATTTTCGGAACCTCTTTGGGAGCCTGTGGCGGCGGTTCTTTGACGGTCTCTTTAAGCTTTTCCGCTTCCGCCTTCAACGAAAACGTTTCGCGGTTGTCCCGGCCACGGTTAGACGGTGCATTGAACGCGACATTCTCGAACACCGGGGAGCGCTCCAACAACGGAATCAACGCGGAGGCATTTTCCGCGTTGCCCTGGACCTCTAAGACACCGGCCCGGTACCGCAGATTGGAAAGATGAGCGTTGTTGGGCACGACTTTCGACAGTTCGTCGAGGATTTTGAGTACCTCGCCGCGGCGTCCCTGCAGCTCAGCCAAAGTGCCGACCTCTTTGCTCAGTTGCTGCAACTGATTTTCTTCGCGGCGCAGGGCTTCGATGGCCGCCTCGAATTTCTGGTTTTCGCGCTGCAACTGCCGCAAGCGCATCTCATCCTTTATCGGATAACTGAGCCCCCAAGCGATCAGCGCGAGCGCCAAAAACCCACCAAGGACGGCATTCAGGATGGATAGGGATTTACCGCCCGCCGCCTCAGGATTTTCATGACGCAGAAAATTGCCGATGACCGAAGCTTCACGAATGCCGCGCAACGCCGCGCCAATGGCCGGCAGCGCCGCCTCAGTAAGAGGCGATTTTAGGCCGCTGAAGCATTGCCCGCCCAAACTTTGCAACTCCTCAGCGGCGGCGAACTTTCCCGCCGGCAGCCCGGTCATGTCACCGAGATTACCCCAGCGGTAACACTTGTCGACATCGGCGAGATTCTGTAGCAGCAACTCTCGGCCCGCGCCATGTGCCCATTCCGAATGGGGCAAACGGTGCGAGAACAGAATTTGATGAGAAGCGCTCCAGCTCGTCGCCTTGGATTCGATCCCGAGCAGGTCCCAGCTGTGCTCGCTCGCCGCTAAAATCGCCGTACGGGAGCTATGGGGCTCAGTTGCATAAAGCGCGTAATTGAGCAGCGCAGTGACGTCTGGCTCGACGCCGGCGGGCTTGATGCCAAAGGACTCCAGCAAGCTCACCAGACCGTCGACGATTTTTTTCTGCACGGCAACGACGTAAAAGCTCAGCTTTTCGCCTTTCTTGCCGCTGGCGAGATAGTCGTAATAGATTTCATCGCGGCGAAAAGGCAGCTGCCGCTCGATCTCGTACAGTAAAACTTGCTCAACGGTATCTTGCGCCGCCAGCGGCAGGAAGATTTGCTGGATCATAACCTGGTCTTGCGGAATACATAGATAAACCGCGTCACGCCCAGCATTAAAATGGGGCAATAGAGAAACCATAGCCTGGCGCAGACTGCGCTCGCGCGAATCGTTCTCAGCCTTAAGCGCGATCTCTTTAACGTCTTCGGCAACCCAGCCGGTGATATCGGCGATGGCCGGCCGCGTGTCGCTGTGCGGTAACTCTCGGTCCTGCTGGTCGAGCAGCGCTACCTTGAGCAATCTCTTACGCAGGCGCACCATCACCAAACGGTCCTGCATGACGTAAAGCCCGACGCTCCTGAGAAAGTCTGCGCGCGAAAGATCTTGTAAACGCTGTCCTAGAGCCATGAGTAATCGCGGTTCAAAAAAAAGTTAACGAAGCCATTTTACATGAAACCTCAAGGTTGCGATAGTCCAAATTCCCGATCGAGCCAACGCAGGATCTCGAAGCCTTGGGCGCCGCCTAGCCTGACCACCCCTTTGACCCGGCGAGCCGCCCGGGCATCGGTTGGCCGGCCTTCGGCGTCGACGGCGACCACCGATGGGTTGGTAAAAATAAACGACTGCAACAGCGGATCACCCGATCCAACACCCAAGAGCGGCAGCAAATCGGTCAAGGTGTTATCCGACAAACGTTTGCGTTCCTCGACGAAGCTGCGGCATTTCTCCATCGGAATACCGGTCATGGCGTGAATCACCTGGGCAGTCGCGGTGCGCAGGTTGACCCGGTCGATGGGGCTGTCGATGGTGAAGATCTCGCGCAATCCGACCCGCGGCGAGCGCTCCGACCGTACATCGCTGTCGTCGGTAGAGCCATGATAGAGCGCTGGCGTCATGCCGCGAATCCACAAGAGATCCTCGACGCTATCGAGGGGACCGTTCTTCGCCGTATAGGCCGGCGACAGTAATCCGTAATAATCGCTTTCGGCGCCGTTGGTGCGGTGCAGTTCGTCGGCATCGCGCCAGTCCATAATCGAATCGACAAGAATATCCACCACTAAGCTGTCCACCCCGAGATTGGTAAATACTCGGCGCAAAACCGCTTCGGTGACGCGATTGAGGTTGATCTTACCGCCCTCGTCGATCAGCCGCACACGAAACCCGCCGCTGCCAAGCTGTTCCTCGCGCCAACTGCCGTCAAACAGGTCGCCCTTCGCAGGATCGGCCTGCCTATTGCCGCCCCTGGCCTGCTGGATGAAATCGTACAAGCCACGCTCAAACCCGGCTACGGCAAGATAATAACCTTGGGTCTCATCGCTGAAACGATGGGTCGCCTCCGCTTCTTCACGCACCGAGGCGCTAAAGTCGAAGGCGACGACGAAGAGAAAAATAAACATCCACAAAACCACGATCAACGCCACGCCGCGTTGGTTGCCGAGCAATGGATTGGCGTTTATTCCGATGACCGGCTTCATTGGGACAACACCGACAGCATGAAGGGGAATACCCAGCGCACCTCTTTGCCCTCGGCGTCGATAAAGGTCATGCGCAGAGCGCGCGGCAGGCGGCGCCGCTCATTGCCGTCCCAGCGCTCTTCCCAGTTTTCCTTTTCCCCCTCGGCATCGAGATAAGCGAGCTGGAAATCGCGGATGCCTTCGAGAATCACCAAGCTATGGCGTTGGCCGCCGTCACTGGCATCACCGCCGACCCGAACCGGCGCGGTCTCCGCCAGGCTTACCAGCGCGCGGCCGTTGTCAGCCTCGTCCTTTTCTATGGCGATCTTGGCCATGCCGCGGCCGCCCATGGCGTGGGAATAGGCCGATACGAAAGTCACACGTTCGCGCTCGCCGGCGAAAAAAATCGCTTGCTCTTGAATCGACTCGCGGTAGGGATAAGCGGATCGGATATAGGTCGCCAGCAGTTCGCCAATGGAACGGGTCTTTTGGTTCCGGTTAAAACTCGCCGCGGATTTTTCCACCGCCGTGTGGCCGAGGGAGAAAGCGCCATAAAGCACCCCGCCCATGAGCGCAAAGATAGTGATCGCCAACACTACTTCGATCAAGGTGAAGCCAGCAGCGCCTTTATAGCCGCGTCGTGGCCTAGCATCGTCAGCAGTCGTGCTCCCTCTCAAACTCATGGATTGCCCTTGCGCGCCAGCCGCAACGTCTTTAATTCCACCCGGCGTTCTCGCTCACCGTCAGCCACGGTCATTTCGACGGTGACTTCTTTAAGCTCCCAGTTGCTGCCCAAGTTTAGCGACGGCGCGGTATCGCGCTGAGTTTGAATCTGTGAGCGCCAGCGGCTTGCCGGCGCCACCGTACCGCTCTCCGAACCGTCACGCAGATCGGGGCGGGCCAGCAACTCGTCCAAGACCCGCGCGCCTTGGGCGACCGCGTCGGTCTGCACGTTACTGCGCGACGCTAAACGCAGGCCGAGGGAGAATATTTGCAGCAAAGTCACCACGCCCAAACCGACGATGGTCATAGCGATGAGCACTTCGAGCAAAGTAAAGCCGGTTTTACCGCGACCCATAGATACTTTCACGACTGACCGCCACGGCTGACTTCGATCTTGCCGGTGAGCGGTTCCAGACGAATCAGATAGGAAATTGCACTGGCATTACTGCCGATGACGATCTCGCCGCCGAGGCTGCTGCCGTTGGGAAAGAAATAAAATCGCTTGGTGTCCCGCTCCATCGCTTCGCCGCCTGCGATGGACGCGATGCGCACATCTTCAGGTAGATGAACCTCGCGGACCTTCGGCACTAGATAGGAGTTGTGCGGCATGCTGACAATCAGTTGCTGCGCGATACCGTCGATTAGCGCGCGGCTACGAAGGTCCCGCGCCACCGCGGCCAAGCTGAGCGCCGAATTGCGCACTTCACGCTCCTGCATGCGCCGGCCGATATTGGGCACGACGATCGCCATGGAGATACCCATGACCACCAACACCAGAACCAGCTCAAGGAGCGAGAATCCCCGGTTATCTTTCCCAGCTGGTAATGTCACGGTTATTGCCGTCGCCCCCGGGGGCGCCGTCGGCGCCGTAGGAAATAATGTCATAGACGCCATGATCCCCCGGACTCTTGTAAACATAGGGTTTGCCCCAAGGATCCGGCGGCAGATCTTTTTTAAGATATGGTCCATCCCAGCGGTCGACCCCGCCGGGCTTTTGCATCAAGGCTGCCATGCCTTCCTGGCTAGTTGGATAACGCCCGACATCGAGGCGAAAGGTATCGAGCGCGGTGCCGAACAATTCGATCTGCGCCTTAGCCGCTTTGGCCGTGGCTTTTTCTTCCTGTTTAATGAACTGCGGCACCACCAGCCCCGCTAATAGGCCGATGATGATCACCACGACAATCAGCTCAACGAGGGTAAACCCGGCTTGGTTTTTCATAGCTTGATTAAGACGATTGTCCCTTATTGGATCTCATTGATGCTGAATATCGCCATCAACATGGAGATGACGACCACTGCGATGATCAGTCCCATACCCAATATCAATACCGGTTCCAGCAACGAAGTTAATCTTTTCGTCGATCGTCGGACCTCTTGATCGTAGAACGACGCCACCTCAGTCAACATGCCATCCAATTTCCCCGACTCCTCGCCAACTGCGATCATGTTCAGAGCCAAGATCGGGAACAAACCGCTCTCGCTCAACGGCCGCGCCATGCCCTTGCCCTCGCGCACTCGTACCTGCACCTGGCCGATGGCCCGGGCTAAAAGCTGGTTGCCGACGACGCCTTGTACCGTACCCAAGGCTTCGAGCAACGGCACGCCGCCGCGGAGCAACGCGGATAACGTCCGGGAAAAACGCGCGGTCTCAAATTTTCGCACCAAATCGCCAATCAACCAGGCCTTCAAGCATAAACGATCCCATTCGCTTCTACCCTCGGGTTTTTTCACGTAAAGAATCGCCCCGGCGACCGCGGCGACGACCACCAATAATACCAGCCAGCCATATTGGGACAGCATCTGGCTAAAGTCGATGACCACCTTGGTGATCCAGGGAATCGCTTTGCGGTTGTCATGGAACAGCGCGGCGAACTTTGGAATGACGAAGAGAAACAAGACGATCAACGACGCGCCGGCCGCGGTGGCTAAGATAATCGGGTAAATTAACGCCGATTTGATCTCCTCTTTGAGCGCGGTGGTGCTTTCCAAGTATTCGGTTAAATAGCGCAGGACGCTTTCCAAAATGCCGCCGGCCTCGCCGGCGCGGATCATGTTGACGTAAATGCGGGGAAATATCTGCGGGTGTTCACCCATCGATACCGCGAGGGACTTACCCGCGCGCACCGCTTCAACCAAGGAGCGCATCACTTTGGTGAATTCGCCGCCTTCGAACAGATTACCGAGGATCGACAAACTGCGGTCAAGCGGCAAGCCGGCGTTTAGCAAGGTGGCGAGCTCCCGGGTGAACTGCAGCAACTGCTGCTGGCTAACCTTGCGTTTTTCAAACAGCGGCCGCTGCTGGAATACCGCGCCGACCGCGCGTTCAGACGGCATGGCGATGCGCAGCGGCACACAGCCCATCTCGCGCAGACGTGACACCACGCTCTGCTCGGCATCGGCTTCCATCACGCCTTCAACCACTTTGCCAGCTTGGTCGGCGGCCCGATATTGGTAAAACGCCATGGCGATTTTTTACGTTTTAATCAGACGAGTAAGAAACAAGAATAACATGACCGGCAATCAGCCACTACCGATCAAATGAAAACCGAGAACTAACCTTCTTCGCGGGTCACGCGCACCACCTCAGCCAAGGTAGTGATCCCCTGGCGAACTTTATCCCAGGCGTCTTCGCGGAGAAGGCGCATACCCTGCTGGACGGCGAGATTGCGGATGACATTGGCGTCGGCCTTTTGGTTGATCAATTTGCAAATATCCGCCGTCACCGGCAGCAGCTCGAAGACACCGACACGGCCCAAATAACCCGTGCCGCTGCAAACTTCACAGCCAACCGTTTCCCAGATTGTATGCAACGGTTCGCCATTGGCCAGCGCCATCTCGGGTGCCACCCCCTCCAGTCCGGTGAATGGCACTTCTTTTCGGCAATTCGAACAGAGGCGGCGGACCAAGCGCTGCGCCAGAACGCCCAGCAGCGACGACGAGAGCAGATAATCCTGCACACCCATCTCTAGAAGCCGCGAGATCGCGCCGGCGGCATCGTTGGTATGCAGCGTGGAAAACACCAAGTGGCCGGTAAGCGCGGCTTGCACGGCGATCTCGGCGGTCTCGGCATCGCGAATTTCGCCGACCATGATCACGTCGGGGTCCTGGCGCACGATCGAGCGTAGCCCGTTGGCGAAGGTCAAACCGATTTGCGGCTTGACGTGGATCTGATTGACACCGCCCAGTTGGTACTCGACTGGATCCTCAATAGTAATGATTTTTTTGCCCGGATCGTTAATTTTCTGGAGCGCGCCGTAAAGCGTGGTGGTCTTACCACTGCCGGTGGGCCCGGTGACCAGGATCATGCCATGGGGCTTCAAGATCATCTCGTTAAAACGCGCGAGTTGCACCGGCGGAAATCCCATAGTCTCCAACTGGGTAAAAATCTGCCCGCGCTCGAGCAAGCGGATTACCACGCTTTCGCCGTAGAGCGTCGGCACCGTGGCGATACGCAGATCGATATCCTTGCCGCCCAATCTGGTTTTGATCCGACCGTCTTGCGGCAAGCGCCGCTCGGCGATATTGAGCTGGGCGAGAATTTTTAAACGCGAAATCACCGCGCCCTTCAACTGCCGCGGCGGCGACTCGACTTCGTGCAAAATGCCGTCGATGCGGTAGCGTACCTTGAGTTGATTTTCGAAGGGTTCAATATGCACATCCGACGCCCGGCTTTCGAGTGCGCGGACCAGCATCAGATTGACCAGCCGGATGACCGGTACTTCCGAGGCCATGTCGCGCAAATGGGCGACATCTTCATCTTCCGCGATACCGTCAAAACCTTGGGCGGACTCTTCGGTGGTCCCATCGGCAGTGTAACTGCCGCCATACAACACTTCGATACGGGCGGCGATCTCTTTTTCCTTGGCGAGCACCGCTTTGACACGTAAACCTGTAGCCAACTCAATCGCATGCAGCCGCGAGAGTTCCATGGGATCGGCGATAGCGACGATCAAGTCGCGCCCCTCGATCTTCACCGGCACCATGCGCGCCAATTTGAAAAAATCGCCAATGTTGGGCGGTAGGTCCAAGGGCAACGGCGTGTTCGCGATATCGCGCAGCGACATGAGCGGAAGTTCGAAATGATCGCGCATCACCGGCAAGAGATCTTCTTCGGACAAAAAACCGAGCTCAACCACCAGCCGGCTAAGCGGCGCTTGCTGCTCCTCCTGGAGTTTTCTCACCCGCTCCATTTCGTCGCTGGAGAGCATTTGCCGTTCGATCAGACGCTCCGCCAGAGTCAATTGTGTTTCCATGCCGGTTCCTAGTTTTTGCGCTATTTGCGCGCCGTCGAATCCGCTCTGCCATAGCGGTCTTCCAATCGCACGACATCGTCGAGTTCGGGCGTCGAGACCTCCAAGACATCGCAAGCTTCGATGGCGATCATGCGATGCTTCATAAGCGGAACAATGTATAAACTTTCGCCCGCCGCCAAGCCCAGCTTTTGCTGCCTGACGCCCTTTTCATTATCCAATTCGAGCACGCCGGAGAGCAGCCGAATCGTCTCATCTTTGATGTTGTGGTATTGGTGACTCAACGATTCGCCCTTGTTGATGTGCAAGACCTTGCCGACATAGCGCTCGGTGTGCGCCCAAATCAGCTCATAGCCCCATGGTTTGTCGACAAGTTTATCCGGGTGGGTCAATCGATCATCCGTCATAGATAGTGATGATAGCAGATTAACCCACTGCGGCCAACAAATTGTCTAAACCTATCTCGATAGGTCTGAAGGCGCCTTCAGTAGAATCTCTGTTATGCAGAATTGAGGACGACGGGGAAGGTCAGTCGCGCCTACTTCACGGCACTCTTCGGATTGCCCAGGCCGAGCAGACTAAAGTTGACACTGAAGCTGGTTTTCTCGGGGTTAACTTCGTGCTTGACGCCGAAAGCGACCGTCCAGCACTCGCAAAACGACATGAACTTACTGATCGCCCGAAAGCCGATGAACCGGTTATCGCGGGCATCGTAAGTGCTGCTGAAATTGAAAAGCAGGTTGTCGGTGAGACGGTACAAAATACTGTTGTTGATATTGCCCACAGTATTTTTTGTGCAGCTGGAGTCGTTCGGATTGGTCAAGCACAGATCTACGGCGGCATTGGCATTTTCGGCGAGAAAGCTGTTCGGGCCGCGGCGCAAGAAGTGAAAACTCAGGCTATAGGAATTAGCCTGGTTGAAATCGGCGTCGAGCGAGCGCCGGAATAAAGGCCGCGGATCTGTGATCGCCACACTGGCGAGCATCTGGGTAACGGACCAGGGTCCGGGGTTCAACCCGCCGTCCAAACGAAAGTCGAGATACGGCGTCGGGGTAAAGCGCAACCGAAAGTCGAGATCAGTGAGACTGTCGCCGCCATTACGCTCTTTATCGATATCGTAGGACAACGCCATCCGGAACGACGCCATCTCCCGCACATCGCCAGTGGCCGTCGGGCTAAGATATTCGGTGCTGCCGTCAAAGTTTTGCTCCCCGAGAGGACTGGGGGATTTGCCCCATAGGCGATTATTGACTGCAAAGGTAAATACGTTGCGGCGGTTAACCCGATCGATGTTATCCATGATCGGAATCTCGTCCTGATTGACCCTTGGGACAAATAGATAACTGATCTCAGGTTCAAAAACATGCTTGACCTGCTTTAGACCCAGGCTATCGACCGCGAAGACACGGCTCAACGCAGTGTTGAGATTACCGCGAATTTCGACCAGCTCGCGTGACACATTGTGCGCCGAGGAATTCACCGGCGGACTGTACAAATGATAGAGGGTTTCGCGTGGCGCGACACTCAACGACCCGTTGACAACCGACGCGAGTTTGAACGGCAGCACTGCTTCCGGGCGGAAATCGAATCTAAGACCGTCACCGGGCTCGCGCCGGATATAATTCGTCGCATCCGCCGACCAGCGCAGCTCTAACGGAAACCCCGGGAAGAGCCGCCGGCCCCAAAACCCAATCTGCGGCGTGCGCAAAAACGTGGTCTTATCGGGCTGAATGAAGTCTTGATAAAAGTTGAACTCCCCTTTGAAGAAGGTATCGCCCCAGTTTTTGAACAAACCCATGCGCGACTCGCCGTAACGGCTGCGGCGAATGTTCCCCTCCTGGCCCAGCGGCAAGTCGAACCGCCCGATCAGTTCACGCGTAAACAAATCATCGCTGTATGCCGCGCTGTCGCTGTAGGTTAGCCAATCGGACGCTGTGGTATAACGGTGCGAGCCGAAAATGTTCCAGCGGTCTCTGGGAATATGCGGATCGGCGATGGTTGGGTCTTCCACCGTTCGGTGTTGCCGCCAACCTTCATTGAAATAAGAAGATTCAAACTTGAAGTCCGAGTTGCGATCGAACTGCGTGCGAAATTCGCCGATGATTCCAAACCGCGTGCGCGTCTCAATGTCAAAGGACAACGTGGCGTCAGTGTTTTTCGAGATCGCCCAGAAAAATGGTTGCAGATATTGAAAACCGTCCTTGTTCGAACTGCCAATATTGGGAAATAGGAAACCCGTCTGGCGCTCACTATTCAGCGGAAAAAATCCATAGGGAATGTACATCACCGGCACATCCATGATGTAGAAATAGCCATTTTTGATTGTGCCCGTGCCGTCGAGGGTGAGATCCATCTGCTCGGCGGCGAACTTCCAAGACGGCGAGCCAGACTCGCACAGACAAGTGGTAAAAAATCCATCGTCAATGTGATAGCTCTGGCCGCCGAACTTTTCGAAGCGGCGCCCCGAGGCGCTAATATGGCCCTGCTCGAGGAAAAGGTCGGCGTTGTGGAGTTCACCGGTTTCCTTCTCCATGTTCATGCGTAGCAGTTCAGCTGATTTGATTTTCCATTCCGGACCGTCCAGCGTCACCCGGCCCTTGGCCTCGACCTCCTGGGTCGACCGGTTCATGCGCAACTCGTTGGCCTTGAGCGTGGTTTCTTCCCGTTTGATCTCGACATTGCCGGTCGCCTCGATCAGGTTGCCACTGTCACTCGACGACAAATTGTCAGCCTGCAAGGTGATCGGCGCCGCGGGATTATTCGCCAATGATTGCGGCCCCTGCGCCGCCCAGCCATTCGCAAACAACGATAGCAGCGCCAGGAGCGTTGCAAACGGTAACGAGATCGGGCGTAAGGTCATGGTCTTTCTTGTCTGCAACCGCGCATCAACCTGCCTGCTCAAGCCGTGCCGCGGCGATTTCTTGCAACATCGGCCGAATTTCACCGAGAAGATAAAGCGAACCGGCGACCACGATCACATCATCGGCAGCGGATTCATCGATGAGCGCTCGTAAAGCCCCGCGCGCATCAGCGTGACTTCGGCTCGCCACCTGGCCGGCAAAGTGTTGCGCCAACTCGACCGGGTCGACACTACGCTCCATGGCGACTTTGGTGAAGGTCACTTGCGAAACTACCTCGATCAAGCGCGCCAGCATAAGCCGCCAATCTTTATCCGACATGACGGCGAACAAGAGCTTGATCTGGCGCCCGCGATAAACCTTAAGCTCGTGCACTAGCGCCAGCACGCCCTCGCCGTTGTGGGCACCGTCGATGATCACCGTCGGCCGCTCCAACATGACTTCCAATCGTCCCGGCCATTGGACAGTCGCCAAACCGGCGCGGATCGCCGCTTCGGTTACCGGGAAGCGATCCTGAACAATCTCCAATGCCGCCAATGCCACCGCAGCATTATGCCTTTGGTGCAATCCCCGCAGACTAAGCGATAAATTGCAATAATATTGTTTTAATCCTGTATAGTCGAAAAACCCTTCATTTTTCAAGGAAAAATTGAAATCTTCACCAAAGAAATAGGCTTTTGCACCCCGTTCCGCGGCGGTCTGGCGAAACAGCTCATGCACCGCCGCATTGACCGCACCGCAGACCACCGGCACACCCGCCTTGATGATGCCGGCTTTCTCCGTGGCGATGGACAGTAGATCGGTGCCCAAAAACGCTTCATGATCCTTGGAAATCGTCGTGATCAGTGCGACTAACGGCGTGATCACATTGGTCGCATCAAAACGGCCGCCCAAGCCGACCTCAATAACCGCGACATCGGTGGAATGGCGGGCGAAATAGATAAACGCCATCACCGTGACCACTTCGAAATAGGTCAGCGCGATGTCAGCTGCCGCCGTCCGCCGCCAGATCTCTTCGGCGGTGGCGACCACTTCAGCTTCGGCGATTTCCTGGTCGTCGATCTTGATGCGCTCGGTAAACGACACCAGGTGAGGTGAAGTATATAAAGCAGTACGGTAGCCAGCGAGTGATAGAATCCGCTGGAGTATCGCCGAGGTCGAGCCCTTGCCGTTGGTTCCGGCTATATGAAGCGAAGGGAATTTTCGTTCCGGATGGTCAAATAGTTTTAGCGCGCCGGCAACTCTATCGAGGCGCAGATCGATGGCCCCGCCGTGCAGATTATAAATCCGGTCAAGAGTTTCAGAGTAACTAGCCACGGAGATTAGCGGTCCTCGGCAACCCTCGGCAGATTCCGCGCATTCCTTCAGCGATGTCAGGCTTTCTTGCGGGCTAGTTTCATCGCCCGTTTGAGCTTGGCGACAAAGGCCCCGGTTTGCTGCACCTTGTCAGCTTTGCTTTTGCCTTGCTCGATGCGCTGCACCAAGGCGCTGCCGACCACGGCCGCGTCGGCAAACTCTGCGATCCAGGCCGCTTGACGCGGCGTCGAAATGCCGAAGCCCACGCCCACCGGAAGTGCCGTCGCCTTACGCACCTGGGCGACTTGCCGGCGCAAATCGCTGTCGAAGGACTGCCGCGCACCAGTGACACCGATCACTGAAACATAATAGATAAAACCGCGCCCATGGCGTGCCACCAGGCGAAAGCGGTCTGCACCGCTGGTGGGCGACAAGAGAAATATGACGTCGAGATCGCAGCGGTCGGTGCAGCTTTTAAGCTCGCCGCTCTCCTCCGGCGGCAGGTCGACGCAGAGTACGCCGTCGGCGCCGGCTTGTGCCGCTTGCGTGGCAAACTTGTCGAGTCCGAAGCGGAAAAACGGATTGTAGTAACCAAAAAGAATAATTGGCAGTTCAGAAGTGCGGCGAAAGTCGCGTACCAAGCGGAATATCGCCGGCAAGGAGATTGGGTTCTTCAAAGCCCGCTCCGACGAACGCTGAATCGTCGGGCCATCCGCCGATGGATCGGAAAACGGAATGCCCAACTCGATGGCATCGGCGCCGCCCGCTTCCAAGGCACGCATGATTTTCAGCGTGGTCGCCAAGTCAGGGTCGCCGGCGGTGATAAATGGAATCAGCGCCGCTTCACCGCGTTGCTTCATCGCAAAAAACTTTTTCTCAATACGGCTCATAAATTAATTCCCACGACTCGTTCAACGGGTCAAGGAGCGATCCCATCCGCCGCAACTATAAAGTTTTTAACGCTAGAAAATTTGAACGATTCTTATAGTTTCACTCCGAGATAGTCGCCGACGGTAATCATATCCTTGTCGCCGCGTCCGGACAGATTGACGATGACAATTTGGCGCTTCTTAAGTTTCGGTGCCAAGCGGCGCGCCACCGCGATCGCATGGGCGCTTTCCAGGGCGGGAATGATCCCTTCGACTTCTGCGAGAAAACGGATCGACGCGATCGCTTCTTCATCGGTCGCCGAATCGAACTGCACTCGGCCCTGGTCGCGCAGATAACTCAACTCAGGGCCGACTCCAGGATAATCCAAGCCTGCTGCCACAGAGTGGGTTTCCTTCACCTGACCCTTGTCGTCTTGCAAGAGATAACTCTTGCTGCCGTGCAAAACCCCAACCGCACCGCGCTGAATGGTCGCCGAGTGTTTGCCGGAACCAAGGCCATGGCCGGCAGCTTCGACGCCGAGCATCTTGACTGACTTGTCTTTGACGAAGGGAAAAAACAGCCCCATGGAATTGCTGCCACCGCCGACACAGGCGAGTAGATAATCCGGCAGCCGGCCTTCTTTGTCGAGAATCTGCCGGCGCGCTTCGCGGCCGATGACCGATTGGAAGTCCCGCACCATCATCGGATAGGGATGGGGTCCGGCCACCGAGCCGATGAGATAATAGGTGTTGCGCACGTTGGTCACCCAGTCGCGCAGCGCTTCGTTCATGGCGTCCTTAAGGGTTTGACTGCCGGATTCGACCACGCGCACTTTGGCACCCAGCAGCTTCATGCGAAAGACGTTGAGCGATTGGCGCTGGACATCTTCCGCGCCCATGAAGATCTCGCACTCCATGCCGAAGCGGGCCGCCACGGTGGCGGTGGCCACGCCATGCTGGCCGGCGCCGGTCTCAGCGATAATGCGCCGCTTGCCCATGTGCCGGGCTAAGAGAATTTGCCCCATGGTGTTGTTGATCTTATGCGCGCCGGTGTGGCAGAGATCCTCGCGCTTGAGATAGACCGTGGCGCCGCCCAGGCTGCCGGTCAATCTTTCGGCGAAATAGAGCGGCGTTTCCCGGCCGACATACTCTTTGAGATAGTACGCAAGCTCGCGCTTGAAGCCGGCGTCACGCCGCACCTGCGCGTAACCGCGCTCGAGCTCGGTCAACGCCGGCATGAGGGTTTCAGCGACGTAACGGCCGCCGTAGGGACCGAAATGGCCGCGCCGGTCAGGCACCTTTGGCAGCAGCGATAAATTCTTTAAGTTTGCCATGATCTTTAATACCTGGGCGCGCCTCCACGCCACTGCAGACATCGACTCCAAACGGGTGAATCTTGCCGATCGCCAGGGCGACATTGTCGGCTCGCAGCCCGCCCGAAAGCAGAATCTTGCCGCTGTCAATCCCATCGAGCCATTCCCATGGGAACATCTGACCCGAACCGCCGAACCCCGCGGAAAAGGAATCGAGCAAATAGTAATCCGCCGGGAATCCTTTCAAGGCGACGAGCGAAGCTTGCTCTTTGATGCGAAAGGCCTTGATCACTTTCAATACCCAGTCTTGACAGTAAGCGCCATCCTCCTCGCCATGAAATTGCAAGCCACGATATGCTTGCCGACCATCCGGCAATCGGCCCGTAGCCAACACTTCGTTGACGCGCGCTTTCGGCTCGTTGACGAACAGCGCCACATTGAACGAATCGCGCGGCAAGCAGGCGATGATTTCCCGGGCTTTTGCCGGCGCGATGCAGCGCGGGCTTGGCGGATAAAAATTAAAGCCTAGTATATCTGCGCCAAACTCCAGGGATTTCTCGGCGTCGTTTACATTGGTAATGCCGCAAACTTTGACCTTGACCATATCGTGCTCACACTGGAGAATCGTGCCTGGCGCTAACACGAGTCACGATAAGAGTTCCCTCAATTTTTCCCCAGGCGCGGGCGCGCGCATGAGCGACTCGCCGATCAGGAACGCGTGGATGCCGAGTTTTTCGACCCGGCGGATCTGCTCGATGCGATCAATGCCGCTTTCGCATACCGCCGGCATGCCCGCCGGCACCAGCGGCGCCAATTTTTCTGTCGTCGCCAAGCTCACGGCAAAAGTTTTCAGATCGCGGTTGTTGATGCCGATCAGCTGGGCGCCGGCGTTTAAGGCCGCGTCCAGCTCGTTTTCACTATGCACTTCCACCAGCGAGTCCATCTGCAATTCGCTCGCCTGCTGGCGCAGTTCGCCCATGAGTTGGCGGTCAAGCATGGCCGCGATGAACAGCACGGCATCGGCTCCGAAGCTCTTCGCTTCGACGATTTGATAGGGATCGAGCATGAAATCTTTGCGCAATAGCGGCACCGCCACGCTGGCGTGAATCTGTTCGAGATAAGCCAGATCGCCCTGAAAAAAGCGCTCCTCGGTCAACACCGAAATCGCACTGGCCCCATGGCTCGCGTACTCCTTGGCAATGGCAACCGCATCGAAATTGGCGCGAATTAGCCCCTTGGACGGTGAGGCTTTCTTGACCTCGGCAACAATGCGCCGCTGGTTACCGTTGAGCGCCTTGGCGAAGCCGCGCGTCGGCGCATGGTAAAGCGATCGATCGCGTAGCGCCGCCAATGGCACGGCGCGCTGGCGCATTGCAAGGACTTCGCGCACATGGGCGGCGATGGTGGCCAGGATTTCAGCCATGACTTAACTATGCGGCGTTGGTCAGCTCGACCAGCTGCTGGAGCTTTTGGTGTGCCTTGCCGCTATCGACAGATTCCGCAGCGAGTTTGATACCCTCCGGTAGACTCGCGGCAATGCCGCTGACAAAAAGCGCCGCGCCGCTGTTCAAGAGCACGACATCGCGCGGCGCGCCGGGCTTACCGTCGAGCACGGCGCGAACGATCACCGCGCTTTCCTCGGCGCTGCCGCCATGGAGGTCGGCGAGCAGGCAACGTTTGAGACCGAACTGCTCGGGCTCGATTTGGAACTCTTTCACCGCCCCATCGCGCAGCTCGGCGATTTGGGTCGGCCCGCACAAAGAAATTTCATCCAAGCCTTCGAGACCATGGACGACCATCGCCCTTGCGCTGCCGAGATTTTTCAGCACGTTGGCGACCAAGCCGACCAACTCGCCGCTATAAATGCCGATCAGCTGGTGGGTCGCCATGGCCGGATTGGTCAGCGGCCCGAGTAAATTAAAGATGGTGCGAATACCGATGTCGCGGCGCGGCTGCACGGCGTACTTCATCGCTTCATGGAGCAACGGCGCGAACAGAAAGCCAATACCGATCTGAGCGATACACTGCTCGACTCGCTCTTTGGGCGCATCAACTTTGACCCCCAGGGCACCCAAAACATCGGCGCTACCCGATTGGCTCGATACCGAACGGTTGCCATGCTTGGCAACATGGACACCGGCGCCGGCGACGACGAAGGCGGCAGTCGTCGAAATATTGAAAGTCCCCTTTTGATCGCCGCCGGTGCCGCAGGTATCGAGAACCGTCTTCGCACCGACGTTGACCCGGTGCGCTTTCTCGCGCATCACCCTTGCCGCCCCGGTGATCTCGTCGACGGTTTCGCCTTTCATGCGCAGGGCGGTCAAAAAGGCCGCCACCTGCAGCGGCGTCGCCTCGCCGGTCATGATCTGGTTCATGACATCGACCGTTTGCGCTTCCGTCAAGTCGATACGGTTGACCAATTTATCGATGGCTTCGCGTATGTTCATGATCCATCATCGCCCAGCTCACTTGGAGGCAGCGAACGCTTTCGCATAATTTTCTTTGCCCTTGAGCGTGCCAACGATTTTGTCGGCCTCCTCACGCGAGCGGTATTTGCCGACGCTGACCCGATACCAAGGTTTGCCGCGGAATTCGACCTCGTTGACATAGGCGTTGTAGCCTTTATTTTTCAGTCGATCAACCAACTGTTTGGCCGACCGCTCGTCGGGATAAGCGTCCACTTGCGCGCGCCAAACTTTACTCTCGGCAGCATCGTCGGACTCGGGCTTGGCGGTCTCAGCGGGCGGTTCGGGTTTGTCGGCTTTACTTTCCGTCAATTTACCCGACTGCGTGTCCGGTTTAGCAGCAGCCTTGGCTTCCTTCACTTCGGCGCGCGCGATTCTCTCCGACGGCTTCAAGTCCTTGATGGGCTGCTCGACCTGCGCCTGGGCGTTACGGGACTTGGCTAGGGTATCGTAGAAAGTAATTTCATCGTTCTTCGCTGCCGTGCCAGCGGCTGCCCCGGATGGCTTAACCGGTATTCTTACCAGAGGCTCGTCTTTTTTAAGAATCTTTCGCTCTTCAAGTACTTTGCCAACCATCATGCCGATGAGAAATACGACGATTGATGCCAAGGTAAATGTACCGCCCAGGATGATCATCTGGCCGCGGCTAAGATAGTAACGGCTGTCTTTGCCTCTACGGTTCTCTGCCATTTCGATTAACCCCTTGC
>Ga0184628_10000532_pt1 | contig 20285 bp, 18 predicted proteins | sample PLM4_5_b1_FD_133149 | JGI IMG/M metagenome (GOLD analysis project Ga0184628, IMG submission 133149) | Groundwater sediment microbial communities from an aquifer in East River, Colorado, USA - PLM4_5_b1 | ecosystem: Environmental > Terrestrial > Soil > Riparian zone | place: USA: East River... | reverse complement strand
GGACTCGCGACGACGGCCGCGGACAGCCCGCACTTGCTCGTCCCTCAAATGAAGGCGCAGTCCCTGCACTGCGTTGCCCAGAACGACGACCAGCGCGATGCGAACGCCAAGGTTCTTTTGAAGGAAGCTTTCGACAAAGCAAAACTGGCCACGGAAATCGAAGTCTACCCGGCACCGCACGGCTGGTGTGCTATTGACTCCGAGCAGTACAACATGGAACAGGCGGAAAGGGCGCACGCCAGATTGCTCGTGTTGTTCGGCAAGGCGCTCGCGTAACGCACAGGGAGTATCCGCAGCATCGCCGGAATGGTCCGGGATTCACGTCGCCCCGGAATTGTTATATTGGCGTGGTGCTGCGGATTCTGCTTTTTGATCCGCGGAGCTTCCGAACGAAAACTTCCCACATCGAGAACTTCTTATGCGCAAGCATGTCTCAACTCCTGCAATCCCGGACAAGACCAGTCGGGAGGCCAGTACATCGCGGCCAAATGAAGCGTCGCGCCGCGACTTTTTCAAATCGAGTGCGGTGGGACTCGTTGCAGCCGCTGTTAGTGCCAGTTCTCAAAACTTCGTTCAGAGCGGCAGAAACAATCGCATCCTGATCAAAGGCGGTGCCGTACTCACGATGGATCGAAGCATCGGCGACTTCGCGAATGCCGATGTGCTGATCGAGGGGAAGAAAATCGTTGCGGTTCAGCCAAACCTTAGAGCAGAGGCACAGGTAATCGACGCATCGAACACGATAGTGATGCCGGGTTTCATCGACACGCACCATCACCAGTATGAAACCATTCTGCGCAGCATTCTGGCCGACGGGCTTCTCACCGGACCGAAAAGTTATCAATCCGAAATCCAAGGCATCCTCACTCCGGCGTATCGACCGGAAGACGCGTCCATCTCGGAGCTCGTGGCATCCATCAGCCAGATCAATGCAGGCGTCACGACGGGAGTCGACACCTCTCAGGTCTCGCTCACTCCGGAGCATACGGATGCGTGCATCGACGGTCTCACCAAAGCGGGCCGCCGGACGCTATTCGCCTACTCGAATGGCACCGGCCCCGCATCCCAATATCCTCAGGACATCCGCCGGCTGCGAAAGCAGTACTTTTCGTCAGACGACCAGTTGCTGACCCTGGCCATGGGAGGAGGCCCGGACGCGAATATCTGGGCGCTTGCGCGAGATGTCGGTGTGCCGATCGTCAACCATATCGTCGGTAATTCTGCTGCGCTGGAACAACTCTGGAACGCCGGTCTGATGCGTTCGGACAACGAATACATTCATTGCGTCCGGCTGACCGAGAGCGTTTGGAAAAAGATTGCCGACACCGGAGGAAAAGTCTCGATCGCAACTGCCATCGAGATGCAGATGAGACACGGAATGCCGCCGATCCAAACGGCGCTCGATCACGGCATCCGGCCCAGCCTCAGTGTCGACGTCGAGACGAGCATGGCGGCCGACATGTTTACGGTCATGCGTTCGACGTTCACGCTGCAGCGCACGCTGCTTAACGAACGCGCACTGGCTGGCGAACAGAACCTTCCTTCCCTGCTCACGTGCCGCGATGTGCTGGAGATGGCGACGATCGAAGGCGCCAGGGTCAGCCACCTCGATCACAAGGTCGGCACCGTGACACCGGGCAAGGAGGCCGATATCATCATGCTGCGGACGGACGCCATCAATGTAATGCCTCTGAACAACGCCCCCGGCGCAGTCGTGACGTTGATGGACACAAGCAACGTCGATACGGTCTTGATTGCAGGCAAGGTGATGAAACGCGGCGGCAAGCTCGTGGGCGTGGATCTGAACAAGATCCGCCGGACGGTCGAGGCTTCGCGCGACGCCGTGCTTGCGCGTGCCGGATATCCGCGAAACATGTTCGGCTCATGCTGCGCAGGCCCCAACGGATAGCGATAACACACTTGCTTAAGTGCGCTGATCGCTCCTCCTGGCCAGGAGGGACGATCGGCACGGCCGAAACAGATTTGCTTCCCTCTCCAGCCGATAGGCATACAATGCTGCGCAAGATTCGCACTGTCCATTTTCTGAAGGGGAGGATTCCATGAGGCGAGAACTTCGTCTGATGCAGCAAGTCGTCTGGTGTCTGATTTCCGCAGTCCTGCTTGTCACGATATCGACGAGTATCTCGGCACAGGAGAACAACAAGAAATTTCTGAAAAAACCGCTGGTCATCGAAGACCAGGGCAGCTTCTTCATCGGTGGCGTACCGAAGGTCACGAATTTCGCCACGCTACCCCCGGCGAACAACCCGGCGGGCACGCCCAGTCAAATCACGATCGGGCAGATGTATGTGCAATTCCAAATACCCGCAAACAAGAAACAAAAGATACCGGTCATTATGGTGCATGGCTCCACGCATACGGCGGCGTGCCTGGAGTCGACGCCGGACGGACGAGAAGGCTGGGCGCCCTATTTCGTGCGTCAGGGAATCTCCACTTACATTGTCGATCAGGCAGGACGCGGGCGCTCGGGATTCGACGAGTCCGTCTTGAATGAAGCTGCTATGAAGATCAGGAACGGTGATGTTCCAAATGGGGCGGCCCTGATCCCCAACCCCGGAAGGATTACCGACAACGGTGCCTGGACGGCGTGGTTCGGTCATCTCATGCCTGCGGGCTCGACAATTCTTACCGGCTCGCTGATCCGTCATGGGGATCCCGGCGATCCGACCACCGATGATGCGACTCACAAAGACGATTACTTGCCCGTATTCCCGCTCGGTGCAGTGGACGCCCGTATTGCGTCGCGAACGGGAGCCATTGCGGCAGCGCCATCAGGCCCCAACAACTACTACGCCCTCGACTATTACAAACAGCTGGTCCCCAACACGGAAGTCACGCTGCCAGGATCCACCTGTGCCACTTGCACGCCGACCAATGTTTCTCCTGCTGAGACATGGACCCCCATGGACCTGGCTTTGCTGGTTGAAAAACTCGGTGGCGCCATCGTGGCTACGCATTCGCAGTCGGGCATTATGGGACATCATATGGTCCGCATATTGAAAGAGAGAGGCCACCTGGATCTGGTCAAGGGACTGATAACGATCGAAGGTTCCTGCGCTCTTCCGCAAAGTGGATTAAAGGCGGAAGATTTCGACAACATTCCTTATATGGCTTTGAAGGGTGACTACACCGCTTCAAGCGCCGTGTGTCAGACCACGGTGGACGCGATCAACGCCAGACGTGCGGAAGGCAAAGGAATCGCGAAGGCGGAGTACATCAAGCTCGACGAACTCGGTAATCCGATCTTCAACGGCACGACCCACATGATGATGCTGGGGCAGAACAACCTCGAGATCGCGGACGTTATCCTCAACTGGGTCGGCGAGAATGTGCCGCCCAAGGCTAAAACCACCAAGAATAAGAAGTAAGGAGCGGCTGCGACTGCAAGCCCGAAAGGGTGCAGCCATCAACAAAAGGAGCGATGAGATGAAGAGACTACCCCTGCTGCTTATGCTTGCCACTTTACTGCTGTCTGCCCTCGCTAGCGCGTGCACGAACGCAACAGATTCAAATAAAGACGCCGGTAGTTCTGCCCCCGCAAACGCAGACGACAAACAATGGACGATGCCCAACAAGGATTACGCGTCGACCCGCTACAGCACCCTGGATGGAATCAACACGGAAAACGTCAAGACCCTCAAGGCTGCGTGGACATTTTCAACCGGTGTTCTGCGAGGACACGAAGGCGGGCCGCTGGTGATTGGAAGCACGATGTACGTGCACACTCCTTTCCCCGACATTGTGTATTCTCTCGACCTCACCAAGGACGGAGCTCCGGTCAAATGGAAGTACGTCCCGAAGCAGGATGCGGGGGTTATTCCCGTCGCCTGTTGCGACACAGTGAATCGGGGCCTTGCGTATTCCGACGGCAAGATCTTTCTCAACCAGCTGGATACGTTCACAGTCGCTCTCGATGCGGAAACCGGAAAGGAACTGTGGAAGGTCAAACAGGGAGACTACAAGCACGGTGAAACCATCACGTCCGCACCCATGGTAATAAAAGACAAAGTGATCTCCGGCATCAGCGGCGGAGAGTTCGGTGTTCGAGGGTTTGTAACGGCCAATGATGTGAAGACCGGCAAGCAGATCTGGCGCATGTACAGCACAGGCCCGGAAGCAGAAGTGGGCTGGGGCGGATCTGTGGAAACCTGGAAGGGTGATGAGTGGAAGAGAGGTGGCGGGACGACATGGGGATGGTACAGCTATGATCCCGACCTCAACCTTTTTTACTACGGCACCGGGAACCCCGGTTCCTGGAATCCCGACCAGCGACCTGGCGACAACAAATGGTCGATGACGATTTTCGCGCGTGACCCGGATACCGGGAAGGCGAAGTGGGCCTACCAGAAGACTCCTCACGATCGCTGGGACTACGACGGCATCAATGAGAATGTTCTGGTCGATATCAACTTCAAAGGTCAAATGCGGAAAGTTCTCGTGAACTTCGACCGCAATGGTTTTTCCTACACGCTGGATCGGGCAACAGGCGAGCTGCTGATGGCAGAACCATTCGTCAATGTGAACTGGGCTTCCGGCGTCGATCTGAAGACCGGCAGACCCATCGAGAATCCGGAAAAGCAGACCAGCGCGACGAAGAACACAAAAGATATTTGTCCATCCGCGATGGGTGGAAAGAACCAGCAGCCCGTCGCCTATTCCCCGAAGACGAACTACTTCTATGTGCCGACGAATAATCTCTGCATGGATTACGAAGGCGTGGAAGTGAAGTACCAGCAGGGCCAGCCCTATGTTGGCGCAATCGTGGTGAGCCACGCCGGCCCGGGCGGAAACCGAGGCGAGTTCATTGCCTGGGATCCAACGACCGGAAAGAAGGTGTGGGGCATCAAGGAAAGTTTGGCGAACTGGGGAGGTGCCCTCGCCACTGCGGGTGATGTGGTCTTCTACGGAACTATGGAAGGATGGCTCAAGGCGATCAATGCCAAGACCGGCGCGGAATTGTGGAAGTTCAAAACGCCATCCGGAATCATTGGCAATCCGATGACGTATTCCGGACCCGATGGAAAGCAGTACGTCGCTGTACTCTCGGGCGTCGGAGGATGGGCCGGTATCGGAGTTGCCGGCGACATCGGTGCGGAGGATCCCACGGCAGCGCTGGGAGCGCTCGGCGCTTTTGGAGATGTGGGAAGTTTTAGCAATCAGGGTGGTGTGTTGACGGTGTTCGCGCTTCCCTGACATGAGGAAGAAATACTTCCGGATCTTTTCGGGTTTGTTTTTGGCCGCTTCCTGCCTGCCCGGCACATGGACTGTTGCCGGGCAGCAGAAGCCGCAGTTCCGCGTGTGTGCAGATCCGGAGAATCTTCCGTTTTCCAACCGCCAGCTGGAAGGATTTGAAAACAAGATCGCGGACCTTGTGGCGAAGGAGTTCGGCGCTTCCCCAACCTACATCTGGTGGGGACAACGGAGAGGCTTTATCCGAAACACGATGTTCGCCACGCTGAAGGAGCAGCGTTGCGACATCGTGATCGGCGTGCCTGAAGGATACGATCTGGTTCTTCCCACCAAACCTTACTACCGGTCGACATATGTTTTTGTGTACCCCAAAGGCAAAGGTCTCCAGATCAAGTCTCTGGACGACCCGATTCTCAAGAAAATAAAAATTGGAGTCCATCTGCTTGGCGACGACTACACCAATCCTCCTCCCGTTCACGAATTGGCAAAGCGGGGTATCGTCGATAATGTGGTCGGGTTCGACACGTTTTATTCCCAGCAGAATCCACCCGGCAGAATTATCGATGCGGTCGCCAGTGGGAAAGTCGATGCTGCCATTGTCTGGGGACCAGCCGCAGGATATTTTGTAATGCATCAACGCGTTCCGCTCGAAGTAGTCCCCGTCCCATCCGGCAAGATGGACCTGCCGTTCGCCTTCAATATGTCCATGGGTGTTCGGCCCGGTGATGCCGTGTTAAAAGCTCAATTGGAGAAAGTCCTCGACAGGAAACAGGTTGAGATCGCGAAGATTCTCAAAGACTACGGAGTGCCATTGCTCGATAGAAAACCCGATGGAAAGGTCGGTACTAAATGAAATCGCGGATCCTGGGAATCGCGCTGGTTGCTCTTGTGGCAATGGCAGGGCTTTCCGAACTTCGCAGTTCACCGGCAGCGGCCGTTCAGAATAAGGCGGACATCTATAAGGATGTTTATAACGGCTGGAAATGGTGGCACGTGTACTGCTACCGATGCCACGGGATGAACGCGGTTGGCGGCAACCTCGCACCCAGTCTGATCGATCCCAACGAAAAAATGACTCTCCCGCAATTTCTGACGATCGTTCGCAATGGGAGCGCCGATAAAGCGATGCAGGCCTGGGACAAACTTCTCGACGACAAACAGATCACTCAAATCTATATGTACGTCAGAGCGAGGGCGGACAAAGTACTGCCGCCAGGAAGGCCGGATGAGGTTGGACCGAAGGGCGGTCCCTGGATTCCGCCTGAAGGTTGGCCTAAGCAGAAGTAGGTGGGAAACGCGTCGGCAGCATCTATCCTTTTTGATATTGACACGACTTACTGCCTGTGATTCCATGCCGTCAACTACGTAATTGCCTTGGGGGATTTCCAGGGCGGATACCGCCCGGAATCATGACAACGCATCGTCCCTGTTTGCATTGAAGGGGGGAACTTCAAGGGGCGGGTTTCGTTTGTGAAGTTCGTGTGCAGCGCCACTCCATCCGCCGCCACCCACTTTCCGCAAGCGGAGAAACGTGCCGTCCATTCGTGATTGCATTCCTTCCACGCACGCATCGTTGAAATTGCATTGAGAGTTCTTCGGGGCGGAGGCCGTCCTGGAGTTGTTATTTCACGTCGTTCATCTGTTTCGCATCACACCGGGGGGGATTTTATGAAACGGGTTGTATTTGTAGCAGCACTTCTTTTTTCCATCATGCTGTCCGCCGGCAATCTCTTCGCACAGGCGGGTAATGGACAGGTTGGCGGCATCGTTCAGGATTCCACAAAGGCGTTGATTCCTGGTGTAACGGTCACTCTGACGAATAAAGCGACAGGCGTCGCCGACACCAGGCTCTCGAATGACTCAGGTGCTTACAATTTTCCCAGCGTTCCGCCGGGAACCTACACGGTGGCGGCAACGTTGACGGGATTCAAAGGTTCGACCGCCAACGACCTGCTCGTCAATGCGAATTCACAGGTCCGCTGGAACTTCACGCTCGATGTTGGCGGCGCCAACACTCAAGTGGAAGTCTCGGTCGAGGCAAATCAGGTGTTGACCGAAGTCAGCGCAACTGTCGGCGTTAACCTGACACAACAGAAGGTCACCGACCTTCCAATGGTCGGTCAGAATGTACTCGATCTTCTAAGCGTGCTGCCGGGCTTCCGTGCAGCCGCGAACGACGCTCAATCCACCGTGGGCGGCTTGAGTCTCGACACGGTGAACACGACCATTGACGGACTCAGCTCCGTGAGTTCGCGAGACTCTGCTTCCTTGTGGGGCCGGCAGGTACTGACAACCAATGTCATCAATCCCGACCTCGTTGGCGAAATCAAATTGATTCTTTCTCCAGTCGACGCGGAACTCGGGCGCGGTAACGCGCAGATCCAGATCCAGACACGCTCGGGCACCAACAAATATACGGGAAGCGCCGTATGGAACATTCAGAACACGGCATTGAACGCAAATACATGGGCAAACAAGCGCAACCCGGGACCAGCGACTCAACCAAATTGGTACAACCTGAACCAGATCACCGGCAGTTTTGGTGGACCGATCATCAAGAACAAAACGTTCTTCTTTGCGCTTTATGACATGCAGTTGGTAAACCGCCGTTCATTGTTATCCACCCCGGTGTTGACCGACTCGGCTCGCCTGGGCATCTGGCGATATTATGAGGGATGGAATCCCGGCGCTGCGCTGACGCCAGACCCGACTTCCTTTGCCACCGTCGGTGCAACACCAACTGGCACCGCAGCTTCAGTAAATTTCGATGGCACGCCTTTGGCGCCGAACTTCAATCCCACTGGAGGGCCGTATACGCTGGGTGGCCTGCGCTGCTTTAGTGTATTTGGCAACGTGAAGGCAGATGGCACGCCGTTTGGTGCGGCGTCGGATTGTCCTGGCGGAACCCCGGTGGTGAATGCGGGACCGTGGGACACCTTCCGCCCGTCGGTGGACTCCACCGGATTTATGCAAAAGGTGCTGAGCCTGATGCCGCGTGCGAATTTCTTTGCCGCCACTGGAGGTGCCGCGGGAACCGACGGCCTGAATACGGCGACCTATCGCAGACTCCAGGGCACCCACGGTCCCGATGGTGGGTCGGTGGGCACGATCATCGGAACGGTCGGAAACTCGAACGACTACAATGGCCGGAAACAGATCAACGTCAAGATCGATCACAATTTCAATAGCAAGCACCGCCTCAGCGCGAACTGGACTTATGAACGGACGGGCGGTCCCCTTTCGCTGTCAGGGTGGGGCACAGGGCTGGATGGTCAGACCCGCCGGCGGCCTCAGTTTCTCACTCTGAACGGCACGTCGACATTGTCACCGTCGCTGGTCAATGAGGCTCGGTTCGGTGTGAACTACAGCAGCGAGTTTGCGACTTCACCGTGGGACAACCTCGATGATGCGGATATCATGGCCAAAGCACAGCAGTTCATCTTGTTTGGCGGCAACAATGGCACCAATGGTAAGGCGTATCCAATTCTCTTCAATCCGGGAACAAACTGGAACGGATATATGTTCCCCGCTGCCGGTCAATTCTCGTGGGATCTGGGCAATTACAGCCCTCTTTGGGACTACGCCGATACCGTCCGCTGGACGCATGGGAAACATTCCTTCAGTATAGGCGGCGAATACCGGCGTCCGGAGACAACGGGGTACAACAGTACCGCCTATGTGGGCGCCGCTCCAGGCAACGCGGGTGGTACGACCACGCCGCAATTCTTCACGAACGGCAATATCACCAACGGCGCTGCGCAACTGCCCGGATTCCTGGCAACCACTCGAAACAATACCGGCACATACCTCAACGTTTTCAATGGTGCGATCAATGCGCCAAACACGACGTATTGGATCGACGGACAGAAGGACATCCAGAACGGAACGTGGCAGGATGTCACCACAGCCACCAACCGGATTCCAAGCGCCGATCCTTACGGCCACCAGACCCGTACCCAGATTGGCAATGAGTTTAGTTTTTTCGTCAAGGACGACTTTAAAGTGCATCCCCGTCTCACCGCCAACATCGGCATCCGTTACGACTACGTAAAATCTTTGTATCTGACCGAAGGTCTCACCAACCGGTTTGTCGGTGATGGACTCGGACTGTTCGGCGCCGGCCGTCCTACAGGCGATGATCCATTTGCCGGCTGGCTGACGCCTGGGAATCTGTACCTGACGGGTTACGGATCCACGGCTACCAGCCCCTTGCAGTGCGTTCAGGGAGTTGCGAATCCGAACGGGATCCCTTCCTCCAACTGCGACCCTGATTTGATGTCGACGGTGATTTTCGTGGGTCCGGGTACGAGCAATCCGGACGAAACCCTCATTCCCCAATCGGGCCGATGGAGCCCCGCGCTTGGTTTGTCGTGGCAGCTTCCATGGTTTGGCGAAGGGAAAACCACCGTGCGTGGTGGATTCCAGCGGACCTATGGTCAGGCGGGATCTCAGTTCACCGGTGGTCTGCTGAGCGGACCTGGCGCCGACGGAACGAGTTCCACGAACCTGAGCCTTCCCTCCGTACAGGCAATACTCGCGACTCGCGCTTTGAATTTGTCGGATCTTCCGGCGCTGGTTCCTGCCGCTCCGATCCGGGCGCCACAGAACATCAAGTTTGGCGTCGGCTCAAGAAGTGCGAACGTTACTTATGCCATGTACTCGCCGGATTACAGCACGCCATACACCGACAACTACACCCTGTCGATCCAGCGCATGCTACGCCGGAACATGACGCTGGAACTCCGCTCGGTCAATACACTGGCGAAGAACCAGCCCGGCGGTGGTGGTCCCTTCGGTACTCCCGGCACTTTCGATCTCAATACGGTCAACGTGTACCACAACCCCGAACTGTTTCAGGCGCTCCAAAACACGCGCGCCGGTATTGATGACCCATTGTTCGATCAAATGCTCATGGGTTTGACCCTCGTAACTGGCGCCGGTGCCGTGGGAACGACGCCGAGCGGCGGAGTTCTTCAGCGAGGCTCATCGCAGTTAAGACGGAGTACCGCGACAGCCGCACCTGGCGGCGCCACAATTGCATCTGCTCTGGCCAACGGGAATTACGCAACCGTTGTCAGTGCGCTGCTTGGAGCGAATGCAACGACCGGATTGCAGGGACTGCCCATCGATCCAGCGACTGGCGCGCTGCTGAATACTTCGCAGCGCGTGCTTCGCAACGGCTGCGACCGCCTCGCAAATGGTTTTACGGGCGGGTTCATCGATCCAAACTCCGGTGCGCAGATCAATCCACGTTGTTTCTCCGAAAGCTATTTCGTGGCAAATCCGCAGTTGAGCGGCGCCCAGTATGCGAAGAATCTGGGATTCACAGACTACAACGCATTCGAAGCGCAGTTCACAATGTCGTCCACCTACGGGATCAGTCTCCAGGCGACATACGGTTTCAGCAAGACCCTGGCTCAACCGGGCAACGGCTTTACGGATCCGTTGAATCCTTCACTGGACTACGGAAGAACTCTCTCCAGCATCGGAAACGATTTCCGCACGAACGGTAACGTCGAACTGCCCATCGGGCCAAACAAGCTTTTGATGGGTAATAGCTCCGGTTGGGTCGCGCGCGTCGTGGAGCGCTGGCAGATGGGTTTCATCTACAGCATTTCATCGGGAGCACCGCGAAACTTCCTGACTGGAAACAACATGCTGTATGCCAATGGCCGCCCGAACATCGTTGGACCCTGGGACAACCCTCAGGGGAGCGTGGAGTGGAATGGCCAGAATGGGTATTTTTTTGGAGATACTCAGTACGCGACTTACCAGGATCCGCAGTGCCTGAACGTGACGACGAACGATAATCTGCGAGCCAGTTGTTCGCTGCTGGGTCTGGCCCAAGTTGTTCCGGCCGGAACGGCTGGTGCGATTCAGGTGTCGCAGGGACGGTTTGGGGTTCCGCTTCTTGAGAATCCAACGCCTGGCACTCAGGGCAATCTTGGCAGCTTAACCATGGCAACGTTTCCGCGCTGGAACTTCGACGCGAACTTGAGCAAGACGTTCCGGATCAGCGAATCGAAAACCGTCCAGTTTCGGATGGACGCCCTGAACATGTTCAACCATCCGACGCCAGTAGATCCCACGGGACTGACCAATCAGGGAAGCAGCTTTAACGACAACTTCGGCCAGATCACAAACAAAACTGGAAGCCGTACATTCCAGGGGAAACTTCGGTTTACCTTCTAGTTCACATGCGACCTCCTCTCGTTGCCATAGGAGGGGAGGCCGCCCCGGGTCCGTCAGGTTCTCCGCATCGATAATCTTGTATTACGTCGCTACCAGGCCACTGTTCATACATGGTGCGGCTTCTCGATAGCGGTGCCCGAGCGGATCCCATATTTCATTTCCAATGTGACCAGACGTTTTAGCAGAGCCGTTAACCGGTCAGCCCGCTGTGGGCTGTCGTAGGCGGCAAGTTCCTTCGAAACGCGTTCGTCTTCTTCAACCGAAAGAAGGGTATCCGCACGCTTGAACACCTCATCATCCTCTGTTTGGATATGAGCCCGCACGAGCTCGGCAAGGCGTCTTGCATAGTAGACAAAGTCCTTCCCTTTGCGGGACCTCAGAGCGTCCTCGATTCCCTCCAGCAGAGACCGCTGCTGATTGTGCTCAAACGTGATCTGGCACAGACATTCATGTTCTTCAGCATTGCTGGCTTTCAGCAGGGCGGGAAAGAAAATGGCTTCCTCCTTCTCCTGATGATGGTCGTCTCCAAACGCCTGGAGAAATTGAAGAATGCAATCGACATCGCGGTCATCCACTTCTTCCCCATTTGCCACACGGTCGGCCATTTCGGAAATGATCTCCAGAGCACGAAGGATGTACTGATGCTCTTCCATCAACATGTGTGTGGCTTTCATGGAGGACTCCTTTCATCTTCAATAATCCGTTAAGCAAGTGGCATTCCTTAGATGTGTTCTCTGAATACAGTCACTTGGCCCGTGGCAAATTTCGCATGCAGCCGAAACTGCAAACTCGGACTGCTTTCAGGATTCAGAAGCGACAAACTGACAAGAAGAAGAACGAAACCAACCCTGGATAGGGTGGGCGTGTTTCATAGCTGTGAAGGAATGTTGAAAATGCTGGTGGACTCCGGCTGAAATTGGCGATTTAGATCACAGTTCGCACAAATCCAAAAAAGAGAATCCCATGGATAAGCCATCCGAGAAAGCAAACGGCAACTGCGCGGCCTGTGCTGGAGTAGTCCAAAGCATGGCGGATGGCAACGACGAAAGTGAGCAGCATCCATATGGTGACTACAGCGAATACCGGCCCGCGAATCGCCGGGAAAACACCCAATATGCGAAGAGCACCCACCGATGCCGAAAATCCGGTCGTCCGAAGCACCTGGCCGAAATCGGCCTGCGTCGCGTTCCCGGGCAAGAGTCGTGTACCGATAAATAGCGTCAGCAGGACCCATACCAGCCAGCTTAGTATCGCTGCGACCAGCATACCCAGAGCACTTCGTGTGTCTGTGGCTCCTGCTCCAATGGCCGCCGCCAGACTGGCAATGATGACCACTGCCACAGCCTGCCAGTTGGCTGTCGTATCCGCTTCGACTTCCTCGTAACTTCCGGAATCAAGCCGGGCGGCTCCGACCATTCGCGCAGGAAAACTTTGCATACTGCTACCTTCCAGGCGCGGGGATCGCATCGAGCGTCCTTGGCGCAATCTTTGTGACGATTCGAGAATTCAACCAGGCGATCAGGTCCGTCATTTCGGATTTCTCGAATTCCGGCCATTCGATATTCTGCTGCTTCATCGCCTTCAGCATTGCTGGACCGTGCCTCCAGATTGACGCCGTCAGCGTGATCGGTGAAAAGGCTTCTGTCGCGAGAGTGAGATCCGGGGCCCCGGTCTGGGTGCGGCGCATTTCGTGACAATTTCCGCAGGACTTTGCATCGTAGACCTTTCGGCCCCTGCCGGCATCGCCCGGCTCAAAAAAGAATCTCTGCGCAAACAGGAAGGCGATGAGGTTTCGCATATCGCCTGACGCCAGTCTCTCGGTTTGACCGCCCTTACTGCGCATTTCGGGCGCGTGATTCCACATGTCTGCAATGTAATCGGTAACCGACGCAGGGGCCGACTTCGTCAACAGATCGATCTTCGTTTTCACGGGTCCGAAACTGTGGCAGGACACGCATGCCCGATCGAAAACGTTCCGGCCCAAACCCGGCTCTCCGACGGCAAAAGCATAATTCTGCGGCTCGGTATCGGGGAGTTTGCTCAGGAATGTCACCAGGTCCACCACGTCTCGCTCCGACAGTCGCGGCCAGCTGATGCCGCGATTCGCCGTGGCTGAAAGCATTTCATTGGAGTGGTTCCACATTCGTTCGGCCCAGATGATTGGATCCTTCAGGTCCGTCCACTTTTCCATGACAGATTTGGCCTGAGCCTGGGAAGGCTTCGCGTCGAGAATCTCGCCGTGGCAACTGACGCATCGCTTACCTTCAAATACTTCCCTGCCGCGAGCGGCATCTCCCTTTGGAGCGAAGTAAAGCGTCGCGTAGAAATACGCATAGAGATCGGCAGCTTCAATCGGCGACAGCGTTGGAACTGGCTTATTCTGCGATTCGAACTCCGCCCACATCGAAGGACTGTGGTTCCACATTTCACCAGCGAGCAAAGCCGGCTTACTCGTGCGACCCGTTGGATTCGAAAAATCCGGAGCGCGCTTGCCCCCTTTCCCATTGAGGGAATGGCAGGACAGGCATCCTTTTTGTTCCAGCACTCGCTCGCCAGCTGCAACGTTGCCGGGCATTACTTTTACCTGTCCAATTGCCGCGGCAGATACCAACAACAGAGCAAGTAAGGCAAGCCACCAGGTTTTCATTCCCTGTAGCTTACCGCGTTCCCAGCATATCTCAGCGCACGATCGACAAGTTCCTGCCGCCGAAATGGCTTTCGCAACAGATCCTCGGCACCCAGACGTTTCGCTTCCGCTTCAGTCTCCGAATCCGCAAAGGCGGAAATCATCAGCACCGGGGTAGTCGAATGAATCCTCCTCAACTCTGCGAGGAGATCGAGTCCGCTTTTCCCGGGCATCCGGTAGTCGCATATAATCAGATCGAAATTCCGCCGCGCGATTGCTTCAAGCGCACGATCGACATCCGGAGCACCTTCAACGACGTGTCCTTCCCGTTCCAGGATTTTCTGGATCGAATTGCGACAAGTAGTGTCGTCATCGGTGACGAGTATCATTCCCATATTCTTTCTCCCTATACCTTTACGGCAAGTAGCGGCAACTCCATCCTGGAAAAGAGCCTGTCGGCCGTGGTTCCGAGCAGATGCTTGTGCAGAGACCTGTACTCATGGGTTCCTGGCACAGTGAGATCGACTCCAATCTCGCATGCTACAGACGCAATCCGCTCGCTGGCATTTCCTGCTCCGGAGTACTGCGACTGCTTTAGGCCAATGCAAACCATGGTCCCTAATCGCCGGAATGCTGCAAGTGTCTGATATGGCTCATTCGCTGTATGAGTGGGACGTCGCTATTGAGGCGTCCATCCAAGCCGCTCTGGCAGAGGACACCCCGACGCTGCAAGCGCTGGTGACGGAAAGTCACAAAGAAGCCCTTTTCAGTATGCCCACCCGACTGATTGTCGATTGAGACGTGCGGACAGTTACATTTCGCGCTAGTAGATCAGCGGAAGCTGGGCGGACAGCGCCAGCTGCGATGTGAGCCCGAGTCGCCGGTCGATTTGAATCACCCGGGCCGCCATGCGCGTCGGAATAATCTTCCGGAACTCGCCCAGCCATTTTGTTCGCAGTGCTTGCATCTGTTGATCCCTGCTCAAGTTGGCACTGACCAGCGAAAGCGCGGTGGAGTCGTCCAGGTCGGAATAGTGATCGACGTACTTCTGGACTGCCTTCAGCTGTTCATCAACAATGGCGGCTTGTTCTGTCTGGAACTTCGCGTAAGCAGGCCAGAATCTGGCGGCCTGTTCCGGAGTCAATGTGATGTTCTTCGACATGATATCGGCCCGTTCCATCTGGAGATCATTTCGGTATGCCTTCAGGGCCTCGTCCGGGTTCGATTTCAGCGCCAGCCCTGCAAGGGATTGCGTTTGGGGCGCCGCATAGACGAGGGCTGCAATCAAACCAATTGCCAGGAGTGAACAGAAGATTCGGTGCATTGCTGTCCTCCAAATATGATTGTCCCAAGGGTTGGAAACTACGAATCCGCGTGATCAGAAACGCGAAAGCAGGCCTAGAGCGGATCGGAGGACAGCAGCTTGTCGGTAATTTCTGAAATGAGCGCCTTCACCAAGACCTTGTCCGAAGCGTACGGATGATCCTCAAGGTAGGTGTCGAGATTCTCCAACGAATCAGTCCACTTCTTCTGACGCATGTACAAACATGCGAGCATCAGACGAGCGGCCGGCATTTCGTTGTCCAGATCGAGGGCGCGCTTGAAACTCCGCTCAGCCTCCACTTCGGAAGACGACCTCTCATACGCAGTGCCGGCAAGGCAGTGCGCCACTGCCGAGGTCGGTTTCAGGGCAATTGCTTTTCCGAGATTCTCAAGAGCGAGACCCAGAGTCTCCCGTTCATCAGGCATACCATCTGAGCCCTGTATCTGCGCTCGCGCAAGATTCAAAAGCGGCTGCGATGAACGCGGACTCAATTCCCCGGCGCGTCTGAACTCCGTTTCGGCATCGGAGTAGCAACCGCTCTGCTCGTAGAGCATTCCCAACCGAGTGTGCAATCCATAAAAGTCCGGAGCTCTTGCAAGAAGACTTTCGAGGCGTTGAATTGCGCCTCTCAGATTGCCATTGGCGTTCTCCTGCAGGGCTTTCCTGTACTCTTTCATCACAACTGCAGAAAGACTGGGTTGAATTTCCTCCACGTCGGCGACCTCGGGATCTTCCAGCGGGAAATAGAATGTGAACGCGGGTTCGTTCTTTCCGTAGAAGAAGCTTTTCTTCATCACGGTTCCGGGCCGGCAGAGAATTTCGAAGTTTCTCGAATCCTGTTTCTTCCCATCGAGCCACGCGACAAACCGGTAGGCGCGGAGTGTGAGATTCGTCAGTTCATAACTGCCGTCCTCATCCGCAGTCGTCTCGGCAACGACGACGCCTTTCGCTTTTGGATCTTCGACAACGATCCTGATCGATTTTGCGGGAACACTGGCTGTGACTCGGCCGCGTATGGCGAACGCAGGTCGAACCTGGGCGTATCCCGGAATGTGGCCGAGCACGAGCGCTCCCACGCACAGCGCTATCCGGATTATTCGTGGAAACATGCCGCCTTTATAGCCCAACAGGGGGAGACGTTACAGGGAATTCAACAGCACGATTCCCGGAACGAACGCTGACAAGGACGTTTCGAGCGAATTTTTACAAAGCTTAACGCGCAATCGGGTTCCTTTTGTTTAATCTTGGAGTCAGAAAATAGGCATGTGACTGAACCGGGAGTGACGAAATCATGAAATCGTTCTTGTTTGCTGTTGCAGTAACAATTCTACTGATCCCCGTTGGCTTTCCATTGAAGGGACAGGACGGCGGATTTGGAGGTGGCGGTGACTCCGTCGATCTTACCGGACTGCTCGGCGACCGCGGGGGACGCGGAGGCTTCAATGGGAACAGCAATAATGGACGCGGAGGCGCTGTCGTACTTCCGGAGTCCAAAGGCCTGTTCTCGGACATACAGTCGGCCTTGAAAAAGGGCAAGACACCCCTTGATAAATCACAGGAAAAACCGCTTCGAAGTATGATCGACCTTGAGGTTGTCACTCTCAGCGATCGTATTCAAGTGCTCCGCCAGAACAATAACAACCCCTCCTTTGATGCTGGTGGTCCTGGAGGCTTTCCTCCGGGCGGTGCAGATTTTGCAGGCGGCTTCCCGAGAGGCGGCCAGCCTCCTGCAGCCGGCAACACCCAGGCTGGAACCACGGGCACCCCTGATGCGGCGAATGCGCTGGCCAATACTATGGCTGTGCAGACGGAAACAATCGCCAGCCTGAAGAATGACGACTTTCTGGAAAACAAACTGTCGGTATTCCTTTCGCCTGAGCAAGTGGCGTTAATCCAGAAGGTAAAGAAAGAAGACAAGGAAAACGCCACCTGTCTGGGAGGCCTGCTGGACCGAGTGTCCCCTTTAACTCAGAACACCGGCGGACGCGGAAACAACAACCGCGGCAACTTCAATAATCTTAATCTCAACAACAACGCCAAAAAGACCAACGGTCAGGCGTTCTGCATGGCGGCTGATGCCACCGCCAGCGCTCGACTGGAACCCATAAGAAAGGAACTCGCGAAGGCCAATCTTCCGATGGGAGCAGACAAGGAACCGCTTGCGGAAGCCTTCATGAAATCGCAGGTCAAGGATCTGGAAGACGCGTTGCGAACGACACTTACTGCCAGTTTCTCCGGTAATCGCGGAGGAAACAGCATCAGCCGCACGACCAATCCACAGTTGGTGGTCCAGTCCGGAACGGATGAAATATACAAGAAGGCTGCCGCCATGCTGAATCCTCCCCAGACCGAGAGTCTGAAGAAATGGCATTACGAACAGATACTGGGACGGGGCGGAATCGAGTCGCTGATCACGATCGAAGCCATGCAGGATACGCCTTTGTCCGAAGTTCAAATTGCCAGAATCACGGCCGCATGGCCGGAAGTGCGAAACCAGCTTCAGGCTGCCGCAAAATCTGCGAATAAGAATCCATCCGTCAAGGATCTGGATAATGCTGCGATGACGAAAGTTCTGGATATGCTCGAACCGGCGCAGGTTTCGTCTTATGAGGCCGCCAGAAAATACGTTCCCGCCAAATAAGAATTTGGGGATAGCGAGGGAATTCCCTCCTGTCCCCAATCGTCATCCCTTCGCGGTAAGCGAGAACAGGTAGAGCAGGACACCGGCCAGGGTCAGAGGACAGCCGATGATCAGGAATGCCATGAACGCGAGTGGATGAGACCAGGACATCGTCAGGATCTGTACGATGAGCCCGCCAACGACCAGCAGCCCCGCCCAGCGAATTCGTTTTTCTATTGTTGTACTCGCCATTCAGTTCTTCTCGTCCCAGAATTTCGAGTCGGCCATAGTCTCCACATCGTGGACCGTGTCGTGACACCGGCTCGACATGCATGAGAGTTTGTTTTCGCCAGCCAGCTGCAGCATGTCCTGCGTTTTATGATGGGAAGAAGTTTCCAGATAGGATCGTGCTCCCGCGTGACAGTGCAGACACTCTCGATTGTTGAAAGGCGTATAGAGCTTGATGTCCTCGGGCTTCGGAATGCTTCCGAGGTATTGAATGTAGACGTGGCGGAGTCCGCGCATCTTCGCAGTCAGCCCGCCATACATGGTGTAGTCGGAATGACATGTATAACAGGCCTGATCGCGAGGCACCCGGTTGTTCTGATAGTGCGCGGCGGGTATATAGCTCTTGTCGTCCACGTGAAGGCTCTTGCCATAGTCTTCCATCACATGACAGGACAAGCAAAACTGAGTGCTCTTGGATTTCTCCAACTGCTGTGAAAGGCCTGCCGCCACTGCCAGCGCCGGCAAAAGAAACAACGCAATGAATGCGAGTATCTTGCCTCCGCGCGCCCGGGTCAGGTCGGCTCGAAACGCCACCAGACCCGCCAGCAATGCGGTCATAGCCGTAACCAGTAGGCCGATCACAGTGAGAAGGGGCATTACTATTTTGCTAGACTGCGCATATAGGTCGAGATCTTATTGCACATGTCCGCGCCAAGTTCTTTCTCAAAGCCGTCCATGTCCTGACCTTTACCCTTTAGGACCGCGTTGAGGAAGTCTGCGTCCGTCATCTTCTTAACATCGGCGGATGCGACATCCTTCACTTTGAGTTTCTTTCCCTTCGCGGTTTGTCCCTTCCCATCTTCGCCATGACAGACGGAACATTTGTCGAGATAAACCTGTTTGGCATCCTTATCCTGAGGCGCTGCCATCATCAGCGTGCCGATACCCACGATCAACATTGGAACTGCGAAAATCCATTTGTTCATTTCGAAATGACCTCCTCTAAAAACTCAGAATCCGCGTGTCCAGCGCACGGTGAGCAGGTTGGCGCTGAAGTTATTCACAGGAACCAGTTCTTCCGTATAGTACGTCCGCTGCAGATCGATGGAAAGGCGGCCCGCTTTTGGAATTTCGAAAAACACGGTACCCGTAACCATAGGCCACTCCAGTGGTCCGTAAGCCGGCGGCTCCGTGCCGATTTGTCCTACACCTGTTGTCCGATCGTAGTTTCCGGTTGCCCGCAAGCCGATATGATGTACGGGTTTTACCTCGAGCCCCGCGGTCCATACCCGGTTGATTGCCTGATCGCGCAACGGATTTTTCAACGGAGCCGGACCGCGGAGAAACACAACGTCTCCTGTCGCAAGGAAGCTGTCGTAGGTGAAACCTCCAAACATAGACAACCCTTCGTTCAAGGCGTAAGACACTGTCGTGGAGTTTGCACGGATTTGATTCCTGTAGTTGGTTTCGATCAACGTACGGTTGCTCGTATTGGTTGAGTTCTCAATCGACAATTGTGAAATCGGTTGATAGCGCACCAGCAAACGTCCGCCAACTCCAGTGTGCGGCGTGATCGCCGTATAGGACGCGCCGTTGTTGAAACTGCGGAAGTCCCCGCGAATGCTCAGCGTTGAAAAGGGTTTGTAGCTGAAACCGATTTCGGGACGTACGATGTTGCTGCGCTGGGTCCTCGCGGCGTCAGTAACGCCGTTCTCCAGAGATTTGGTGTCTGTTCTCAAAAATCGGATTCCCGGGTGTATCGTAAGATTCTTCATCGGCCGGAAATCCATCCCCACGTTGACATCGTGGAGACCGTTGAACCACACGATTTCGTCTCCACCCGCGCTCGCGATAGTACCGTTCAACAGGCTCTCAAGGCTCGACACGGACTCGCTCGTGTAACGGAGATAGCGGTAGTCCACGTCGAGGTTCCACCAATTCCGGATTTCATACGTTAGTCCCTGGGTCACCGCATGACTGGGTTCGGTCACCTGAGCGCGGCCACTTTCACTGATGGCATATGGTGCGAGGGCTCCGGTACTGTCGGGCGCGATACCGTTTTCTGCCTCATTTGAAGCAGCCGG
>Ga0184628_10000528_pt1 | contig 20384 bp, 27 predicted proteins | sample PLM4_5_b1_FD_133149 | JGI IMG/M metagenome (GOLD analysis project Ga0184628, IMG submission 133149) | Groundwater sediment microbial communities from an aquifer in East River, Colorado, USA - PLM4_5_b1 | ecosystem: Environmental > Terrestrial > Soil > Riparian zone | place: USA: East River... | reverse complement strand
TAAACACAACGCATGCAACAAAGGAATGCAAGAATGAAAGCACTTAAGAATTGTATAAAGCTAAGCGGTCAAATTAGGATTTATGTTCCATCAACCATAAAAACTAAGGAATCTTTTGATTCGACTGCTTGGGTAAACGATACGCTCTCTTTACTTTCCAAAGAATTTGGGGGCGCGACTTCGACTATTGCACTAGGTGCATGGGTTAGTGCGCAAGGCGAATTGATAAAGGAAAATATCACAATGGTTTTTGCCTATGCCCCACAAGATAAATTAGAAAAAAGCATAGAAACAATTTACGACTTCTGCATTTCTATGAAACTAAGTCTGAAACAAGAATCAATAGCATTAGAATTAAACGGCGAAATGTACCTGTTATAATCAAACCAAAAGAGGAGTCTAAAAATGACACTAGTAGCAGCTTACGGAAGGAATTATCATACAAGCGCACAAGCAATTTCCGACTTTAATGACGGGAAAGACTTTTTTTCACAGGGCATTCACGGGTCCTGTTACTGCACAAAATCAGAGCTTATTGAAAACGGTATAAAATCAGTTGCTATTAGGTACGACCTAAACAGGAAAGTAGTGGTCGTTTATCTTTAAATTCAATCTTAAGGAGAATGAAATGAAACATTTAACAACACGAGAATTAGAACAATTCGTTTCGACTGATACGCAAGGGTTATTAGATATCGAATCAAAAGGAATTTACCGCATTTACGGACGCGTTCACGGGGAAAGGGGGGGCGCTTTTTACGGGTTTGACGTTGATGGAAAGCCTATATTTGGGGGGGGGAATTTGATTCACGCACCCGCATGGTGGAATCATTCGTTCAACGAAGTAGCTGAAATTTGCGAAGAGATAACCACACGTTACCCAAATTGCGAAGCAATGCCGAGTAAGTGTGATTAAAAAACAAATAGAGCTGAGGGGCTGCAATCCCTTTGGCTCTCAATTTAACAATCAATACAATGGAACAAATATCATGAGCGAACAAATTACACAAGCAAGAAAATATCTGTACACGCATACCACACCAGAAACAGCTTACGTTGTCGAAGGTTACCCGTGGGGATTTAGGTTAAAGACAACGATACGCTATTGGGTTGAATCCAAGGACGCCAAAAACGGCGGTCAGCGATTCGTGAGTCAAACTATTAACCCGAAAACAGGGAAATGGTGCGCTCCTAAGCCTACTACTTATAGTCCTATAACTATCATGTTCCTGGACGAAAAAAATCATGTTTCTTATGAGTGCTTACGTTTCAACGATGACGAAAATAGGGTCAAAAGATTCAAAGAAATTCACTTTGATTTTATGAGTGATTTTCAAAAGCACGCATTGTGTGAAATTATGGCATACACAACGGTAATGAAAAACGTCACCTTTACGGTCACACCGTCAAAATACGGGTCAGTTAGTCTAACATCAAGGAATCCCGAAGACATCGAAAAACGAAAGTTACTAGTCGCTGAACAGGAAATTCGCGAAAAGGAAGCAGTCGAAACATACGAAAAGATAAACAAAGCTATCTGTCACCATTATAAAAAAAACAGAACGCTATTCGCACAGGAAGGCGAAAGCGATACAGTCCTACCTAAAAATAACTAGCTTTGTGGGGGATTCCATGCAAATTATATACGGAATCGTTGAGCGAAAATCATTTATAGGGTTTATGCTTGCGATTGCGTGCAAAACAACAATCTTGTATAAGCACGGAATCCCCATATCGACCTTAATCCACCATAAGGGGAAGAAATGAAAAACCAAAACCAAATTAACGACTTGACCGAATTTTTAGAGGATCAACAATGGTACATAAAGAGCCTGGCGAAAGAGCAAAACATAAACCTAGAGGCCGTCCGTTCCTTAAGGGAAACAACAAAGGAAAGCCTACAGACCATGTTTTGGCTAATTCAGGACATGAAAGCCGTCCTAGCGGGGAAACTTTAGCGCACGCACAAGACTTCCTAAACACAATGCAATTAAAAAAGGATTCAATCGATATGCAATCAGAAAAAACTCCTATGCTCGAAAACAGTACGCTTTCCACGCCGTCAAACCCAATTAACATAGAGCCAACTCAAACCGAAGCAATCACGCCACCCGATACGGAAGAAAACATCGCTATAGAAACAATTGAATTTAAGAATGGGGATGACACGCTAAAAATTATATTGTACAAGAAGCATAATCGCATGTACCGAGTGCAGATCTTTTTAAACGATAACATCGAAATTAGGCCTGTTACGTATACAGGGGCGAATACAGCCCTAGGCTACTGGAATCTATTGAAACGCTCTTTGAAGGGTTAGATATGTACGAAAGCGAAAGAGTTGCCGAACTGCATAGGATAATTAAGGAGGCTATGACGCACGGAATCCCTATCAGGGGATGTCCTAATGCGTTGTTGCTTCCTAATAGGAAAATTGAAATGGATTCACCACGTCCACAAGATACGGAGAGAGCTTAAATGAAAAAGATCGTGCTAAACATAAGCGATTCGAGCTATGAAAAATTTAGATTCGAGGCCATTCACGAGAAAAAGAGTGTGAACGACATAATCAGGGATAGGTTGTTTCATAAATCTTTTCATAAAGACGTTCAGGAAGCCTTTGACGCTTGGCTATCCGAAAATCTTAACGAAATTTTAAACGAAAAATAAGGAGCGATCTAATGTTTCCACCGATTCCGTGCGCTCACTGTGGCACAAATTTTATGCGTCACGATTTAAACCCGGAAGCTCCTAAGCTTTGTAACAACTGTGACCACAAAGAAAAGTCAAAACCAAAAAAGGAAATTAAAATGACCGATGCTAAAATATTAATCGATTGTTCTAGGAAAATGCAAATCGAGGTAGAGGAATATTGCACAAACGTAGGGATAACCATTAGCCAGTATTTCACCGACCTTCACCGTACATCTTTCGATCAAGCCGAGTGCGCCCCTGTCATAGATATACGGAGTCCATCCATAAACGAAACGCCAAAAGTCTCTGACAAGCCGAAGTCGAAGGGAAATAAAAAGTGAGATTCTGTGTGCGCATAGTTCTAGAGGGGGACGATATCTTAGAACAAAAGATTAACAATGCAATGGCAACAGATATCGGTTTCCTATTAGGGCCCGCAACAAATTTTATTGATCATCTTAAAGAGGTACTTGACATTTCGCCGGACGATGGTATTTCCATCTTAGGGTACACGGAAATAAACGCCGAAGAAAATGACGGCATGCCTGAATAAAAATAGAAATTAGTTGATGTTAAATATTTCTTTCGACTATGAAAAACTCAGTGACGGGTTATCCACCACAGACCGCCCGTCCCTGGAATAGTGTTCGTGCTAAACACTTGCTGTGCAAGGATAAGTCAATTTTCTTTCATTTTGCAAGTTTTTTTGCGCTGACCCTAGCCGAAAATACTGTAATTGAAACGAAAAACACCGAAGTTTGACCGAGTTTCTCTTACGGTAAAGGCAAAATAAAATCGCTTTATACCAAGGAGAAAAACAATGTCCACTTCGCGCCAAGTTTATAAAAATCCCAAGCCAGGGCAACCCTTAATCAGCACTATTAGCAGTGCCTGTAAAACCCCCTTGCTGGAAATAAAATACTGCAACTTGGTTAACCCGTTCCGCTATCCAAACTCTCCGACGATTCCACGCTATTCAATCACGTGTGTTGTCGATCCAAAGGAACATAAGGAATTCCTAGCGGGAATTCAAAGCATTGAGAAAGACGAAAAAGTTGACACGATTTTAAAAAATGATTACGTAAAAGAAGATGGCGAAAATCTGACGACTGGGAAAATTATCATTAAATTTCAGACAAAGGAGATCATTCCCGTTTACGTCATGAAAGGTGTCGCTGGTAAATTCGACCCCGAACAAATTGAATTAGAGGACGAACTTGCGCGAGGAGAAAGGGTAATGGTGATTTACGATATCCTTCGGTATACCAAAAAAAATACCATGAAAACCGAGCACGGTATTTCGTTCAAACCCTCTTGCATATACTACTACCCTTCCCAGCCGCTTGAAACGAAAGAGGTTGATTAATGGAAAAGGTTAGAATTTTAGGAGTTGACCCCTCTTTACGTAACACCGGGCTAGGCATCGTGTCATATGATTCAGAAAAACCGCTTGGAGACCCCCAGGCGTTCATAACGTCTCATTGCCAGGTGATAGTGAACCCCCCCAAGTTTAAAGGCACTGACGCGATCCTAAACATGCTGGATCTATTGCACGAGGAATCTCAAAAGGCATGCTACAAGGACGTTGACATCGTTCTAATTGAATCTCCTCCTCTCATGTTCAATAAAACTTGGAGCGGGGGGGCGATTTCGTCTATTGCGCATATCTCGGGAGGCGCTGTGGCTCTTTTAGGGATTGAAAAAGCACATCTATTTCGACCCAACGAGTGGAACAAGACGCGCAAAAAAGAGGTCACGCATAATCAAACAATCGCGGTCCTAGGATCACCTGATAGCTGGCACTATGAAAAGCGTGTGAAAAGTGAAAAGTATATGGAACACCTGCTGGATGCCGTAAGCATGGCTCTTTTCTGGGTAAAAACAAATTATCTGGAGGAATGAAATGATCGATGAGAGCTTGGACACATACCGTCAAGAGCGCCGAGCTTTCATCGCTGGCCTAAAACACTATTATGGGATCGATTTCTATAAAATGGATCGACGCGAAAGAGCGGATTGGTTAAAAACATATATTGAAAACAAACGGCAGTTTTTCGAGGCCCTCACCGAATATTGGCAAACGTTTCCACCGTCTTTCGCCTCAAAATTTCCTGCTGGTTATAAAAAAGGGGGCCGGAAATATGTTATTAAGGCCAGACAATGACGAAGAAAAATTTAAAATGATGTTCCTGTGTTTTATGATTTTTTCAGTTCTTTTGATATTTTTCTTACAGCTAATCAGTGTCTCTTTGACCGTATCTCATTGAAGACGTTGAGACAATGGTTTACCGCGATTTATTTTCGATTGAATGACGGCTTTCTGCTCCATCGGTATTTCAGGATCATCTTCGATCTCTTTTGTTAGAGACCGCCGTTCTTGAGGATTTTCTAGTATCCCATCGTGGTAGGACGGATATCTCTGTGCAAGGGCCTCGATAGCTTGAATACCGCCTTGTTTAAACGACATCCTAGCCGCATTTCCAACTGGCCCTGGCGCTGTAAGTAGTTTACCTGCCCCATAAACGCCAGCGGCTGCCGATTCAAGCGGTACAGCGGCGGGACCTAGTGCATATTTCAATGCCCCTAGTTTCAATAGATTATTCATGTTCCCCTTTCCTTGGAGTATAGGTTTTTCTAACAGATCGCCCGCTGCTTCGGCTGTTCCCTGCGGTGCCGGGAGTGTAGCAATCTGCTGAGGGTTGAACTGCTGTGGCGTAGGGGCTAAGGGAGACTCGACCATCTGCGGTTTCATTGGAATAGGGGGTTCCATTGGGGCAGTTGGGCCAGTCGGCAACGGTATTTGTTCTGGAATCTGTGGGGCGGCAATAGGCTCGGCCATTCCATGAGTTTTTCTGAGCTTTTTAGTTAGGCTTCCTTTTGCTGTTCCTGCTTCTTTCGACCCCTTCAATGCTGTACGGGCGATTGCATTCTCAGATCTTTGAGTAACATTATCAATGAATGTCTCATAGGATTTAGGGACGGCCTGATACTCGGGACTATTTTGAATTAATCCATAAAGACCCTTTTTCTTTAAACCCTGAATGTCTTTCGTATTGGTGAGCATTGACTCATAACGCTCATACGGGAAGATATTTTCGCGCACATCTTTAGCAAATTGACCGGACTTCACTCTAGAAGCCAGTTCCTTAGGGGAAATTGATCCTACATAATCTTGAAGAGCCGATTTTACTTCAGATGCAACCTGAGTGTTAGAAATTCCAACACCATGAAATGGGTCGCCTTTCATTATCATGCCGATCTCAGAGCCAATCGCTTTTTGGACTGCTGGTACCGTTTCGCGAGCAATGATGGATTCCCCTAAAATAGTCGGTGTACGGCTACTCAAATGCTCCTTGAAGGCACTTAATAGTTTCTGACTTTCCGGTGAACTCTTACCGATGGAAGCTTCAATTGCACGTAGTCGATCAGCGAATTCTCCCGGACTCAATTTTTTTCCATTGGGAAAAAGGCTTCTAAAAAGCTGTTTGTTTTGATTAGCCTCAGCTGTACCTACAAGGGCATTTCTCTGAATGTAATCGTCATAAAAACCCCAAACATTAAGATCATCAGTAGGAATGCGCGTGCCTTTAGGAAACGCCCCTTCAATATCATGGAAAGTCGCATCAAGCCCTTTACTGAATTTCTGCTGGGCTTCTCTTTGAAGTTGCGGGAGTTTTTTTACCGATTCCTCATAAGACCGCTGAGCCGTTTTCGCCTCTTCTTTGAGTTTATTAACATTCATCGAATGCGTTCGTTTCGCGTCTTCATATGCACGTTGAGCGCGAATCATATCATTCTGACGTTGGTTAATCTCTAGATTGTATTGATGCGACCGAGCGGCATTTTCTCTATCAGCCCACTGAGATTCTTTTTGGAAGGCTTCTTTAGCTTGTCGATTAGCGGACTGAGTATTCGCCTCACCAGCAATGTTAGATTTTCTAACATTTTCAGCTCCTGCAATAGCATCCCTGGAAGCGGTCCTTCTTTGCGCCACACGATTAAGCCAATTAGCCCCTTTATCTATAATATACCCTCCACCAGCTGCTAAAGCGGCTTCCTTAGCGACTTCTCCCGGCTCATCATATATTCGAGAACCTGCGGAGACACCGGCAATCAGGGGAGCCGCCTTAAGTGCACTCATACCACGTGTAGCAATGATATCAGGCAATAAACCTGCGGCAGTTCCAGCTTTAGAAGTCCACGGCGAACGCTCTGAGATCTTTTGTGAAACCTGCTGTTCAGCTTGCTTATTCCTCAGATATTCATCACCCTGCATGGTAATTCTATTGGCAATGTCCTTAATTCCCCCTATACCACCGCTTTGCCCAGCCTGGAAAAAGAATTCACCCCCAGGTGTTTTGCTAACGCCTTTTTCTATTTTCTCCCGTTCTCTGGATAGGAGCAGGGTACCCTCATCTTTTGGAAAAAAGTCCTCGTCGTTACCTACAAATACATTGCGCCCGTCAGATGTTTCAAACGTCTTTTTTTCTAGATTGAGCCTACCCTTACGCCCTGGCTCGATCTCGACAACTTCACCAGCTCGAAGCCTATCAAATTTACTAGCCATTTTGGTTACTCACTCTGAAATAGTTTTTGTTTATCTGACTCAATCTGAGTTGATTCCGCTCTCTGATTTAATCCCTTATAGATCTCCTTATTCTGTCTGCCGAATTCCTGAATCATTGGCTGAGGATAGAAGCCGTTACCCTCCAGGGAATCCACAAAGATCTGCTGCGACCTATCTCGTAAGGTCAGCATCTGTGTAATAAGATCTTCAGGCGTTAGACCAGAATATAATGGATTTTCTGCCATCGATCCTAGGTGCCCTGCTACAGTTTGCGTAAAAGCCCTCATCGATTCATTTCGTCTATACGCATCTTTTAACTGTTCGATAGCTGTATCAAGATAAACAGCGGCATTTACATCCCTGCCATTTTCATCTTTGATAGTTTGAGACAATGTGTTCTTAAACAGCTTCTTGATGGCATTAGGACCGAGGCTAACACCTCCCGCATCTACACCCTCGGACATAGCCACCGAAAGAGCCTTAGCAAGGAGTCCAGGTTGATCAAGTTGTTTAGCCGCATCAATAACTTTTTTAGTCGCCGTATTGGCCTGTTTTAGGAACTTCTTATCTGTATTCAACTTGTGTGCCTCTTCGGACATCTTTTTGCGCTTTTCAGCCGTATTATAGTATTTGAGATTAGCTACCAAGTCAGGGAACACCTCGGGTCCTGCGCCAATCACATCGCCAGTTTCGGTGTCCTTCATGGTAACAATATCCATTCCCTTTAGATCCCCAAATTCATCTTCTGGGAGATTTTTTCTCACAGAAGCAGGGAGTTCGAGTCTTTTGATCTCTAATTCGCCTCTTTTCATTCCGAGGTCGCCTTTACTCTTTGTAATGTCAGCTAGCAAAGATTCATCTTCATTGATTTGTTTTTGCCTTCCTTGAAGGACCTTACCAAAACCTTCTGCCGTGCCCCCCAATGCTCTAACACCTGCCTCCTTACCAAAGAGACCCCCCACTAGCAGTGGCATCAACAGAGCCATCCCTATGTAGAATTTATCGGCATCGGTTGATTGGTTAGAAAGAATCCGCTCTTTTATTCGTTTAGTCTGATCATCATAACCCGTATCTTGATCGTTCAATCCCTTATCGATGTCGGATAAGACTTTTTCGTATTTTTCGGTCGCTTCTTTGATCTGAGGATTAAAATCCATTCCAGTATATTCATTAAATTCTCTCACTAACTCCGGCTGTTTAGCAAATGCATCGGTGGCCCCATATACACTAACTTCCCAGGGTGTTTGCTGAGCTCGATTAAGCTCCTCTTGATCAATCTGTTGCTGTTGTGCCAACTGCGCCTGTTCTTGTCCTCTTACTTCTTGAGGATTACGTCCCTCAGCCCTTATTCTGGCATCTTTGATTAGCTCATCATTGGACGCCGCCATTTCCTCGCGCTTTTTAGGATTAAAATAATCGGAGATAGCAGACCATACCCCCCCGCCGGATTCAGGCGTCGGAATCCCAGCGGCTGCCTGTTGACTTGCCGATACAGGGGGAACATCCTCTTCAAGATCCACTTCTTGAGTTTCAATCGGGGGCGTTTGAGGAGCAACTGGGGGAGTAGCATTCATTTTACCCAATTGACCCTGGGTAGCCATTGATCTACCTAAACGAGTAAATACGTTCTCTTCTGGATCATCACCTACCTCTTGAACGCTTGGATCTTCTGGTGGGATCACCTCATTAGCTCGCACATCATAACTCTGCGGAGTCAACTCATTCCCCATCTCCAATTCAGGTACGTTAGCTTCGGGAGCTGCCTGACCAATTCCAGAAACATCCGTATCGACATCATTCATTTCCTGAAGAAATTGAGAGCCTGGGTGAACCTTTCTTCGTCCAGACACGTTTTTCAATCCCTGAAGACGTAAGACGTTTCCCATACTGTCCGGTGTTAATGGAAGTGCCATAATTATACCCTGCTAAATGAACGGTTAAACTGATCTTCGTAGCGCCGTTGTCTCTTCTGTTCGTCGGCAAGCTTAAGCTCATCAGCGGCCATTTGTCTGTCTAACTGATTTTGACCTACTTCGCCTTGCTCGATATTAAACATGGCTGCCAATTTTTTAAGAGCCAAGTCGGAATTTAGCTTATCAAGATCACGTGTTACTTGACCCTGGGACTCATCAGCCGATCTTTGCAAATCCCTTTGTTGGGCATAACCCACACCACCCTTTCCAACTATTCCATGACGTCCCTGCTCTCCTAACAGCTTTCTATTAGCAGCTTGGTGCTGCCTCTGGATCTGCTTATTAGCTTCAAATTGCATGGCATTACGCTGAGCAGGGGTTAATCCTTGGACATCTCTCCCTATCACATCTTCGGCATACTGCCGACCTTCTTTCCTAGCCTCTTGTCTAGCTACTTTCGATTCTTGAGTCTTCTGATCAATTTGAGCTTTTTGAGCCGCTTCATTCTGTAACTCTAATTGAGGTTTTTGCCCTTCAAGCTGTGACCTTTCTCTTCCGAGTTGTTCACGTTCTTTTTTTGCTCTCTTTTTTTCTCTCTTAGCTTTGTGATATCCGAACATAATTTTCCCTATCCCTATTTAAAGAATAACACTGAAATTACGGCATTGTTCGCCGAAGGATTTCTTAAATATAAATGATTCGCTGTCCATTCGGTTGCCCCATCGATAATATTCGCATCCCCTTGTTGTCGAGTAATAATTCTCCCACTGGGAATAATGCCCGGGTATGCTGTTCGAAACTGATTGGGTATCGATACCTCTGTCGCTGCTGGGATACTCAAATTTTGTACAATAAATGCTTGAAAATTCTCTTGAAAGTTAATTTTTAAAATACCGAGTGATAGATCCTTCAACCAACTCCATAGATCGACCTCTAAGTACTTTATCGAAGATTCCCGACTAGTCAGCTTAGGTGGTGGACGTATTATCATCGTAGTACCGACCTCCTGTTTTCAGGGATAGCCTCTAACTGGAATCCGGCTAAACGGATATCCATATTGATTCCCTGGATTGCAAATCCAACCTGTATGGATTTAGCTACAGTACCTTGTTTCAGATTCACAGTCACAAAGCTGTCTTGATAACCAGACCAGTAGTTCCAACCCCACCCAGAATATGACCAGGATGAGTTTCTTATGTTATCCGTCTGAAATATCTCGGCCATAGTACTCTGAAGATTTGGTAATCTGTTCAGATATGTACTGAACATCATCTGCGGATTATTGTACTGATAGAGCTCTGACAGTCTATCTAGGAGCAATACGCAGCGGCAAAACTTCTTCCTGACTTCGGGTTGACCTAAATCTTCCCATGATGATTTCCACTCAGCTCGTTGTGGACCTGCGTGATCGGCGTGGTCGATCAAGCGATAGAATCGGTGCTGCTTGTAGAGGTTTGCGGTATTGCCATCGACTGCCGAGAACCTGCGTTCCTGGAAGTAAAGATCATCCTTAATGACAAACATCCCACCTGCCGCATTCATGTTGTACCAAGGGAACCAGTTTTTCTCCTGATAGTCATAACAAAGTATGTTTGAGAATGCGTTTGCAGTGCGAATTGTTGATTGAGAGTCTTCGCAAGGTATGAAAAGAAGGTATTGATTATCCTTGGTATAGTTTAATCCTACAGCTCGTTTGAACTGGAATCGAGTTTGTGGAAGGAACGGTGTCGTTCTAAAAAGTGCATCGATAGCTAACGAAAGCGGCACTGGGTTACCGAACGGATCAGTTGGGTAAAGTTGGTTTTCAGTGATCGCATACACGCCATTCGTATGAAGAAAATACATAAGCGTGCCGACTGAAGCAATGGTTGCATGGGCTGCACATCCTATATTGGTCCCTGGGGCAATTTGAACCACATCTATTTGACCAGAAAGGAAATTACCTGTAGCTGCCCATAGGGATTGATTTTTAGTGACTACTAACGTTGTTCCGGCGACTCCGATGCCTGTGACATCATCATCCACATTGGGAACATTGAAGAAATTAGATGCTAGGGCAACTGATTCTGGCTCATTCCCTTGAGAAAAGAAAACACGGTCAGAATTGTCTGGATTGCCTCGTTCCCCACCCGCATAGAACATCTGATTCCCAAATGCCTTTAGGTATTTAGAAATCGGGGGAGGGTTAGGTAATTGATCGGGATCATCAAATTGTCTTCCTAATTCCGCATCGGCTATATCATCCACGTATACTTGAGAGGTCACTCCTGAAGAATCATTAGGAATGGATGCTACTAAAAATAGTTCTCCATTCACGCCAAATGATTGGTTTTTCTCTGTCCTATAGATATTGATTCTCAAATTATTCGAGATGGGAGCGGTTGTCCCTGTCGTCATAGTGTCTGGGGTAGCGGCCCCGAAATTTGTGCGACGTAAATTGATTTGCGTCGCTCTTTGATTCAGTGAAGCAATGAGAATTTGATCTGTGACATCGACAGGATTTCCGTCCACAGTAATTGTAGAGACTGTCACTGGGGCGACAACGGTTCTTCGTTGTAGATTTTCATTCGTGTCAAAAAACTCAACAACGTCCCCAACAAGTATTGTGTGAGCATTTCCGACGGCATTTAAAACATTGATCGTATTGACCTGTGTTTGCGTTAAATCAACGATAGCGACATCACCAAACACCTCACTGACTTTATAAACTGCAATGAACGACAAGTCTGCAACGGTCACAGGTAGACCTACGATAGTAATGGTGGTAGGGGTGACAACGCTAACGACTCTCACAATCTCATTAGGTGTTGTATCTTGGAAATATACGGTATCGCCCACAACAACATTATGCCCTGCATTTACTGTAATAGTGACAACGTTCGCTTGAGGACCGTTTACCTGCGCGCATGTAGAATCAAGGTAATACGCAGAATCCCCTATTTTAAGGGTATATCCGGCTGCCACAGTGATTAGATCGTAATAAAACCCTTCCCCATCTGGTCCATAGACGGTAGCCGCTGCGATTGTGGCCAGGGCTCCATTAGTATTCCAATTAGCACCTAGGGTTGAATTTAGGTTGTCAACTGTGACATCCATAGCTGCCGTAGCTGCACTAATGGTATGCGACCAAATTTCAGAAACAACCCCCTCTACAATATGACCTCGATTATCTATCTGCTCATAGGTGATGGCATATTCGTATGTCTCGGCCATTATAAAAGGCTTGATCGTCGAAGTGGTATTATCAACAACACTCGGCCTCATGCCTTGTGGCATACCTGTACGATAGACTGTTTGTCCATCGAACTTCTGTGGATAATCCCATCCATTAGCAATATAAATAACATCATCAAAAGCCGCGAAGGAGGCATTCTCAAATGTGGGAGAGTTCTGATAGCGAATATTCGCCGATCCTGGGAACGGTGGGTTTATCGTACTGTTAACTAATTCCCAGTACCAATAGTTAATGGTGAATGTCTGATTGCTATCCACAATCATTGGCTCGAATATTTGTAAAAAAGCTGCCGGGTAGAAATCATCCCCATTGATAGATACTTTCAATCCATGCACCCCAGTTGTAGGGTTGGTGATAGTGGCTATGAATGTGGAAATCAAATAGGGTGATGTGACATCAAAACCCCTTCTGAATGGGATGTCGAAGAACTGAGAAATAAAAACACCGGCTATCACACTGACTGGGAATCCATCAAATGTAATCGTTGTTGCGGTTACAGAAACGACATTCCTTTGATTGAAAACACCATTGCTCGCATAGAACTGAATGACATCCGTGGCCACGAGTTCGTGACCAAATTGCACGCTAACAGTGTTTACGTTGGTTGCATTTGCACTAATTTGTGCAGCTCTATTTACCGTAATATTGCATGTGATACTTTCTCCTGAAGGGGCTCCCCAAGGGGAAATACTCCAAGGCTGTACGCTCCATCCTGGGTTAGTCGATATGAAACGGGGGTCTGTAAAGATCGTGACGCTTAGGTAACGATTATCGGCGAATTCAATGGACCAGTCCCCACCGCTGACATACGCCCCATATGCGGAAGAATTGACCCCATTTAGGGTGAAATTATTGACATCCACAAATGTAATGGTAAATGTCAGGTTGTTCACCTCATTCATGCCAAGAACATTTCGAATGATAATTATTGCACCTGTAGCTAGTCCGTGAGCAGGACTAGTTACTTGAGCCGGGTTCGCTTGGGTGATATTGGTTATCGTTCCAGTTACCTGTCCGTCATAATCGAAATAGATCTGTTTCTCTTGTTTCTGATATAGAAAACCGTTCGTCCCTATGGTGACAGTTTGAATTTCCTCACTTACAGGATCATTGAAAGTTCCAATTCCCATACCGCCAATTTCAGCAATTTGGCATTGATAACCCCTTCTCAATTGCAATGTACCGTCTGGAGCTCTTTGAATATTGATAGCTGTGTCGGCTACATTCGCAGGTCTCAAATAGATAGAATCAGTCGAAAATCCTCTTAGATTCCCGATGTCTTTTGTAATTATGTGATTATTCGACATTCTATTATCTCTTTAAAAAATTGCAACATTACAAATTCAATCTATCTAGTATGCTCCCCTCCCTCCCCATCCGAAGCTACGACTTCGTAGGCGTTGTTGATAAACGATAGGCACAATACTAGGCCTCCAACGTCTGTAAGCGATCCTCAATCTATTTAGAACTGCTTCCTCGGCTCTCAATTGATCTACGGTAGGTTCAGCCGCTGACTGAAGACGGAGGAGTCGGAGTACGCAATATTCAATCAGAAGATCCTCAGATTGTCTGTCTAGCTGTGAATGGCTAGAGCTGTAATCTCCTGTGAGCACATAAAACGTGTCTTGATTGGTCAATAGGGCATTAAAGCTTAACCAGGAATCATAAGGGATCACATAGTTGGCATCAGCCGTTAATATAAATGTGTTCATGTTATATCCAGCCGTAGCAATCGCGTCGATCACTGGAAGACCGTTGGTCGTGGTAAAGCAAGTCCATTGAACCTTGTCCAGGATACTGTTTGCATTAGCCTGAAGGTTCGAATCTTTCTGAGATAGAACAGTAAAATTAAGCTGAAATTGCAGTGGGTTCTTAAACCAGTTAGCAGTCCCCGCGAACACTGGAAAGAGAGTTGAATCCACGTTGTTCAACGTGAATGTATTGGCCCCTGTGACCGTGATAATGAATGTCTGATCGATTAGCTCGACCATATCGAACAATCCATTTATCCCCACTTTTTGATTACTGCTCAATCCATGAGGTGCGGCTGTAGTAACTTGGCAAGGATTAGTATTGCTAATATTAGTAATACTTCCATAGGCGCTGAGAAGGCTAGATACCTTACCTCTTCGGAAATCAAGTTTTCGCATCCTTTTTTGATAGTTTACGATCAGTGATCTCTCACGTGTAATGTTCGGGGTTGGGGAAAGCAGAATCTTCCCGTTTCTCAAACACCAGGTCGTAGGAATATTCGTGGGATAGGAAAACCTATCCTGAATCTGCCCTTCTTCAAGTGTCACAAATTGCCATGTCTCAGGCCCATAGAGATAACGCACGTTCATTATCTGTAGGGCCATTTTGACATGTTGAGGCACCGGGTACTCTTGTACCCCCGCAAAAACATCCTGCCGATACTCTTCAATGTTAGCGGGACTATCGACCTGTGTGACGGCATCATAGAGTTGATTCAACCCTAGATTGAACACCTCCGCGACGGTATTATCGTCCCAGCCCTCAGTATAGGAGTAATTCTCCTGATAGGAAAGCTGACGGGCGTTCATTGCCATCTCGTACAGGCTTCTCGTCCCCTGCATGTAAACAGTAGAAGGTATCATCGATCACCCCTTAGTTAGGCCCGAATTTCTTCTTCACACGCACTTCACCTTTACCTGTGTCTTCTGGTTCGGAATCTTTGCGTTTCATCTTCCGTTTCATTACAGCAACAATCATTTTCTTTCGGTGTTCTTTAGGCATGCTTTCGTCGTCTTGCATGTCATTAGGGCCCATCTCTTCCTCACCAGACGTGTCTTCTTCTCCATCATATCCAACATTGTGAACCATGTTGCCACGCAGTGGTTTCGGATCTTCCTGATTAGGCGCATCCATGAGCATATGAGCACGTTTAAGATTTTTCTCAAGCGTGCGCTTTGTTTGGTCTGGCACGTCCATGTGATAATTGTCTTCCATCTCATGGCTTTCCTCTTTGCTTACACGACTCTTCATGTGAGGCTCATCTTCAGGATAACGAATATGATGGCTAGAATAACCAGGATCTTTGTATTTGACGTGTTCTTTACCCTCATATCCGGCAGGTCCATCCTTTGCCTTCCCTTGCGACATATCCATGTCACCCATGTTGTAGGGCCTTCCTGGACTCTTTCCTGTATCAGCTGGTTTCTTCTTCATCCGGTGGCCGAACATTTTTCTTTCCATAAATCCTCTCGTGTTTTAAGCTACGGCAGCGCCTGAAGCGCGGATCAGCCGTAGCTTAAGTTTATTTAACTTTTTCATAAAACGCCTTCTAGAGTACTTACAAGCAAGTGAGACGATTTTTTCATTTCTCTTTCCATAAATCTTCCCATGTTTTATGCTAGGGCAGCGCCTGAAGCGCGGATCAGCCCTAGCATAAGCCTTTTCAACTTCTTCTAGTACTGCCCTGTAGGGCATTTACAAACCCTCTAGCTACCTGTTGCAACGCCTGGGATTGGAAATCATTCATCTCGTCTTGATAGTCTTGCCCTGTACGAAACAGCCCTCTACTTCGTTTCATGGCATTATTCATCAGATTAGAGAGGGTGCGCCGCTTAGATTCCTTAGCATCTCCCTTGGCATTAGCAAAATCATTATCCCCTTGAATAGCTGTTTCAGCGCCTTTACTGGCCCCTGATATAATCTGAGACCAATCATCAGGGCTTCCGTATCGTGATTTTTGTGCGATCATATATTAAAAGCCCCCCTTACCAGGTCGGATGTATCCTGAAGCGATTGCGATCTTCTTTTTCCCATTTTTGCCCTGCTAGATAATCCCTGAGACTCGTACTCGGCACTTCCTTCAAGAGCATCGTTCATAAGATTAGCCAGAGTCTGACGTTTTGTCTCTTTTGCTTTCATCTTTGCAGCTTTCTTCTCTTTTCGACCCGAGAAGTAATCACCAACGCCTTTTGCTGAGGCGGCGACTGCTGAGGCTAAAATTGCTGCAGTTGCTGGGTCCATTATAATATCTCCTATGCTACCCAGTAGAAGCCCGATAATTGGACCTCATCGGTGTTTGCAAAATTTGTATCTAACAATGATGTTCGATTGGCAGCGCCCTGCGCCCCTAAGACAATGTCATTTGAGTTCGGATTGATCTCATGAGACAGGAATGTACACCCAGCTGGGTAAGTGTTAATTTTTGACTTGTCAGCGAAAACGTTAAAGAATCCATCGTTTGCCGACGTCAACGGGCCTGGAATGCCCGTGATTGTGGCCACCCCAGTTGACGAGCCTTTATTTGTTAAGGTAATGATAATATTCAGGTAAACGACACTGCCTATTTTCCAGTACTTTCCAATACTAGACGAAGTGGTCAACCCCACAGAAGCGCCCCCAAATGCCAGCTGAGGGGTAAATGTCCCTGTTGTATACGAACTTAACGTGTTCACTCCACTGTCAAAACTAATATTTGTATAAATAGTGGATGGCAGAGATAGCGTGGGGTTTGCAGCTACCCCGTCTCCATTCGCTACGGCTACCTGATTGGCTGTGCCGGTAATGGTTCTTGCGTTTACTGTCGTTCCGTTTTTAGCCAGAATTCCGTTCACACCTAGTTGTGCAAGGGCCAATAGCAACCCCGTAGTCGTAATCTGATTGGCCAAACCACCCGTATGCGTTCCAAGGCCGGACGTAACATCCACAACGTTTGGATTGAGTTTTGCATAGGTAACAGATCCGTCAGCGATTCCTGTTGTGGTGATAGGAACCCCTTTATTAGGGGCGCCTGAGTGATCGTGTTGGTCTATATTCACCATCCCAGAAGCAAAAGAGGCATCATAGTTGGTCTCCCCTGCCGCAGGAATATAGATAGAAATATTTGGAGTGGTTTGGCCCATTATTCTGTCCTCTTAATAACAGTTAAATTTCTTCATATACGTGATTGGTACGATATTCACGCTCCCGCTTAACACCTTATTCAAAAGAAACGGTCCTGTAACAAACATAGCATCGTAATTTTTGTTAACGGAGTACCAGTGCATACAGTTTTCATAAATTTGGTCTGTCAAAGATATTAATACAGGATGTTCTGGAGGACTCATAATGAATGAGTTACCAACGAAAATTGCAGTAGCATTCACATTTCGTCCGTGATGTTCTGTCCACAGGGTCAGACCCTTGAAATTAAGGATGTCTTCTAGATTTACGTATTCGCCTTCATATACCGGTGGAGCAAGATCACAGTCCACATAGAGGCCTCCAAACTGCTTAAGTAATGAATAACGAAGTAGATCAGAAGCAGACCACCAATTTTTATTTGACAAGAATTGTTTAAACAAACTGAAATTATCTGAAGACATAATTGACTTAATTAATCCTATGTCATCCTCAGACCATAGATAATAATTATATCCTCTTTGTTCCGATAGCTCTCTCCATTGGTTGGGTTTGCACTTGTCTAGAGCGTTAATATTTCCAAACCAAATTTGGTGAATTTTTTTAGGTACTTCCTGATTAAAATAATCGGATTGCTCAGGATGGTTGGGGGGGAAAATTTCCGCTTCCTTACATTTCATCGCATTGCAGCGCATGTCGTAATCCGGGAGAAGTCCTGCATATGCTGCGTTGCACGCTAACAAAAAAAACACTAGCAATTTATTCATCTATCTTCCTTATTTTTGTTCTGGTTTTGGTCTTTTGTGATTGTCATACGACTCATTTATTATTATATAAATTCAGTAACTACACAATACCCAGCACCACCTGCGCCACCGGTAACACCGCCAATGCTATTAAACGTCAGCCCTCCCGATCCACCACCACCGCGAACCCCTGCTGATCCATTTCCGTAGGCAGTTGTTAATCCTGCTGCTCCTCCTCCAATTCCAAATTTAGAAGAAGCTCCAGCCCCGCTGAACATGATTGAGTTTAGAATAGCGGCAGCCGGCCATCCTGCTGTTCCTGAAATCTGTAAGCTACCTCCCGATGAGGCACCTCCACCTCCACCGCTTGGAGATACAAAAGCGGCAGCAATTGCTCCGAAACCACCAATGCCGCCGTTTCCAGTTAAAAGAGCCCCGAAAGTCGAATTACCACCCGTCCCCCCATTTCCTCCAGTGTTGGCTCCGGCAGCCCCAGCAGCCCCTATAGTCACCGTTTGAGAGGCTCCAATTGTGGCAGCGCTAAACGCTCCAAGAGAGTATCCTCCAGCACCTCCCCCACCTGCCGAACCCACCTGTCCAACACCTGGATTGCTGACTCCACCGCCCCCGCCTCCGGCTCCAACGATCTCGGCTATGCAATACTTCATTTGAGAGGTTGGTGTATAAGTCCCTGATGCTGAGAACGTTTGAACGTTTATAGTGGTAAATCCAGTCCCAGCTGGTACACTCCAAGTGCCATCACCTCTCCAGAATGTAGTGGCCCCTGCGGAGGTCCCACTATTCAAATTCCCAACAGGCAGGTTACCAGTAACTCCGTTGGCAAGATTGACCTGTGCCCAGGCCGGAGCATTTGACGTGCCAGTATTAGACAGATATCGCGTGGAATTTGTATCTTTCGCCAGTGAAGAAATCACGTTAGTAGCTGATCCATAAAGAAGATCGCCCTGGGCAACTGTATTGGGGTATGTGGCCGTTGACGGCACCCAATTCGTGCCATCGGCTCGCATAATCGTGCCTACAGATGTTGCAACCGATGGGTATGTCGCTGTGCTATAGGCCGGGTTGGCTAAACTACCTCCTGATTGAAACATTTGACCGGCTGTCGCGCTTGGTCCAACGCTTCCTACTGCATTCGTTCCAGCTCCTACGATTACGGCAAATTGAGTCGTGGTCCCGTTAATATTTCCAGAACCAACCTGTAGCCACCCCGTATTCCCTGTCCCGGATGCTTTATAGTAGACGGCTCCAGAAACTGGGTCATGACAAATTGACGATGGGTTGGCGCTAACAGATCCATTAGGATTGCCTGTAAAATTAATTCGACCCACATCAGTAGCAGTTTGCTGCATATCAGATATACTTCTTGCGGATGAAGGAACGACCTTCATTCCCTCACCGAAGACGACTGCATTTCCTATTCCGGCCATTTTATCCTCTTAAGTTACCTGACTTGACCCAACCCAATCTATTGTTAAACCAGCCACTCCTAACACCTGAAGAACTGCATTATTCCCCGAAGCAATAAAATAGGCGTCCGCAGGGCTCAAAACAGCATTCTCGTTAAATATACTCTGACTACCTTCTAGGGTTGCTGTTACACCATCCGTTCTCAACGTGGCATACACGTTATATCCACAACCTGCTGGGGTAGCTGCATCAAACCCTTTTGCCCTGGCTTCGAATTGGAATACTCCCGCTACAGCGCCTAGTGGGACCGTAATGATATCTGCCGTTGTCGCCCCAACTGTGGTCCCCGTCCCATTAGACGTGCCCTTAATATCCACAAAACCATTGGTGACAGTGAAGTCATTAGAATCGAATGAAGAGACGCCTTTCAAAGCCGCACCAGCAGTAGGTGCAGCTGTGGCGTTCTGAACGGTTACCGTCTCGGTGAACGTCCCGGCATTACCATTAACTGAAACGCCCTGGGCCGTATCTCCGATAATGTTAATATTAGTGGGCACCCCAGAACCACCCACGGGTCCCCCGCTATTCCCGGTCACGGTCTCAATTGCTGCGACGAATGGCGCTCCACCATCTGATGATTGATAGTATTGGCTCATACGAATTCAACCTCCAGGCCTACCCAACCTACAGGTGCACCGGGAGCTACATCCCATTTAACCGAAAATTGGGTCCCTGCCTTACGGTACATGTCATTGGTTTTATCATCCCAAATGCAACCGCTAGTCGGTGGGAATTTTTTATTATTTGTTGTCCCATTAGTGGAAAGGTAAACATCTCCATTAGTGGCATTCTTAAAAGTAACACGGAAGGCGTCTCTTAAAAAGACGCCTCCCAATGCTTGATATGATGTCGTAAGTGAGGCAGCAGCGATT
>Ga0184628_10000527_pt1 | contig 20392 bp, 12 predicted proteins | sample PLM4_5_b1_FD_133149 | JGI IMG/M metagenome (GOLD analysis project Ga0184628, IMG submission 133149) | Groundwater sediment microbial communities from an aquifer in East River, Colorado, USA - PLM4_5_b1 | ecosystem: Environmental > Terrestrial > Soil > Riparian zone | place: USA: East River... | reverse complement strand
GCCGTCAGCACGATCAGGTCACGATAGGGAAAGGTGGACGGGAGCGCCAGCGCCGCGGCGAGGGTCACGATTCCGCGCATGCCTGACCACGAGATGATCAGGCCGCTGCCGACGCTGGGGCGCAACATCGGCCGCGGCGGATTGAACCCGACACGGCGGTCGCGCCGTCTGACGGCGGCGTTGAACGACATGTGCCACGCGAGGCGCACGACGATCGCCGTGACCAGAACCGCGGCGGCCACCGCGAGATAGCGCCCGCGGTCCGCCGCTTCCAGGCTGTCGAGAATCGGTCGAATCTGCAGGCCGATGAAGATGAAGGCCAGGATATTCAGCGCGAACACGGCCGTCTCCCACACGGCGTAGACCGGGATGCGTGTCCTCGCCGCCGTTCTCGCCGGCGCCATCCGTGCCACCGTGACGGCGAAGCACACCATCGTCAACACCGGCGACAGCCCGAGCTGCTCTGCGAGCATCCACACGCCAAAGGCCGTGACGAATTGCAGAATGATCAACGTCGGCACGTGGTCGACGCGGTCCATCAGCCACAACATGAGCCATCCGAGCGCCGGACCAGCGACCACACTGCCAGCGACCGCCAGGAGGAACGTCGGGGCGACCGCGGCGATGGAGAACCCGTTCGCCGCGACGGCGCCTGCGGCCAGGCGGTAGATCAGGAGCGCCGTCGCGTCGTTCAAGAGGCTCTCGCCCTCGAGGATCGTCAGGATGCGATGAGGCGGGCGCAGCGGACGGAGGACCGCGGTGGCGGCGACCGCGTCGGGTGGCGCGACAACCGCGCCAAGAACCACAGCGGCCGCCCATGGCATCGCCGGTACGAGCGCGTGGGCAACGAGGGCGGCCGCGACCGTCGTGAGCCCGACGGCGAACACGACCAGGCCGAGGATCGGCAACCAGTTGTCCCTCAGATCCCGAAGCGACGCGTCGTAGGCCGCGTCGAGCAGCACGGGAGCGACGAAGAGCGCCAGCGCCAGCTCGGGAGGAAGCGTGAACGCCGGTGGTGCGGGCGCGAACGCGAGCAGCGCACCGCCGAGGGCGAGAAACACCGGATACGGCGCTCCGACGCGCCGGGCTCCCGCCGCCAGGATGACCGCGACCACGAACAGACCGAGGAGCAGTTCGAGCTCACTCATGGCGTGATGTTGCGTCCGCGTGCCGTCGGGCACCAGCCATTCTTCACGATCGTCCCGATTGTGACAGTGCACGCACGTGAAAACCTCCGCCGGGGCTCAAGAGATGGTGAAAGTAGTCGATTCCGTCTGGGTGAAGGTCGATACCGTCGCCAAAGCGGAGGGCGTTGGCGTCCGGGTACTCGTGGCGGACGATGATCCTGGCTCGCGTTTCCGCCTGCAGTCGGCGCTTCGTGCCTGGGGCTACGAGGTCACGACCGCCGCAGACGGGCGCGAGGCCCTCGACGAGATTGACCGTCCCGACGGTGCCAGCCTGGCCATCCTCGACTGGTCGATGCCGAAGGCGGATGGGCTCGAGGTGTGCCGCTCGATCCGCAGCGCCCCGGGCGGCCGCTACGTCTACGCGATCCTGCTGACCGCGCACGATCAGGACGACGACGTCATCGAAGGATTCGATGCCGGAGCCGACGACTACGTCACGAAGCCATTCAATACCAAGGAGCTGCGCGCTCGGGTGCGCTCCGGCGCGCGCATCATCCAGCTCCAGCAGCAGCTCATCGCCGCACGCGAGGCCTTGCGCGAAAAATCCATCCGCGACCCGCTCACGGGGCTGTTGACACGCGGGGCGTTGTTCGAGATCTGCGACCTCGAGTTCGCGCGGGCGACTCGAGGCGGCGGGCCGCTCGCGCTGATCATGGCCGATATCGATCACTTCAAGTCCATCAACGACCGCTACGGACACCTCGCCGGAGACGACGTGCTGCGCGACGTGGCGCGGCGCCTCCACGCAACCTTCCGGAAGGAAGACGCCGTCGGCCGCTACGGTGGCGAGGAGTTCGTGGCGCTGGCCGTCGGCTGCGCCGCAGAGGATGCGATGGGGCTCGCGGAGCGGTTCCGCCAGGCCGTGGGTCGCGACGCCTTCCAGGCCGGTGCCCATACGATCGCCGTGACCACGAGCGTGGGCGTCGCGGCGGGCACGGCGGCTGACGGGCTGCAGGGGCTCCTGGCCGCCGCCGACAAGGCGCTCTACTGCGCCAAATCGACCGGCCGGAACAAGGTCGTCGCCGCGCACCCGCGCGGGTGAGCCGAGGATAGCGACAGACAAGGGGTCACCGGATGAGCGGGCGCCCCACCCGGTTCCACGGCGCTCTCCCTTGGGCGACGTTGGAGATTGAGCGGCTCGGGTTGAGCCCCACGCGCGAGACCGCGCGCAGCACGGGGTTCGTGGTCCAGGACTCGATGCGGACGAGCAGGTACCGATCGACCGCGTCTTCCGCCACCATGAAGCCGAGGGCACCGGCCGGCGTGATCACGTGATCGACCCATCCCGCGGTGTTGGGCCGCATACCGACGTTGCCGATGGACGCTTCGCTCATCGGCCCGACCTCGAACTGAAAGCTGTACAGCGCCGCCCATGCGGTGGCGCGGCCCCGGCTCGCCCAGTACTCCCCCGAAAACCCCAGCCGCGGGTCGTGAGCGCCGTCCTCGTGATCGAGCCAGATGAATCCCGCGGCCGCACCGTGCACGGGATGCCCGATGTAGTTGACCTTTATGCTGTCGCCGTCTCCCCAGGTGTTGGGCACCCTCAGCGAGCGCTGGTAGTCGACGAAGAAGTTGCCTCCGAGCTCGGCTCGGGTCTTGCTTTGAACCATCACGCGGGTCGCGTGCTCGAGCATCAGCAGCCGCAGCGAGTCGGCGACCGCGCCTTTCCACGTGGACTTTGCGGGAAGGAGCTCGCTCGGGTCCTGGGTAGTCGAGGCTGAGGCCGGTTCGTGATGCACCTCCTGGGCCCCTGCAGGCGAAGCGAGAGCGAGCACGCAGCTCAGGACGGCGGCCATTAGGGTGGTCGCCCCGCGTCCGCCGTCACCGCCTGCGGCCATCAGCGGTCATCGTATCAACCGCCGTGCCACGACCGTGGACGATTTCCGGGCCGCTTTAGACGATTGCCGGTCTGCGCGCGCGCGTCTCAGATCACCACTGTTGGTGAGGAAGGCGGCGCATCGTCACACGCGCGGGGGCCAGTGGGGGCGCCGGCCGCTCGCGCTCTATTTGCAGGTGAAACTGCTGGCGGCGTCAGTGCTACCTCGGCCGCTGTAGGTCGCCACCTGCGGATAGGGGCACAACGGCCTGGTGCGTATGACCTTCCCGTGCTCGACGCGCGATGCGAGGACCTCCTGGGGCGCCTGCTTTTGCTCCACCCAGCGGCGCATCACACCGAGCAGATCGAAGGTGTCGGTGCCAGGCCCCCCGTTGCACTCGATCATCCCGGGCACCATGTAGAGGCGAACCGCGCGGCGGGTGTCGTCCCGGCCAATCGTGGCTTCGACCCGCTGGTAATAGTCCAACACCGCTCCCGCCGGCACCAGCGCGTTGTTCCAGCCGCCCGAGAGAATCAGTTTGCCGCCTTGTCGCAGATACGCCGAGATGTCCGGGTTCGACGCGTTCGCGCGCGCGATGTCCGACCGATCGGCCAGCGCGACGTGGCGGTCGAAGTCGACCGGCGTGGTGCGGTAGTCCCAGGCCGGGTCCTTGAGAATCGCGTCGCGAAGCGTGCTCGTCGCGATACCGACGGGGCTCGCGGACTCGGTGAAGAAGCTCCAGTCGAGTTCGCTCCCGCGATAGAGCGGCGACCAGACGCGCTCGCCCGTGCGCGGATTGGTCGGCCCCGCGTAGATCTTCCTCACTGCGTCGACCTGAGGCGCGCTCAGGCAGTCGGGCCCATCCGCGGCCTTGCACTCGATCTCCTTCGGGTCGAACGCGCAGCGCACGGGGTTCTCGAGCAGGCCATCCTTGACGCCGTCGAGCGCGTCGCACTTGTCGAGGACCGCCGCATGCAGGACCGGCAGTTTCACCGACGGCAGGATGGCCACGCCGTTCGGATGCGCGGCGCCCCAGAGCCACAGCTGTCCGAACATCTGGCGCGTCAGGTGCGCCGCATGTCCCCCCACGACGACGCCGTTGTAGTCGGCGGGGTACTTCTGCACTTCGTGCAGCGCCGCCGCCGAGCCGCCGCCGCACTCGATCATGTAGGAGAACCTGGGCGCGGTGCCGTAATAGGCCATGGTCAGCGCCTTGCCGGCGACCGTCGTCTCGTGCATCGCGCGGCCGGCGAAGTCGGTCACCTGGTCGGGCACCTGCATCCAGCCGGTCTCGCCGCCCTGATGTCCGGTGTCGGTGCTGGCGACGGCAAACCCGTCGGTCAGTCCCACGCCCATGGCGTTGTAGTTGATGACACCGCCCAGGCCATTCGGGCTCGTGCCGCGGAAGTGGCCGTTCCAGCCGGCGATCGGCAGCCACAACTCCATGCGGATGTTCGAGACAGCCGACGGCCGCAGGGTCGCCGTGACGCGGCAGAACGCGGGCAGCGCGGTGAAGGGGGGGACGCCCTTGCCGCCGTTGTAGCCCAGGCCGAGCCCAGCGGTGTTGGCCGTGACCCGTCCGGGCACATCGGGGACAGGGCCGATCGTCCCGGCGAGCACCGAGGAACCGCCACCACTTCGCGCCGCGTTCGCCGGCACCGTAAACCGGCCCGCATCGACGACGTGTGTTGCCGTGATCTCGGTGTTGGGCAACGACACCGAGGCCAGCCTCTCGCACGCGGCCGCGGCCCGCGGCAGATCCTGGGCGGCCACGGCGGCCGGCATGAACACGGCGGTCACAACGAGCAGCAAACGCATGGCGGCCCTCCGAGCGTGGTGTCCGTCGGCCGTCTTATAGCATGGGCGGCGCCGCGCGCGAGGATGGCCGGATCGACATCCCTATGGCCGGTCCTACCCGGCCATGCCCCAGACGTGCATCACCGCGTAGCTGCGCCACGGCCGCCACGCCTGCGACATCGCTTCGGCGGCCTTCGGCGACACGTTGCCCAGACGCTTGCGTACGGCGATGTCTTCCTTCGGAAACGCGTCGGGCCAGCGCAGGGCGCGCATGGCGATGTAGTGCGCGGTCCACTGACCGATGCCCGGCAGTTCGGCCAGCCGGCGGATCGAGTCGTCGGGATCGTGGGTGCCGCCGTCGAGGCAGAGCGCGCCCGACGCATGCGCCCTGGCCAGCGCGATGATGCTGCGGCTGCGGGCGGCAAGAATGCCGTGCCGCGCGATCTGGTCGACGCTCGCGGCCGCGATTCGTGCTGGCAAGGGCGTCAGCCGGGTCAGCTCGGGAAAGGGCGTGGCGATCGGTTCGCCGAATGCCTCGACGAACCGGCAGGCGATGGTCGTGGCGGCTTTCACCGTGACCTGCTGGCCGATGATGGCGCGCTGACCCATTTCGAAACCGTCAAAGGCCCCGGGCACTCGCCGTCCGGGATTGGCCCGGACCGCAGCCGCCAGCCGCGGGTCCTGACCGAGGTGGCTGGCAATCAGGTCTGGCCGCGCGTTGAGGTCGAACAGCGCCCGCACCCGGCGCAGGAGCGCCGGCAGCACCGGCGTGAGCGCGTGCGGGAACTCTACGAGCAGCGCGTGTTTCTTCGTGCTTTGGGTCACGCGGATCCAGCCCGTGGCCTCGCCGAGCCGTACCGTCCTGGCGTACGAACTCCCGGTCACATGCTCGATGCCCACGAGCGCGCGCCCGGCGAGGAACGCGAGCGTGCCCGGCCAGTCGTACGGCGGTCGATACGAGAGTTGCAGCGTCGACGTGCCACCCTCCGGCACCACACCCGACTCCTTGGTCGCCCGGACGCGTAACCGCGTCGGCGCCATTCCGTACCGCCGCATGAAGGCATCGTTGAACCGGCGCAGGCTCGAAAAGCCGCTGGCGAACGCCACCTCGGTGATGGGCAGCGTCGTTTCGGTGAGCAGTTGCTTGGCCAGCAGCAGCCGGCGCGTGAGGAGGAGTTGCATGGGCGGCACGCCCAGCTCCTTTTGCACGATGCGCCGAATCTGACGCGAGCTGAGCTCGAACTGCTCGGCAATGTCCTCGAGGCCCGCGTCGCTGTCCAGATGCCCTTCCTCGAGCCGCTGCACGATGAGCTGCGCCACGCGCTGCGCGTCGTCCACCGGCGCGCTGCCCGGGGCCAGCTCCGGCCGGCACCGCAGACACGGCCGGAAACCGGCCTGCTCGGCCTCCTGCGGGGTGCCGAAGAAGCGGCAGTTGGTGGCTTTCGGCGTCCTGGCCGGACAGATGGGCCGGCAGTAGATGCGCGTGGTGGTCACGGCGACGAAGAACACGCCGTCGAATCGGGTGTCACGCGCCGCCAACGCGCTGAAGAACCTGCGATCGTCATGAGCCATGCCCCCACAATAGGTCAGGCGGCCAGCCAGGGCCAGCCATTTTCGGACATGGAAACGGCCGCGTGCTTCGATGTCCGAAACTGGCGAGCGGCGCGGCCGGCCGGGTTGTATCTTCGAGCCATGGCCAAGACACAGAAACGATACGTCTACACCGTGACGGACTCGCCCGTCGGACGGCTCACGCTCGTGGCCTCGGACGAGGGGCTGGCCGGCATCCTCTGGGCGAAGGAACGCCGCGGCCGCGTGCGGCTCCCGCTCGATACCGAAGACGGGCGGCATCCCGTACTGGTCGAAACCGGACGGCAGCTCAACGAGTACTTCGCCGGGCGGCGGCAGGCGTTCTCGCTGACGCTGGATCTCACCGGCACCGCGTTTCAGAAACAGGTGTGGACGGCCCTGCTGACCATCCCCTTCGGCGAAACGCGTTCATACGGCGAGATCGCGCGGCAGATCGGCCGGCCGGGTGCGGCGCGGGCCGTGGGCGCGGCGAACGGCAAGAACCCGGTGTCGATCGTCGCCCCGTGCCATCGGGTCGTCGGATCGACCGGGACGCTCACCGGATTTGCCGGCGGACTCGACGTGAAGGCGCGGCTGCTGGCGCTCGAAGAGACGGTCAGAACGCCAGGCGCAGCCCGCCGTTGACGTTGCGGCCCTCGAGCGGCGCCCAGGCGTCCACGGTCCAGCGCCCGTCGGCAGCACGCGACGGGCGCAGCAGCGGATCCCAGCGGGTCTGCCGGACGCCCGTCAGATTCTCACCGTTCACGAAGAGTCGAAACCGGCCGACGCGTTTCTCGGCCAGCACGCCGAGAATCATGTAGGGCCGGCTGACGTCGCGATAGGGGTTCTCTTCGAGCCGCTGCGTCCCGGTGTAGTACCACTCGACGCCGATCCGGCTCGAACCTTCCAGCTCACGCATCGCGACAACGCCGGCGCTGTGCCGTGGCGTCAACGGCACGTCGTCTTCGACGCCCTGCACGGTCTCCCGCGCCTGCACGTAGGTATAGGTGGCCGTCACGGTGAACGGCGCGTGCCGCAGCGTGGCGAGGAGTTCGAGCCCGGAGGTGGTGGTCGGCTCGGGCAGCGAGCTCAGGACGTAGGCCGGACTCCGCGCGACATGCGTCGGATGGGCGACGCGGGCCGCGAACACCGTCGCCGTATACGACAGCGGCCCATCGGTGCGAGACAGATCGAACGACCCGTTCACGCTGCGTTCCGCGTCGAGCGGACGGCGAACCTCCAGCCGCGTCAGGCCGGCGGCTTCGGTCTCTTCGGTGAGCGGCGTCGGCGCGAAGAACCCGGTGCCCGCCGACACACGGCTCCTCCAGCGGCCCACTCGCGACAGGGCGGACACGCGCGGGCTGAAGAAGCTGCCGTATTCGCTGTGCACGTCGAATCGGCCGCTGGCCGAGAGTGAGAGCGCCGGCGTGATGTCCGCGTCGTATTGCGCGAACACGCCGGGAACGGTGAAGCCATAATCGAAGTAGGGCGTCGCGCGGGACGTGTAGGCGTCGCGTTCGAACGCCAGTCCCGCCACCCACGTGCGGCGCGGCGCCGTGCCGCGAACCGCCGCCTCGACGAAGGCCGTATCGTGCCAATCGGTTTCGAGGACCTCGCCGAACCGATGGTCGTGGTGTTGACGCGCCACCGCCGCGCGAGCGCTGATGACGTAGCGATTGCCGGCCATGAACTGCCCGACCGCACCGGCATCGTATCGCTGCGTCTCGAGCGATTCGACGTACGGCTCGCCGGTGGCAGCCAGCGCCTCCCCGTCGAGCGTGCCGCCGTGGCGATCTTCGGCGGTGACGCCCGCCGTCGCGAGCAGCGTGCTGCCGTCGGTTCCCTCCCAGAAGACTCGAGGCCGCACGACGGCGCGGCTGTAGCCTGCCAAATCGGCCCAGGCATCGCCATCGACGTCGGTCGTCTGCTGCCAATGGCCGCCGCCGAGGAGCGATGCGCTCCAGCCGCGTGCCAGCGGCGTGGCCAGAAAGGTCACCGCGTCGGTGGCGCCCCGAGTCGACTGATTGAGCAGGAACTCGGCCGCGGCCCGGGCCGCGGGGCGCCGGGACAGCAGGTTGACGACGCCACCCATCGCACCGGCGCCATACAGCGCCGAGGCGCCACCCTTGATCACCTCGACCTGTGCGAGGTCCATCGGCGGAATCTGCAGCAGCCCGAGCCCGCCCACCTCGCCGAAGAGCGGCAGTCCGTCGGACAGCACGCGCGTGTAGCGCCCGCGCAGGCCTTGAATCCTCACGCTGGCGGCGCCGAGCGACGGCGAGGTGGCCTGGACTCGAAGACCACCCATCTCGTTCAGCATCATGACGATGTCGCCAGGCGTCATGAGCATCTTCTCCTCGATCTCGTCGCGCCCCAGCACTTCGACCCGTGTGGGCTGATCTTCGAGCCGCCGGCCCGTGCGGGTGGAGGCCACCACCGTGACGGTCTCTTCCACGACCGGTTCTGGAACGAGGTCGACGATCACGTCACGGGTGACACCGGACTCGGCCGTGACCGCAGCCGTCACCGACGCGAAGCCCGCCTTGATGACGGTGACATCCACAACGCCAGGCGCGACGCCGATCGTGACCGTTCCCGAGGTGTCGGTGCGATAGGTCCTCCCGGCGACGATCACTTCGGCGTCAGCAACCGGAGCCTCGGCGCGCACCTGCACCCTGATGGTGCCGGCCTCCTGGGCGGTTGCAGCCACGGACTGCGACGCCACGAGTGCGCCCAGCACCAGCAGCCAGACGCGCATGCAGTCCGGAATGAATGGGGTCAGTTGCCGCGGACGACGATGTCGGCGCGCCGCGCCGCCGCGTCTTTCTCGCCGTCGGGCGCGGGCGCGTCCTGCCAGCGCAACTGATACGCGACGGCCGCCAGCCCGGAATCCTTCAGCAGCCCGGCGAGCTGCTCGGCGCGGCGGCGGCCGATGTCCTCGCGCTCGGTCAGCGTCTTGCCGTTCGACAGCAGCGATGCCGTGCGATAGGCCGTGATGTCGATGTGAGTGGCCTTGCCCTTGAGCGCAGCCTCCTGAATCTGCTGCAGGAGTTGCGCGTGGCGGAACGCCACGGTGCCGTCGAAGTCGTACTGCAGCGCGAAGGTCTTCGGCAGGGTTTCGGCCTCGGCGGCGGGACGGGCTGGCGGCGGCGCGTTGTCGAACGCCAGCCGGCCGCGGCTCGGCCCCGGCGGGCGCGGCGGCTCGAACGTGAGGTTGTAGCGATCTTCGGCCGGCAGCATCGTCGAACAGGAGTGGTCGATCTCGGGCAGCACCGAGAGCACCACCGGCTTCAGCGGGATCCCGCCGCACACGCGCGGCTCGTCGGTCGCCACACCCTCGACGAGCACCTGATGCCCGAGCTGCGGCGGATTGACCGGCGCGCTCACGTCGGTCTGCAGCGTCAGGAAGTAGAGCTCGCCTTCGTACTCGGCCAGCCAGCACGGCACGCTGGACGTGTCGCGGACGATCGGGCAGGCCACGAAGCTGCGGTGCTGTCCCGGCGCGGCGGACGTCGTCGCCGAGGCGAGCAGCGCGAGGAAGAGCACCGCGGCGCGGCGTGGAGTGAGGGTCATAAGGCGCTCAGGAAGTTGATGAGGTCTTTGCGCTCCTGCGCGGTGTAGCCGATGTTGAACCGCCGGTCGTAGAAATCGACCAGATCGCGCAGCGATCCGGCGGAGCCGTTGGCGAAGTACGGCGCGCGGGCGGCGAGCCCGCGGAACTGCTGCATCACGATCGACCCGACGTCCACGCACTTCCCCGTGACCAGCGCCCGCCCCGGGTCCTGGGTGTAGATGACGCGGCCGAGAAACGCGTGCGGTGCCGCCGACGCCGTGCACGTGATCTTGAAGAGCGGCATCTGCGGCTTGCGCTCGTTCCAGGGGTTGAGCGGTTCTTCGCGCGCCCACGGCAGGTTGGTGACGCCGAGATCCATCCAGCCGTTGGCGACGTCCATGCCGGTCATGTGCATGCCGTGACAGGTGGAGCAGGTGCGCTTGGTCGGGTTGCCGAGGCCGACCGTGTTCAAGTGCTGCACGTCGCGAATCCAGAAGGTGCGGAACATGAACACGTCGTGGCCGCGTGCGATCGACTCGCGCATGCGGTTGCGCGGCGCCTCGCTCGGGCTGGCCGGCGTGGTCAGCGCCTTCCACACGTCGCCCACGGGGAAGACCCATTGGGTCGTGTTGTTGCCGAGGACGCCGGCAGCACCAGCGGCGAGATTGCGGACGCCGAGGCCCGGCGGGCCGCCGGGTTCCATCAAATCGCCTGCGCCACGGTGCCGTACCTGCGCCGAGTACACCTGGCCCTCGAACTCCACGATTTGCCGCAGCCGCGCGTCGTCGAGCGCCCCGGCGAACTGCAGGTGCGTCTGCGCGGCGCTGATGGCCTGGGTCTTCAGTGTCGAGACCCGCGCGTCGGCCATCATGTTCATGGCCGTCGGCAGTCCAGTTTCGGCATCGCGCGCGGTGGCGAGCGGTCCCTTGCCCACGAACGGGAACACGCCGAAGTTGTGGTGCGTGAAGTACTTCGTATTGGCGGCCGGGCGCGGCCGGCGATAGACCGAGACCGTGGGGGTTCCGCTCTTCAGGCCGTAGCGCGGGCTGGTGTTGCAGCCCGTGGGGTCGCGGACGACTTCGATCGTGAATTCGGGCTCCACCGCGGCGCCATCGTCGCGGACGGGCGGCCACGGCATGAACACGCGGAACAGCCCGCGTTCGAGCAGCAGCGAATGCGACTTGGGGTCGCCGGCCGGCAGGTCGGGACAGTTCATGCCGTCGACGGCGGCGAAGATCGGATCCTGGCCCTTGGTGACCCGCCACCGTTCCTGGATCGCATCCACCGACAGCGACATGCCGTTGGCGGGCTGATGGCAGCTGACGCAGGCGCGGCCGTTGCCGCCGATCGGCTCGAAGAACGGATGGCCCTTGGTGTCGATCGGGCCGCTCGTGTTGAGTACGCCGAGGTCGCCGTAGTCGTTGGCGTAGGTCGCGTAGGCCGGCAGCCGGCCGCCGTCGCCGGGCGACCACCAGCGCCCGGGCTCAGCCGCACGCACGCCTGCCGCGAGGGCCAGGGCGGTGAGAGCCACGAACGCGAGCCGCCGGACGGAGCGCATGACGCGCAGATTAGAGACCCGGCCGCCCCGCGTCAACCTGGTTGTTCACCTAATTTCGGTCAATTCGGCAGCGTGCCCTTACCTTCGACGAGGCGGCGGGCGAGGTAATTCGTGATGTCGGCGTCGGTGCGGGCGGCGGAGACGAAGGCCGCGCGCGCGACCTGCTGCTTCCGCGCCTTCAGCGACTGGGTCAGGTTCTCCTTCAGGCCTGGCGTGGACAGGTCCCGCTGGCCCGCGGGCTCGTGCGCGACGACGAGCACGAGCGTGTAGGCACCGCCGGCGGCTGCCACGTTCACCGCACCCGGGTTCTTCCCGAGCACGGCGTTACGCAGCTGCGGTGGCGCCTGGTTCAGCCGCGACATCGGCACGAGGCCGAGATCGCCGCCGCGCGGCGCCGTCTCTCCATCTTCCGAGTAGCCGCGCGCCAGGTCGGCGAACGACGCCCCGGCCTTGAGCCGCTCCATCAGCATCTGCACCTTGGCCGCCGCTGCTTGCGGGGAGGCGGCATCGTCGCCGGTACCGTTGGTGATCTGTGGCTCGCGCGCCGGCGTGATGACGATCTGGGCGAGATGATACGACTCTTCCGCCACGTTGAACTGCGCGCGGTTGGCGTTGAAGAAGTCGGTCACGTCCTTGTCCGTCACCGCGATCTTGTCGTCGACTTCCTGCTTGATCACCTTCTGTGCCAGCAGTTCGCGCCGGAGGCTCTCGCGCATGTCGGCGGTGGTGAGCCCGCGCTGCACCAGTTCCTGCTGGAACGTGTCGGGTGGAATGTTCTTCTTCGCGTCCGCATCGGCGGTGTCGAGCTCGGTTTGCGGCACTTCGATCTTGAGGGTGGCAGCCTTTGCCAGCAGGATCTGCTGCATGACCATCTCGTCGAGCAGGTTCAGCTTGGCGAGCAGGGTTTCCTCCTCCGAGAGCGGCTGCGACGCGTCGCGCGATCGCCGAAAAGCCTTGTCGACGTCGTCGCGCTTGATCTCATGGCCATCGACGACGGCCCACGTGTCGGCAGACGCGGCAGGGGGCACGGTGGGCGTTGAACGGCAGGCCGCCCCGGCGGCCGCTACGATGGCGGCACCCAGCACGAGTGCGGCACCTCGGAACACGGTGTGGCAAGCAGACATATCCGGTCAGCGTACAGCGTGGGCCGGCGGCGGACAATAGCCGCGCGGCGGCCGCCCGCCCCTGAAGGTAAAATGGGCGCTTCCCCGCCCGCGGATCCATGGGTACCGCCCATTTCCATCCCGCCGTCCAGGAGTGGTTCGCAACCGCGCTCGGCCCGCCCACGGCGGCGCAGCGCCAGGGCTGGGAGTCCATCGTGGCGGGACGCCATACCCTGATCGCTGCCCCGACGGGCTCGGGCAAGACGCTGGCCGCGTTCCTCACCGCGATTGACGGCCTATTCACCGAAGGCCTTGCGGCCGGCCTCGCCGATGAAGTGCGGGTGCTCTACGTCTCGCCGCTCAAGGCACTCAGCACCGACATCCACAAGAACCTCGAAGAGCCGCGCCGGGGCATTGCCGGCATCGCCGAGGCGCAGGGGCTCGTGGCACCGCGCATCACCGCGGCGGTCCGGACCGGCGACACCCCAGCGGCCGAGCGCGCGGCGATGGTGAGAACGCCGCCGCACATCCTGGTGACGACGCCCGAGTCGCTCTACCTGCTCCTGACGTCGGCACGCAGCCGGCAGATGCTGCGCACGGTCCGGACCGTCATCGTGGATGAAATCCACGCCGTGATCGGCACGCGCCGTGGCGCGCACCTGGCCCTGTCGCTCGAACGCCTCGCCCGCGTCGCCGAGCGGCCGTTGCAGCGCATTGGGCTGTCGGCCACGCAGAAGCCCATCGAGGAAGTGGCGCGGTGGCTGTCGGGCACGGGCGGCGCGCCCTGCACGATCGTCGACGAGGGCCACGGCCGGCCGATGGATCTCGCGATCGAGATTCCCCGTTCCGAGCTCGACGCCGTGATGGCGCATGAAGTGTGGGGCGAGTACTACGACCGCCTGGCCGAGCTCGCCGGGCAGCACCACACGACCATCGTCTTCGTCAACACGCGCAAGATGGCGGAGCGGCTGGCGCGACATCTCAGCGAGCGGCTCGGCGACGAGGCCGTGGCGGCCCATCACGGGAGCCTTTCGAAGGAGTCGCGGCTCGACGCCGAAACGCGGCTCAAGGCCGGCCGCCTCCGCGTGCTGGTGGCAACCGCGTCGCTCGAGCTGGGCATCGACATCGGCAGCGTCGATCTGGTGTGCCAGATCGGGTCGCCCCACCGGATTGCCACGCTCATCCAGCGTGTCGGCCGGTCGGGGCACACGATCAGCGGCCTGCCGAAGGGGCGGGTGTTCCCCGAGTCGCGAGACGACCTGATGGAGTGCGCCGCGCTCATCCGCTCGATCCGTCGCGGCGAACTCGACGCGATCGTGTCGCAGGATGCCCCGCTCGACGTGCTCGCGCAGCAGCTCGTCGCCGAAAGCGCGTCGGACGACGCGGCCGTCGGCGAGGACGAGCTCTTCGAGCTGTGCCGGCGTGCGTGGCCGTATCGCGATCTCCGCCGCGAAGACTTCGATGCGGTGGTGGCGATGACCGCTGACGGCTATTCCACGCGGAAGGGCCGCCGGGCGGCATTGCTTCACCGCGACGAGGTCCATGGCACCGTACGAGGCCGCCGCGGCGCGCGGTTGCTGGCGCAGGTATCTGGTGGCGCCATTCCCGAAGTGGCCGATTACCGTGTGCTGCTCGAGCCCAACGACACGTTCGTCGGCACCCTCAACGAAGATTTCGCCATCGAGAGCAACGCCGGCGACATCTTCCAGCTCGGCAACGCTTCGTGGCAGATCCTGCAGGTGACGACCGGCGTGGTCCGCGTGGCCGACGCCAAGGGTGCGCCGCCGTCGATTCCCTTCTGGCTGGGCGAGGCACCCGCACGCAGCGACGAACTCTCGCGCGCGGTCAGTGATCTGCGCGCGCTGGTCGGCGCTCGCCTTGTGGGCCGCGAGACCGCTGTCGACGACGGCGACGTGCACTGGCTCATGTCGGAGACGGGTCTCGGCGCCGACGCGGCGATGCAGCTCCTCGGCTATCTCGACGAGGGCCGCCGCGCCCTCGACGCGATGCCCACGCAGGACACGCTGGTGCTCGAGCGGTTCTTCGACGAATCGGGCGGCATGCAGCTGGTGCTGCACGCGCCGTTCGGCAGCCGCATCAACAAGGCCTGGTGCCTGGCGCTGCGCAAGCGGTTCTGCCGCCAGTTCAACTTCGAGCTGCAGGCGGCCGCCACCGAGGACGCGCTGCTGCTGTCGCTCGGGCCGCAGCACTCGTTTCCGCTCGCCGACGTGTTTCGCTACCTGCATCCCGAGACGGTGAAAGACGTGCTCGTGCAGGCCTTCCTCGATGCGCCCGTGTTCAAGACGCGGTGGCGCTGGAACGCCACTATCTCGCTCGCCGTCCCCCGGGCCCGCGGCAGCCGCCGCGTCGCGCCGCAGCTGCAGCGCATGTTCGCCGACGATCTCATGGCGGCCGTCTTTCCCGACGCCGCCGCGTGCCTGGAGAACATCCCGGGCGACCGCCAGTTGCCCGACCATCCGCTCGTCAACCAGACCGTGCGCGACTGCCTGCACGAAGCGATGGACTTCGACGGCCTGCAGGCCGTGCTGCACCGAATTCATCGCGGTGAGCTGCGCCTGCTCGCGCGCGACACGCCCGAGCCGTCGGTCTTTGCCTACCACATCCTCAACGCGAAGCCGTATGCGTTTCTCGACGACGCGCCGCTCGAGGAACGGCGCGCGCACGCGGTGCAGACGCGGCGGGCGAGGGATTCGCAGTCGGTGGACGACGCGTCCGTGCTCGACAGGGCGGCAGTCGAGAAGGTGCGACAGGAGGCGTTTCCAGACCCGCGCGACGCCGACGAGCTGCACGACGCCCTGATGACGTGCGGCCTGCTGACCTGCGACGAGCTCGCGGGGTTCGACGGCGCGTGGCTGCAGGCGCTCATCGAGGCCGGGCGCGCCACACTCCTGGACGGGCCGCCCATCCAACCTCGTGGCCGCGGGTCTGCTCACACGCGTGGCCGCGGGTCTTTAGACCCGCCCCATGACGAGCGTGTGGCGATTGCCGTCGAGCGGCTACCCGAGTGGCGAGCGCTGCATCCGTCGGCCGCCGATTCCGCGGTCGCGATTCCTGCGGCGAGGGCCGCGCAGCCGTGGACGCCGGCCACCGCGGCCGTCGAACTCGTGCGCAGCCGGCTGACGATCACCGGCCCGATCACGGCCGAGGCGCTAGCGCGCACCATCGGCGTCACGGCCAATGACGCGGAGGCGGCGCTGCTCGCGCTCGAAGCCGACGGCGTCGTCCTGCGCGGCCGGTTCACGCCGGGCGCCGCGGCACGTACGGTGGAATGGTGCGACCGCGCGCTCCTCGCCCGCATCCACCGCTACACGCTCAACCGCCTGCGGGCCGAGATCGAGCCGGTCTCACCGGCCGACTTCATGCGCTTCCTGTTCGTGTGGCAACACGTCGAGGAGCGCGCACGCCTGACGGGGCCCGACGGTCTGCGCCAGATCCTCGAAACGCTCCACGGCTTCGAGGTGCCAGCGGCGGCATGGGAGCGCTCGGTGCTGCCGGCGCGGATGGACCGCTACGAGCCCTCGATGCTCGACGTCCTCTGCCTCTCCGGCGAAGCCGGCTGGGCGCGTCTGTCGGCGCCGGGCATGCTGAAGACGGCCTCGGTGACGCCGATCGCGCTCGTCGTCGGCGATCACGCGGATGACTGGCTTCCGGCAACCGACGACGACACGCCATCCGAGGCCGGGATCACCGAGGACGCCCAGGCGGTGCTGGAGCGTCTGCGGGCGCGAGGAGCCTCGTTCTTCAAGGACCTGATGGCCACCGTGCCCTTCGACGCCGACCGCATGCGGCAGGCCTTGAGCGTCCTGGTCGCGGCCGGTCTCGTGACCTCCGACGGGTTCGCCGGGCTGCGCATGCTGGTGGCATCGTCCCAAGGCCGCGTGCTGCCCGGCGACCGCCGCGTCAACCTCTCGGGCCGCTGGAGTGTCCGATTGCGGAAGGGTCGTGAGACGACACGCGACGCCGCGGTGGAGCGGCAGGCTTGGACGCTGCTCCGGCGCTACGGTGTCATCTTCCGGCGCCTGCTCACCCGCGAGACCACGGCGGCACCGTGGCGCGACCTGGCGCGCGTCTGCCGCCGGCTCGAAGCGCGCGGCGAGATCCGCGGCGGCCGCTTCGTGTCAGGCATGGCCGGCGAGCAGTTCGCGCTGCCGGACGCGGTGCCGGTACTGCGCGAGGTGCGCCGCACGGCGCTCAGCGGCACCATCTACTCGATCTCGACGGCCGATCCGTTGAACCTGGCGGGCATCGTCACCGCCGGGGCGCGCCTGCGCGCCGCGGGCCGCAATTGTGTGGCCTACCGCGACGGCGTGCCGGTGGCGGCGCTCGAGAACCGGGTGTTCCGCGCACTCGTCCCGCTCGATGCCCGCGACATGGCGGCCGCGGCCAATGCCGTCAACGGGCGCGCCAAAGTGCGGCCGCACCGCTCCGCCGTCGCGTTCAGCTGACCACTCCGCACGGTTCGTTCTTCGTCCATCGCTAGTCCCCTAGCGCGCGGACACCGTATCAATCAGCCAGACATCGTCGACCTTGCTCAACTTGAACTCCCACTGCCGTCGATCGTCATGGAGGTCCTTGTTGCCGATTCGTGGCACGTATCGCGCCAATCCATGACAGGACGCCACGGCACGAACGTCGCTGACCGCAATCTGACAGGAATTGAAGATCAGATCCTGTTCTTCGAGGCGATCGAACGCCTTGCGCAGCGCCTTGGCGTCGACACTCGGCCAGACCGCTCGTGCAGCGCCGGCGTCGAGGTCTCGGAACGCGGCTCGATACTGGGTCAACACCGTTTCGATGGCTGTCTCTGGTGCGGGCATTCGCGGCAGTGGGGCTCCGCTCGCTTCGGCGCGAGGCAGTGCGGCCGCAACTGCAACCACAGGACTCGGCTCAACCGGAAGACTGGCAGGCAGCGTCAGGCTGCCAAGGGGCGGCGCGCTCGTACGTTCCAGCATCGGCACCGGTTCGGCCGTTCCCGGACTCGCGACCGAAGCCTTCTGAATCGGTGGATCCAGTCGCACCCGTGTCGCTTCGCGTCCCGGCGCGATCGGTGGAGTTGACGGTACAGGTGCTCGCACCGAGGCACTCTCGCGGCCCACGGAAGCCTTGCTCGCCTTGCTTGATGCGGAGATGTCGTTACCGAGCGCCGCAGAGCTGAGCGGCGTCGGCGCATCAGTTGCACGGAGCGCCCCACTCGAAGGAATGGCGGCGACTGCCGCTGTCCGGGGCACCTCGCGTGCTGCCTTATTGCGTTCAGCAATCCGATTGTTCAAGGCCGCGAGCTGATCGTCGGTGGTGGTGCGCATCCGGACTGACATGACGCCGAACACCACGACCACTGCCGTGAGCACGGCTGCCAAAAGCGGTTCCTGCCATGTCAGCGATCTCTGAGCATCGGGTGGTACCGGTGGTGTCGCCCGCGCGAACGTCGGAACCGGGGAGTCGATGCGATCGACGTGAGCGGGCACGCGCTCGAATTCGTGGGGCTGTTCGGCCGCGAAAAACTCGAGTCCGTTCAGCCGCTCTTCCTCGGTGAGCGCGATCAGGTCAGTATTGGTCGACACCTGTTCCGGCGCGTACGGATCGGGTCCGGGCGCTTGTCTGCTCGTGTCAGACGCCGTCACGTCATGCCGCCGCGACTGGTCAGGCCTGTCCATGAGATCAAGGCTCGAACGAATAATCCAACGCGAACGTCGAAATCCAGCGAGCGTTCAGTCCGGCACTGGTAAGGGGCCGCACGACGTTGGCGCTGAGCAGCAACGTTGCGGCGATGTTCCATTTGACGCCGATGACGCCAACCACTCGTTCAGTGGCGCGTTGGACGCTTGTCAGTCGAATCGTATCGACGCCCGCGAGCGAGGGGTGCGACTCGGTGGTTTCAGTCAGGCGGTCCGCCGAGGACAGCCGGCGACCGGCGATCTCGCCTACCAACGTCAAACGAGACGTGCCAAGCACAGTGATCGCACCTCCGTAATCGAGCTCGTCGGAGAGGCCGCCGATCGCGTATCCAATGTCGCCGTGGACGGCGACCCGGTCGCGCTCGAGAGAAGCAATCAAGCGAGGTTTGATCGAGGCCTCCCCCGTACCCAGGAGATTCTGCTCGTTGCCCGTCGGCAACCGGGCCTCGCCTCCGATCGCCAGTCCGCTTCCCGTGCGGCGGAGGACATTGTACTTGCCGCGAATCAGGAAGTCGCCGGGTCCCGAGGCAGAGGCGGACGCGATTGCTTGCACGAGCTCGGTCCCCCGGTAGGTGTCCACACGGCGGCCGTTCAACGAAAGCGCTACGAACGGCAGAGCTGCACCGATGTCCAATCGGTCCGTGACGCCGATGTTTCCCAGGAGCGTCACCGTGTTCGTGTGCATGTCGAGGGAGATGGCTTCGACGTCAAACGGCTGAGCATCACCCCGGAGCCGGCTGGCCGTCGCGACGAGGGTGCCGTCCTTCAAGCTGCGTCCGTCGATCGTGTCGAACGAGGCGGACTGATAAGTGAGCGCGAGCGAGCCCCGCAGAAGTCCCGCTGTCAGCGACCGTTCGATGAGAAACGGCCCGAAGCTGTCGCTCGACCGTACGACCGTTCCCAGATTGCGATCCAGACGGTACGTGAAGGCGCTGGCGGAGGACGTCACAGGCAACGTAGCGAGCTCGAGGAGCAGGAACGTTGAGATCGTGTCGCGAGTAGCCGCGGCGGCTCTCGCATCCTGAACGAAGTCGCCGGTCGGGATCGACCGATTGGTCAGGAGAAACGACAGCACGTCGCTGACCGGTTGCTGTGCGGCAACCGGCGTCGCCGACGCGACAACCGCAAACGCAATCACGAGTACTGGCGTCCGAATGCTCATCGGCGGCCCGTCTAATTCCCGTCTCCTGTGAGGTCGTTCTTCTTGTTTTGATCGACCTTGAACGTCCGGCCTGCGATGGTCAACGTACCGTCTCGTTTCTTGCCGTTCGTGGACGCCACGTCGAACCGGACTGTACCATTGCCGCTGCCCGACGATCCGCCGGTGATCGTGATCCACGAATCGTTGCTTGACGCCGTCCAACCGCAGCCCGCACCTGCCGAGACTGCGACCGTACCTGGGCCGCCCTCCTCGTTGATCGACAGCTCCGTCGGATTGATCGAGAACGTGCAGGCAGAAGCCTGATTGACGGTGAACGACTGCCCTGCAATCGTGAGCGTGCCGTTCCTCGCCATGGCGTTATTGGCAGCGGCGCTGAACGTGACAACTCCAGGACCGTTACCGTTCGCACCGGACCCGAGCGTGATCCACCCCTCATTACTCCTGGCACTCCACGCGCATCCCGCCGCCGTCGAGACGGCAACTGTGGAGCCGTTCCCACCGGCGGCGCCCATGGATTGACTCTGCGGAGCGATTGAGTAGGAGCAACTTGGCGCGGGCGCGGCCGCCGCTCGTTGGGTGACCGTGAACGCCCGGCCGGCGATGCTGAGGCTGCCGGTGCGCTCGCCGCCGCCGTTGGCCGCCACGGTGAACGTGACGGTATCGGGTCCGCTGCCGCTCGCCGGCGACGTCAACGTGATCCAGGCCGCCTGGCTCGCCGCCGTCCACGCGCACCGGCCCATTGTCGAAATCCGAATCCTCTCGCCCTCCCCACCGGCGGCGCCAATGGTTTGATTGTCCGGAGCGATTGAGTAGGAGCAGCTGGGCGCGGGCGCGGCCGCCGCCTGTTGGGTGACCGTGAACGTCCGGCCGGCGATGCTGAGGCTGCCGGTGCGCTCGCCGCCGCCGTTGGCCGCCACGGTGAACGTGACGGTATCGGGTCCGCTGCCGCT
>Ga0184628_10000526_pt1 | contig 20401 bp, 6 predicted proteins | sample PLM4_5_b1_FD_133149 | JGI IMG/M metagenome (GOLD analysis project Ga0184628, IMG submission 133149) | Groundwater sediment microbial communities from an aquifer in East River, Colorado, USA - PLM4_5_b1 | ecosystem: Environmental > Terrestrial > Soil > Riparian zone | place: USA: East River... | reverse complement strand
GAGCCTCGGCGATCCGCTCGTGCAGTGCGCGGCGCGTCCTCCTTAGCAGCGATAAATACGCTGCGTCACGAACGAGTGCGTGCTTGAAGAGATACGTCTCCTCCGCCGAGTCAGCGCGATGGTAAACCAATTCTGAGCTGATGAGTCGATCGAGGCGGACTCTTAGTTCGGCCTCGCCGACCTCGGCGACCGTGCGCAACAACGCGTAGCTGAACTCGCGCCCGATCGTAGCCGCGAGCTGCGCAATCGCTTTCGCAGGACCGAGCCGATCGAGACGGGCGTTCAGCGAGCCCTGCACCGTCGATGGAATGAGACCGGGTGGCAACGGTCCGGAAATTTCGAAGCGATCCTCTTGCTCGACCAGCACGCCCAGTTCGAGTACGGCTTTGGTGACTTCCTCCACAAAGAGCGGTACGCCTTCGGTGCGGGCAACGATCTGACTCAATACCTCGGCTGGCAACGCCTTGCCATGCGCGACGCGCACCGCCATCGAGCCCGTCTTACCAGGCGCCAGACGGCCAAGAGTCATAGTCGACACCCGGCCATTGGCATGCCATGGCGCTGCGAAGTTTGGCCGGAATGTCAAGATCACCAACAGCGGCTCTGACGACAGCGATTCGATCACCGAACTCAAAAACTGGAGCGTGGTCGGATCCACCCAGTGCAGATCCTCCACGATCCAAAGGGTCGGTGCGTCGTGCGCTATCGCTAACAGCCACGCCAATAGCGTCTCCATAGTCCGCTCGCGGCGCTTCTGTGGCGAATAGTTCATCAGCGGATCCTCTCCGGCGGGCGGAATCGCGAGCATTTCCGCCATAAGTGCGGAGGTCTCCTCGGTGAGGATACCGCGGTGCTTCAGACGTTCATCGAGTGCAACGCGCTTTTCCGCTGCTGTTGTTTCACGGGTGAAACCGAGGACGCGCTCGACTTGTCCCACGACGGGGAACAGCGGTGCATTCTGCGCATACGGCGTGCAGAGGCATTCAAGCACCGTCGCCGATTGGAGTTCGACGTGTTGCCGCAGTGAGTCCACAATCCGCGACTTCCCAATCCCGGCCTCACCTTGCAGCAGCAACGCGTGCCCACCCGTGCTGGAAACGCCGCTCCATATCCGATCGAGGAGCGCGAGTTCCTCGTCGCGTCCGATAAGCGGTGTTAGACCGGTGCGGCGCTCGGAGTCGAGACGGCTTTCCGCACCGCTCTCCCGCAGGACACGATGGAGGGTGACGACCTCCGAGAGTCCTTTGATCTCATGCGCACCAAGTGGTCTGAATTCGAAAAAACCGCGTACGATCCGGTACGTATCGTCGCTTACTACCACTGTTCCCGGCGCCGCGATGTTCTGGATGCGAGCCGCCAGATTCAGGGTCTTGCCATATGCCAACAGTTCTCGCCGCTCACTGATTCCGACTTCGCCCACAACGACAGGTCCGGTGTGGATCCCCAGCCGCGCCTTCAGCGAAATGCCTCGTTCCTTCTCGAGCCGGGCGGTGAGTGCCACCAGATCGCCCACGATCTCCAGTGAGGCGCGAACGGCGCGGCGAGCGTCGTCCTCATGCGCGGCGGGATAGCCGAAGTAAACGAGTACGCCATCGCCCAGGTATTGAGCGATGTATCCGTCATGCCTGCGGATTGCGGTCTCGCACACGGTGTGGTATCTGCCCGTGAGTTCGCGCAAATCTTCAGGATCGAGAGATTCTGACAATGCCGTCGATCCCACCAGATCGCAGAACAGCACCGTCAGCTGACGCAGTTCAGCGTCCGCCTCAACAGACACGCTACGCAGGGGTGCGCCGCAATGCCCGCAGAATCTCGCTCCCTCGGGATTCTCTTCTCCGCAGTTCCCACACGACATGCTCAACTCTCCTAATCCGTCGTGCGCGACAGTACATGCAATCCGCTAGTCATCGTCGGCCCGAGGGTAGCTGAGCATTACCGGTAGTCCCGACACCACGAAAGCGCCCCAGAGATCATCATTCCCTATTGCCTTGATGTCCGACGCAAAGGGGCGCAATCCCTGAAGGAACCCGTCGCCCGATTCCATCCCTACCGACACTGGCACCACGCTCACCGCCGGATCCTCAAAGGAACGATCCAGAAGCGATATCATGAGCCGGTTCGCGGGCAGCACGCCAAGCATGGGATGGGACAGCGACGTCAGGACGTGGGTGGCGGCCAAACGTACGAGATTCGGCGGCCCAGGTGTTGACGTCTGACGGCTGACGACTCGAAAAGGCGCGCCGGTTGGGCAGATACCAACTTCAAGAGCTCCATCTTTCGTACGCGCTCCGAAAGCCTGAGACTTCCGGAAGCCCCAGCCGACGAGCCATTCTCCAAGTATGGAAGCCATACTGTCAGTATAGGTGCCGAGCACGAATGCGAAATCATCGGTGAAACCTCCTCGCCGCGTGCGACGGCAGGGGACGGTTACGATGATTTCATTATAGGTGCCGATGATTCGCGAGTTGATCTCACTCGTCCTGCGTCCCGCGGCCGCTGCTAAACGTGCGCCATGCGTTGCACCGGTGGTCGCCATCATCGTCGCTCCGGCCGCGGCGCCCGCTGCCGCACCTGCGGTGACGCCCCACCACCATCCTAATGGGCCGAACCACATTCCAAGACCGCCGCCGCTGGCCGCTCCAGCCGCGCCGCCAATCCCTGCGCCAATTGCGGCTCCGGCGCTGCCGCCGAATCCAATGCCGGCCGCGGCGCTCGCCAGTTCCCACATCCTGTGGGCCGTGACTCCCCCAACCTCGATCATGCCGTCCTGCACGCGCCAGATCTCGACAATGATAGGATGACGCCCTTCTGGAACATGCGGAAGGCGCGGTAACGACAGCTGTGCATGCGCCGGCAGGCAGGACTGAAGCTCCCGGGAATCGATCATCACCGGGCAGATCAGCGAATCCAACCTAGCCGTGCTATAGGTCGGCGGGGGTGGAGTCCTGCGGGGCCCCTTCACAGCCGGGTCGTGGCCATGTGATCCAGTGGACCGGCCCTCAACTATGTCTTCCCTCGAGGCTCCTTCGAACGACAAAGCGAATTCCGGTCCATACACTCGAGAAGGCGTCTGAAAGCCAGACTTCCATTCACCGGCAAGACACTTTTCAGCGACGCCAACGGCGCTCAACGCCGTGTACCAGTACACATCCCCGGTATGCATTCGCGAACGTGCGCACCGGCCACTCGCATCTTTTGCCTCGGCGACGAGGACGGCCCAACCCGCCTTTCTCTCCTGATGTGAAGATTCCGGCGCGAGCCATTCCAGCTGCCCTTTCAGGACAGACTGCCAAGGGGGTGTGGAAAGCAGCCAGCCCCAGTACTGATTAGCAGTGACCGCGCCCCACACCGGGAGTGTTGCACGCAAGTAAGTTTCGATGTTTGGAATGCCGGTGCTGAAGAACGCCGATGAAACGTCACTAAAACTCACCGCGAGACTCGGCGCTGGTCCACTTCCGTAATCGAAGTTGCACGTGAGGGAACCCGGCGCAACACTTACGAGCTTGCCATCATGTCGCACCAGCACACCTTGACCGCTCATCTCGATGCTGGTCATCAAGGAGCCGCGCGACGTCGCCTGGGATTTGTCGAATCCGAGTTTTAGCGACGTGGCGCCAGGCAGCCGTCGTGCGACATGGGCCGCAAGACAATCGGACGCGACAACCTCAAAACCAACGGCGGGCATCAGCATGACACCGCGACGGATTGCAGCGTCGTGCCATTTCACGGTTTCCTCGACGGTGTCTGCTTCTCCCGAGATGTCGAGGTAGTGGGTGCCTGTCGCGAGGCAGGCATCGATCAGCGGAGCCGATGTCGCTGTGAACGGTCCCGCGGCGTTTAGAAGCACTGCAGCGGACGCGGTCATTGAGCGCAAACCGGCAGGCTGATCCACGCTCACAGTTGTCCACTCGAGGCCGTACGCCGAGGCCATCGACTCAATCGCGTGCCGATCGCGTCCCGCGATGACGGGCTTCAGTCCTCGGGCCAGCGCACGCTGAACAATCAGCCGGCCCGAGTATCCCGTGGCGCCGTATATCAATAGATTCGGCATAGTCACGACAACGCAGGACGACGCCCGACTAGGAATGCCACAGTGTCGTCACCCCCTCGAGCGAAAAGTCGGCATCCAGGAAGTACGGACTGATGGGTAGAGCCTTTCCCCCGGCAGTCGCCCGGATTCCAAGCGACGACTGTACATCGAGATCGACGAGCTTCGCTAGAGTCACGCTCACGGGCGGCAGGAAGCCCGTCGCGTTATTGGTGCTCGCATAGGTGCAGCGCATGATCGACCGGTACGCGTCCGTCGCCGGTGTCTCGGGATCAATCAGGATTCGGGTTGAATAGCCGAACGTCGAACCCGTCGTTTGCGCGTTCGCGATCAGTGCGAAGGCCGCGGTGCCAGCGAACAACACGTCCAGCGGGCCAAAAAATCTGCCGAAACGCACCCCAAACGACGGCGGCACAAGGGCATTCAGCGGTGAACTGATTTTCACGAATTGGTTTGACTTGATCGATCCGCCCATATCCGTCCGTCCGACAAGGCGCATCGAGATCGACCCGGACTGCGGAAAGTCGCGTTTCAGGGTGAAGTTTGCGAGTAGCTTGGGAAGTCCGAGAACCTCGCGCCCGGTGAGCGCAGAGCCCTGGTTCTCCACGAAAATGTACGGGATGAAAATGCCGGCCTCAATGGGAAAGCCATCTTGGTACCTCAGGACAGGAACGGCGAAGAGGAGCTCCTGCTGCGGGGCTTCGCCGAGATGGTCCCACGGCGGGGTTGTCGCTTTAAGCGACTGGTAGTCGAGTGCCTCCAGCAATACGAAACAGGCATCTGGCCCGTACAATATCGGGTCGGCCGGTATCGGTTCAAAGGAGATGCCCTCGCCCGCGGGCGCGATGTTGAGGAATTGATCGCACAGAGCCTGGAGCGGAAGCGCATCCGCGAGGAGCGGAAATCCAAACGTTCTCACGCCGGTGCAGACATACGGAGGCAAGGCCTGCGCCCCCGCGATCGTCGGTTCGAACGGGTTGTGAGCCATGACGTCCTCCTGTAAGCACGGCAACATTACGATGCATTTCGCAGAGCCTGTCGGCATCTGTCCAGACTGCATCGAGCGCTCGGGCATCGCGCCTACCGATGAGCCATGCAATGTCGCTCGGATTCATCGGGCAGAATCGATCGAGCGCTTTTATTCCGTCTCAGTATTCGTGTCGTCGTCAGACGATATCTTCTTGCCATAGTACCAGTCGCCGTCCCAGGACAGAGTCATTGGAAACTCAGTGTCGCGATAGGGACCGGCCGAATCGCGCCTGACGCAGAAATCCGGCTTCTGGAACGCCCTTGAAAGTTTGTTCAGGAGGGCATCGTACTGCGCGTCGCAGCACTTGGACGCGGCATGCACCGCGTCGCGGTATCGTTCAATAAGCTGCCAGGCGCGCACAGTAGCCTGTTCATTGTCCTGCTGGTCATGCAAAGCTTTGGTTTTTGTCTGCCTGGGCTTTTGCCCAGGGAAATAATGCTCGAGGTTCTTATATTCCGGTCGACTAAGAATATCCAGGAGCTCTCTGAGTCGCATGAAGTTGGCCGAGACCTGAACGTCCTGGTTGTTCTCCTTCGACGGTTCGCCAATTACTTTCAGATTCAGAATTTTGCCCATGACGTACAGGAGTCCGTCGGTCGTTTCTTTCAGCTTGGCCTTCGAAAATCGCGGATCCGCTGTCCCCGACTGCCGGGATTTACTCCACGCGGACAGAATACCGAAGTGACCATCCAGTACAAGTCGCGCCTCCGTAAATAGTTTCATTTGCTCGATCATCGGATCGACTTGGGTCTTCAATCGTCGCCTGCCTGGACTGTGCGCTTTCTCGTTGAGTCTTTCCTTGTATAACTCCTGTTCCCATTTGGCGAACTCGGCGAACCCCTTCCCGATAGCTGCATGGACCTGGTCGGCAATCTGATCGTGTTCGATACGCGTCTGTTGCTGGCTGGCATTCCGTTTGCTCGACCTATCCACAGGCTGGTTGGCTGCGGCCACTCCCTTTATGAACTCGCCTCCCAACAGCTCGAGCGCTACGAACGCTGCCGGCGTGTTGGCGAGATCCAATTCGCGCTTTGAGATGGTCTCATTTCGGCCTACACGCCAGCGCGCTTTCTCGTTGAAGTTGCCCCACTCCCGGGAGAGGATCGATTCAATCACCATCTGTGGATCGATCATATCCAAGGCATCTCTTGCATCCTCCTTCCTTATCGGCTGCCGCAAGCGCTTTTCGAGCTTACCCAGTGGTTCATTGTCGGCCTCTTTGGGACAATTGTCCGCCGAGGTTCCAACATTCTTTTTGTCGGAATACCATGTTGTAACGTTGTCGCAATACAATTTTCTATTCTTCCAAAGTTCCTTCCGCTCCTGAGTTGTGAATAAGCCACAGGGCTCAGGCGTGTCGCTTTGCCGACGCTGGACCGACTCGTGCATGATTCTGTTCATCTGGCACGGGTCGCCCTGGTCCTGCATCTCCAGGGCCTTTGCATCTACTTTGATCTTGTCTTCGTTGTTATCGTCCAGAAGCCCCTCGAAGACCTTTTCGTTGAACTTCCACTCGGATGTCCCGGTGCGCCACAGGAGCCGCTCTCCGAGTTTCTCTGTTATGGTCGCGCGGATATAGAACGGACGAATCGCCTGCGTTTCGAAGGTGACGCCTGTTCCGTCCTCGCGAATGGGATTCGCCACGATCCCTAACGTCTCCACCAATGGGAGAGAAGGGAAGTCGTGAATGCGCACGCGAAGCGTTTCCTCGATTTCCTGAATGTCGAAGATTTCGTCGAAGATCCGCGACACACGCACCAGCGATTGATAGCACGCCTTGCCGGGATCGGCGGCATCACGGAACTGTTTCAACGTGTATAGCGCGACAGGCACCTGATTGCCGAGAATCTCAAGGGCGAGCGAGCGAGCGAGGTTGTAGTGTTCGAGGTGTAAATTCGCAGTGCGTTTTTTCGTTTCGAGCTCCAACTGCAGTTTCTCTGCCCACTCGATTGGATTCTCATGCGATTCCCACTGGCCGGCGACGGAACCGTCATCCCTTGAGCTGATCTCCAACAACGGATGTTTCGAGGCCTGCTGCCCCACATGGAACGCGGTGAAGACTTCGGCATCCACGCGGAGCAGAGTCTGCTTCGCGTCGAGGTTCAATTCCCCTTCCTGCAACCAGACGCTTGCGGGCCTGACGAAATTGGCGCGGAGGGTCGGAATGCCCAGCACCTCAGTACGCGTGACCGCCGCTGTGGTGTCATCGACAAAACTGCCGGCCGGCACCAGGCCCACACCTTCAATAATCTCCCGCGATCCGTCCATCGACATGCATTTAAACTTCACCGGAATCAGAAACGACAGCTCATACTTTGCCCAATCACCAACGTCATTGGTCTTGGACGTCACTCCGCCAAAGCTTGTGGCGGTCAAGTAGACGTAGGCATATTCGCCGCCAATCGGCTTACCCTCTACTTTCGGCAGCTCTGGACGCGACCACAACGACAGCTTGAAGCGCTTCCTTTCTCCATTCTTCGAGACCGCACCATGGCGGAGCTCACAATTGATATAGGTTTTGTCGAGGAAGTCCTCCAGCTTCTTACGGCTTGCAAGCAACGGGAGCACGCGGACTGTGGTTCCCGTGAACTGAAACGGACCAGTGATCGCGTCATCAACGGCGGAAGCGACGGTGGTGTTGTACAGTGTGGAATCGAACCCTTCTTCGGGCGGATGCTGGGACAGTTCCAGGGGGTTTCCGTTCCCGCCGTACCAGATATTTTCGCCAGTCCGCCAGGCCAGGTTCGTACCCGCCAGATACTTCACGTTGAGGTTGGCCCAGAACGGCATCAGGGGTTTGAACGAGGCCACGTCGACGCCATGATTTCCTCGCCATCGTCGGTGAACCTCAAGCCCCAGCGTCCGTGCGATGGGAAGGGATGAGTATTCGTGAAGCTTGATGGTGTAGCCACCAGTCATATCGCCGAGACCCATGCGCTCTTCGCCCAGAAGGCCACTGCCGTTGAACGCCGTCATCTGCATGCGCCCATTCGTCAACGCCTGGTAACAAATGTGGTGGGGATGGCTGGCGCTCCGAAACTGTTTGAGGTTCACGGAGTTGAGGGTAAAGCCTTTTCCACCGGGCAAGAAAGCGGGCATCATCCGATTCAGCATTGCGGCGCCGAAGGCGGGATCGGTCCCCGGGTTCGGCTCGAAGATCCTCATCGATTGTGAGATCGACATCGCGTCCCGGCCGAAGCCGGCCATAGTCTCCGCCAGTCTCCCCGCGATGGCCCATGGCGTCATCGGGCCCTTTGGATCGGGAGGTATCCGGAAATTCGACATCGGCGCGTCGCGTTCGACTTCGAGGAAGACATGAGACTCGAGGCGCCTTTTCTTATACAACTCGGGGAAAACCCTTGTCTCAACGCGTGCAAGTGTGACCGGCGCAACGGGGTCTCGCAGCCAATCGCTGGCCGTTTTCGTCACCTTCGCCAAGGTCTTTGGGAAGCCAAACACCGAGCGACCCAACGGCACTGAAAAATCATCGTCCACATAGATGAATGGCGTGAGCACCGCCCAATCGTGGAACACCCATTTCCCATTGACGAATAGATACCACTCGACCGGTATGCCGAAGTACACCTCAGTTTGGGCGAACCAGCCAACACTGTCCACCATCTCGGAGATCTGGCCGTAATCGAGAAGCGCCAGATAGACATACGGCATAACGGCGCGGAAGCGGCCAACCTCCTGCGGCACGAAGTTGAGATAGCTGTCGCACATGTGCTGCAGCGCGGCGAGGCTCGCTCGCAACGGGAATACCCGCGCGGACAGATTATTGAACACAAAAGGCGGCTTGGAGCGTGCCGGGTCATTGGCGTAGGGTGGCAGATTTCTTGTGAATTCTTCTGACGTCATTGGGCAGGTCTCCATCGGTCAGTTCCGGTCGAGGACCGACGTGGGCATGTCTTCGATGAAGGACATGCGCAGAGAGTCCATAATGTCCGCGTGAAAATCCGGATGCTCGCATGGCGCAACCCCGGTGAACCTTTTGGCGACATGCCAGGCATCGTCTGAACTCGGCAGAGTATGCTGAAATTAGTCACTCGCGTCAATCCAGGCAAATAGCGGGTTCGTGTTTCAACATCAGAACCCTAGTTGCAAACCAAAGCTGATGTAACGTGGAGGATAGGCCGATGTAAACGCTAGCGGCTGGCCGAGCTGCGAAATCGATGTGGGCGCAAATCCTTTGACATCGTACGGACCACTCAGCAGGTTTCCCCCATTCGGAAGGATGAAGTTTGGGTCCGCCGGCATGATGTTGTTAACGGCCGCGAAGTTCGTCCGGTTGAGCAGATTCTGAGCCTGCGCAATCAGGGTAAGTTTTACCCCTTTATCGCTATTGAGGAAAAACGCCTTCGATACTCTCACATCCAAAGACGCAAAGTAATCGCCCCGACCCTCATTGCGTGGTTCATTCCAGGGCCGGGCTTCGCTGGTGCGACCGATGGTTCCATTCCCGTAGATCCCTCCCAGGCCGGGCACGAGCAGTGTGAAAGGTATTCCGGAATGAGCGGAGACAATTGGGGAAATCGAAATGTCAGTCAAAGCTTTGGACCAGAAATCTCCGCCATGAAAGGAACTGGTGTAGACGGCATTGGCGACGAAATTATGAGTCACATTGAAACTCGAAACGGACCATTCTTTACCCAACTGGTCTGGACGGAATGGGACGCTCAGATCGCTGAAGTCGGTGGTGTTGTCTTCGGCACGGCTAAACGTGTAATTGGTCTGGAACTGGAAGCTGTGGCTGAAACGTTTGTTCAATGAAAGAGTGAGTCCGTGGTAGATGCCACTGCCATTGGAAGACCAGACGTCATTGAGAAAAACCAACTCGTTGGGTACGCCTGCTGTCGTTCCAGGCTTCGGAGCATAGCAGGGTCCAAGGAATGGATCGATCGCTGTGGTATAAACGCCCGGAAAACGGACATCGCATGGAGACTGCTCGTAATTCCCTTCAACGACCTGTTGAATGTGCACTCTTCGATACATGTTGTATCCGACTTCAACAGACAGTGTGGGCGTGAGCTCTTGCGCAATGCTCAAACTGGCATGGATGGAATACTCCGGCTTGAAATTCGGGTCCAACGTTGAAAAAACGCTCCCAAATGCCGTCGGGCCTGGAGGATTGATCGCCCATCCAATTGATGCGAGGTCGTCTGGAGTGAGCGCGGGATTGGGGTTATCGACCGTTGCTTTGGTCCCGGCAATTTCCCAGGCTTTGCGCACCGACGGGAAAGGGGGCGATTGGAACCCCGCCGACAATGCGCCCTGATTGATGTAGTTGCCGCTGGTGCCAAGAATGTTCAAGTAAAAGGGAACCATGAACAGGACCGGCGCGAAATACAGACCACCACCGGCCCGGATGACCGTCTTGCCTCCTCCCATCGGATCCCAGGCAAAACCCAACCGGGGCGAGATCGAGGTACTGTGGGGTATGGGCGCAGGCGGAGCATCATAGTCCAGCCTTACTCCGTAGTTCATCGTCAACTTTCGAGAAACTTTCCAGGTGTCCTGTCCGTAAAAGCCAAGATGTTGATCCCAGCTCGCCCATTGCGCATTCGAATTCGAATTGGCCTGTAACAACGAAATTGGCGCGCCCGCAATGAAGGACTGAACGGCTGTCAGATTCGTCGAGGAGGGACCAGTATAGGGATAACCCAGACTGACGTTGTAATTAGCCAGCGTCTCCTGGAACTCCTCCGGTGCGAGAAGAATTAACGGGATCGCGCCATCTGCAAACTTCCATTGTCCGCCAAACCACAGTTCTTCGAAGATCTTGTAATGGTTTGGCTGGTAGGACCCACCGAACTTAATGCTGTGTCCGTTCTTATACAACGCCACACTGTCATCAAAATGAAATCGTTTGGTTGTCGCGTTATAAGGCAATGAGAATGGGTTTCCAAGAATGATCGAACTCGAGCTCTGCAAATCGATTTCGGAACCGCCGGGCAGCGGTGTATTGGCGGCCGCCGTATCCAGAGGAACCATCTGGACTCGAAGAATATTCACGAGTGCCGAATTGAACGAATGGGTCCAGGAGGTCGTCAGGGTGTAATCGGTCAGGTGGTCAAAGGTTGACGTCGGCGGTTGCGGAGCCACACTATCGCGCTCATTCATGAATGAGAATCGGAACATGAATCTGTCGTTTGCCACTGGTTTGTAATCGATCCGGGATACCCAGTTGTTATAACGGCCTCTTGGAGTGTTGTATCCCGGAGTCCCACGTACGGCGCCGAGTGCGGAAATAATTCCATTAAACGTCCCCTCGTTCGGCAGCACCAGAGCGTTCAGGATCGGGTTTGCGAGCGGGGCGCCAAATATTGGATGTGCGAGAAGTGCCGCACCCAGAGGAGCCAGCGGAGTCCCCGAATTCGCCATCTGAGTCAGATAGCAATATTGGCTGACCTGTGCGGGTTGGCCGGGACAGACGCCACCGCTGTAGCCGTTGGCTTGTGATGTTATGGGTTGAAACTCGGCCCTGCCGGAGAAGTTCTGCGTCGTTGGGAAATCCAGCTGTTGATGCTCGTAGGCGGTGAAAAAAAACAGTTTGTTCCGTTTGAGGGGGCCCCCCAATGTTATGCCTGAAATGACGCTCTGTTCGAACGGCTCGGAACCAGGATTGATGAGCTTGCTGAAGTAGTCGACCGAATCGGTAGCCTGACTATGGAAGTACAACGAAGCGCTTCCGTGAAGCTTGTTACTTCCACTACGGGAAACAACGTTAATGGCGGCGCCCACCGTATTACCGAATTCAGCGGCAAACGCGTTACGGTTAACCTGAAATTCCTGGACCGAATCCAACGGAACATTGCGCACTCTTGGCGCGCCCGACCCATAGTCATTCTCTCCGCCATCGATGGTCATCAGATTGTTGCGGCCATTGCTGCCTCCGATCGAGAATCCGGAGGCGAGGAATCCAGTGCCGATGCTCGCATCCTGTACCGATGGAGCGTTCGAGTTGCCAACACCTGGAACCGTATAGATCAAATCCGTGAACCGCCGGCTGATATTCGGAAGGTTGTCAATCTGGCGCTGGTTTACCGTATTCGCCTGCTGAGTCTGCTCCAGGTCGATCAGCGGCGGCTGATCTGTCACTTTCACTTCCTGGTTGATAGTGCCCAAAACAAGGATGACGTCATAGGGAACGGCTTGACCAACCGTCAGAACGATCTCGTCGACAACCGTACTGCTGAATCCTGGGGCTTCGAAACTAACTCGATACGGGCCCGGAGGGAGCTCTATCACCTGATAGTTCCCAGTCTCCCCCGATTTTGCCGTTTTGAAGACGCTGGTATCCGAATTGGAAACTGTAATGTCCGCACCCGGGACTGGCAATCGGGCCGGATCGAAGACAGTCCCTTTCAAGGTTGCAGTGTTATAGCTGACCTGAGCATAGCCCCGTGCAGACCCGAAAAGGGTTATTGAGAGAATCACTTCGAAAATTCTCAGGACAACTCTGGAGCCCTTCATGTGTTTGGATTCCCTTCCGTGAAACACGGACGTTTCGGCGCCCACTCTAACTGAAACAAAGCACTGAAGGTAGTACTTGCGCTAAAACGCGTTAAAATTCACGCGGGCCGACTCGGAAACCTTCGCCTTGCCGCTACCCCAATATCGTTTGGATGCGTTGGATATTCCGATGAATGGTGAGAGGATACCCGCCAGAATCATGATTGCCGGAAAGCTCGTCTCGCATTATCGAGTGATCGAAAAAATTGGCCAGGGCGGATTGGGTGTGGTGTACCTTGCCGAAGATACAATCCTGAACCGCCGTGTCGCTTTGAAATTCCTGACTCGGCCCGTCGAAACGAGCGCAGGTCGGAAGCGGATTCTGGATGAAGCTCGTGTTGCGGCCTCCATCGATCATCCCTATGTGTGCAAAATTTTCGAGACGGGAGAGAGCGATGGGAATCCATACATCGTGATGGAATTTCTCGAAGGCAAGACTCTCGCTGAACGGATGAAGTCCGGTCCGTTACAGCTGGAGGAAGCATTGAAGATGGCGACTGAGGTCTGCGAAGCTCTGGCCGAGGCACACGACAAACAGATCGTTCATTGCGACTTGAAACCCGCGAACGTCATGATCATGAATAACGGTCATGTGAAGCTGATGGACTTCGGCCTGGCAAAGAGCGCGCACCGGAACGTTCTCCAGGATGATGATGAAACGCCATCTGAATCTGTACTGCCCGCGGCGGGGACTCCTGCATACATGGCCCCGGAGCAGGCCCGCGGTGAGAAAGTGGATTCCAGGTCCGATGTCTTCAGCTTTGGCATTTTGTTGTTTGAAATGCTCACGCGCACTAATCCATTCCGCAGAAACACGGCGCACCTCACGGTGGAGGCGATTCTTCACGAAGATCCGCCATTCGAAAAGTTCGCATCGACGATTCCAACATCGATCGCACGGATCCTGTATCGCGCACTCGAAAAGAAGCCGGATGAGCGATATTCCGCAGCACACGAAATCTGGACGGATCTGATACGCGCACGGAACAATGAATCTTTTCAAGTGCGGTCCAAAGCCCTGCCCGCCATCGCAATCCTGCCATTCACGGATTTCAGCCCCGAGCGAAATCAGGAATACTTTTGTGACGGACTTGCGGAAGAACTGATCTCAGCGCTCGGTGGATTGGGCCAACTTCACGTTGCCTCTCGCACCGCAGCCTTCCGATTCAAAAACCAGGATGTCGATTTGCGGGAGATAGGACGCGCATTGAATGTGACGTCCATCCTCGAAGGGAGCGTGCGGAAGTCTGGCAACCATATTCGAATCGTTGTGAAGCTTGTCGATGTGAATACCGGATACCCTTTGTGGTCTGAAAAGTATGACCGCCAGCTGGACGACATCTTTGAAATTCAGGATGACATTTCCAGGGCCATCGTTGAAAAGCTCAATATTACATTTACCTTGTCCGACTCTTCGACGCGAGTTCGAGTCGGACCGCAAAACCTTCACGCGTATGAGTTCTACTTAAAGGGTCGTTATTTCTGGAACAAACGCACTGAAAAAGGTGTGCGCCTCAGCATCGGCTACTTTGAACGTGCCCTCGCTGAGGATGGGGATTATGCACTGGCGCATGCGGGACTGGCGGACGCCTATGTCGTTCTCTGCCTTAACGGAGCCGTCCAACCGGGTGACGTCATGCCACGGGCGAAAGAAGCCGCCGAACGAGCCCTGGCGCTGAGTCCCGAAATGCCCGAAGCATTGACTTCGCGGGCCTGTATCCGCGGAATCTTTGATTGGGACTGGCAATTGGCCGAAAAAGAATTCGACGCCGCGATCCGCGTGAGACCTCGGTACGCGCAGGCGCGCCAGTGGTATGCAATCAACTGTCTTGCGCCGCTCGGGCAATTTCAGAGGGCCAAAGCCGAACTTCGGCGTGCTGCCGAGTTGGAACCGGTTTCCCTCGCAATCGCAACTTCACTGGGAGTGCTGGAATTTTTCGAACGTGACTACGATAGCGCCATCGCACAGTTTAAGACTGTGTTGGAAATGGACGAGGGGTTTTCCGCCGCGCACTACTTCATTGGTCAGGCTTGCCTGGCAAAAGGGTTGCATGCCGAAGCCATTCGCGAACTCGAGCGGGCTGTTCTGCTCACGGAAAGGTCTTCCGAAACCCTCGCAGTGCTTGGATATGCTCAAGCCTCGGCGGGCCTTCTGCCTGAAGCGAGGCATGCCCTTTCGGAACTCTCCCGGAGGGCCACCCAACAGTACGTGTCCCCGGTACTGCTCTCTCAAATTCAAATCGGACTTCAGGAATATGATGGAGCCATCTCCAATCTGGAAGAAGCTTTCCGCCTCCGCTCGGCGGACATCATCTGGCTGAATGTCCGCCCCGCTTTTGACGCCGTTCGGTCTGACCCCCGCTTCGTCGGTTTGTCGCGCAGACTCGGACTTGCAGCGGCACGCGCCAACGGACAGTCCTGAAGTGAATTGAACAGACAATACGGCAAGAGGGAACGAAGGGCCTGCTCCATTGGTTTCCGCAGCACACCCTCGAAGGATCCGCGTCGCAGTTCAGTCGCGTTATTGCCAACCGCCACCTAATGACCGATAAACATCAACGACGGACAACAGAGTGTCGCGCCGCAGTGCGGCCTCCACGAGTTCTCCCTGGAACAGATTTCTCTGCGCATCGAGAACCTGCAGGTAGCTGTCGATTCCGCCTTGATATCGAATCAACGATAGACGGTTTGTTTCGCGCAGCGCACGGACCAGCGCCTGCTGCTGTTCCAATTGCTCGGTATCCTTGCGATACGCGACCAGAGCATCGGAAACCTCGCGGAACGCGCCTTGAATGGTCTTTTGATACTGGAGAACGGCTTCGCGCTGCTCGGATTCCGAAAGCCTGACGCCATCGCGAATTCGGCCCGCATTGAACAACGGAACGCTGGCGTTCGCGCCCAAGTTCCAGAGACTCGCCGGTCCGCTGAAAAGATCGGTCAGCGCACGGCTCTGTGTCCCCAGGAATCCGGTCAGCGAAATCTCCGGGAAATACAGGGCACGAGCGACGCCGATTTGCGCGTTCGCCGAAATCAATAATTGTTCGGCGCTGCGGATATCTGGGCGTCTGGTCAGTAAGTCGGAGGGAAGCCCCGCCGGAACCAGAGCGGGAGGCGCCAGGTCTTCCAGTGTCTTTCCGCGAGGAACGTCGGATGGCGAACTGCCGAGAAGAAGGCTTAGCGCGTTCTCCGTTTGCGCAATCTCGCGTTCCGATTCCGCAATCTGCGCATTGGCGGATCGCAGGAGTTGTTCGGCTTGCTGCACGTCCAATGCGGTGGCCACTCCGCGCTGCTCACGAAGAGACGTCAGGTCGAGGCTGTTTCGTGCGATGTCGGCCGTCTTTCGCGCCACCTCGAGCTGCAGATCAAATTCCCGCAGCGTGAGGTAGGCCGTTGATATATCGGCAATCAAAGTCGTGGTCACTCCCCGCTGGGCTTCCTCCGTCGCAAGGTATTGGGCAAGTGAGGACTCTTTCAGACGTCGAATCCTGCCCCAGACGTCCAGTTCCCAACCCAGGCTGAAACCGGCCTGCGCATATCGGACATCCGTCTCGGCCCCCGGAGGCACGAAGATGTTTGCACCCACCGTTGAAGTCCGATCGATAAAAGCTCCCGCATTCAGACCGACTGTGGGAAATTGTTCCGACCGGACGATGCCGAACCTTGAACGTGCCTGAAGCACACGTTCCGCCGCAATGCGGACATCGAAGTTGTTTTTCAATCCCGTCGACACAAGGTCCGTCAACACCGGATCCTTAAAGACATCGGGCCAGGCCGTTTCGGCAAGCGATGCGGTGCCCGTCTGATCGGTGCCCCGAAATACCGGAGGAGCCGTCACTACCGGACGTTTGTAGTTTGGGCCCATCGTACAGCTGGACAGGAACACCATCAATACGAGTCCGAGGGTGGCAACCGCGGGGACGCGCTTCACTGCCTGGAATCGTTCTCCGACTCGTTGAGCGACCACGTACAACATCGGCACGAAGAACACGGCGAGCAGCGTCGCCGATATCATTCCCGCAAATACCGTGGTACCGAGAGCGCGGCGTGCGCCGGCACCGGCTCCATGCGCGTACAGCAGTGGAGCAACACCAAAAATGAAGGCGAGCGACGTCATGATAATCGGTCTCAGCCGCAACTTCGCCGCTTCAATGGCAGCATCCACTATCGACGAGCCGTGCAGTCGGCGCTGTTTTGCGAATTCCACAATAAGGATGGCGTTCTTCGACGCGAGGCCGATCAGTGTGACAATGCCGATCTGCGTATAAACATCGTAGGCATACGATCGAAGCATGACGCCAGCCAGAGCGCCGAACATTCCCAACGGCACCGCAAGAACAACCGCAAAGGGAATAACCCAGCTCTCGTATTGCGCGGCAAGAAACAGGAAGACAAGGACGGCCGCGAACCCAAAAATGATTCCCTCTTTTCCTTCGGTGAGCTTTTGCTGATACACGGTTCCCGTCCACTCATAGTTGAAACCGGCAGGGAGATTCTTCCGCGCCACTTCCTCCATTGCCGCGGCAGACTGTCCCGCGCTGAATCCGGGAGCGGTCTGTCCGATAAGTTTGGCGGCGCGATAGCGGTTATATCTGTAGATGACATCGGGACCGGTCACCAGATCCATCTTCACCAGAGCACTCAATGGAACCAGATCACCATGGGCGCTGCGAACGTAGAATCTGTTGACGGAGTCCGCATTCTGACGATACTCCGGGTCTGCCTGCATGATGACTCGCCACGTCCGGCCAAAGCGATTGAAGTCGTTCACATAAAGTCCGCCGAGAAATGTCTGCAGGGCGTTATACACATCGGTAACCGGGATTCCCAGTGTCTGCACTTTTTCCTCGTCCACTTTGACGCGATAACCTGGCACCGCGACACGGAACGTGTTTGCCACATATCCCAGCGCCGGTTCCTTCGGCGTCTGCGTCAGCAGCGCATTCGCCGCATCGGCCAGCTGGCTGACTTCTCCACCACGTCGATCCTCAACCATGAACTCGAAGCCGCCAGCAGTTCCCAGACCAAGAATCGGAGGCAGACCAAACCCAAACGCGGCCGCCTCCGGTACGCCGCTCACGCGCTGATTCACCTGTCCAAGAATGGCGTTGAACTGCAGACCAGGAGATTTTCTTTCCTCCCAGGGCGAAAGAACAGCAATGATCGTCGACACGTTGGACGAATTCGTCGATGTTGTAATGTCCAGACCGCCGAGCGTGTTTGCGGCAACGATGCCCGGAATGGAAAGCAGAATCTCTTCCACTTTCGCGGTGACCTTCTGATTGCGCTCCAGAGATGCGCCATCCGGCAGCCGCACCTGCACAAAAATCACGCCTTGATCTTCTTCCGGCAGAAATCCGGCCGGCAGAGTTTTGAAAAGTGCGCCGGCTGCGACGAAAAATATCGCCAGCGCTGCCAGTGAGAGCGCCGATTTTCGAATGAAGGCGCTCGCGCCGGCGATGTAGCGATGCGTCGTCCATTCAAAGCCCCGATTGAAGACGGCGAAGAATCGTCCTGTGACTCCGCCCGTCTTCGTGTTCGGCCGAAGGAGCATGGCGCTCAACGCGGGACTCAGCGAAAGTGCGCTGAAGGCCGAAATGAGAACAGATGTCACGATAGTCAGCGCAAATTGACGGTAGATCTGTCCGCTGATTCCGCCAAGCATCGCAACGGGGATGAACACCGCGCTCAGGATAAGCGCAATCGCCACCACCGGGCCGGACACTTCCTTCATGGCCTGAATCGTTGCGTCGCGTGAACTCATCCCCTGGTCGATCTTGTGCTGCACGGCCTCGACGACAACGATCGCATCGTCCACCACGATACCAATCGCCAGGACAAGACCGAACATGCTCGTCATGTTGATGCTGAATCCAAGAAGTGGAAACAGCGCAAATGTACCAATGATGGCAACGGGCACCGTTACGAGCGGAATGAGCGTAGCCCGCCAGTTCTGCAGGAACAGAAACACGACAAAGATAACCAGAATGATTGCGATGATCAGCGTCTCGATAACATCACGAATCGCAGCCCGCACAAACTTTGTGGCGTCATAGCCGACGGTGTAGTCGATTCCCTGAGGGAATGTCTTCTTTGCTTCGGAAAGATATGACATCACACGATCCGCAGTTTCAACCGCGTTCGCCCCGGGCGAAAGATAAACGATCAGGAGAGCCGCCGGCTTTTTTGTCAGCCGGCTGAAGGATTTGTAATCCTGGGCGCCGAGATCCACTTTTGCGACGTCGCGCAGCCGGAGAAAGGAACCGTCCGGCTCCGCTCTCAATACGATATTGGAAAATTCCTCCGGATTCAGAAGGCGGCCCGCAGCCGACACCGGATACTGGAATGACGTCCCTGTTGGTGCAGGCGGTTGGCCCAGCGCGCCTGCGGGGTTTTGACGGTTCTGCTCCTGAATCGCAAGATTCACATCGGTTGCGGTGAGACCGAGTCTGGCCATTTTGTCGGGATTGATCCACACCCGCATCCCGTAATCCTGCGTGGCCGCCAGCCGTACATCACCAACTCCGGGAATGCTCCCAACCTTGTCGACGATATTGATCGTGGTGTAATTGCTCACGAACAGTGAGTCGTAACGGCTGTCCGTTGCCAGAATCCCAACGGCAAGCAGAAAAGCCGATGACACCTTTTTCACTGTCACTCCCACGCGTTGAACCTCGGGAGGCAGGGACGGAAGGGCAAGATTCACCTTGTTCTGAGTCTTCACCGTGGCCATATCGATGTTGGTGCCCAGCTCAAACGTCACATCGATCGTGAGCAGGCCATCGTTGGAGCTGCGCGAAAAGAAATACAGCATGCCGTCCAGACCGGTAAGCTGCTGCTCGATCGGCTGCGCAACTGTTTTTTCCAGATCGAGTGCATTTCCACCGCGATAGCTTGCCGTGATCTGTACGACGGGAGGAACAACTTCGGGATACGTGGCCACCGGAAGATTGGGAATCGCTACAACGCCCAGCAGTACCACGACGATCGCAATTACGATCGCGAAGACCGGACGGTCAATAAAGAATCGAGCCATGTTCACTGCCCTCCAAACGGTTTCGGATCCACCGGCGTACCCGGCATTGCCTTCTGCAGACCTTCCACAATGACTCGCTCTCCCGGTTTGAGACCCTGAAGCACAATCCAGTTTTCACCGACACGCTCACCCATGACGACGGGCTGGACCGCGACTTTGTTTTCCATTCCAACCGTCAGAACAGACTGCGACCCCTGCAGTTCCTGTACGGCCCGCTGCGGTATTAGCACCACGTTCGGGCGATTCCCGGTTTTGATACGGACGCGGCCGAACTGCCCGGGAAGCAGCACCTTTTGCGGATTAGGGAAGGTGGCCTGGAGCTCAATTGTTCCGGTCTTTGAATCAATCTGATTCACCGTGCCTTCAATGCGTCCCTCAAGGGGATAGGTCTTCCCATCCGAAAGAATCAATTGAAGTCCGGCCTTCGAAGCTGCAGATATGGAGTTGCCGCGCTTGTATTCAAAGTATTCGTCTTCGCTCAGTTTGAAACGCACCCAGATGACGTCAAGCGGCACGATCGTCGTGAGAGGTTGAGCAGAAGCGCGCGTGACGAGTCCGCCAACCTGCACAAGACTGTCTCCAATGCGGCCGCTGATGGGCGCACGGATGGTGGCGTATTCCAGATTGAGTTCAGAAGTAAGAACGTTGGCCTTGCTGGATTCGACCTGACCCTGTGTCGATTCAATCTGCGCCTTCGTGGACAATCTTGCCTGTTCGACGCTGGCCTGCTTTGCTCTCACGTTCGCGTCTATCGCGGCCAATGCGGCTTTCGCAT
>Ga0184628_10000524_pt1 | contig 20466 bp, 13 predicted proteins | sample PLM4_5_b1_FD_133149 | JGI IMG/M metagenome (GOLD analysis project Ga0184628, IMG submission 133149) | Groundwater sediment microbial communities from an aquifer in East River, Colorado, USA - PLM4_5_b1 | ecosystem: Environmental > Terrestrial > Soil > Riparian zone | place: USA: East River... | reverse complement strand
GTGGCGGTCTGCGCACCTGCCTGAACGTACCGGGCTGAAGCGCTGGCATCGACACCATCTCGCTGCACGTTGATCTTGTCGGCGGAAAGGCCCGCAAACGTTCCAGTAACACCGTCGTCGTTCATACGGACGCCCGGCATCAACGTGAGAAAGCTCAGAATGTTGTTCCCGACGATCGGCAGATCCGTGACTCTTTGCTGCGAAAGAACTTCACCAATCGACGCGCTCGATGTCGCAATCGCCGTGTCGGCCGCAACCGAGACCTCCACCGATTGAGACTGCGTCGTCACCTGCATCGTGAAGTTCAAGCGGACCTGTTGAGCGTTCCCAAGCGTGACGCTGGTATAGGTCGACTTTTGAAAACCCGTCAACTCCGCCGACACCGTGTATGTTCCCGGCAGGAGGCTGGGAATATTGAAAGCGCCGGTTTCGTTGCTGAGTACTGTCGTCACGACGCCGGTAGCATTGTTCGTCGCCGTCAGCGACACTCCGGGCAACACGGCACTGGACCGATCGGAAACCGTGCCGCTTACAGTGGCATACGTCGATTGACCAAACGACTGCGCAGACGCGACCAAAGCCAAAACCAGCGCCAATACAAAACTTTTTCGCATTGTTCCCCCCGGATATTTGTTCGTTGCCCGACGGCTTATATGGATCGGAGCGTGTTATTTCAGGAAATTGTAATGGGCGCAAAATATGACGTTAACAAGGGCAATGTCAAGGTTGCTTTTGCCTGTTTTGCCTGACACCTGCATTCCTCAGGCCGCACGGCGTCTCTCGTCATCGCGGGGCAAGGATATCGTCAAGACGAGCGGCTGTTCCGTCGTTGCGTTCCAGGTGTGGATACTTCAACCCTTCGTGATAGTCGATGCGCACGGTGCGGTACTGATCCCCTTGCTTGACAAGCAGTTCCACGACGGGGCCATTCCCTTTACTTCCCTTCACAGCCGCCCTCAGCTTGTCACCATCGAATGCGCTGCTGTTGACCGCCACGATTTGAACCTCCGTTGTAAATCCGGCACGGAACGCCGGGCCATTCCAAAGAACCGAGGTGAATTTTCCGGAACCATCGACCGTGGCACCCAGTGAATAGGAAAGATCTGTCACCTTGCGGCGGCTTTCTTCCGCTTTGGCATATTCGGTTGGCGATTCGCGGTACACCAGCTTGTAGCCGCCGCGAGCAAGACCATCGAGCGGAGCGCGTGGAGATATTTCATCCAGACGCGCGCGAAGGAACCCGGCCCAATCGTACGGTTCTGCGGCGTTCAAGGCTCGGACGACGTCATCGAACGTATAAGTGAGTTGTCCCCAGTCCCCATCATTAACTCCGAAGAAGGCGTAGGCAAAATTGTCCAGAGATCGTTTTCCGGAGGAGCGTTCGCGGATCAGCGTATCGGCATCCAGCCAGAGAAGGAGCCCCTCCCAGTAGTAGTCTTCGCTGCGCTGCCAGCTGGTCCACGGAATGGCGCGTCTTCCTGCAATGATGGGATCGTTGGTCGTGTCCTGAAGATTGCGCCAGAGCCGGCCGGCGCGCGCGTCGTACTGGGCTGCGATTCCGGCAAGATTGTCCAATGTCTGTTGCCGCGTCATGAATCCCGCGCGCGAAGCGAGAACCTGCCCCCAGTATTGTGTCTGTCCTTCGTAGACCCAAAGCAGGGAGTCTCGCATCGGCACATTGAAGTTTGGAGTCCACAGATCGGCAGGACGTCGATACTTCCCGTTCCAGGAATGAGTGAATTCGTGGGCCAGCAGGTCGCGGCTGATAAAAACCGTCTCCCAGGTGGAGAAATACTTTGGCCCAGTTCCGTTGTCGCTGGAACGTTGGTGCTCAATCCCTTTTGACCCAAGGCGGTCGCTGAGCGAAAGCAGAAAATCATAGTGGTCGAAATGCCGCGCACCGAAAAGTTTGTCCGCCTGCCGCACGAGTTCCCGGTGGATTTCCAGAATCTTTGGACTTGCGTCAAGAAATCCAGATTCATCGGCCATCACGTTGAGCGTCACTCGAGAGCGGCCTCCCGGATCGAGATCGATTTTCCTGAAATTTCTGCCGGCGATAACAGGCGAGTCCGCCAGCGTTTCGAACGATACGCTCTTGAAACGGATGTTAGCGGCATTCCCCGAAGCCACGTCCAATGCCGTGCCGAATTGCCAGCCGTCCGGCAGTTTCAGACTGGCATCGAATTGGATCTGCCTCGTGAAATATCCGGCGGGATAGAGCGCTGTCGCGTACCAGTCCAGTCGCAGCATTTCCGGTGTGATGGCCGACCCGCCCTGTGCGCTTTCGACGGGAGTGAGGTACTGAGATTCAATGTCCAGCGCTTTCGTCCCGGAAGGAACATCGACATGAAATGCATAGACATCCACCGTGTCGCGCGTCCACTTCAACGGTTTCCCACCGACACTGATTCGGAGCGCCGCGAAATTATGCAGCGGTCCGTCCGGAGAGTGAGTGCCCGGAATCCACTGCGCATAGAGCAGAACCATAGGCCCGGAGTTTGCAACTGGAATCGTTTGACGGATGTGATAAACGCGATGAGCGAGGTCCGTCGCATCGACTTCGAGCCGGATCACTCCCGGATAGGGAATGTCCCTCGGCGCTTGAATCGCCGGAGGCAGCGGCACTGGTTGCGGCGCGCTGCGCTGCCCCTGCGCAAACGTCAAACCTGCCAACAATAGAAATGCGACAGCCGCATAGGAAATGGTCTTCAAAGGCACCTACCTGGAATTTCGATGCGGAATTCTACCCCAACCGGGCCTCACACAACGGGAAGTCTACTTACGATTTAGAAAGTTCCTAAACGGACTCACTCACTAATCGCCCCTCACAGCATCATCCGGTTGGATCAGCTTCTTTCGCAGGACGCGGTTCCACCACATGATCGCAGCAGTGATAAACAACGCGGCTGGAGCGAGACCCAGTATCGTGTACAGCCATTTGACCGTGGTTCCATACGCGCGGCCAAAATGGATACGCGCCAGCCACGCTGTAATCAAATCGGCGAGGCTCTGTTCCGAACTGTTGTGGACAGGTGGACGAATGGCGTCAATGGGCACAGTCCACAGACTTGGGAATGTAAGGTAGCTGCCTGTTACGGCCCACATCAACACCAACAGGAACATCCAGAAGCCAAGCGCGCTGTGGAGGTCCCAATTGAAACGGGGCCAGCCGGCGCTCCAGCGGATTGTCATGCCACGCGCCCATCTGGAGCTCCCCTGCCACCAGATGACTGCTCCGGAAACACAAAGAACCAGAAGCAGAATCGCTCCGATGCCGTTGACGGCCCGGCCTGTGCGGTCGGCAAGCAGATCATCGTGGAGCGACACGAGCCACGACAGTAATCGGGGTTCTTCTGGCGATACCGCCCCAAGATCCTTGCCTGTATAGGGATCGAATACGCGTTCCCGTCTCCGTTCACCTGGACTCGCGTTGCGCGCCATCACGACGACCGCCGCGCGGTCAGGGCTGTCGATGGTAATCGCTACAACGGTCTGTCGCGGATACAGTTTCTTCACAGCGGCGCTCAGCTGCTCCGCGGACATGATCGGACCAGACGGCGTCACAGCGGGAAGTTGCCAGAGCGCCCTGGCAATCTCGCGGCGAAAGACGATAGCGCTGCCGCTGAGACTGATCATCAACATATACAAGCCGACGCCGATGCCGACCCACAGATGGATCTGAAACAGGGCCTTGCGCGCCCACACGCCTTGCGGCCGACGAACGAACTGTGAAATGAGTCCCATACTTCTAGAAACGCATGAATAGAAAAAGTATTTGGCTAGTGGCTCGAATTAGCATTGGCAGCGCACTGCGGAGCATAGTCTATAGGTCCCGGCTGAATCAATGGAGCCCCGTTGCCGTGGTCAAATTCAGCTGTTGGTCGATAAATTTGCCGGCGGTTCAACAGGAGGTGCTCCGGAACCGTATAGGCTTGGCCCGTTAAGTGCTTACAAGAATCCGGTGAAGAAGAATATTGAAGGGCGCGATCGTCACTTCAATCCTGGACTAACCCAAAGACTGCTCAGGATCTATTTGAGTATATAACTTAAGTTTTTGGCCCGGACCAGGTGTGGTGAAGTTCCAATGGGTTGGTAACTGTGGGTCACAAAGTATGACTACATTGCCATCGGAGTAAACAATTGCGACACTCACGGCAGCTTATCAGGCAGACAAATCTTCCCGGATTGCGCAATCGTCCGAGGAGACTACTGGACCGAGAACCGGACTTTTTTGAAATGAGCCGGGAAATCCGAGCAAAGATTTCCGTAAAAGAACATATCCGCACCAGTGAGGCACCTGCTCCGATGAGAGTTCTCATCTCAGCCGACGATCCGATGTCTCAGCAGTTGCTGGCCTCAATGGTCTCAAACCTCGGGCATGAGGTCTTCGCCATTTCTGAAGGACTGTCAGTGGAAGGGCTGCCTGCACGGGAGGACATCAATCCTGAGAGTGAGACACGAATTGCGATCCTGGATCATTCGATATCCGGCGGTAAGTGCCGTAACATTTGCCGCGAAGTCCGAAAACGATTCGGATCGGATATCTATATTATTCTGCTCACCCCATCCCACCTGGCTGGACGCACAATGACGGATCTTGGCATCGTCGTGGATGATTTCCTATTGAAGCCATTTACTGAAGCAGAATTGTGTGCCCGTTTGCGACTTGGCGTAAGAGTACTGAATTTGCTGGCAGGCCACATTGAGACTGAGCGCCTCCTGTTCAATGCCGCAACCTGTGACGACCTTACGGGCTTGTGGAACCGGAGAATGATTCTCAATCAACTGGCACAGGAGCTCAACCGCACAAAACACGATAAAAAATCTCTCGCCGTAGCCATGGTGGACATCGATTTGTTCAAATCGGTCAACGATACTTTCGGCCATCTCGCCGGGGATTCGGTGCTCCGGGACATAGCGGCTTCACTGCGAACGCAGCTGCGCAGTTATGATTTCATCGGACGGTATGGTGGTGAGGAATTTCTCGTCCTGCTTCCCGGCTGCGACAGAAAAGCAGCTGCCGATATTGCACGGCGCATGTGCCAGACCATCGCCAGCACCCCCATGCACATCTGTGATGTCGACGTGCCCGTAAGCGTCAGCATTGGATTGTCGTCCACCGCGGATGCCGGATTTGATTCGGCGACGTTGATCGCGGCAGCGGATGAAGCGCTGTATCGCGCAAAAAACGACGGCCGAAATCGAGTGAGTCTATGTGAGGCCGCCTCCTGATAATTTACCAGACCTCCTCAGAGAAAATCCGCTCCCTGCCAATTTGAATTCGAGCCGTTCCACACGATGCTGGTTTATAGGCCATGTGCGTCGATAACAGCTGCTGAAAAGAACTCCATCAAACAGGCTGCCGCTGCGGCTCACTGGGAACAACCCTCATTCTTCTGGTACTTCTAATGGTGCCGGGCCTTGTTCCAACGTCAGGGATGCCAACATCCAGTTCCCTGCTCAGCTTCGAATCCGCATCCACAAAATGAGCCAGTCGGCCACCGCCGCCACTCAGATTATCGATGGACCTCTTCTTTACTTGCTATACTTCGAAGCTTTCGACCACAGGGGTTTCCCAGCAGGCATTCCTAGAATGAAACGTATTCGCGAACTTATTCCAATTAAACCAGGAGAGGTTTCCATCACGGCGCTGATGTTCTTCTGTCACTTCGGCGTGATGGCGTTTTACTACATTCTGGATCCGTTGCGCCCAGCCCTGTTTGTCACGAACGTCGGGTCGAATCAATTGCCTTACGCTTACCTTCTGACGGCGATCGTTGCCGGAGCGATAGCGACGATCATGTTTAAGGCGGGTCAGCGCTGGTCGGCGATCACCTTATTGACGGGTACCGGTCTGGCTGTTATTGCCGCCCTCTTCTATTTCAGTTGGGCGATGGAGCCGGGCCGTCGGGATCTATGGTATTTGCCGTGGATTTTCTACGTGTACATGAAGATCGTACCGGCACTTGCCACGGCGCAATTCTGGATTCTGGCCGGCTACATTTACGACAACAGGCAGGCCAAGAGGCTTTACCGCGTATTGATTCTGGGCGCCGGTCTTGGCGCCTTGTCTGGCAGTTACATTCCGGCGTTTCTCTCCAAATTCGTCAACACACATGCGATGTTGATGATCTGTGTTGCCATCTGGGTCGCTCTCCTTGTATTGGGCCATATCGTATGGCGGCATCGCAGGCCCGTCAGCGAAACGGCCGCAGCACCGGCGAAACGGGAAGAACCAAAGGAAAAGTTCTCCGATCTGTGGAAGCTGGTGTTCTCCTCGCGGCATCTGTTCTCGTTGTCACTGCTGATCTTTCTGATGTTCATCGTGTCGAACATTGCCGACTGGCAGATGAATACCGCGGCACAACTTCACTATCAGGATATTGCGGCCAAGGCAGCCCGGACGGTGAAGATCAGCGAGCTGTTCGGACGCATCTCGCTCCTGGCAAACGCTCTCAGTCTGGTATTCCAGCTTCTGATCACCGGATTTGTGGTCCGGCGTCTGGGAATTCTCGCGACGATTATTTTTCTTCCGGTATGCCTGTTCCTGAGTTCGCTGGGATTGATGCTGTTTCCCGCATCGCTGATGGCTGCCGCCTTCGTGCGCATCAGCGACTGGGCACCGCGATACTCTCTCGATAAGACAGGCCGGGAACTGCTCTATCTGCCGTTGACTCCGGCTGTACGCAAGAAACTGAAGGTGTTCATCGACGTCTTCGTGGACCGTACGGGTCGAGCCGTAGCGGCTCCGGTCATCCTGGCCTGTGTCGCTCTTGGCCTTGGATTGCAGGGCACGTCCGCAGTCGCACTGGTCCTCACATTGATCTGTACGATGCTCTGCGTTTCACTGGCGAAGACTTACGTCAACACGTTCCGGGAAAAGCTGAAACGGCGGGAAGTCGACCTGGGCGAGTTCGAGAACTATGTCACCGATCCTTCGTCGGTTCAGATGCTCGTCGGTGCTCTGGCAGCAACCCACGAGCGGCAGATTCTGTATGCTCTGCACTTGTTGCAATCTGTTCGCGGCGTCGATTTTTCGAAGGAGCTGATGCCACTTCTGTCGCATGCTGCGCCCTACATACGTCAGGAGGCGGCCCGGACCCTTCAAGCGCTTCCCGTAGATTGTTCCGCCGAAGCCGAGCGATTGCTCAACGACTCTTCCGATGGAGTGCGCCTCGCGGCAATAGACTACCTTTGTTCTCATGACGCAGGTCATTCGGAGGTTCGACTGGAATCGCTGCTAAGCCATGCCCGCATGGACATTCGAATGGATGCGGCGCATTGGGCCGCCGACCATGCGGGCCCCGGCTTTCGCCTTCAGCCGGAACTCATTCGCGAGCTGATTTCCCAGGCAGGCCCGCGCGCAACGGAAGCCAGGACGATTGCGGCCGGGCTTACTCCGAGGCTTGCGGCCCCGGAAGCAGTCGAACTCCTGCAGCGGCTGATCAAAGACGATTCTCCGGAAGTGGTTTCCGCGGCGGCGAGAGCGGCAGGCAAAGGAAGCCGCCTTGAGCTGGTTTTTCCGGTTCTCGAATTATTGAAGTCGACGAAATACCGCAAGGCGGCACGCGAGGCTTTGCTTCTTTATGGCGATCGGATTACCGGCACGCTCGGGGACTTTCTCAGCGACTTGCGAACGGACCTCGCCCTGCGACGCGAAATTCCCTGGGTACTGTCGCGAGTTCCCTCCCGATGGTCCATTGAAAGGCTGGCCGACAATCTCGGCGCAGATGACGTCTCTCTGCGGCTCCGCGTGGTCAAGGCTCTCAACCGGATCCACAAGGATCATCCCGCGGATACAATCGAGACAGCGACCGTTCATGCAAGGATCGATGCAGAGCTTCACGCCTATTACGAAATTCTGTCGATGCGCATGGCAATCGACACGAATGAAACCTCGCGGGAACGATTGTTGCCGCGGGCTTTGCGGGAACGGCTGGACCAGCATCTTGAAATTATTTTCCGCCTTCTGGGGCTTCAGCAGTCTCCGAAGGAAATGCAGTCCACATTCGCCGCGCTCAAAGGAGACCGTGCCGATCGGCGACTGGCGGCCATTGAACTTCTGGATAATGTTCTCCCCCAGCATCAGAAATCCGCGATCCTTCCCATTCTGGAATCCTCGGATAAGGTTGTGGTCGGCCGCTCAGGGAAATTTGAAGTGAAGCGTCTCCGTGGAGAGGAAGCCCTTCGCCAGCTGCTGTCCGGAGCGGACACATGGCTGAGGGTGCTGACGATTCATGAGATCGGGTCACTGAAAATCCATGCGCTGGCCGAGGACTGCCGCCCCTTCGCCACCGATGGCGACCCATGGACGCGGGAAGCAGCAACGTGGGCGTTGTCACGATGGTAGAAGTTCGCGCAATAATATATCCGATGCCAGGCCCGAAGGAGTTTCAACCGCGATGATGATCATTGAGCGAGTTTTGTTGTTGCAGAGTATCGGACTGTTCAATGACGTAACGACGGAACAACTCGCCTTCATAGCGGCAATCGCCGAAGAAATATCGGTGGATGCCGGCGCAGTCATCTATCGCGAGAATGATGCGCCTGACGGGTTCTACGTGGTGATCTCCGGAGCGATTACCGCCACTCGAGGCGAGACGACCATCGACGAGATCGGACCGAATGGATCGTTCGGAGTCTGGGCTCTCTTCGACAACCAGCCGCGTCTGACCGGAGCGCAGGCCACGGAGCCGTCGCGGCTCCTTTTCGTACAACGCGATGACTTCTTTGAAGTCCTGTCCAACCACGTGGATATCGTTCAAAGCATTTTCAAGCAGCTCGCACAGCGGTTGCGACGACTGACAAACGCACGGGAGGTTCCCGCATGAGCAGAGACCAATGCAACGATCTGGAAAGATTAGCTTCTCTCGGCAGCCTTGCCCGGGGTCTCGCTCACGAAATGAATACTCCGCTCAGCGCGATTGTCTGCAACAACGACACGATCGATACTGCACTGCGCAGGATCCGTGAACGACTCGACAACCCGGCAAACCAATCGGAAGAAAGCTTCATCTCCGAAATGAAGAACTTGCTCGGGGTTGTCACCGACTCGCTTCAAACAAGCCGGGTAGCCTCGGACCGACTTCGCCATTTCATCCGCAGCCTGCGCGACTACTCGCGCATCGGTGATGATGCGCAGAGCATGGCCGATATTCGGGAACCGATCGAAATGGCGTTGTTGCTCGTGGCACACGAACTCCGGGGGCGCATCACCGTTGTGAAGGAATTCGGAGACATCCCGCCGATGGAATTCCACAAGACCCAGCTCAGTCAGGTGTTCCTGAACCTCCTGATGAATTCCGCTCAGGCCATCGAAGGCAATGGAGAGATCCGCATCCGGACGTGGAAGGACGGCAATACGGGCTACATCGCCATTTCGGACAATGGCCCGGGCATGTCTCCCGAAGTTCAGGCGCGGCTCTTCGAACAAGGGTTCACCACAAAAAATGCAAATACCGGCACGGGCCTGGGGCTTCCCATATGCCTTGAGATCGTTGAAGCCCACCATGGCCGCATTGAAATTCGGAGCGAGGTCGGGAAAGGTGCCACCTTCACCATCGTCCTGCCGCTCGCCGCAGATTCAGTCGAATCAGAAAGGACCACGAATGGATAATCCGGACTACCGACCCTCAATCCTCATTGTCGATGATGAGGAAATGGTGACAAGCTCACTGCGGAACCTTTTTCGGCTTCAGACGAACTACCGGACGGTCACCTATACGTCGCCAATGGAAGCTCTCGCGGACTCATCGAAAGATTTCTTTGATCTGGTGGTCTCCGATTATCTGATGCCGGGGATGGACGGAATTACATTTCTAGGTCGCTTCAAGGAAGCGCAGCCCCAGGCCATGCGCATACTGTTGACCGGTTATGCCGACAAGGAAAGCGCGATACGGGCCATCAATCAGGTAGGCCTGTATCAATATGTCGAGAAGCCATGGGACAACGACTCGCTGCTGATGTCCGTAAAAAACGCCCTCGACAAGGCATCACTGCTCCGCACGCTCGACACGAAAATCCAGGAACTTCAGGCAGCGCAATTCAGCCTCATGGATTTCCAGCGCGAACTGATCCGGACATTCATTTAGCCGGGAGTCCCCCGCCGGGGAAAGCGATGGTCACAGTCGTACCTTCACCGGGCGCGCTGACGACGTGAATTTCACCGTGATGATCGCGAACAATCTGGCCGGTGATCAGCATGCCAAGGCTGGCTCCGACGCGATCGTGTTTTCTAGCGAAGCCCCCGTCGAATGCTCTGGCCAGCTGTTCCGGCGTCATCCCTCTTCCCGAATCCTGAATTCGGATGCAAATCCCTTCGGGCTGCTGCTCGGTGCGAATGCAGACGACACCTTCGCCATCGATTGCCTCAATCGCGTTGGAAAGCACATTCATGATGGCCTGATGAATTCGGCCACGTGAACATCGAATGGGTTTGAGATCGTGCAGTTCCCGGACAACTTGAATTCGGACAGGAAGCTCGTGATCCAGTAACACCAGAGTGTCTTCGATGGCCTCGTTGATATCGACAGCTTCAATCTCGGCAGCATCGAGTCCCGAGAAGGCTTTGAAGGCTTTAACGATCCGCTCCAGACGAGCCGTGGCAGTCCTGGAACTCCTGCTGATTTCGGAAGCAATATCGGATGGCGAATCGTCTTCCGGCCATTTCGCGCGGGCTACGAGCCGTGCCAGCAGGTCCATGCCGCTTGTCAACACTCCGAGCGGGCTGTTGATCTCGTGGGCGATTCCCGCGGCAAGCCGGCCGACTGCCGCCAGCTTCTCGGCCTGAAGGACTTCAGCTTGCGCCTGCTGCAACTCGGCATATGCCTGTTTCAGATCTTCATTTGCCGCAACCAGCGCCTCGGTCCGGTCGCGCACCTGTTGTTCGAGAGATTCGCTGTATTGTTGCAACTGCTCGTACAGCTGGCTTTTCTCGATTGCTACAGATGCCTGGCCTGCCAGGGAAATGAAAAGATCGAGATCGCCGCTGGAGAACTGTTCGGCCTTGTGGCTGTCGACGTATACCAGTCCAATCAGGCGTTCCTGAATCAGCAACGGAACGCACATCAGGCTGCGCAAACCCAGGGCTTGAATACTGTAGGCAGAAAGCAGGCTCGCATCATTGAGGACATCTGAAACCGCAACTGAAGACCGCGTGCGACGCACGCGATCAACGACACTGGTACTGACCGCCACGTCCTCACTGGCTCCGAGAGCCTTCTTGTCAAAATTACGCGCCACTCGTGTTTCAAGATCGCCACCCGCATTGATCGTCATCAGGAAACCGCGTTCTGCGCGAGTGACCTGAATGACCGCATCGATCACAACCTCGAGCACCTCCTTGAGCGCCAATGATGAATTGATCTGCCGCGTCACATCAAGAAGGAGCCGAAGAGGATCGATCTCATAGATGCGGGCCGTCTGGTCCTGCGGAGCAGTCTCCGAATCGACGAAACGCAGACTAAAGGCAACCACCTGGATGAGATCATTGTGATGGAGTTGCTGCGATGTCACACGCTGACCGTTGACTCTTGTGCCATGCAGGCTCCCGTTGTCCTCGATGACAAATCGCCCGTCGGTAGACCGGATCGTTGCATGGAGCCCGGATACTCTGGGATCGTCCAGCAACAAGTCTCTCTGGCTGTGGCGACCGATCGTGATCTCCGGTTTTGTAAGCGGCAGGGCGGCGGTACCGGAAAGATTATCCACGGGGACCAGATGCGCTGCCATTACTTCGTCATCGTCCGGTCGCCTTCGGATAGAGACTTTCCATAAGAGTCTTCTGTGAAAAAGGCAGGTACGCCATGATGGCAACGCAGCCCAATGTGAGGAAGGCAGCGGTATCCCATCCTTTCGACACCAAAAAGGGGAAAAGTAAGAGTGGGGAAGCGGCCCAGGCCGCGTCCAGGAGGAACAACAGAGGGAATAGCCGGCGAAATTGAATTCCCGCGTCGGGATGCCGGTAGCCGACAGTCGTCAGCGTCCAGGCCCGCATCGCAAGACCACACATCGCCAGGACAATTATCACCGTACGGCCGTTGGTTCCCGATAAGCGGAAGAGGTCCTTTAGAAATGCATCCGTAATGGTTTTACTGAATGAGTACATAAGGGCAGCCACGTAGATCGCCACGTACAAGCACTGAAGAAGCATGAATTTCGCCCTGGCGTAAGGCACTGCAAACCGTTCTTGCGAAGGCGCCGGACTGGAACCCGGCGAGTCGATCTCGCGCTGAACGTCGTTCAAATCCACAACAAGGTCCCGCATCGAAGAGTATCGCTCCCCACGTTTCTTGCGAAGGCACTTTCGGATAACCCGCAGCAAATCGGGCGGCAAAATTGCGGAATCTTTCTGAAATGAAATTTCGCCCGGCTCCGCTTTCAGAATGTTGCTCAGAGTCGAGTGAACGGACTTGCCCTTGAAAGGATGCTGCTTCACGGCAAACTCATAAAGCATGATGCCAAGCGCAAAGATGTCCGAGCGGTGATCCACCGGGTCGCCTTCGATCTGCTCCGGCGACATATAGCCCGGTGTTCCAACAACGCCGCCCTCTACGGTCCATGCGGTTTGAGTGGGATCAGACTCCGAGGTTCGTGAGGTGAAAACCCTGGCCAGTCCGAAGTCCAGTATCTTGACCTGGCCATCCGCGGTGATCATCACGTTCTCCGGCTTCAGATCGCTGTGAACGATGCCTCCGTCATGCGCCACTGCAAGGCCTTCGGCCACGCTCCTGAAAACGGAGAGCACTTCGCGCAGTGACAGAGCGCGTTCGCTCTGAATCGTGCGCAGAGTCTTTCCTTTGACGAATTCGTAGATAAGAAAAGGCGTTTCGCCATCCGCTTCGAAATCCAGGAGCGTGGCTATGGCGGGATGACTCAGCATGGCGGCGGCCTGTGCTTCCGCGCCGAATCTCTTTCTCAAAATCGGGTCCGCGGCTTTTTCCGGCCGCAGCTTCTTCAGTGCGACTATCTTTTCGAACAGGTGCAGATCGACGGCACGATACACAATTCCCATGCCGCCATGGCCAATCTCTTCTTCAAGTCGATAGCGCGGTGAGATCTCTGAAATCATCGGGATCCGTCGGGTTAGTCTGGGGACGCAGTCTAGCACAGCCGGGTGATTTTGAAATTGGAGGAGAAAGGGTTTCAGGCAAATCCCTCTCCCGAAGGGAGAGGGTGCCGCGAAGCGGCGGGTGAGGGGTGCAAATCCAAAGTCTCTTCACCCCTCACCTGGCCCTTCGGGCCACCCTCTCCCTTCCGGAGAGGGATTTGCCTCAAACTTTTTTCCAATCTGCTATCGTTCCAATCCAACCAGCTTCCAGCTACCGGAGACGCGCCGGAAATAAACGGTGACAGGACTTGCCCATGCCGCGGTTGCCGGCCGGACAGCCCCGACTCGTACTCGGATGAACGTCCCGTCTGATTGCGGCAATCCTGACGGGGCCTGGATTCGTTCGCGTTCCGCAGCGCTGGGAACACCAAAAGGCACCGCCAGACCAGATATATTGTCAAAGATCGCCCAATTGGCGCTGTAACCACCGGGGGACGGATCGGACACGCCGGCCGCTGTCGCTGCATTCATGAAGGTGAGGGTTCCGGATCCATCGAGAGCGAAATTCACCAGAGGATTCACGGCAGGCAGGTAAGACTTGCCAATTTTGTCGCGTCGGGCAATCAATGTATCGGCCAGGTGCTTTTCCGCCGCAGCATCGCTGAATCGACCCGTCTTCACGATGGCGCGAATCATGTCGTCAGAGAAGGCCATGACACGCCGCGCCGCCCAGAAATTATCATCGGGTTGGGAGTGAGTGAACGCCGCAGTCGGCACGCGAGGTTTCCACTCGGTGGGATTGAATGCCTCTGACTCGAACCTGCCAATGGACGGGTATTCCTTATAGTCGACGGTTTGCCATGGACTCAGATCAAACCCAAACGTGACGAGTCGCTTCTTCAACGGAGGCCCGTCGAACAGATACTCCCAGCCTTCGTCGTATTCGCGCGGTAGCAGTGCACCCGTACCAAACGTCGAACCGACGTCCTGAAGGTAGTGACGGACGATACCCTTTCCACCTTCCTGCAAAATGGTATCGAGAGTATTCCCAGCCTTCATGTCAACGAGGTTGGTCCATGCCCCGAAAACTTTCAGCGCACGCAGCTCGCGGCGGTGTTCGTGAGGGACAATGTCGTTCGGATCGTCGGGGCGCGTGCCCACATACTTGAAACCGCCAAGAACGGTACCCGGTAATCCCTTGCTGGCCACAGCACGATAAGCTCCGCCGGTGTTTTCGGACCTGCGGAGTACATCATCCAGATCGCTCTTTCGCATCGGGCGGCGCTTGCCATTTAACAGTTTCATCGTGGCGGATTCGGCAATCTTCAGATCATTGGGCCGGATGCTGATGAGGTAGTTCTCCACCTGCCAGTACCCGAGTGTCCAGAAAATCTTGTTCGCAACGATGATGGAACTCGTTGCCGCTTCCGGCTGGTCTTTCGCATCAAAACTCACGAACCAGTCGACTCCTTTGGAATCTCGCATCGTGAAACCGGGAGCAGCGCCGGCCGCCTTGGGGCGGGTGATCGTCCATGGAGGCGGAGCGGGACCGTCGCCGACGATTGGTCCATTGACAGCTTCTTCAATCGAAACAGGCCTGGCCAGGATGCGATTCGTGAACCAGCTGGAATCCGGGACTTCATCGATCGTGTTGATGTTCTGCGCTCGAACATTTGCCGTGGGATCGCCCGGATGAGCAAAAAGGTTGTAGATCAGATCCCAGGAGAGATCAATGTCCCATGACTTTGCGCCGGAAGCATCAAGCGTCTCCGGTTCGCGCTGAATGGGCTCGTCGTTGTAAAACTTTGTCGATGCGCCCCACAACGTGAGCGCCGCAGCGACGAGGAGTGCAAGCGATAACAGGATTCGTCTTATCATCAAAATGCCGCCGATCCGCCGAATACGAGTTGCCAGCCGTCGCTTCCACGCCCGATTCCGACTCGCAACGGTGTATAGCCGGGACCGTGGAAACGCACTTCAACCCCCATATCGTGCTTGAAGCCGTTCAGATCGAGTCCGCTGCGGCTGCTGGCGACCTTACCCGTGTCGTAAAAGAGAGCCATATCGATGCCCGTACGATTTGGAATCCATCGAAACTCACCCTGTACCAGCAAACTGTGCCGGTCACGGTATCGCCAGGATGAATACGAGCGCAGCGTGGTGCCGCTTCCAAGCGAAGGCATCAGGAAATAAGGAACGACGCTGGTATCCCCCAATGTGGTATTCAACAGGCCCCGAGTGGAGATCACCCAGTTTTCACGAAGGATTGGAAAATGTTGCACGACTTCGGCCTCGATCCTGTCGAAGCTGTATGCGCCGTCGCGATCGCTGTAATTGTGGTAACGCAGTTCATACAAGCCGCCACGGCGGGCATATCCTGCGGCGGGCCTCCAGTCGATACCCGCCGAGCCCGTCGAATGCAGGTATGTGGGGCTCACTCCCAACCCAGGGGCGGTTGATGGCGTGTAGACAGTCTCTATCGAAGGTTGAGTACCAAGCCCCTCTTCCAGGTTGTAGTCTTCATATTCGAGACCCGCGCCCAGTTTTATCCATGGAATCGGTCGCAGCTTCAGAGAAGCCCCTGCAAACGTTTGCTTGAAACGAAAATTCGCGCGATCGGTTACTTCCGTGTCCATGCCCAGGCCGTAGTAGCCGACTTGAGTCGCGTCACGCCATCCAACGTGTCCGTTAAGATCGATTCGATTCTGCGCATGACCCAGAGAATCCGTCGAGAGCTGGCCATACTTGTAATTTTTAATGGACCAGAGTCCCCTGGCGTCCCAGAAAGTCCGTTCACCGTAGAACTGGCGATAGCCGGCGCCGAACGTTGGTCCCCCTCCGCTGTAGACGCTTCCAAACAGTGGGTAGAAACCACTGGGCGATTCGATAAACACCTTCTTCACTCTCAGAAAAATGTGCTCCGCCTTTGACGGCACTTCCGGGTGAAGCGTTGCGGCCTTTTTGGTTTGACTCTGCGCAATCAGTTCGCTGCGCGTTTCCTGTGCGGCCACAGGCAATACCAGAGTGAATGCAAGCAGGATGCAACCAGCAGTGGCGAGTATCTTAATAGGCCCCCTCATAGTCGTTAAATGCGCGTTGCAGTATAACAATAAACGGGGAGTGAAGACGCAGGGTAGTGAGTAGACTTGAAATTGCAGAGTCAAACTGCACTCCTGAGTCAAGAGGGCAATAACATGCTTGACGCATCAAGTTCCTAAAGTGAGCACTATGAAGTGACCTGGCGTGGCACGCTTGCCTTGCCATTAAAATCCATGGCCGCAGGTGTCGTGATCACCGTGCACTGCGCGTTTGTATTTGAGTGGAAGGACGGCAAGATCTGGCCCCAGAGAAACTACGATTGCTACGAGCCGTTCTAACCAGTCCTACTTCCCCTTGGCGGCGTTACTGCGACTGAGGCCGGAATCTCCAGATGGATCCTTCCGTGTTCACGCCCATGGCAAGGATCTGCCCATCGCTGGCCCATCCGGCGTAAAGAATGTCGCCATTGAAATCGGTTGGAATATGTTTTGCGTGTCCAGTCTTTGGATCGAAGATACTCAGTTGCCAGAACCAGGTGACTTCATCCAGTGCGGTGGTCACCAGAATTTTCCCATCACGGTTTACCGCGTTCGTTGCCAATGGAACATCGCCCATCCGAACTTCATCACTGATCTTGATCTCGACTTCCAGTCCATCGGGGAGCGGCTTTCGGAAAAGCCGGACCGATAAATCGGTGCCAATCCGCTGCAGGAATAATTCCTTGCCATCGGGATGGACGGCAATCGAACTGGCCGAAGCGATCCTGTGCGGCTCTCCTCCGTCGGTCGGAATCTCCCAGACAGTGCGTTCGTTGACGTAGTACAGCCGGTTGCCGTCCGGAGACGAAGCCATCTGCGCGATGGAGGCCGCATTGGTTACCGAAATCCTGCGAATTACACGCCGATCGGACATCGAAGCGATGGCAATGGCTTTGGAAGCTCCATTGCCGATTAGAAACGCAATGTCGCTGCTGCCAACGGTGCTGATTGGGCCCGATGTTTCTTCCGCCGTATCAATAAGTGGAGAAGCCAGCTTGTTTGTTCTCGCCAGCATCAGCCTGGGCCGTCCGGAAACAATCCCGGGAACGATAACGCGACCATCCGGAAGTTCGAGAGTGTGACTCTTCAGGAGATATGTTTCCGCTTTGGCGATTCGACGAATCGGACCTCCCGAGGGATTGATCTGCAAAACGTCCAGCGAATTATTCTGCTGATCGACAAAAACCGTTCCATCTCCCGTCATGTCCAGGCCGGCGAAGCGGCTGGTTAGCGTGAACAAAACCTTCGATGAAATTCCATCGGTCCGATCGATCGCAACAACGCGGTGAAGGTCTCCGCTTGGAGAATCGGAGAGGATAGAATGCTTCGGGTCCACGGCTATCGGCCAAAGGTCCGCATTCAACTCCAGGTTTGATGCCAGCCTTCGAGTAACCTTCGTCGCCAGATCGATGGAGTGCAGGCCGGGCAAAGGATCGAGACCATTTGCGGTTATCGTCCGACCGAAAAAGACGGCTTCTTTGCCATCCGGGAAGGCCCGAACCGGAACGAGAGGATCCAGGCCTTTGCCAAGATAGACGGGAAGCGCTTCGATCCGGCTGTCTTGAGGCCAGAACCGGTAGAGCTGGGGTTCATTGTCGGACTTCAGCCGGATGACCAGCAGGCTGCCATCGGGAAGAGCTTCAGGACAGAATGCGTTATCCAGAACCAGCCGCTCTTCTCCACCCACGGACGGAATACTGTAAACATTGACACCAAGCGTTGAACCGCGAGTGAAATAGATTGTGGATCCGTCCCGCGACCAGGACGCATGAATACGCACACCGGTCTCCGGCCGCTTTGTCAGAACGTCCCAGTTTCCGGACTCCGCATCCATCAATGCGACATGAGTTTGTCCATCGACCATGACAATGAACAACACCGTTCGTCCGTCTGGCGAAACTCGCGGGCCCCACGCGATCGTTGAACCGCCAACCAGCAGGCTCCCCGTCCACGTTGCCGGAGGAGCATTGGACGAGCCGCTAAACCTGGTGCCTGCTAGAACAAGGAGGAGGACGACTACCAGTGCGGCCAGAATGTAAACAGCGTTCTTACGCTTGGGAACTGGCAGAACAGTTGTGAGTCCTGACGGCACTCCTGTCACTTCCATCGCGTCGTCATCTATTTCAATTCGGGCGTCGGCGATGTCGTGAAGGCGCAGTCGCAGATCCTTCTCGGTGCACTTGCGAATCAGGTTGCGGATCCTCGCTGGTATTTCCTTTGGAAGAGCCTCCATGTCCGGGATGCCGCTGAGGATCGCCGTAATAATGTCGGAAATCGTTTCACCTGCAAATGCCTGACGCCCTGTCAGCATTTCAAACAACACGCATCCGAAAGCCCAGATGTCGGTTCTTTTGTCGACGGCCTTGCCCCGCGCCTGTTCGGGACTCATATAAGCCGCCGTTCCAAGAATGATGTTCCCCATCGACATCGTCGAAGGAAGCGTCGGAAGTTCGCCTGAATCGACGGGAACGGGTTCGAAAATACGGGCGAGACCGAAATCGAGAAGTTTAAGCTTTCCGTCCGGCGTGATCATGACATTGGCAGGTTTCAGATCGCGATGGATGATTCCCTTCTCGTGCGCCACCTCGAGGGCCTCGGCGATGAGCCTACCAAGGCCGATGGCTTCGTCTACGTGAATCGGACCACGCTTGATGCGTTCGGCCAGGGTCTCTCCCGGCACCAGTTCCATGACGAGAAACTTTCGGCCTTCGTATTCTTCCAACCCATAGATTGAAGCAATACTCGGATGATTCAACGACGCAAGAACGCGAGCTTCGTGCTCGAGACGTTTGAGCCGGTCCTCCGTTTGCGAGGAGTCCGTGGGCAGAATCTTGATCGCAACATTGCGGCCGAGCCTGGCATCCGTCGCCTGATATACCTCACCCATGCCTCCTTTTCCCAGGCGGCGGGTGATCTCATAATGTGCGAGTTTTCTACCGATCATGAATGGATAAGAATTCCCGGCCTGAGTCTATCAGATGCCCTGCACGTCATTGCTGCCAGAACGGAACAGGTTCCAAACTGGGGCCTCCGTACTCCGGGGAGAAACATGCTATGTTCGCGAATGATGGGTACTCTTCTTCTGACTGTTTTTCTGGTCGTGCAAGGCCCGCCGGCTGGCGAATCCGCAACACCGGCACAAACAGCACCGCCACAGCAGCCGGCAGAACAATCACCACCGCCGCCCGCAGCGGACACCCAGCCGCCCGTCATCTCTTCCCCGCCTTCGACGGGCAAGGTGATATTGAAGACCATCTGGTCCGATCAGAAAGCGATCTGGACCAGTCCCTTTCGAATGAACCGGCAGAACGCCGGATGGTGGGCGTTCTTTGGAAGCGGCACCGCAGTATTGATTGCCACCGACCAGCGAACATCCAATGCCCTTGCCGATTCGCCAGGACGGATCGAAATCAGCAACAACATTTCAAGGATTGGCGCCGTCTATACGACGCTTCCAGCTGCGGGTGCCTTTTACTTATATAGAAGGGCCCGTAATGACCCTCGTGCGCGCGAGACGGGAGTGCTTGGTGCGCAGGCAATGCTCGACAGCTTCATCCTGGTATCGGTGCTCAAGTTTGCGGCCGGACGGGAACGGCCCGACCTTCCGGGAGGCGAAGGACGATTTTTCAAAGGCAAGGACAGCTTCCCGTCGGGACACTCAATGATGGGCTGGTCGTTTGCATCGGTGATCGCCCATGAATACAAGCACAAGAAAGCCGTGCCGATAATAGCTTACTCACTGGCCTCCGTCGTGAGCGTATCGCGATTCACGGGAAAACGGCATTTCGCGTCCGACGTTCTTGCCGGCGGAGCAATGGGCTGGTTCACCGGCACATACGTTTTTCATCAACATTCGGATTCCAGCATTCACAAGAGTGGCATCGCCCGAAGCCGATACATGCCCCAAATCTATCCTTCAATGGATCCGCTCTCTCGCAGCTACAGTCTTTCCCTGGCGTGGTACCCCTAGCAAGGCTATGAAAACCGCCCCGTATTTTCCTATGCACCTTGAACTCCGCCGATGTCCTGGGAGCGCCGCATTGGAAGCGAGACGCGAAATGTGCTGCCTCTCCCGACTTCGCTCTCGACTTCGATGCTTCCGCGATGTTCCTCGATGATGCGTTGAACAATCGCCAGTCCAAGGCCTGTGCCCACACCAACACCTTTTGTGGTAAAGCCGGGATCAAAGATTTGTATCTGATCTTCCAGCGGTATGCCCATTCCCGTATCCGAGATCTCGACGACCACGTGAGAATTGCTCGCGTAGGTCCGAAGCTGGATCGTTCCTGATCCCTCGATCGCCTGTGTTGCATTGACCAGCAGGTTCATCCACACCTGATT
>Ga0184628_10000522_pt1 | contig 20620 bp, 14 predicted proteins | sample PLM4_5_b1_FD_133149 | JGI IMG/M metagenome (GOLD analysis project Ga0184628, IMG submission 133149) | Groundwater sediment microbial communities from an aquifer in East River, Colorado, USA - PLM4_5_b1 | ecosystem: Environmental > Terrestrial > Soil > Riparian zone | place: USA: East River... | reverse complement strand
GGCTCCGGCGATCCCGAGAACGCAGGCAGTTACAGCTGCCGTCCGTAGGCGTGAGCGAGTCCTTCTGCCCCGGCGCGGGAATCCAGATGCCGCGCACGGCAAGGCTCTGGCCCATTTCCGAAGCGTCTACGCAAACGGTGGCGTAATCCAATTGATTCCAGAAGCCGTGCGCCAGGGACCGGGGCGGGGCGAATCGGGGGAAGGACTCCGTTGCCGTGCAACTCCACACGATAGCTGCGTCCGGCGACTTCCTGCGCGAGATCGGAGACGATGTCGCGCACGGATTGTCCCGGATCGACGGACTCGAAGCGATACTGTAACGGGCCGGCCTCGATCCGGCCAAAATCCAACAATACCTCGACGGGCTTCCGCAGCCGTTCACTTTCCCCCAGGAATGCTTCATAGAACTGCTGCCGCCGAGCGTCGCTCGGAACGCGTCCCTTCGTTAACGTTTCCGCAAGTCGCCGGAAGTGTAGGAGAGATAAGCAACCCGAATCGAGGATTCCGGCTCGATGGCGTAGTAGTGGGATGATCTTTTTCGGGTTGCCAGCGGTTACCTTCCCGCACAGTTTCAGCGCATCAAGAGCCGCCGCGGTCCAAAGAAAGCCGTCATGGCCGTCGCGGCATCCATGCTCAAAGCGGCCTATTTTATGTTGCGCGACGATGTCGACTACAGGGATCTGGGAACCGAATACTTCAACCAGTTCGACCGCAATCACACCGCATCCCGTCTCGTTAAACGTTTGACCAGTCTTGGCTTCACCGTTCAACTCACGGACGCCGCATGATTGAGTTTCTTTCTAGAAACTTATGTGGGAAGGTCGCCGGCGGACTCAGACACAGCGTCGCCAGCGCCTCGCGGGAATCGCTGGTTGGGTTAAGCGCCGCAGCCTGAACCAGAGTTCAGTGCGTCGCATTAAATCCGGGAATCTGAATGCCGGGCATATTGTTTGGAACGCAGTCTATCACCGTTGGTAGCGGCCGCCCGAACGGCATGACTTGCCGGAGGTCCTTTCTGGTTGGGCTCGCCAATTCATATCGCTTCGTTACCTACTGAAGCATTCCGCCGGTTTTGTCACGCCACTTACACGCGGTTTTCAGACCCGGTGCGATGTCACGGCAAAGCAAACGACATGGCGTTCGATGTGCCGCGGCTGTTCCGCAACCGAACTGCAACCGAGCCGTGAACGGTTCCCTGGATCGATAGCGGCAATCGCAGGGTGCCCAGGCTCCCGAACTTCGTATCCGCAGCGAACCAGGGGTCAAACAGTGAGCGGACGTCGAAAGTCAGGGTGGACGCCGAAGTGCTGCAACCGGGCGCCGATCCGCAACTGAGGCGGACTGCCGGAGTGGTGTTAAACACCAGGATCAGATCCGTGACTTCGCGCGGCGTTGACATCATGGTAATGACAGCAGCAAATCCGTTCTGCGAGTCGGTCTGAATCTTCTGAATCAACGGAGGCAGCGACGGAATTTCCATCGTGGCTGAAAGTGGCGTTTCGATCGCGCCGGCATGTATCGTTGCGTTGAAAGTCAGAGTTCCAGCCACGGTTCCGGTCTGGAATCCGACGGGGCCGGCCTTCGAGTTCGAAGCAAACTGCGATAGGAGAGTATTCGCCGGTATTGTAAACGTGACCTCGCGCTCGCCGCTCGGAAACTGAATGGCAGGGTCGTCGACTGGAATGATCGCGCTCGACGAAAAAATCATCGTCAATGTTCCGGTGACTTCAAATGGAAACGGGGCCTGCAGAGTTATCCCCACAGTGGACTGTTTTCCCGCCACAAGGGCTGTCGGAGTAAATTGAAATCGCGGCGATGGAGTGGGCGCAACGATGGTCGTATCCGAAGCCGAATTATTGACAGCATTCAAGTCTCCGGTCGCCGCCACTGATGGAGTATGCGACAAGCCGGACGCTCCGCCGGCGCTGACGGCGACCGTGAGTGCCAGGGTTGTCGAAGCGCCGGCGGCCAGTGAGTCGGCGTGTGCGCACGTTACGGCCTGTACCACTGCCGAACACGACCATCCGTTCCCGACTCCGGAAACGAAAGTCAATCCAGCCGGCAGGTTGTCGGTTACGGTGATGTCGCCGGTCGTGGCCGCCGTACCGATATTGTTAATGCCAACGTTATAAATCCCGTTGAAGCCGACGCCAAAGTTGCCAGTATGGGAGCTGGTGATCGCAAGATCTGGGAATGGCGGCGAGACTGTAAGCACCACTGCGCCGCTGGTGCCCAGGTTTGTGGTGGCGGTGAGGTTTCGCGCGCCCAGGGCGGCGTTGGAATCGATGGTGAGTGTGGCTAGCGCGAAGATATCGCTGGTAACAACGATATTGCTGACGGTAATGCCCGGCCCAGCGCCGATGGTGAGCGGACTGAAGAGGCTTGTGCCGCTGAGCGCTACAGCGATCGTGGAGCCTTGAGCCAGGATGCCTGGAGCAACTTTGGTCAAGGTCGGAACGGTCAAGATGACAGTCACTTTACGGATGCGATTGTTGAACGTGTCGGAGATATAGACATTGCCAGCACTGTCTGTCGCGACACCCCTCGGGCCGGAGAGCAAGGCGGAAGTCGCAGGGCCGCCGTCGCCAAGGGAACTGGTGGTCCCGCCGCCAGCCAGTGTGGTGATGAACCCGTCAGGATTCACCTTCCGAACCCGGCCGTTGTCGCGGTCCGCGATAAACAGGTTTCCCGCAGCGTCCACGGTGACACCAAATGGAGCAGCGAGTTTGGCGGAAGTCGCCGCACCGCCGTCGCCACCGAACCCACCTGCTGATGAGCCTGCGACGGTACTGATGACACCGGCAGGCGTCACCTTCCGGATGCGGTTGTTGTCGCGGTCGGCGATGAAGATATTGCCGGCCGCATCCACCGCGACGCCGCTGACATAGGAGACTTGTGCAGAGATCGCCAAACCGTTATCCCCATTGAAGCCGTATGTTCCGGTGCCCGCCGCTGTGCTGATGACACCGTCAGGAGTCACCTTTCGGATGCGGGAGTTGCCCGTATCCGCAATAAACACATCGCCCGCCGAATCCACGGCGACACTCTCCGGAAGCGAGAGCCGTGCGGCGGTCGCAGACCCGCCGTCACCAGCGAACCCGGCCGATGCACTGCCCGCGAAAGTGGAGATGATTCCCTCAGGACTCACCTTTCGGACGCGATGGTTATTGCGGTCGGCGATGAAGATATTGCCGGCCGCATCCACTGCGACGCCCAATGGAAAATCAAGTCGCGCGGAGGTTGCCGGACCGCCGTCGCCGCTGAAGCCAGTTGATCCGCTACCCGCCACCGTAGTGATATTTCCATCCGGCGTCACCTTGCGGATTCTGGCGTTATCGCGGTCGGCGATGAACAGATTACCCGAGGCATCCATAGCGATGCCGTAAGGGGAGTGGATCAAAGCGGAAGAGGCGGGACCACCATCCCCACTGAAGCCACCTGTTCCATTGCCCGTGACGGTGCCGATGATGTTGCCTTGAGCCATACTCAGCGCCGCTGCCGCATGGAAACAGACAAGCAGAAGACCGATACGGCGCAGGATGGGGCGTCGGGCAAGAAGAAATGTCAGACTCAGTATTCTCTCCATAATCAATCCTTCGGTGGAGGGACAAATAGAATGCGTTCTTCGGCGGAACTCGCGTCCAGCAGAAAAATGGTCCGGTGGATCCGGTCGCGGAGTCGAAATACGGAGTCCCGAAGCGGAGCCACACCCGAGAGTGCACAATTACATTCCATGGTGTTGAGGTAGCGGCCATTGGCATCCAGGCCAATCACCGTGTCCGTACCGGCATTTGCGATAAAGATTCGATTCCCGGCAGAAACTGCGAAACCCACCGGATTCGAAACGCCGTCCTGCTCACCTGCCAGGAACTGGCGGACTGCTGCCCCACCGGCATCCCAGATCGCGAACACTTCATTCGTGCCACCATCGGCAACGATGGCGGCTCCGCTCCCCGTAATCGCCACCGCGCTGATGGCGTTCGCCGACATGAGCAAGCGGGCAGCTTCGGATGACGCGGACCAGCCATAAAGCGCGTCACCATCGTTTTCAGCGACGGAGTACACCAGTAAGGCGCCGTCATTGCTGACAGCGATGTGTGTCAGCCTGCCCGGCTGCGAAAGATTGAAGGAGTGGGATACAACCGGCTTCTGAGGAAGCCCTGTCACAATTCTAATTTCGTGCGCATCGGCGTAGTAGAACGCTGCCGACGTTCCCTGAAAACTGGTGACAGCGTCCGATGGATTTCCGGGAACGCCGGAAATCACGACGCTCGATTCGGAACTGGCGTCCAGATTGAGCACCAGGACCTCGGGACTGGCATCTGTCGCCATCACATGCGTCGCGTCCAGTATCCAGACCTGAGAGAGTGCGAAGCCAGCGTCCACGGGCGCACCGACCGTCGCGCTGCCGAGGATGCCTCGCAGCGGCCGCAGCCTTCCTTCATGGCCGTCGACCACGTAGCCCAATACGGGTCCGGACAAACCCCCAGAGAGCTGTGAACCGACTGCGGCTGAAGCCAGAAGCGCCAGACTGAGCCCCGTCAGCAATCGAAACTGAATTAAGGAATTCACTGCGGTTGCCCGACGGTCAGGGCCCCCACGGTGACGGTCGGTTCATCCGACTTGTTTAGCACTATGATCGCGGTCGTGACGCCTGCTCCGATGATTGCTGCGATCACAATCCATTTCTTCGTATGGCTCTTGCCCTTGCTCGGAGTGGAACTCGGAACCGCCGACGAGCGAGTCGTTTGGGCCCCAGCGGCTGCCACAGGAGTTTGGGATGGTGGAGCTGCCAGCAGTGCCACAACAGATGCTCGGAGTTGCGCCTCAGAAGATACCGGTCGAACGGAGGCTTCAGCGGTGCGCGTCTCCGAATTGACGCTCTCTTCCGAGGTCATGCCGAATGCAGTCAGTTCCAACTGCGCTGTTGTGAGCGAAAAGACGACGAATGCGATGGTCGCCAGCATCCATTTTGAATTCGTTCTCATTGAAGTCTCCTCTCTTGATGGACCGCGCGAATGACTCTCTTCATAAAACGCTCCAGTTATCGTTTGAGCCTCAAAACTGGAGTAGTCTCAAGTCCCTGCTTCTCCGTACCTGTACCGAGAGCCACGTTGACGAACCCAAACATCCAGTCATTCGGGGATTGGAAGCGATTGATGCAAATCACGAGATAGCGGACGGTCGGCACACTTGATGCTGAAGGAGACGCGAGAATTTGTCACGAGCTTCGGAGTGTCGTCGACACCGGAATCGACTAGTATCCCAGAAAGAGAGCCCAAGTTTGCTGCTGATCGGTTTGAGAGGAAAGGCATGTGTTCACCCTGTGAAAGAATTGACTTCTAATTGCATCGAGGCTCAGCGGTGCCTTCGGCGAACTGACGAGCCTGCCGCCTGCTCAGCCTACCCAAGTATGCCTTCGCAAGCGGGGAGCTGTACCAAATCAGACTGCAAATATTTTTAAAGACCGTTAACCAGTCCAAAATTTTAATCCTTAAGCCGTAGGAGGTTGCGATCCCATCGCCTTTAGGGCGACCGGGGTAGGCGATCGCGGCAGCCATCATGTGAACCCGAATGTCCCAAGCATAGGAAGGCGAACTGGGAAGAAGAATGACCGTTAACAATCCGCTGATGAAACGTAAGTGTTTTCTCATGTGTTCTCCAAGAGGTGAACGTCCTCTATCTGTATGAGCGCGAAAATTGGGCGAAAGCTCTCACGAAACTTCAAACAACCATTAGTCAATTCGCAGCCGCACTCGCCGCGCGTCATCTACCAATGGAAATTCTTCACAAAACGTTTCAACTGGATGGAATAGAATCCCGGCTATGACCCTTTCGATCGATGTCGACGCTCACTCCGGCTATAAGGCCAACGAGCGTCCACGTTGAGCCTGCGGCACATTCCCAACATAATGAATTAAGGATTCTTGCCGCGGCTGCTGCGCGGCAAGAATCCTTAATTCATTATGTGAGATCGCTGACGCGGGCGCAGAGCGGATAAGAGAGGGGATTTCGACGTGATCGACATGAGTTTGGATCTGGGGAATCGAGGCGTTTCGAGGTCCGAAATTCTGCGAAGCGTCGCGATTTCCTGGGCTAAGCCAGTTGAAATCCCACCTTCCAGTCTCTTATTTGTCTTATGCCTAAGGCCCATACATTCGAGAATCCTCCGTGTATTCGCCGACGGATGAATCGCGGCAAGTATTCTGAGGCGGCCATTACAATTGGGACACTTTACCCTACCGTCCATGAACTGCGCCCGGGGAATATCGCTTGCCTCAATATCTGCTGAATAGTTACCCCAAATCTAAATGCAACTAAAAAGGTGAAACAGTGCGCACATAAATCACCCGGTTGGGAATCCTGTCAACGGAAACCTACCCGGCGTGGAATTTTTGCGAAGGAAAGGCGAGATCAACAGTAACGCGGCACTAAACATGCTAAATTCTCCGGGCGGATGTGCGCGGCTGACGGTCTCAACCGTTTTGCTTTCAAGTGCATTGGATGTTCTGAGGATGCTTCGCTTGGAGCGAGTGTTTGCATCTTTACACACAACGTGTTTACTTTTCGATCAGGTTTGGTTCGATCGCGTGAGGCGTTTGGCAAAACTGAAACAATTCCTACGATTCACCGCCGGCGCAGCAATCGTGGTGTGCGCCTATTGGAATGTCGTGGCTTTCAACCAGGCCACCGAGAGTTTGGCGCCGAGAGACGGCGACGAGATCGTCATGCGGGAAAAGCGGCTGGCGCCGGTGCGTCAAATCCTGCTATTTAACGGATATTTGAGCGGCGAGATTGCGTTCATCACCAATCGCGACTTTGACCGGCTCCCGCCTTTGCCGGAAGACGACAAGCGGTGGTCGCAATCGCAATACGCGATGATTCCATGGGTTCTGGTTCGAAATAAGCGAGACACGCCTTTCCTGCTTGTCGATTTTTGGGACGGGCCGCCACACCAGAATCTAGAGGCTCTGACCAAACTCTACGATGGCGACGGCTTGGTGCTTTTCCAAGTGAAGAAACTGCCGTGACCAATTCCACCGCATTGTACCTGTCCCTCGCGCTGGGGGTATCGATCGCATTTGGATACTGCCTGACTTCCTCGTTATTGCCCTCCCGCCTGTCATGGTTGAGGCTGGCGCTGGCGCCGGGAGCGGGCGCCGGAGTCTGCGCGTTCATCTTATTTCTGTTCCGGCGGCCGATGTTTACGGTGGAATTCGCGCTGCTGGGCGTAATGGTCTGGTTCCTTTGGCGCAGGCGGCGAGTGGCTTTCACGGGTATGAACATTTCCGACTGGCCTGCTCCACTTCTGGCCCTCACGATTCCGGCGCTGACCCTGGCGGCATACGCATTCGTGGTTAGGGTCTATCGAATGCCTCACGGAAACTGGGATGGCTGGGCGATCTGGAATTGGGAAGCGCGTCTTTTGTACCGTGCAGGCCCGCACTGGAGAGACTTCCTCCCGTTCGCCTTCCACGGCGACTATCCGCTGCTGGTGCCATCAATGACAGCCCGCTTCTGGCGTTATACCGGGTTTGAGGTTCCCGAAGCGGGCGCCTGGCTGGGAATCGTTCTGGCATTTTGTTCCATCGCGGTGCTGGGGCTGACGCTGGCGGAATTGCGCGGAGCCGGTTTGGGAACATTGCTGGCGTTAACCCTGGTTGGAACTCCAAACTATCTGGCTTATGCGACGTCCCAGTACGCGGATATACCGTTAGGCTTTTTCTTTCTGGGAGCGGTGGCGCTGATCGCCATTCACTTCGAACGTGAAGCCCAACCGGGTCGTATGCGCATACTAGCGCTGGCGGGTTTCCTTGCCGGCTGCGCCGGCTGGACGAAAAACGAGGGAATCCTCTTCATCTCCTCGGCCTGCACCGCCCTGCTGTTGCCCGCTTTTCGCCAGCGGTCGCAAACCCTGCGCCGGCTGGCGGCCTTTTCCGCGGGGGCCGCGCTGCCTCTGGCGGTGATCGTTATCTTCAAGCTGACGAACCAGGTTCAGAATGATATCGTCGCCTACGGCAAGCTGCAGAAGGTTCTCGATCTGAGCCGGCACGCCATGATAGTCAGCTACGTGGGCAAACATCTGTTTTCCTTCGGCGTCTGGTCGTTGTCGCCTTTTATTCCCTTGCTGGCGCTCATCGTATTCACCGGCATCGATCGCCGCGCCGTCGCCGGCCTGGGATGGCTTACACTGGTGTGCATCATGTTTCTGGTTTCCGCCGGCTATTATTTTGTATACCTGACAACGCCGATCGAACTGAAAGTGCACATCGAGAGTTCTATGGATCGATTGCTTTTGCAGATCTGGCCATCCCTGCTGTTAATCGGAGGCCTGATGTGCAAACCGGATGTCAGGCAAACGGAAAGCTGAAGGCGGTAGCGGATCGGATTCTTATGGGCGACATACCTCGATCCGTGATCATGCCGGTGTTCAACGAGCGCGACACTGTGGCGGCAGTCGTGGGACGCGTCTTCAGCGAGATTCCGCTGAACCTGGAATTGATCGTGGTGAACGACGGCTCCACTGAGAGCGTAGGAAGAATAATTGAGAGGGGCCGTCGGTCCAGCCTGTCTTGCAATGTCGCATAGGGCGTTTTACCTGCGGTACAACAGTTTTCAAGATTTTCTCAGTGATTAAGAAGTCATTCAAATCGTCGTTGTTAGCAGAAAGGGTTGGCCACTTTTTGTAATAAATGAATTGTTCGCATTGCGGGTTGCTTTGGCGCGACGGCAGTAGCTACGACTCCAGCACTGCGTTCGCAGCACAACCTGATGGGATCACCGCTTCGAGCTGTTTTCCTCGCGCATCCACGCATCCCATGCGCGCTGGTTGACGTCGGGCGCAGTGGCTGCATTTGCGGGTGGACGCAGGTATACAGGCTTGCCGCCCATTGCCAGGATGTCGTGCAGCACCCTCGCTTTAATATCCAGTTCGACGCAACGGTCGACGACCTGCGGAATCGATGCGGCGACGACAACCTCGCCGTGGCCGTGCAGCAACACTGCCGCCCGCTGTCCAAGCGTCTTTGCGAGTGCCGCTCCCTGTGAGCCGTTGCTGATCAAGTCACCGTTGTCTCCGTTCTTGAACACGGCGACGCTGTCCAAGTGTAGGAGAGATAAGCGGCCCGAATCGAGGATTCCGGCTCGATGGCGTAGTAGTGGGATGATCTTTTTCGGGTTGCCACAGCGATTTGCGGCTTTTCGTTGGAGCAAAAAAAGGGCCTCTGCCGTTTCCGGCAGAGGCCCTTTCCAGAGAGCGAGGCTGACTAGAAGCTAAGTCGCAAGGACGCTTGAACGACGCGCACCTGGTTCCCCTTGCCTGTAAAGACGCCGAGGCTGCCGGCTGAGAGCGACGGTTGATTGGGACCGTTACCGGGAACGGGGTGGTTCAGGACATTCGTCGCATCGATGCGAAACTGGATCGCCTTGGTTTCGGTGACGTTGAATGACTTGCTGGCCGAAACGTCGAACGACCAGTCTCCAACGGTCTTGACGTTTGATTTGCCCAGGTTTCCAACTTTACCGGGTTCGGGATATTTCAGAAGAATTTCCCCGGCCGTACCATCTGGGTTGCGAGCGGCCAGAGCCGAAATAATGCACGCTCCGCTGGCGGCGGTGCCGGTGGTCGGATTGGCATCGATGCGGCCCAGATTGGTTCCCATCCTGTCGCCCAAAGTGACGATCGTCGGGTCGTAGCAGGAGGGATCGGTCACACCAATATACTTGTCACCATAGATTCCGCCGGTATTTGTTCCGTCGTTCCACTTAAAGTCGGGACTCGGCAGTTCCCAGTTGGTGCTGGCCACCTCGTATCTGCTGGCGGCATAGAAGTGGCTTTGACCGGGGTTGAGCGTGGAATACACGGGACTGCTGGCATTGAAGATGAAGCTTGTCTGCCACCGTTCTACAATTCGTGCGAGCCATCCCGAAGAGTTGCCCATCACGAGCTTATTCGGACCGATTGGCAGTTCAATCGTTGCGTTGGTGCGAAGCGAATGCGCATTGAGCCCCTGAACGCCGTAGTCCAGGTTGCGGTGATTCGGGTCGATGTAACCGCTGCCGGCCAAGCTGAACGACTTCGCCCACACCCAGGTCGCCGATGTGCTGACGCCTTGAATTGGCCGTGCCGTCACCTGCATTTGGAGCGAATTGTAGCTGGAACGGCCGGTGTTGGTGTTGTAACGGACCGAGGTGCCCGCAGTGGCCCCGAATTGCGGGTTGGCGTGAAGATAATCCTCCGCGAAGCAGCGCAACGGGATTGCGGCGCCGCTATTGGCGACCTGGGCGCCACCCGCAGTGGTCTGCTGCACGATCGTAAAGTTATTTCCCAAACGATCGCAGGCGTTTCGCAGGCCGGTTTGGCCCACGTTGGAAATCGTGACTCCGGTTGCCGGATCGATCGGCAGGTTCTGACGGCCCTGCGCGGTGGTCGGCGCCAAAGTGATCAAGCTATCGGCGATGGCGTCGAAAACGCCCCATGAGAGATTGTTCTGGAAGGTGGCATTTCGCCGCAGGTGCTGGGCGCCCGATTGAAAAACCCCGGCGGCATTGACGGTTCCTACCGCGCCGTAAGTGCCGGTTCCAGTTGCCCCAGCCACGCCGACATTGAGGTTCAATCCGGCCAGCATCTGGTCCAACAGAACGGGATCGTTATTGATGTCGCAGGGATTGATTCCCTTATCGGTATAGTTCGCTTTGTACCCGTCCGCATTCGCCGTGCAAGTACCTGCCCGAGCGTCCGTCAACGCCTGCATCATCTCTGGATTGTAATAGACGTTGTTCTGGTTGATGTCGAGGAAACCGTTCAGCCTCCGTCCCAGCGTGCCGGTGTAGCGCGCTTCGACGGTGATATTGCGGCTGACCTGCCGGCTGACCGAGAGCGTGATGTTCTGGGTGTAGTTGCTTTTCAAATTGGGATCGTACACGCTCCAGCCCAGGAGCGCTTGCGGACCGGCGGAAAGACCGTAGACGTTCAGCGGCGCCCCGGGCGCTGCCTGATCCGGTTTCATGGGAACCAGCGAGTTGATATCACCCAGGTTGAGTGCGCGGGTCGCCAGGATGCCCTGGTAGACGCTGTCGTTGATGTGGCCGGCCAGCGTGCCGGCGGTTACGGCGCCGGGCGCATTGCCGAGAGTACCTTCCGTACCGCCGCTGAGCGTCCCACGGTTTGAGCCAGCCGAGCCAAACGTCTGCTGGTAGCCGCCGCGGATCGTGGTTTTACCTTCACCGAACCACGGGAGCTGGTAGGCAAAGCCGATCGCCGGACCGAAGTTGCCTAAGCTCGCCGGCACGGCTTTAATGTCCGGATTCGGAGTGTCGGGACCCACGAATATAATCGACGAGAGCGAACCCGTATCGCAGGTCGAAACCGGCAGCAGCGCATTCTGCTGGACTCCCCGGTCGCAGCTTAACGGCTTGGCTGGATTGCTGCCATACCCGCTCAGGTACAGGTTTCCAGGATGCAGAAAGTAGTTAAAGGGATCGGCGTTGAATTGCTCCAGAGATGTCTGTGCGGAGCGGCCTGCCCCAAAGGCGCCATACCCTCCATCAGTAAACACTGAGGTAAGGCCACCCTCGAAATAAGGCGACCCGAAGTAGTCCCAACGCAAGCCCAGGTTCATCGTCAGCCGCTTCGTCACTTTGTAATCGTCCTTCACGAAGAGCGATATGTCCTGATTGAATTGCGTTCGTACCCGCTCCCCCTGGGTGGAAATATCATCCCAATACCCCTGGCTCACATTGGCGGCGCCATCGATCCAATAGTTCTGAGCGACGGAGCCGACGGAACCGTTCAGGTACTGCAGCAGGCTTGTCACATTTGTGCGAGACGGCGTCAAGCCGGTCGGTGCGCCATTGAGCAATCCCGGCAGATAGCCAACCGGATCGGTGGGTGTGTTGAAGGTTGCGGTTGTGGCAAATGGGCTCGTCGTCGCGTTAGAAGCGTTGCCGAGATTCACCGTCGCGTACGACTGAGAACCGCCATTACCGGCGGTGTTGACAATACGCCAGTCGACGCCGAATTTGAACGCGTGCTTCCCCGTGCTCCAGCTGAGCGTGTCCGCCAGGGTATAGGCCAGACTTCGCTGGTAGTTGGATACCAACGTGGTCCCCATGAACCCGTTGCTGGTGGCGACATTGCCGCTTGCGCTATTGACGAGGGCAAGATACTGGTAGTCCGTATTTCGGACGCCGTTGCCGGCCGGCAGCATGAAATCGCGCGCCTCACTCTTGATGTCCTCATCCGGATGTTCCCAGGGCGGAGCCTGGTGATTCAGGGTGTACGTCATTCCGAAACGGGCCTCATTCACGATCTGCGGAGACAGCGTCGACGTGCCGTTGATCGCCAACGTGTGGGGCTTTCGAAAGGTTGTCCCAAAGAGACCATCCGGGTAGCCTGGAGGTGAAACGGCGCTGGAGTCCTGCTGATAGGTCCAGCTGCCGGACACTTTGTGGTTCCCGGTGATGTTGTGGTCGATCTTCAGGTTGTATGACGTGATGTTGGCGTTGGGATTCGTTCCGGCAAGCGCGCCGGTGGTGTCCGATGTTCCTTCCCTTGGACGGACCCATCGTATCTGCGCGTAGTTTAAGCCATCGCCCGCGCCGTAATAAGTGGCCCGCGGCGTCGCCTTCAGGAATTTAGCAATCAGTCCGCTGGTGTCTGCGCTCGGACGGAAGTTATCCCATGCGGAACTGCCCGTGGGCAGGGCCGCCTGTCCGTCGGGACAGTCGTTCTGAGTAAAGGGCACCATTCCGCCAGTGTCGCTGAGCCGCTGCGTGCCGAATACGCTGAAGCAAACCAGGTTTCCGGAATAGGGAATGAAACCCGCACCGGCAGGATTGCTGGTGGGCGACAAGGGGTCTGCCACTGGACGAAGCGGCCTGCCATCCTGATCCACCGCGATCAAGGTCGCGGTCGTCGCCTGCATCGGATAGACGGTCGACGCCGTGGAAGCCCAGCCGACCGGGTTGTAACCGGACCAGTACCGGAAAATGCCCAGGCGCCCCGTGTCGGTCAGAACAGTCGTCGCTGTCTGTTCGCGGGTAGCGCGAATATTCTTTGAATACACTCCATAAAAGAAGGTCTTGTTCTTGCCATCGTACAGGCCCGGAATCTTAACGGGCCCCCCATAGGCAAGGGTGACCTGATGCTGGTTAGTCCAGGTTTTCGGCGTGTAGGTGTAGCGATCCCCGCTGAAAGGATCTGTAAAGGCCGTGTGATTGTTGGTCCACGTGTTCGCATTCAACGCACTGTTCAGTGCGTTCCACGATGCCGAACCGGTATACCGGTTGGTCCCCGAACGGGTGGAGATCTGCAACTGCGAATTGCCGCGCCCAAGTTCCGCATCGACAGGCGACAGAATCATGCGGACCTCGCCGACCAGCTCCGGCAGGATGACAGTCGTCGACAGGGTGTTCGTGCCGTAAATTGTGGTGGAGTTCCGAACGTCGTTGACGGTGATACCGTCGCGCGTGACGTTCACACTGTCCATGTTCAAGCCATTGATGTTGTCCTGTGTGGCTCCGGCCGGGCTTTGCCGGAACCCGGGGAGAGTCTTCATCAAGTCGAGCACGTTTTGGCCGACCAGAGGCAGAGTCTGGATCTGGTCCTTCGACAATACATCGCCGACGGATGCGGACGATTCTCTCAATTGATCTGCGCCGGTGGAGATAACCTCGACGGTTTGATTCGGCTGTCCGATTTCCAGCGTAAAGTTGAGGCGGACCTGGCCTGCATAGGGCAACACAACGTCATTATTGATAACTTTCTTGAAGCCACTCAGATCTGCGGAAACCTGGTATTTTCCCGGCGGGAGAACCGCAAAATTATAATTTCCCGTTTCATTGGAAAGCGTCGTCTGCGTGACGTTCGTGTCAACATTCGTTGCAGTGACCGTCACACCCGGAATGAGTGCTTTGCTGGGGTCCTGGATGAGGCCGCCCAATTGCGCGTTGCCGGATTGAGCCAGCACAACGCTTCCGTTCAGCAATATCAAACATGACGCCATTGCTGCCAGAGCTACAGTGAATCGTTTCATTTTCTCTCCCTGAAAGTGCACGTAATAGGACGGGGGAGTTAAGCATTTGGAAAAAAAACTGTCAAGCGGTAATAGATGGATTGTAATAGATGAACTGGTCTCATCGAGAAGCCCGTGTGATTGAGGTTTCAGTCATGCGTAGGTATTCAAAGACCAAACGGGTATTCAAAGCGAGGTTGCGCATCATCGTGGCGATCGACTGGCGGCGTTTTTGAAAGGACTGAGGACGCCCACGGCAAAGTCGCGAAGACGGGTGATGTTTCGTAGAAGTGGGATCATGTTTTTCGGGTTGCCACAGTTCTTCGGATTGCCACAAAGGCAGGGGGTGGTGATACCATCCGCTGTCCGGCACGACGGTGCAGGGAACGCAGCAGCGCAATTATAACGTTTCGGAGTGATCAACATGAGTGTAACGGGTTCAAATCGCACGGCAGGCCTTGAGGAATCGCAACGATTTCTGCCAATCCTTATATTGCTGTTTATTGGCAGCGGTTGTGCCGCGCTGATCTATGAAATCGTCTGGTTTCAGTTGCTGGAACTGGTGATTGGATCGTCCGCTGTTTCGGTCGGAGTCCTGCTGGGAACGTTCATGGGTGGCATGTGTGTGGGCAGCCTTCTGGCGCCGCGTCTGATCTCAAAGAATCACCATCCGCTCAAGCTCTACGCGTTGATTGAAGCGGGAATCGGGATTATCGGGCTGATCATTCTTTTTGCGATGCCGCTGGTCGGTGGAATCTATACGTCATGGGCGGGCCAGGGACTGACGAGCATGTTGTTGCGCGGCATCGTTGCCGCAATCTGCCTGCTTCCCCCGACATTCCTCATGGGCGCGACACTTCCCGTGATTTCCCGATGGGTGAAAACATCGCCCGAAGGTGTTTCCTGGCTGGGATTCTTTTACGGCGGCAATATCGGTGGAGCCGTGGTTGGCAGTCTGCTGGCAGGCTTCTATCTGATGCGCGTCTATGACGTCAATACGACGACGTATGTGGCGGTATTGATCAACCTTGCGGTCGCGGCGCTGGCCTTCCTGATATCGAAGGCAACTCCGTTTAGTGCGGAAACGGACACTTCTGCGGATTCCGTCGTTGCCGCGGATCCGGGAGCGTGGACTGTCTACGTGACTATCGGCCTGTCTGGTTTCACAGCGCTGGCCGCCGAAGTCATCTGGACCAGACTGCTTTCCCTGCTGTTTGGGGGAACGGTTTACACATTTGCGCTGATCCTTGCAGCCTTTCTCTCTGGTCTGGGAATTGGAAGCAGCCTCGGATCGGGACTCGCGCGCAGTTTGAAGAATCCGCGAGTTGCGCTGGGCTGGTGCCAGATGCTGCTTTGCGCAACGATGGTCTGGGCCGCGTACTCGCTCATGAAGTCGATGCCGTTCTGGCCGGTCGACGTGACGTTGGCGACCGATCCCTGGCTCAAAGTACAACTGGATATGGTGCGCTGCCTCTGGGCGGTTCTTCCCGCTGCGATTCTCTGGGGAGCCAGTTTCCCTCTGGCTCTAGCGTCGGTCGCGGCCCGCGGACAGGATCCGGGCCGGCTCGTCGGTGGCGTGTATGCCGCCAATACGTTTGGAGCCATTCTGGGCTCGCTTGGAGCAAGCTTTGTTTACGCGTTTGGACTGGGCAGTCAGCACTCCCAGCAGGTGCTTATCGCTGTTTCGGCGATCTCCGGACTTCTCATGCTGGCGCTTCCCAGCGAGGAACAGTCTTCCGCAAAATCGAATCTGAATTTTGGCATTACCGTGTTGTGTCTGGCCATTGCCGGTGGACTTCTGGTAATGACCGTTCCCGAGCTGCCCGGTCATTTCGTGGCGTATGGACGATTCATGCCAACGCGTGGCGCAAACGCAAAGATCGTCTACATGGGTGAAGGCATTACGGCAGCGGTCGCCGTTTCGGATATGCCGGATGGGACGCGCAATTATCACAACGCCGGCAAAGTTCAGGCGTCGAGCGATCCGGCCGATATGCGGCTTCAACGCATGCTGGGACATCTCACGACGCTCATCCCCGCAACCAACACGGACTTTCTCGTTATCGCCTTCGGCGCCGGCGCAACGGCCGGGGCCGTGAGCGTGGAACCCAAACTGTCAAGTGAAACCATAGTCGAAATTGAACCGCTCGTTCCCAAAGTTGTTGGGAAGTGGTTTGGCGCTCATAATTTCGAAGTCGCACAGAATCCCAAGGCCCATATACAAATCGACGACGGCCGTCATTTCCTGCAGACCACAAAATTGAAATTTGACGGCATCACTTCGGATCCTCTCGATCCCTGGGTGAAAGGTGCGGCCGCACTGTATACAAAGGAATTCTTCCAGCTCGAGAAAGACCACTTGAAGCCTGGCGGTGTGGTGACGCAGTTCGTACAGTTTTATGAAAGCAACTCCGATGCTGTAAAGAGCGAGATCGCTACATTCTTCGAAGTCTTTCCCTATGGTGCGATTTTCGCGAACACCGTGCGAGGCTCGGGCTACGACGTGGTGCTGGTAGGACAGGCTGAGCCCATCAAGATCGATATCGACAAAATACAGGCGAAGCTCGACAGTCCGGAATATGCGGTGATGGCTCAGTCGCTCAAGGAAATCGGTTTGTTCTCCGCTGTGGATCTTCTCGCGACGTACGCCGGACGCCCGACAGATTTACAGCCATGGCTGAAGGACGCGATGATCACGCACGACAAGGACATGCGGCTGCAGTATCTGGCAGGCATGAGCCTGAATCTGTATCAGGCGAACGACATCTATCAGGACATGGTGAAGTACGGTCCGTACATGCCCAAAGAGATGTTCACCGGCAGCGATGTCCATTTACAGCTTCTGGAGAAAGCGATAGCCCAGGGAACGAGTCGCTGATCTTCCAATCGGAATAACGACACAAAGCGACGATAGACTCCGGTAGAAGCCTCCATGCGCCCGGTCTCGCACGCGCAAAACCAGACCCCTCCACAGGGGACTCAATGATTTCGAGCGCGACGTTCCAAGATATCCGGCGAAAAGCGGAAAATTCTGTCTCGTTTTCGTCGAACTGTCGAAACCGCAACAGAGATAAACCAGAGCGGTGCAGAAGTAAGGCCGTCGGGAATGGTACGCCCATGAGTAACCCGAATGGGAGAGCCTTGGATTTCATGATGTCGGAACTGTAATCCAAAGCATGCGAGTTTAGCCGATCAGATCGATGCCCTTGAAAGCGATGCGAGCGAACGCATGAGAATTCGCGTGCAAATAACTCTACGCCACCGGAAAGGCATGGAATATCCTGCACTCGCGCAATACACCATCGGCCGATGGAGTGCTCTACAGAGGAAGAATTCAATGCGACTCACAATTTCCTGGACCGTATCGAGCGTTCTCGTTCTGGCGTGCGTTGTCCTTCAGTTGGACGCTCAACGCGGAAACACTGCAGTGCCTGCTGTTCCGGGAGCACCGGCGCCAGCGGCTCAAGCTGGGCGAGGAGCACGAGGCGGCGGTCAGGGCGCGCCGACTCAGGGGTTTCCTGCGCAACAACGTCCTCCCGGGGATGCCACACTCATCTCGCGCGGTAATACACTGTACGGAATTCATTGCCGCTCGTGTCACGGCGCCGATCTGCGCGGTGGCGAACAAGGGGGCCCTAATCTTCTGCGATCCGAAGTGACGATGAACGATCAATCGGGCGAATTAATCCAGCCGGTGATCCGCGAAGGACGCCGGAATACCGGTATGCCTTCAATGCCCGGGATCGATCTTTCCAGCGACGACATCCGTGCGATAGCGGAGTACATACATAGCATTCTCGCAACCGCCAGGGGGCAGGGCAACCCGCCGCCTGGACCTCCGGTCACGCTCAATGTGCTGGTGGGCGATGCCAGCGCGGGCCGTACTTATTTCGAAGCGAAGTGCTCCAGTTGTCACGCCGCGACCGGCGATCTACGCGGAATCGGGTCCCGTGTTGCAAATCCCGCACAGCTTCAGAATTTATGGGTTGCGGGAGGAGCCGGCGGACGTGGCGGCGGAACCACACCCATCACTGCGAGTGTGACATTACGTGACGGACAAAAGGTGGAGGGCCGTGTCATTCGTTCAGACGACTTTACGATCGCGCTCGAGATGGCGGACGGCACCTCCCGTTCGTTCCGTCGCGACGGTGATGTGCCGAAGGTCGAAATCCACAACCCACGTGAAGGTCACATCAAACTCCTTGCCGGATATACCGACAAAAACATTCATGATGTGACCGCCTATCTGGTGACGCTGAAATGAAAATCATACGAGTCCTATTATTCGTTGCTTTGGCAGCCATGCCGGTGCTGTCTCCGGCGCAATCTTCCGCTGGGCTTGACCCTGCGGTCCTTTTGAAACCTCTCGCCGACATCTGGCCGACCTACTCCGGCGACTACACTGGACGGCGTTTCAGTTCCTTGACGCAAATCAATCGGAACACCGTCAAGAACCTCACGCTCTCATGGGTGGCGCGGCTCAACGGGACCGCCGGAAGTGCAGGGACAATTCTCGGCGGCGTTGGCTCCGGTGAATCCACCACCGTGAACGTCAAGGGATTTGTCTTGTACTTCGACGACACACTGTACGTCACGTCGGCCGATCATGTCTGGGCACTGGACGCACGAGACGGGCGATTGCTCTGGCATTATTTCTGGAGAACGCGCGGTGGCACGCACACCGGGAATCGCGGTGTCGCGATGTGGCACAACTATCTGTTCTTTGAGACCCCGGACGACTACCTGGTATCGCTGGACGCTAAGACCGGCAAGGAACGGTGGCACGTTGAAATCGCGGATTTCGAGCAACAGTATTTCTCCACCATGGCGCCTGTGGTCGTTGGCGATCATTTGCTGGTCGGCACCGGCAACGATCTCGACGCTCCCGGATTCCTGCAGTCTTACGATCCGGAAACTGGGAAGCTGCAATGGAAGTTCTACACGGTTCCAATGAATCCCGGCGATCCCGGACTCGAAACCTGGCCAAACCTCGATGCCGCGCGGCACGGTGGAGGACAAGTCTGGATACCAGGATCGTACGATCCCGAAACAAAGTTCTATATCTTTGGAACAGGAAATCCGACGCCCGGATATACGGGAGTTGGACGCAAGGGAGACAACCTCTTTACGTGCTCGCTGATCGCCGTCAACGTCGACACCGGCAAAATGGCATGGTACTTCCAGACGTCCCCGCATGACACCCACGACTGGGACTCCACGCAGACACCAGTATTGATCGATGGCGTCATCAACGGCCGTCAGCGCAAGCTCGTGTCAACGGCGGAGCGTAACGGCTACTTCTACACACTGGATCGCGTGACCGGCGAACACATTGTCACCGCCAAATACGGATCGACGACCAACTGGGTCCGGAGCATCCGTCCAGACGGCGTCGTGGAAATAGATCCGCTAAAAGAAGCCACGATTCCTGGATCGCTGGTATCTCCGGTCGAAAGCGGCGTGACGAACTGGCCGCCTCCGGCATATTCCCCGGACACCGGACTGTTTTATGTACCAGAGCATAATGGCTTCAACATGCTGTATCTCACGGATCCCGATCCGCGTGGTTCCATGGGGCTCGGTGGAAAGTCCGTGTCCGGTGTCGGATCTGCCGGAGATTTCCTGACCGCCATCGACTATAAGACAGGCCGCATCGCCTGGCGGAAACCGATCAGCGGCGGCGGAGTCGGAGCAGGATTACTCGCAACGGCGGGCGGGTTGTTGTTTGCCGGCGACGGAAGCGGCAACCTCGTGGCGCTGGATTCACGCGATGGAAAAGCGCTGTGGCACACGCGCATCGGCAACGCTTCGAATGCGCCGCAAACTTATTTGCTCGACGGGCGCCAACATCTTCTAATCGCGGTTGGCGATACCTTGTACGCGTTCACGTTGTACTGAAACGGAGGACTTCATGAAGGGACATAATACTTCAGCCGTGCGGGGCTGGATCATCGTGGCTGCCGCGAGTTTGGCAATTGCCGCAGTAACTCTGGTGAGTTTTGCGGTTCAACAAACTCCACGTGGAGGAGACGCTGTACCTCCGGCCGCCGCACGAGGCGGACGCGGGGGCGGGGCGCAGGGCACTCCGGTCTCCGGGCCGAACGGCGAGGTGTGGGGATTCACCGACACGGCGTTCAATCCCAACTCGCGGTGGCGCATTCACGATGCCGAACGTCCGCAACCGCCTGTGGTCACGCCGGGAGAAACCGTGAGCATCCCTGCACCATCCGACGCTGTAGTTCTTTTCAACGGCAAAGACCTTTCGCAGTGGGTGACTCGGGGAGCGAATGGCGCCGAATCTCCTGCCACCTGGACTGTCCGCGATGGTTACTTCGAAGCACAGGGCGGTAACCTGTCGACGCGAGAAAATTTTGGCGACGTGCAGTTGCATATGGAGTACGCCATTCCGGCGGACGTGACAGGATCGAGTCAGGACCGCGGCAATGGCGGAGTCACCTTCATGGGCCGCTATGAGATTCAGATCCTCGATTCATTCAACAACAGAACATACGCAGACGGCATGATGGCGTCCGTTTATGGAGAATGGCCACCGCTCGTGAACGCTTCCCGGAAACCTGGTGAATGGCAGTCACTGGATATCGTCT
>Ga0184628_10000521_pt1 | contig 20664 bp, 22 predicted proteins | sample PLM4_5_b1_FD_133149 | JGI IMG/M metagenome (GOLD analysis project Ga0184628, IMG submission 133149) | Groundwater sediment microbial communities from an aquifer in East River, Colorado, USA - PLM4_5_b1 | ecosystem: Environmental > Terrestrial > Soil > Riparian zone | place: USA: East River... | reverse complement strand
TGTCGGTAGCAAATGATGTGTCCGGTGGTTGTAGCAAATGAAATGTCCGGTCTGAGGGGCAGGGAGGAAGTAATGTCGCATTCGAACCGGAGGTTGAGAATGGATGGTGTTATATCCGGCCCGAGTCTTGGAGCGGGCCATGAAGATCAGCGAAGTGATCACACGAGCGGTGAGCGGAAAGATCAATTGGATACAGGCGGCGGAGATTTTGGGGATGTCGGACCGGCAGTTACGGCGTTGGCGGATACGGTGGGACAAGTTGGGCTACGACGGACTATTCGACCATCGAACGCAGCGGCCCAGTCCGAAACGGGTTCCGATGGCGGACCTGGAGGCAGTACTGAAACTGTACCGGGAGAAGTACTTCGATCTGAATGTGAAGCATTTCGTCGAGAAATTGCAAAAGGAGCATCAGATTCATCTTAGTTACACGTGGGTGAAGACGGCGCTACAGAGCGCCGGGTTGGTGAAGCAGAATTCCAAACGTGGGCCGCATCGGCGGAAACGCCCCCGAAGGCCATTGACGGGGATGATGTTGCATGTGGATGGGAGCCGGCATCGGTGGATTCCCGGGCTGGATCAACAGCAGGATCTGATCGTGATTTTCGATGATGCCACCAGCGAGGTCTATGACGTGCGTCTGGTGGAGGAAGAATCGACCGTGACGGTGATGAGCGCATTGAAGCGAGTCGTGGAAACCAAGGGCGTGTTCTGTTCCCTGTATTCGGACCGTGGGAGCCACATGGCCTGGACGCCGAAGGCGGGCGAGGCAGTGGATCGACAGCACCCGACACAAATCGCGCGGGCACTCCAGCAACTGGGCATCGAACTGATCTTGGCGTACTCGCCACAGGCGCGCGGCCGTTGCGAACGGCTGTTCGGCACCTGGCAAGGGCGGTTGCCACAGGAACTGAGGCTGCACGGCATTACGACGGTGGAGGCGGCCAATGCGTTTCTGGCGACGGAATGGATCGGGATCCACGACAAGGCCTTCAGCGTGGAGGCCGAGCAAACCGGGACCGCATTTCTTCCCTATGCCGGAACAGAACTGGAGAAGATCTTTTCACAGCAACACGAACGCGTGGTAGGCAACGACAACACGGTTCGCTACGACAACCGCTGCTTGCAGATTCCGCAACAGACGTTTCGTTTCAGTTTGGCCCGCTGCCGCGTGCTGGTCTGCGAACATCTGGATCAGACCCTGAGCGTTCACTACGCCAATCACGTGTTAGGCCGGTATAACGAGGCGGGACGACCCTTGGCGCTTGCGGCCCCGCGCAAGCCGACTCGCCATGCGCACCGCACTGCGCTCTTGCGAGCCGAATCCCAACGGGAACGTCAGGCTGAAGAAAGAAAAAAGGACCAAAAAAGAAAGAAGAGGGCGGCCTGATGGAAACTGCCGCTACGGTGGAAAAAACAGGAACGTTTTTCCACCGCAGCTTGCAAAACGCCTGCTGGCGTTTCGCACAGTTTCCACAGGCCCGACGGCGATGATTCACAAAAACGACAAAACAACAATACCGGACAGATCACTTGCTACGAAAACCGGACATTTTCATTTGCTACCGACAGAAGTGCTTTTGGGGGAATGAGGGGACTGTCCCTTCATTCCCCTGATAAAGTACTTCGATATGATCAGGAAATATTTCAAAGTGAAACCGCGCGTTTGACAGCGCGACTCTGCGACCAATTGCGTCTGACTGGTTCGGGAGGTTCGAACCGCGTGATGGAGGCGGAACTCAAGCGTCTTGTCATGCGGTCGTCTTTTGAAACACGACTCGAGAAGCCACAGCGCGAAGGGGACGCCACTCTCCTTTATCCTTTCGATGCGCGCGTCGCATGGGTGGCCGCATGCCATCACCGCACGTCGTCGCGCATTACCTGGGACCTTTGCTCCAGTGACGCGGTCCGGCTCGAACCGCTCTTCGAAGATCTCGTTCCGATGCTCTCGTCGGACAACCGACTGCCATCTGAGGGCCCTGTCCGATTTTCCGTGGAAGTGGGTGCCGCAGCAGATTTTGAATCGTCGCCGCTCCAGCTCCGCGGAGTTGTGAAGAACGCGATCGCCGAAGCGCTCCGTTCGCGGGGTGTGGAATCCGAAGTCGATGCGGAGTCGCCGGAAATTGTTTTCGTCGTGCGCCGCGCCGGACTGCCGGAAGCGCGCCGCACGGTTGTCGGCATCGATATTGGTGGAGGGGCCCGTCATGTTCGCGGTGCGCGAGTGGTCATGGGACCGGCGCCGTTGCGCGAAACGATGGCGGCTCAGTTGATCATGCTCTCCCGATGGGATGCGAGAACGGAGCCGATCGTGGACCCCATGGCGGGAGGATGTACGATTCCTATCGAAGCCGCTGGGCTCGCCGTCGGCGCTGCGATTCGCAAACCATTGGATCTTCCGTTACGTTATCTTGCCGCGTTTGAGGAATTGCCGATACAAGTTCCGGATCTTTTTCCGGGGACTGTGCCGCGCATTCTCGCCATGGATATTGATCAGGGGCGAATTCCATCGATGGTGGGAAATCTCCGTGCGGCCGGGTTGACAGGGCCTGCGCACGAGGCGTCGATTGTGATCGCGCAGCACGATGTGCGCACGCTGACTCCGGATTTCATCGTGCGGATGTTGCCGGCTTCCCGAGACATGAAGCCAGGAGTGTTTTGTTTCAACCCGCCTTATGGCGTTCGCATGGGAGTCGAAGACGGGGAAGGCGAGGGAGATCAACCGCTGCTCGACCTTTACTCGGATATGGGCCGGGCTCTTGCTCGTTTCAGCGGATGGCGTGCGGCCTGTTTCGTGGCAAACCCGAAATTTGTCGACGCCTTTGGCCATGCTCCCACGATGACAAAGCCCGCCAGCAATGCCGATCTCCGCGGTGCGTTTCTGACGTATCAGTTTTGACGTTCGGGATGATGCGTGAACGAGTGGAAGTTGTACCGATCGCCCTGGCCAGGGGGGCGATCGGTAGTCGCCCAATATCTAGAACTTATATCCGATCGTGAACTGCAGGATTGGGTAGTACTTGAAATCCGAAATGTCATCGTTGATCTTCGCCTGTTGTGCCGCGACGTTGGTTTGAATCGCGGGGGTCGTGGCGACGTTCTGGCAAAACGGTCCGACCGCTGATGGCGCGCAAGCGCTTCCCGTCATTATCAAAGTTGCTGCCGGCGTACCGTGGAAGGCCACGCCTGCCTCGATCGCGTACGCGATGTGTCCCTTTGAAGTCAGGTTTCCATATCCCAGCGATAACAGGGGCGCAAACTTCTTGAAAGTGATTGCCGAATCGCCGTGAACCGGAGACGAGGGGTCGCTGAAGTAGCTCGTACCACCCAGTGAAAATGCCTGTCCCCCGGGAACCAAAGCTGTTGAATCCACTTTGTTCCCATTCCACACCAACGCGCCTCCGCTGACGAAAAGTCCGGCAACCAGATACTTGTCGAACTGGATGTTCACCGACTTCAGGCCCACCTCCCCCGCATAGTCGATCCCATCGTCGGTAAGGTCGGCATTGTAGTTGTAGAAGTTGAATCCTCCGCGGATATCCGACCGATGCGGCAGCGGCTTCGCCGCCTGAATGCCAAAGCCCAGCGAAGAAATGGAGAACGAAACATCCAATTGGGGTCGCGATTGGATTTTGACCTGGGCAGATGCGGGCAAGGCAAGTACAAGGGTCGCGAGTACGCCGAGAAGGGCAATAACAGAACGCCGTAAAAGACTTCTCATCGACGAGTTATAGCGTGGAGGAAGTGAACGAAACAAGAAGCAAACGGGGAAGACACCAGGGAGAGGAGAGTCCTGCGGGAATTTCCCGCAGGACCCGAGTCCTTGTGGGAACTACTTAGTAGCGGCCACCACCACGACCACCGCCACCACCGCGTCCACCGCGGTCGCCGCCGCCGCCAAAGTCGCGCTTGACCATGGGCTTGGCTTCATTAACCGTGAGAGCGCGGCCATCGAGCTCCGAACCGCTCAACCCGGCAATCGCCTTGTTGGCATCTTCTTCGCTCATTTCCACAAATCCGAAACCCTTCGAACGGCCTGTATCACGATCCGTGATAATCGCAACCGACTCGACAGCTCCGTACTGCTCAAACGCGGCGCGAATATCGCTTTCCGTTGTTTGAAACGACAAATTTCCGACAAACATTTTCTTAGCCATTGTATTTACCTTGTTCTGTAAGGAAACTTCCGGGGCTGTGCGGCAGGGATTAAAAAACCGACCGAGGCAGGACAGGAAAGTCCGAACATTGGTTTATGCGCAGCATAATTGCTGCAGTCCTCACGATACGCGAAGTTTTGGGAATGTCAACTTATCTGCTGAAAACAAATAGGCCGAAGGCCACCACGAGGACAATCAGCATGGCCAGTGAAATCTTCGCCCAGATCGCAAAAAAACGGTTCTTCATCAGAATGCTCCTTATTTCTTCCCGCCGAAAAGTCCTTTGAGCGCTTTGCCAAGCGCTTCGGCAGCTTTGTCCTTGTGCGCTTTGATCTGCTCATTCGCCAGTCCCTTAAGATCCGGCTTGAACACCGGTTCAGCAGATGTCCCCTGCACGAAAAATGGAATCTTCTGATTGGCGATGATCGATGCCGTACCGGAGGTGTGCAGGGCAACGCTCATCTTGAAATCCAGTGCGTTGGTGGGACTAACCGTACCGTCACCGCGCAGGTCGCCCATTGTCGGGACATTGAGCTGAATATCTTTTGCGGTTATCCCATCGGGCGATGCGTGAACATTCGCGCTGGCATTTTGAATCACGGTCGATGACCCTGTCTGCATTCCCGCCGCCTGCTGAATGAGTGCCATCTTCTTGCCCAGATCGAATCCGGCCAGAGTGGTGTCGCGGATCGCGATCGATCCATCCGAGACCAGTTCGTCCGCCGGGCCGTTCGCTGTCAGTTTGGCGCTGATCGTTCCGTTCTCCAGCTTCGATCCCGATGGCAGGACGATTCCCATTGGCGCAAGCATAGCTGCGATGTCCGAAACCGGCATGTTCGGCGCGTCCAGATTCATCTTCAGAATCATGTTCTGAGCCTGTTCGTAGTAGCTGCCCGTGATCTTTGCCGGAGCTTTGCCAATGCGAACATTGCCGCGCTTCAGTACTCCCGAATGCTTTCGCATGTTATGTTCCGCGTCGAAAATAAACGCGACAGGGACGGTTGCAGGAGTTCCGGACTTTGACAGTTTCAGCTTTTCGGCCTTGATCGCCCCGTTGATCCTCAGAGTGCTGCCGTTGGTCTCGCCATTGCCATCGAGCGAAATCAATCCCGCCAAGTTTGGCGCATAATTGACGAGGCCGGTATGGGCTACATCGACGGATGCGAGATTGAATTTGATGGTTGCCGGTGTCATGGATGCATCCGTCGGGTTGATTGGGCCGGCTTTGCCGTCCAGCTTGATGTCGCCTCCGCCTTCAACTTTTGTTGAAAGCGAAAATGGGAAACTGGACGTGGCCGAAAAGTCCCGAACCTCCACATTGACATTATTGAGAATTAGAGGTTTCCAATTACCGCTGGTCCGGCCAATCGTAAGCCGGCCATCGGTGATGTTCAATCTGCTCACGGTGAGCGCGAGGCCCGCGGTAGAAGCTGCCGCCGTGGAATTGTTTGCCGCTGCTGCTGCCGGCGCAGATGCCGATGTTCCAAGGCTCGAATAATTCCAATTGCCCTGGGGGGTCTGCATCAAGGTGATTTCCGGCCTCTCGATGGTGATGCCGGTCACATTGAGTTTTTTCGAAAAGATGAGCGGCCGAAGTTCGACTCCCACGCGAATGGCTTTCGCACGCAGGAAAGGCGCTTTTCCGAAGGCCGGATCTTCTCCAATTTCAAGATCGTTCGCCTCGACGGAACCGGAGAGAAGTGAAAGGCTCAGATTGCCGAGCTTCACATCGCGGTGAAGCGAATCTCTCAGGCTGGACTCCAGAGTGGGACGAAACCGGTTCGCATCGACGAGGAAAATCAAGGCAACAGCAGCTACGATGAGAACTCCGACTCCGATTACAATCCACTTGAGCGCTCGTTTCATGACTTCCTCGCCTCTTTGCTGTTACTGCTATGCGCTAGTAAATCACCAACCATGCGGCGGATCAAGCGCGCCTGCTGTAGGATCTATCCGTGCTGGATATCGGTTCGCTTCATATCGGACTTCCCGCCATCGCTGCTGCGCTATCCGGATTTTCCGATCGGCCGATGCGCATTGTGGCGCGCCGCTACGGTGCCGAATTTGCAATGGCGGAGGTGGTGCTCGACGAGATCGTGCTCGTCAATGGCAAGCTGCGGGAGCGAATCTTCACGATCGGCGAGGACGATCATCCCATCGGTGGCCAGCTCATGGGCAGCCAGCCCGAACAGTTCGGCCAGGCGGCCAGCGACCTCGTGGAGGCTGGCTACGACCTGATCGATATCAATTTCGGCTGCCCGGTAAAGAAGGTGCTGGGCCGTTGCCGCGGTGGGTTCCTGCTGAGCGATCCGCAGACTGCACTGGGTATCGTGCGGTCGGTGCTCGATGCAGTGGACGGCCGTCGTCCGGTGACGCTGAAGATGCGTCGAGGGTTCGATGATTCGGCTGAGAGTGAGCGGAATTTCTTCATGATCCTCGATGGAGCGTTTGAGCTTGGTGCCGCTGCGATTACGGTTCACGGGCGAACGGTAAAGCAACGCTACATTGGCCCTTCGAATTGGGATTTTCTTCGTCGAGTGAAGCGTCATGCGGGTACGCGAACGATTCTCGGCAGCGGTGATCTGTTTACCGCAGCCGCGGTGATTCGCATGATGGCTGAAACCGGTGTGGATGGCGTCACCGTTGCGCGCGGAGCCATTGGGAATCCATTTATCTTCCGCGAATGCCGCGCGTTGCTGGAGGGTGTCCCTGTCGTGCCGCCATCGATTGCCGAACAGCACGAAGCCATGGGACTGCACCTGATGGAGCTTCTGGAGCTTCACAATCCCGTTCGCTCCGGTGCCATCTTTCGAAAATTCGGGATCGCTTATGCAGACCTGCATCCCGTGCGCGCCGAAGTCCGCCAGGCTTTTATCAACACCCGGACGCTCGCGGATATCCATTCCGTAATCGCCACCTGGTACGACGCTGGTCGAGAATGGCCTGCTGTCCTTCCCCGAGAATCCATCACGGACTTGATCGCAGCCGGTTCCGCCGGGTGACTTGGAAGCCGGGGACAGAAGTCGTCGCAGCTACGAAGTGATGAGCTTGATAATATAGATAAACCCAAGAATCGGGAGGATGGTCATCGCCATCAGGACGACTACGACCATCGCGATAAACGCCCAGTCCTTCCTGGGCTTTCTTGTTCCGCTCATCGATTCGCGGTAGATCTGCAGATTCCGGACGTTGGCTTTGAAGGCAAAGTCGAATACGTCGCCCGCCAGAGGAATCGATCCCACTATCGTATCGAATGCGAGATTCAACAGCATGCGCAGTATGGCCGCTCGATGCACGCCATGTTGCATCGCCCGCAGGACGATCAAGCCACTCACGACGCTGGTCGCAACATCGCCAAGGCCCGGGATCAGTCCGATCAATCCATCCAGTCCAATCGAGACCGGGCCTATCCCGATCGAAGTGTCCATCAGCCAGGCCAGGTACTCGGACACCGGGTCGTTGAAAATTCTCTCCGCTTTTTTTGGCTCAGAACTCATTCCGTGATTATAGTGTTGTCGCCTTTCGGACGTACAAATAGGGAAACGAGGGGTCTGACCCCAACTTCACAGGAGACTCACAATGAAGCAGTATGGCGCGGAATTTTTCGGAACTTTCTGGCTGGTACTTGGCGGCTGCGGCAGCGCAGTTCTCGCTGCGGCGTTTCCCAGCGTGGGAATTGGACTTCTCGGCGTGTCCCTCGCCTTTGGTCTTACCGTTCTAACCATGGCTTACGCGATCGGTCATATTTCTGGTTGTCATCTGAATCCCGCGGTCTCGGTTGGACTTTGCGTGGGCGGGAGATTTCCTGCGAATAAACTGGTGCCCTATATCATCGCGCAGGTTCTCGGGGCGATTGCAGCCGGAGGCGTGTTGTTCCTGATTGCCTCGGGAAAGGCCGGATTCGATGTGGCCGCCGGATTTGCTTCCAATGGCTTTGATGAACATTCTCCAGGTGGGTATTCCTTTCTTGCAGCGCTGATCTGCGAGGTGGTGATGACGATGATGTTCCTGATCGTCATTCTGGGATCGACCGACAAGCGCGCCCCGGCGGGTTTCGCACCGATCGCCATCGGTTTCTGCCTGACCTTGATTCATCTGATCAGCATCCCCGTGACCAACACTTCGGTTAATCCCGCACGCAGTACCGGTGTTGCTGTATACGTCGGTGGATGGGCCGTTTCTCAATTGTGGCTCTTCTGGGTCGCGCCGATAGTGGGTGCAGTAATGGGTGCCATCGTCTATCGCCTGATCGGTGAACGCGAAGCGTGAAGCTTTCACCGGATAAAATACTCGCCAGAGTGCGCAAGCTCGCTCTGTCGTATCCGGAATCCAACGAGTCCGCTTCCTGGGGTCACCCGAATTTTCGTGCAGGCAAGAAGGCGTTTGTCACTTTTGAACGATGGGAAGGACGTCCGTCGATAGCTTTTCGTGTTCAGGACTCAGACAAGGAGAAGTTGCGCCCCGGCGGCGAATTCTTCGTCACACCCTACGGTCGTGGGCAGTGGGTGAGTTTGTGGATCGACAGGCCTGTTCCCGAGTGGCCTGTCATTGAAGAATTGATTGAAAGCGGCTTTCGATTGGTTGCTCTCAAGCGAATGTTGGCGTCTTTGGAAGACTAGCCGAAACGTTCCTCTTGCCAGGGATCCCCGTTCATATGGTAGCCTTCGCGCTCCCAGAATCCGGACTGGTCTTCGCTGAGGAATTCGATGGAACGAACCCATTTTGCACTCTTCCACGCGTAAAGCCGCGGAATGATGAGACGCAGGGGGCCTCCATGCTCTATCGACAGTGGCTCGCCATTTCGCCTGTCGGCGAGCAGGGCATCCTCTGCGAGGAATGCATCCAGCGGCATGTTTGTCGTCCAATCGTTGTCGTAGCCATGAACAAGGAGGAATTTTGCTTCGGGTGAAATCTCAACGCGCCTTTCGATTTCCCGCGTCGCCACACCTTCCCACAAATTATCCAACTGAGACCAGCGCGTCACACAATGAAAGTCCGCGAGGACTTTCACCCGCGGCAGCATCTGGAACTCGTCACATGTCCATCGCATCGGCTCCCTCACCAGGCCGAAGGTGCTGAAGGCCCACTCTACTCCGGATAACTGCGGCGGTCCGCCTGCATCCAGAACCGGCCATTTCAACGTGAGCGACTGACCCGGCGGCAGACGGTTCTCACGCAAAGTATCGGGACTGACGACGATGGGGAGTTTCGGGGATTTCGGATCCTGCATTCCCGCTATTTCCTCCTATCGCGATGCGAAATCCGGTTTCGTATCTTCGAGAATCTGCAGAATGGCGGTGCGGTCCGATTCACCGAGATGCGAATATGCCATGCTCTTGTCCGCTCCTGTCAAAATCTCGCGAAACCGCTTGTAGACGTAGTCCTTCGCCGGTGCAGGCATGGCATTGAACGATTCGGTGTAGATCATGTAGCTGAGCGGATATCGGAACAATCGCTTCTTCAGGTCCAACTCCCGCAGTGTTCGGCCCTGTCGATCGAACGGGCCCAGCTTCGCAAACTCGGCCGCGAAACCCGACGTCCCCGCGATTGGCGCCGTGAGTTCCGGTGTCCAGCCAAACAGCATGGCAGTCACCAGAGGTTCCGTGACGTTCCGAATACGGGTTCGCGTGATTTCCGATACCGGAGGATCCACGCCTTCATCCTGAATTGCCGAGCGGATTTCGTAACTGACTCGTGTAATCAGATTATGAAGCTGAGTCTGGTGCGTGAAGACCATCAACGCGGTGACGTCGCTGTGTTTTGTGAGATAAGGTGCCGCATCCACACTGTCCGGAAGACTCATGAGGTTTGATGTCGCCGCAAGGTTCATGCGTGAAACATACGTATTGGGAGTCCCTAATGCTGCAGCAACATCCGGATAGTAACTGTTGCCGCGGTGCAGCTGGCTTCCCGTCGTACCGGTAACGTACCAGCCGCCAAATCGTTCGATCAAAGGCGAGCGATCGGTCATCACGGTGGAGCCTGCGCTCAGGATCGGGTTTCCATCAACATCGACAAGAAGCGATCGCATCAGGAGACCGGGAACTCCACCTGTCGACGAAGAGTCATGGCATACCAGACAACCTTCATTCAGGCGCTCGAACTGCGGCCGATCGACTGCCTTTTGCGGGAGCGTATAGAAGATGGTGCCAAGAATTGAATCGACCGATGCCAGTTCCAGCACCGGACCGCCCTGCACCCAGCCTACATAAACATCGTCATTGAAGTACAACGCCCGAGGAGCCCGCCTGGAAATATGGTCAATCTGAAAACTCGTCTTCGAGAACACCAGGGCCTGAGTGGATTCCGGTATCTTCATGGCGTGAAGAACGGCAGGGAGGTATCCCCACTTCCTGTCGAAAGGAAGATTCGCGGCGCCTGCATCAATCTTCTGCTGAAGATGGGCGATGGGATCATCCGCGTGTCCTTTGATGTAGTCGTTCAATGCACGATCACCGGTCGAAGACATTTGCATCATCGCCAAGCCGGCAATGGGCAGGAGCAGGGCCACTGCAATGGTCCAGATGAATGGAATTCGAGTTCGACTCCTCATACAGTTCCTTCGAGCAGTTGGTGGTCCAATCACGTTACCGAATGCCAGCAACAACTTTGCTCGTTGAATTGTCGCATGCGAAGGCTCGCGGTTGCCATCGTGACGCAAATGCAAGGCAACTCGCAGACGCGACTGTCAAAGTGTCAGTGACACTTCGTTGGCCCTCATCGACGAAGTTCAAACAACGCCGGAGAGCAGTCTGGCCCGTTGGAGGGCTTCCTGGATGTTGGCGCAGATATTTTCTTTTCCGATGTGTTCTTCAAAGTCTGCCCGGCGCATCATCTGGCTGGGGCGTTCCAAAGCGCCGCAGAGGATGAGCCACCGGCCCGAGCCGTGAATGGCGTCGGCGAATTCTTCCAATGCCTGCAGACCGGTGGCATCGATGGCCGTCATGTTCCTCAAGCGAAGAATCACGATGGGTGGAAATTCGGCGAGACCGTGGAGAACATCTTCGAGCTTATCGGTTGCCCCAAACAGGAACGGGCCGTGAATGCGGAATACGGTGACATATGGAGGAATTTCCTTGTCCTGCAGAATGTGAGGCCGGCCGTCCTCGATGTAGTCCTGAGTGACCTGCGAAACGGTTGTGCTTCGTGTCACCTTTCGAATGTAGACCAGTGCCGCCATGATCATGCCGGCTTCCACTGCTACCGTGAGATCGGCGAAAACCGTCAGGGCGAAAGTGATGAGCCACGTTCCAACCTCGAGTCGAGACAGTTTCAGAAGTTCCGGTATCTCTCGCCATTCTCCCATCTTGCAGGACACGACCATCAGGATTGCGGCAAGTATGGACAGAGGGATGAACTTTGCCAGCGGTGCGGCAAAAAGCAGAATGCACAGTAGCGTGATTGCATGCACCATTCCAGCCACCGGAGTCTTCGCGCCGGATCGGACGTTTGTCGCCGTGCGGGCAATCGCGCCTGTGGCCGGAATCCCACCGAACAGCGGCGATGCGATATTCGCCACTCCCTGTGCGATGAGTTCCACGTTCGGTTTGTGTTTGTCGCCGCTCATCCGATCGGATACCACTGCCGACATCAGTGACTCAATGGCACCGAGCATGGCCACCGTGATTGCAGGAGAGATCAGAGGGCGGATGAGGTCCAGCCGGAACGTCGGCAGCCGGAAAGTGGGAAGACCTGAAGGTATCCCTCCAAATCGTGTGCCAATCGTTTCGACGGGAAGTTCCAACATCCAGACAAGAGCCGTTCCAGCAAATAGCGCCACGACATAACCCGGGATGCGTTTCACGTATCGCGTGCAGAGAAGGACGATCACGATTCCGAGCACGCCCAGAGACGTCTCGGTTAGCGACAGGGTGTGAAAACTTCGGGCGAGTGTTTCCATCCGTCCGGTGAATTCTCCGGGGACGGGTCCGGTTTGGAGTCCGAAGAAGTCCTTGATCTGCGTGCTCGCAATGAGCACGGCAATTCCATTAGTAAAGCCAACAACGACCGGACGCGGAATGAATTTGACGGCAGAGCCCAGCCCGGTCGCGCCAAGCACCACCAGCATCAGGCCGGCAAGCAGCGTGCACATGTACAATCCGTCAATGCCGTATCGTGAGACGATTCCGTATACAACGACAACAAAAGCACCGGTTGGACCGCCAATTTGAGTATTGGATCCTCCGAGAGCAGAGATGAGAAAACCTGCCACCACCGCGCAATACAACCCTGCCTGCGGCGGTACACCGGATGCAATCGCAAATGCCATCGCAAGCGGAAGCGCTACCAGTCCAACAGTAACTCCCGCAATCAGGTCCGAGACGAATTTGTCTCGAGTGTAAGTTCTGAAAGCGGATACCGATTTGGGGAGCCAGGTTTCGACATCAAACATGGATCGTGAAAACTTTCATCGCCGGCGTACGGAGGGTTGGACGCTCATTTCCGTCAGCATCGACTTCACATCGATCAGGTGGTTATTGAAGATCTGTTTTGCCACATCGAGAAGTTTGAATACGGCCTTGTCGCGAACGGAGTAGAAAACGTTGAGTCCTTCCTTGCGACCGATGACGATATTCCTGCTTCGGAGCACGGCGAGCTGCTGAGACAGCGCGCTTTGCTCCACCCCGAGACGCGCGCAAAGATCGTTCACTCCGGTTTCTCCATTGCGAAGTTCGTCGAGTACGGCAATTCGAAGTGGATGCGCAAGCGCCTTGAAGAATTCTGCCTTGAACTGCCCCAGGTCCGTCATGGAGTCAGTATATGACAATATATAAACGTCTGCATGTATAAGTTGAATCCTCTTTCCCCACAACTGCTCGCGCTGACGTGCTGCGGATCCGGGCGGACATTTTAATGTTTCCGGTATCGCACCGAAGGACTATAAGATTGCCGCGTGGGAGGCCTTGATGCCTGCGCGTTCTTCAATCCTGATCTCCTCAAGCCGGCGGACGACAATGGAACGCGAATTCGTGTGACCGAGACTTTGAAACAATCCATCAATGTGATCCCCATTCCGTGAGATTGGGACAGAGAGGAAATTTAGAATGAATTCGACAGGACATTTGGTCTTCGGTGTTGCGATTCTTCTGATGGTTCCTGGTGCATTTCCGTCGATTGCTACCCAGAGCACAGACCTGGTCAGGGTAAACATAGTGGTGACCGAAGCCTCTCGAGAACGCCCGGTGCGGGGTTTGGAGAAGGAAAACTTGCAGATCTGGGAAGACGACGTTGCTCAGGAGATCGTATCTGTGACTCCTGGTAGTGTGGACGGTGAATATGTGCTGGCATACAAATCCACGAACAGCGCAAGGGATGGCAAGTGGAGGAGACTTCGCGCCAAGGTCGTTCCTCCGAAGGGTCTCGACGAAACTACTGTGACGTTCACTGTGCGTTTTCAAGCCGGATACTATGCGCCGGGTCTCACTCCTGGGAACTAATCCTTGTCCCTTCAGAACTTGAAGTAGTCGGGAAGATCTTTGACGGTGTCGCGCAGAATTTCGACAATCGCCTTTCGATCGTCTGAAGAAAGCCGTTCGTACTTCTTTTCCTTTGCCTGACCGGAAAGTACTTCCCACATTCGCCGGAAGATCGCATCCCTGGCAGCCGCGTTGAGCGCATGGAAGGCATCCGAATAAATCATGTAGCTGCAGGGATAACGCATCAATCGATGATTGAGGTCCAGCTGCCGCAGCGCTCGGCCTTTGGAATCAAACGGTCCTTCGGATGCGAACTTCGCTGCAAATCCGGACGTGCCTTCAATCTTCGCCGTCAGAGGCGCTTCATCGGCGAACAACAGATAGTCCACGAATTCCCTCGCTGCGTCGCGTAGTGTCTTCGTCGTGCCATCGTTTCGACCTGTCGGGTCGATATATAGCGCAACACGCGATTCCCATCCGACGCGAGTGATGAGGTTCATCATGTGCATCTGATGCTCGAAGACGGCAAGGCTGACAATGTCGCTGTATGGCGTCGGATAACCCGAAGTGGAAAATCGTTCCTGCAGCGGTTCGCGAATGGGTTGCAGCAGAGCAGTCTGAGCACTCGCAGAAACTTCCCGTACCACCGCATTCCCCAGATGACGGAGCGGACCAAGTTTGCCCGTCACATACCATCCACCCCAACGTTCCTCAAATGGCGTGCGGTGATCTACTTCCGATCCGACCAGGCCGGTGACGAGCGTACCGGTGGCGCCTGGGAATACCGTGCGCACTACCATTCCCGGCACATCCAGACTCGACGTGGAATGATGGCATCCCAGACAAACGCTTTCCCGCGCCAGCAGAGGCGTGGTTTGAACGCTTTGATCCAGGGTGTAGAAAATCGCGCCCTGCTCCGGGTCCTGTACGGCGACCTCAAGCGTCGGACTCCCTCGAACCCACGCCACTGTCGATGCTTCATTGAAGTAGATGGCGCGTGGATTACTCGGACTGATGAGAATCGACTGCAGGCTGGTTTTCGAGAAGGCGAGTACCTGTGATTCTTTCGGAATTCCAAGAGCATCGAGAACTGCGGGGAGATAACCAAATACATTGTCGTAGGCGAGCCGCGCCGATCCGTTCGTCAGTTTGCGATTGAGCTCGGCCACCGGATCGTGGAGCGTTGCGGTGGTATAGAGTATCGGAGGGGTTTCCATTTTCACGGAGGTATGTTCCGGAAGCTGGGTAGAAGATGCCGAGGTCCAAAGAAGAATCACGGCAACAAATGATGGAACCGATTGGCGCATAGGTATTCGCAGATGTTAGGTCAATCACGAGCAGAGTTGTTAGTAAAATAACATCTCGTGGGTAGCACTCCGCCTTCACGAAGGATTGTGCCAGTGTCCGCCATCCGCAATGATTTGATCCGCTTCAGAAGGTCCCCACGTATTGGGCTCGTATTCTGCAAGGGTCGTTCGATTTCCGAGTATGGGATCCACAATGCGCCACGCCTCTTCGACGCTGTCGTAGCGTGCAAACAACGACGCATCGCCGCGAATGGCGTCGCCAAGAAGCCGCTCGTAGGGCGACATGGTATCGCCCGGGCGCCGGTGCGTAATCAACTCCACATCCTCTCCCGTCATGGCCTCACCCGGCGTTTTGACACGGGCTCCCGTGGAAATCAAGACATCCGGACTCAGGCGAAATCGGAAATAGTTGGGATGGCCGTTTTGGATGTCATCGAAAACAGTTTGTGGTGGATGTTTGAGTTCGACAATCACTTCACTGGCCGTCAAGGGCATTCGCTTTCCTGTCCGGATATAGAAGGGCACACCAGACCATCGCCAGGTCTCGATATGCAGCCGCAGTGCTGCAAACGTTTCCACCTGGGAATCCCCAGCGACACCTGCGGTCTCTCTGTATCCGCGATACTGGCCGCGGACGACATCCGCCTGGGACAGCGGGCGTATGGCTTTCAGCAAGCGCCGCTTTTCATCTCGCATGGTTTCCGGGTCGTTGCCAACCGGCGCGTCCATGGCAAGCAGAACCAGGACCTGCAACATGTGGTTTTGCACGACGTCGCGTATTGCTCCGACTTCTTCGTAGAAGCGCCCACGGCTTTCAACGCCAAAACTTTCCGCCAGAGTGATCTGAATGCTTGAGACGTAGTTGCGGTTCCAGACCGGTTCAAGAAACGAATTGGCGAAACGGAAATAGAGCAGGTTCTGGACGGGTTCCTTCCCCAGGAAATGATCGATGCGCCAGATCGCGGATTCGGAGAAGTAGGAATGGAGCGTCGCATCCAGGGTCTGTGCCGATGCGAGGTCGCGTCCAAATGGCTTTTCTACGATGATGCGCGCCCCTTTCGCACATCCGGACCGCGCCAGCCCCTGTGCGACGGTTGCAAACATGCTTGGAGGAATCGCCAGGTAGTGTAGTGGATGCTGTGCGTCGGCCAGGGCGCGTCGAAGGTTGTCGTAGGTGGCATCATCTCCGTAGTTCCCGTCGACATATTGCAGACGCGACGCGAGCCGGGTGAACGCATCCGGATCGAGCCCCCCGTGTTGTTCGAGGCTTTCCTTCATCCGCGTCTTCAACTGATCCAGGCTCCATCCGGATCGGGCGACGATGATGACCTGCATATCGAGGTGGCCACGCTGTGTCAGTGCCTGCAGGGCTGGGAAGATTTGTTTGAATGCGAGGTCACCCGTAGCTCCAAACAGAACGCATGCATCGGAGTGAGGCGTTGTTGCCATGAGTTGGATCATAGCGTAACCCGGCCCCGATACCGAGACTGCCCATGTATAATCAGCCCCACGAAAGGACAGAAAGCCATGGGAGATTCGGGTGAAGGGTTAATCGATGCGGAGTCGAGGATTCAGGAACGCATGGAGGAATTGCAGGCAGCCCGCGAAAAGGCGCGTGAACCTGCCAAAGATGATCCGGAGAGATTTTTAAGACTGGGTTCGTTGAATCTGGTGCGAACTCAGCTGTCTCGACAACTTGAAAGCGCCACACATGAGAATCGGCGCAAGCAGCTCACGAGCGCCATCACCGATATCGACCTTCGTATTGCCGAGTTAAAGGAGGAGAAAGAAAAATGATGATTCTACGATCCGTTTTCCTCGCGACGCTGATTCTTAGTGCTGTTGTTGCCGTGACAATGGCTCAGGCTCCTGCGGGAGGTCAGCGCGGAGCGCCTGCTCCCGGTGCTCCTGCAGCCGCCCCTGCAGCGCCGCCAATGGTACTGACGACGTCGGCCTGGGCGGATGGCACCGTCATCCCCGTGAAGTACACGCAGGCGGGTGAACAGGTTTCGCCGGCATTGAACTGGACCAATACTCCCCCGGCAACAGTCAGCCTGGTACTGCACATGTATGATGCCGATGCCTCACCCACGAAAGGCACCGATACTCAGGTCCATTGGCTCATGTGGAACATGCCGCCGGCACTGAAAGGCATTCCAGAGAATGTTCCGATGGGCGCGACACTGCCGGACGGCTCTCGTCAGATCAGCGCCAGCGGTCCGAGATACCGCGGACCGGGGGCTCCCGCAACTGCGCCGCTGCATCACTACATGATCGAGATCTACGCGCTGGATGCAAAAATCGACGTGCCGGCCTCGACAGCTCCAATGAATCCGGAAATCGAGACTCGAACCGCCGTATTCAAGGCGATGGCAGGACACGTGATCGGCAAAGCTGTGTACGGCGGGCTATTCCACCGGCCACAGTAGTTGTTGACCCGAAACAAAGTTTCGAGGTTCCCCGCTCAGCGAATCGATGAAAGACAGCCGATGCGCGAGAAGCTGCAGCGGGGGCCCCGGTTCGTGCTCATCCCGAATCTCGGGATAGAGCCTGTCCCCGATTATCGGACAGCCGATCGATGCCATGTGAACGCGTAGCTGGTGTTTCTTTCCAGTCTCCGGAAGGAGGCGAAATAGTCCTACTCCATTCCGCGACTCCTTCAGCTCAATGTATGTGATTGCATTCGGCTCGGTCTCCGTGTCCCCCGCGACGCGGCGTCGATACCACGGCTCACCTGCTTCCATTCTGTTTCGGATATTCCACTTCTTCTGAAATGCCTCAGCGCCGAGTTTTGCCACAGCCAGATATTCGCGTTCGACGTTCCGGCTTGAAAAGAGTTGGTGATACGGTCCTCGCGACTTTGCATGGATGGTGAACAGAACGACACCGGCGGTTTCGCGGTCGAGTCGATGCACGGGTGCAAGTGTGGCCAGGCCGGTGCGCTTCTGCAGGCGAACCAGGAGTGACCGTTCGACATGGTCCCCGGCAGGCGTGACCACCATTCCGTGTGGCTTGTCCGCGACGAGGATATCCGCATTCTGGAAGAGGATGGTTTCTTCGCCGTACGCCACTGGTTCGAGCGGGACTTCTCGCGCATACAGAACAGTCACGCCGTGACGGTAAGGAGATTCGGCCGTTACCGCCACGCCATCATCCAGCGTGATCTTGCCTTTTGCGACCCGCTCTTGCCAGATCTGCGCATGGATGTGAGGGAAGTGCGCGATCAGATGTTCCAGTATTGTTTTCGGTGCGGGTTCGAGTTTCGGAAGATGGAGCCGTGACAGCATCGTCTGTTATGATGCCCGGAGATGTGCGGGAGAGCATACGAAACCTACACGGCCGACGAACTTTATTTTCAGTACCTGAATAAGCGTCCGCTGAATTTGAAGCCGTTCAAACCGAACTACAATATGTGTCCGACACAGGACTCGCCAGTGCTGCGGATGATCGACGGAGATCGTCAGTTCGATGAGATGCGCTGGCAGCTGGTACCGCGTTGGGAGACCGCATTCACGACGAAGCTCTCGACGATCAACGCCAAAAGCGAGACGGTATTTGAAAGCCGTTTGTACAAGAGTCTGATCGTGCGGCAACGATGCATCGTACCGTTGAGCGGGTTCTTTGAATGGAAAAAGGATGGAACCACGAAGCGTCCATTCAAGATTCAACTTCGGGACGGAGCCATCATGAGCGTCGCCGCGGTCTGGGATACATGGCATTACGGAACACCCGATGAACGCCGGTCGTTTTCAATTCTGACGACGGCGGCCAATGATTTCATGAGAGAGATTCACGATCGCATGCCAGTGATACTGGGTGCGGCGGATCTGGATGAATGGCTGGATCCGGAAACCCACGAACAGGATGTGCTGCAGAAGCTGATGAAGTCATCCCCGAGTGCGTGGCTGACATCTTCCGAGGTCTCAACCCTCGTCAACTCGCCAAAGAACAATACTGCCGAGGTTTTGAAATAAATCAATGAATCCCTCTCCTGCAGAGAGAGGGTGGCTCGCGCCAGCGAGCCGGGTAAAGGAATTCCTTCCCGTCTTCCCTCACGAGAGCAGCCGTCTCAGGTTCCCACCAAAGATGGCCTCAGCCATTTCCCGATCCACTCCGAGCTCGCGTAGCGCCTCCACCTGCCCATCAAACACCGCGCGATTCCATCCTCTCGGAAAGAACGACGAGTCGGACCCGAACAACAGCCGCTTCGGTCCATAGACGTCCAGCGCTTTGCGGAAGACATCCTTCAGCGTGATATCGGGAAGATGGTATTTGATCCAGGAGTTCGTTCCCGAAGTGTCCATATGCACGTTCGGAGCAAGATCCCCGAGCATGAGCGCCTCGCGGAAATATCCCGCACCAAAGTGAGGAATCACAAAGTTGATGCCCGGATGATCCATCGCCACGCGATGGAGGTCGATGGGATTCGACAAACTCATATCGAACTTCGACGGCAGGCCCAGCTTCTTCCGGACTCCGACAGTAAGAACTCCCGTGTGAACGAAGACCACAACGTTCTTCCGCTTCTCCGCCAACGCGAGCACCGGTTCGAGCGCTTCGTCCTGGATGGAATAGCGGTGCATGGCAGGGAACAGGCACAGCCCCTGCATCCCGAGGTCATCGAACGCACGCGCGGCGCGGCCTGCCGCATCCGGAGTTTTGGGGTTGAACATGAAGTATCCCAGGAACCGATTCGGATTCGCTCGTACGGCTTCGGCTGCTGAAGCTTCATCATCCGGGATAGACGACATCAGAACAGAACGCGCCACGCCATGACGATCAAGTTCCTCCGTCCATCTCGTGCCGAGTGCCGCATTATCTGGAGGAGCATCCCACCCGAGCTGGGCGATCACATCTTCGACTTTGTTTGGTGTGCCCTTCTGCAGGGCAAGCGCCTTGAAGAAGGTCACCGAGAAAAAATGGGCGTGCGCGTCGGCGACTTCAAGGTCGCCCCATGGTGTGATCATCGTTATCCAGTTTAATTGGGGAATGAGGGGACATCTCTTGATGGCCCCTCATTCGCTCATTTCATCAGCGGGTGACGGGAGGAAGTGGTGGAACTCCTGCCGGTGCGGCCGGTGTGGTCGCAGGAGCACCCAGTTTGATCAGAAGGTCGGCGGTATCCTGATGCACGTCGATACGGGCGCCACCGCGGCTGTTGCCGCCATTCTTACCAAGTGCCGAATCCACGACAGATTTTCCCTGCTTGTCCCGGACATCCACTTTGGCGCCGTGATCCACCAGGTACTGCACTGCCAGATTCCAACCCCAGAACGACGCTGCATGCAGCGGAGTCTGTCCGTTGGGCGCAGTGGAATTCACATCCGCTCCCGCTTTCACGAGAGCTTCGATGGAATCCCTGGATCGCTGTGCCGTGTCTTCGGAAGTGTAGAACCCTCGCGTATCCGCATCGACCGATCCCATTCCGGCGGCCGCCATGATCGGCGTGATGCCACGGGCGCCGGTCAGCGTCAGATTCGCGCCGTGAGCCACGAGCAACCGGATAGCTGGAGCATCCAGGCCTTTTGCCGCGCGTACCAGCGGTGTGACGCCGATCGTCAACATCCCATCGACTCCGCGATCCGCTCCCACGCTTCGATACGGAGGCAGGAGTTTCAGTTGCAGGTTCGGATTTGCGCCCTTATCCAGCAGCATCTCGATGATCTGAAGTCCTGTCGTATCGTCAGTGGACGGTAGATCGGTTCTGCCGCCATGAGGAAGTGTGTTCATATCCACGGCGCAATATAGAGGGCTGCGTCCCCAAAGATCCCAGCGATCCGGATTCGC
>Ga0184628_10000520_pt1 | contig 20691 bp, 21 predicted proteins | sample PLM4_5_b1_FD_133149 | JGI IMG/M metagenome (GOLD analysis project Ga0184628, IMG submission 133149) | Groundwater sediment microbial communities from an aquifer in East River, Colorado, USA - PLM4_5_b1 | ecosystem: Environmental > Terrestrial > Soil > Riparian zone | place: USA: East River... | reverse complement strand
TCCCATCTACCAGAACATGGTGAAGTACGGTCCGTATATGCCTAAAGATAATGTTTACAGGAAGCGACGTCCACCTTCAGCTGCTGGATCGTGCTATCACTCAGGGCTTGAGTCGGTGATTTTCCAATCGAAACAATGAGCCAGAGCATGGTGGCGCCCTTGCGGCGTGTCATTGTCAAACGTCCAGAGGAAGCGTTTCAGAACGCGGAGTCGATTCAACAGCAATGGGCTGGTCTCGGCTACCTGCGTCCTCCGGATCTCCATGTCGCTTGTGAAGAGCATGCGCGACTGGTTGCGCTCTTGCGTGCATCCGGTGCCGAAGTGCTCGAGCTTCCCGCAGACGCCCGAACCGGGCTCGACTCCCTCTACACGCACGATCCCGTATTGATAGCCGATCGCGGAGCTATCCTCCTTCAGATGGGAAAGTCTGCGCGGCGTGGTGAGGCCCCGGCATTTGCAGAGTCCCTGAAACGCTGGGGTGTGCCGATACTTGGCATCGTAGGAGGCGCTGCGACCGCGGAAGCCGGCGACATGATCTGGCTGGATCGCCACACGCTGCTGGTGGGCCGTGGATTTCGGACGAATGTCTCGGGATTGGATGCATTGACCTCGCTGCTGGAACCAGATGGGGTCCGAATCATTCCGGTTTCCCTGCCCTATTTCAATGGCCCTCAGGATGTTCTTCACCTGATGTCATTTATGAGTCTGTTGGATGATGATCTTGCGTTGGTCTATCGTCGCCTGATGCCCGTTCCACTATTCGAACTGTTGAGTCAGCGAAAAATACGGCTCATTGATGTACCCGATGAGGAATATGTCTCCCAGGGGTGCAACGTCCTGGCCACATCGCCACGAAAGGTCCTGATGATTCGAGGGAATCCCATCACGCACTCTCGTCTAGCCGAAGCAGGCTGCACGATTTCGGAATTCGATGGCCGTGAAATCTGTGTTCCCGGCAGCGGCGGTCCTACATGCCTGACGCGCCCGCTCCTGCGCGGGTAGCTGGACCGCCTCCATAAAATAATTTCCTTCGCTGTTAAGATCCGCTTCTCGAAGCGTCTCTATAGTTGTGCGCGGAACCGGATTTAAGTCCGAATCTCAAAAAGGAATCGAGGACGATATGGGGAAATTCTTTGCGGAGAATTTGCGACTTGGCGGGACGGTGTTGCGGACAGTTGCGGTGATGACCACACTAACTGCCTCGTTACTGGCACAGCAACAGCCGCCAAATGTTCGTGGAAGGATGGAAGGGATAGTGCTCCGCGAGAATACGACGGAGCCGATTTCCGGAGCGAAGGTCACCGTTACGCGGGTCAATGCCGCAACAGGGGCAGCAGTCCCGACAGCTGGCACGTTAACGACGTACCTCATCAATCCGAATCCCAATGCACCTCTGCCTCCTGCACCTCCTCAGGCTGGAGCTCCAGGAGCGCCCCCCCAGGCACAGCAACAGCCAACTCCAATTCCCCCGGTAACGACCGACAGATCCGGGAAATTCGTTATTCCGGACCTCGAGGAGGGCGCATACCGGATCGCAGTGACGCTCAACGGATATGTAAAGCAGGAGTACGGCCAGCGCGGATCTTCCGGGCAGGGAACGACGCTTACGTTGACTCGCGGCGAAGCGATGAAAGATCTGGTGGTGCGGATGACGCGCGCGGGTAACATCAACGGCCGCATTACGGACGATTCCGGACTGCCGGCTTCCGGAGTTCCGCTACAGCTCATAAAGGTTTCTTACAACCAGGCCGGAATTAGAACGTTCCAAACCGCGGGTACAGCGGCGAACCAATGACCACGGCGACTATCGCCTCTACTGGCTCACTCCCGGACGCTACTACCTTGCGGCCGGGACGCCTCAAGGGCCACCCAGTGGCTCTGCACCGGGCGGACCCCCAAGTCCGAACGAATCGGCCGATACGTATGTCTTCACCTACTATCCGGGCACCACGGACCTGAGCCGAGCCACTTCAATCGAAATTAAGCCTGGCGGCGATATGGTTATGGATTTTCTTGTGCCGAAAGCGCAACTCTATAAGATTTCAGGTCACGTTTCGGGTGGTCCCAACGCGCCATCTCCTTCGGCCGTCGGTATCTCGCTTGCCTTTCAGACGCTAACGGGTGGGAGCGCATTCATACAGATGAGTCAGACTTACGACCCCGCCACCGGAAATTTCGAGATGCGCAACATCGTGTGGTTCTCGTACCGGACAGGAACCGCGATCGCACCGACCTTTACAAGGCGGGCGTCACGGACCAGACCGGCCGGTACACGATGAAGGACATTGCGCCGGGCGATTATAAATTGTTCGCCTGGGAAGCGTTGGACAGCTTTGCCTACTTCGATCAGGACATGCTCAAGCAATCTGAATTACGCGGCAAGCCGGTACATGTAGACGAAACGGCTAAACTTAAGATCGACACCAAAGTCATTCCGGAAGCCTCCCGCTAAAGCTCAATCGACGTACGAAGGGACTGACCGCAGCGTTTAATGGTAAACGCGATGCCGCAGCCCCGATTCCGGTCGTTGCCAGCGTCACCACGAAGAATTTCTCTCGGAATTGCGATGGCCCCACACGAAGATTCAATCTGCGCGACAGGGATTTCTACCGTTTTTCCGAATGGGGTGACAGAGTGTCCAGACTGGATCGATCAAGAATCAGCAGAAGATTAGGGGATGTACTGATTCAGCGCGGAAGCCTGTCTCCGGATTCGCTGAACCGCGCCATCGCGTTACAGCAGGAGCAGGAAAAGGACAAGCGGCTTGGCGAAATCCTGTTGAAAGACGGCCTGGTTTCCAAAGTTGAAATTGGCCACGCTCTGGAGCAAATTCAGGGTATCCCCTACGTCGAGTGTCCACCCCCTTCTGTGGATCAATCCGTTCTGGACCTGGTTCCATCAACGACTGCCATCCGATGTTGCGCGCTGCCTCTGGAGATCAAAGGAAGAAAGTTAGTTGTCGCAATGGCAGAGCCTCAGAATCTTTCTTACCTGGACGAACTTCGCTTCAGCGTGGGGATGCCGATATTGCCGCTGTTCAGCTTTCGGGAGGACATACTTGGCGCAATAGACAAGTTCTACGGAGAGGAAATCCCGGGAGATCCTTTCGCGGAAGACGATGAACCGGAAACAATCTTCGGGCGTGATCAAGAATCACTAGCGGATGTGGAGTTCATCGTCGAGGACGTCGACAATGAAGTGAGCGAAGCCCAAAAGGAACTGCACGCCGGAAGAAAACGAACTCCGGCAGTCCGCTTCCTCTCCGACATCATGAGTTCGGCGGTGGAGAAATCTGCCAGTGATATCCACATTGAACCGCGTGGCGAATCCACTTTGGTCCGTATCCGCATTGACGGAATACTTCGCGAACTGATGACGATGCCCTCCGAATATCAGGCTGCCGTGGTTTCGCGCGTCAAAATCCTGGCGAATATGGATATTGCGGAACGACGTGTGCCTCAGGATGGCCGCTTCCTGATGCAGCATAAAGGCCGGCGTCTCGATCTGCGAATCTCGACTCTGCCGACGCATTTTGGCGAAAAAGTCGTTATTCGAGTTCTTGACCCGCGGTCCACGCTGATCACTCTCGACCAATTAGGATTCTCGGAAAGGCTTGCCGGCCGCCTCACGAAGATTCTTGCCATGCCTCAGGGAATGTTGCTGGTAACCGGACCGACCGGATCGGGCAAGTCCACCACTCTGTATGGCGCTCTCAACCTGCTTCGCTCTCCGCGCAACAACATCGTTACGGTCGAAGATCCCGTGGAATTCATGCTGGAGGGAGTGAATCAGGTTCAGGTCCACCCGAAGGCCGGGCTGACGTTTGCCACTTGTCTTCCGTCGATTCTCCGTCAGGATCCGGACGTCATCATGATTGGTGAAATCCGAAATGGAGAAACGGCAGAAATTGCGATGAACGCGTCACAGACCGGCCATCTCGTATTGTCGACTCTGCATACGAACGACAGCATTGGTGCGGTTATCCGACTTCTCGATCTGGGAGTGCCTTCCTATTTGATTGCATCTTCGGTTACCGGTGTTCTGGCTCAACGTCTGGTTCGGCGTCTCTGCGTCTGCCGAAGACAGAGGCCTGCCAGCGCGGTCTATACCGAGAAACTGGCCAGGGTCGGGGTGGCAAACACCGATCAGTACAAGTTTGAATACGAGCCCCTCGGCTGTTCGATCTGCGAAACCACTGGATTCAAGGGCCGCGTTGGAATCTTTGAAATGCTGCCGATTGAAGATGCGGTTCGCGACGCCATCCATTCCCAGGCTGCTTCCGATGTCATTTTAGCCATCGCAAGGGCTCGTGGCTTCCGGACACTACAGGAAGATGCGCTCGAAAAATTAAAGGCGGGCCTGACATCTCTCGAAGAAATTCAGAGAGTGATCCCATGGGATACGATCAAATCTCAACGCTGCCCGTCCTGTTCAAATGAGATTGCGGCAAAGGTTGGATTCTGTCCACATTGCGGAATCGGCCAAACGAATACTCCAGTGGTGGATTCGCCCACCGTCCTTTCAAACGCATAAGGAAAGAATGGATGAAAGACAACGACGCGCGTGAAGTCCAACGTTACGAACTGCCTTCCGAACTTTCAGTTGTCTATGAAGGCGCCAGCGAGAAGGTTCCTATTCATCCAGCGGACCTGAGCACTCGAGGCATGTTTGTCCATTCGCCAAAACCTTTCCCCGAAGGTTCCATCGTGAAGATTCATTTCCGCCTTCGTCGCATTGATTTTGCAGTCAACGTCCGGGCGGAAGTTCGGCACTGCATTGCAGGTGTAGGTTTCGGCGTGGAGTTTCTGGATCTGGAACCCGAAGCCCACTGGGCCATTGAACAGGAACTGGGTTTGCCGGAGTCTCCGGGTGGACTTCTCGGCGAAAATAAGTAAACGGTCGCTCCGTGGTGCGAATGACAAGACGGTCAATTTCCGGCGGGTATAGCTTTCATGAAATCCTCAACGGCGTGGACCTGGCCTCTGTAGATCGAACACCACGTACCTTCATGCCTCCCCTCCATTTCCAGGAGGCGAGTCGCGCCAACAAAGTTTTTGATTGTTTCCGTAGGCGATGCTAACTTTCCCGCAACATGAAACTCGCCGCAGCCCTGTTGGCCATCCTTCTCATAGCGATTCAACGGCCGGCGACAACTACTCTTGAAGGCAGCTTTGCGCGTCAGGGAACCTCAGAAGGGATAGCCGACGTCAACGCGATGCTGATCAGCCTCAACTCCGACCTGCCGCAGACTCCTGACGCGAACCAGGCGGTGCAATCTCTCGCGACCGCTCTGCTGCGTCCGTTGTCGTCGACTTTGGCGAAAACCGAGACTGCTCAATTGGAATCGAGCTTCTAATGCGACGTGCGGCATTCCCTGTTTTCTGTGTTGCGCTGATTCTTCTAATCGTTACTTCACGCAAACTCTCATCCTCTGCTGCTGCTCCGGAAGATCTCGGCAAAGGAAATGGGAAGGATGTCATCACAATCGGAGACTCCTGGATGTCGTATGACCTGGCAACTGGAATTCAAGACAGCCTGCGGCAAGTCAGTGGTCAGCCCTATCGGGGATACGGCGTTGGCGGAACGCAGTTATTGAATGGCCAGATACCCAGTCAGTATGCGCAGGCAAAGCGAGACAACCCAGGTATCAAAACCGTCATCATGACCGGCGGTGGCAACGACTTGCTGCGCTCAAATGCCCGTAGCGATCTGGCCACCGCCGGACCGATGACCAGGATGCGGATTGACCAGATTGCCAATAGGCTTGTCGCCCTATGGACGGAGATGAGCCAGGACGGTGTCCGAGACATTATTTATGTGTTCTACAGCAGGGGCGGGGGCATTGCGGCATCCGTCGACTACGGAACGAAGAAGATCCAGCCGCTGTGCCAGTCCTTGAAACCCGCACGCTGTCATTGGATCGATTCCGATACAACAGTACACATGACGCTGCGCGACAGCACCCATCCCACTGACGCGGGCTTCAATGCTCTGGCAAAGACGATCTACGACTTGATGGGAAAAGAAGGCATTCGCCGCTGAGTGGATTGAGTGGTCACTATCCACAATTCGAGTGCTTAATAGGCTAATGTGCCCGCTTTGGCCTGGAGCAGTTGCACCGGAACCTCCAGGACTTCGTTGATCGCATCCACGAGCTGGCCGAGGAGGGGAAGTGAATTGGGATTCCACATTCTGTGGCTGCATTGAGCATGGATTCTGAAGTCACCCCGGACTTCCACGCATGAATCGCCTTTCATCCTGCTATGTTTCTCAAACAATTCGGAACTTTTCCATACCACAGGTGTCTATACCTGGCATGCAGGCTACCGCCGATGATTTTCAGGTGGACTGCCTCCCTGTTTGACCCACAGATCAATCCCGTGCGACAGCGGCAGTATCTTGAATATGGAACGGAGATACGAAGGAAATGAAACGTGCAGCCATATCGACGCTCATTCTTGTGGGCATGTTTTCTTTGGGTATCTGGACTGGAAGAAGCTCAACAGCGATTCTGCCCAGGCAAACCCAACTTTCAGACGAAATGAACCAGGCGCTGAAGTTTCAGGCTCTGAAGCTCAGGGAAGCTGAAATCAGGCGAGAACTGATTCGCGAGATTTATCGAAGGTTAACTCAAGATCCTCCTCGCAGGTACGGCGTGCAGAACTCTGTTGCGGGGATGTGATCCCCCGTGGAATCCCCGGCACATGGAGAATCAGGCACGCGGCCGGTCATGTTGAGGTTCTCTCCGAATTCCTAACGGAATACCGAACGGACAACGGGGGAGCGGCCTTCGAGCACGGCCACCACGTTCTCGGCGATGAAGATGCATGTCTGACGATACGTCGTGCTCGTGAGCGCGGAGATGTGCGGGGTGAGCACCACTCGCGGACATCGAAGCAGCGGATCGTCTGCAGATGGAGGTTCGACTTCGAGGACGTCCGCGGCGAATCCACCGAGGCGATCCGCAAGCAACGACGCGCACAGCGCCGCCTGATCGATGTGTGCGCCGCGCGCCGTGTTGACGATGCATGCGGTCGGTTTCATACGCGCAATCTGATCCTTCCCGATGATGCCTTTCGTCTCGTTCGTGAGCGGAAGATGTAGCGTGACGACATCGGCGGCGCTGAGAAGGTCTTCAAGGGGCAACGTTGGATACTCACATTCGATCGCCTTTCCGGACCGGGCAGCAACGACAACCTTCATCTCGAAGGCGTTCGCCAGTCGAGCGACTCGACGACCGATGTTGCCGTATCCGACAACGCCAAGCGTCAGCCCGGCGAGTTCGGCACCTTGATACTGCCCACGATCCTCCCAGCGGCCTTCTGCGCTTGCGTTGACCCACGGTGTGATCCGTCGCATGAGGTCGAGCATCAGCGCGAGAGTGTGTTCCGCTACCGTGCGCGCGTTCAGACCCGGCGCGAAAATCACGGGAATGTTCCTGCGCGCTGCCTCCTTCGTGTCGAGATTATCCAGTCCGACTCCTACGCGACCGATCAGCCGAAGATGCGGAAACGAATCCATCAGGGTTTTGGTAATCCAGCCACGTCCGCGAGTCAGTATAGCGCGGACGTCGGAAGACGGGGCCTGTGGTCCGTTGGGGTCGGCAGCACGCAATAGAGGTTCGCAACGCTCGAGCAGCGCTTCGGCTTCCGGATGCATGTTTTCAAGAAGAAGAATCATGAAGTCTCGTGGTGACCGATTCTCGCGCCAGGCTCGATTCGATAGACGCCGCGCTGCGGCTCCACGATGGCGAAGTCGTCTTTAAAGACTGCGAGGTCGATGGATTCGCTGCTCGCGCTTGCGATCTCGATCAGGTTGCCGGAAGGATCACGCACGAACATCTGCATCTTTCCGTTTGGAAGCTGGCGCACTTTTCCCCACGCCGCGAGGTCAATCGCGTTCCGTGCCTTCGCGCGCGCGAAAACACCCATGAACTCCGGGACGACAAGACAGAAGTGACCGCGGAACTGCCGTTCGTCGCGCATTTCGTTCATGTGGATCTGCTGCTGCGTCGCTCCGATCTTAAAGAACTGACAGCGGAACCCCTGGTCGGGCGTGTCGTCGAGTGGGAGGCCGAGGACGTCGCGATAGAAAGGGATGGCGGCATCCAGGTCATCGACGTTGACGTTTACGTGTTGAATGAGGAAGTCGTCTTTCATCATTTACTCCGAGGCTTCGCGCAGTCCCGGTCTTGCGCGAATCGCTTCAAGAATTTCGGATCGGGCTCGATGCCCCAGCCCGGCCCGGCCGGCGGTGCAAGCAAGCCATTCTTCAGTTTAAGATCGATGGACGCCATCTCGCGCAACAGCGGGTCGCCACCCATCGGCACTTCCATGTACACACCCGCGCTGCTCGCGAAGGCAAGCGTGAGTCCCGCGCGAAACGAGATCGCCGAGCCCCAGCAATGCGGCGCGAGTTCGAGGCGATGTGCTTCGCAGAGTGCCGCAATCTTGAGGCCCTCGGAAAAACCGCCGGTGATCGCGAGATCGGGCTGGAGCACGTCGACCGCACGCCGATCGATCAGTTCTGCAAAGTCGAAGCGCGTGAACTCACTTTCTCCTGCGGCGATTGGTACCGCGCTCGCAGTCCGAACTTCCGCCAGCCCGGCGCGATCGTCCGGCATCACGGGCTCCTCGACGAATCGCAGATCCAGCTCGGCGGCACCTTCGCAGAATCGCTTCGCCTGCGCGACGCTCATCGTGCCGTGGGCATCGGCCATCAGTTCGATCTCGCCTCCAATCGCATCACGCGCGGCACGCACACGAGACAGACTCGTCTCGACCCGCCCGTCCATCGCGCCAAAGCGCATCTTTACGGCCTTGTATCCCTGCGCCACGTATCTCTCCAGCTCGGCTCCGATCGCGCCCTGCTCTCCCCAGCCGCCGCTGCCGTAGGCCTTCACTCCGTCGCGGCATGCACCGCCGACGAGTTCGAGCACGGAGCAACCGCGCAGCTTGCCGGCGATATCCCACAATGCGAGATCGATGCCGCTGATCGCGGCGACGTGGATCCCGCGCCGCCCGAGGATCGGCATGGGCCGGCCGAGGCGTTCTGCAAGTTCCGCTCGCGATCCGTTCATCATCCGGTTCCATAGCCGCGAAATATTCCTCGCGTCCTCACCGACGATTAGTGGACGCAGCTCGTTTTCGATGATTGTGACGAGCGCCGCGCCGTTGCCCGAGCTGCCCACTCCGGCCTTCGCCTCGCCGTACCCGACGAGTCCTTCGTGCGTGCGAATCGTGACGATAACGCCGTCGAACGCCGTCATGTGTCCGAAGTCGGAAGTGTGCCGCTTCTTCTCCGGAAGCGGGCAATGCAGCCATGTCGCTTCGACGTCGCGGATCTTCATCGTATGAGAGGGAGCAACGTCTTCGACGCCGTCTCGTACAGCATCGTGTAGAACTCTTCCGACAACAGGCTGCTGCCGTGATCCTGGATGAACTTGAGCTGCTCGGCGGAGATATCGACTGCCTTCGTCTCGACCTGGTTCTTCCACGGCGTGACCGGCGTTCGGTCTACGCCAGCGACCGCTTCCATCGTGAGCGCGCCGTCGTAGCCGATCTCGCGGAGCGTCGCGACCAGCTTGCCCCAATCGACGTTGCCCATGCCGGGCGCGAGCCGATTGTTCTCGGCAACGTGGACGTCGAACAGTTTCTTGCCGGCCTGCCTGATCGCAGCGAACATGTCGACTTCCTCGATATTCATATGGAACAAGTCGAGGCAGACACCGCATTCCGGCCCAACTTCCTTTGCGAGCGCCAGGGCCTGGTCGCCCCGATTCACGAAATATGTCTCATAGCGGTTGAGCGGTTCGATTGCCATTTTCACGCCGCATTTCAGCGCGTGGCCATAGACTTCTTTCAACGCGTCGACAACCCACTTCCATTCCTGCTCCGGAGTGCCGTCGGGCGTGATCTTGCCGACAGTCGCAGGAACGATCGTGATCTCGGTGCCTTCCAGTTCCTGCACCATGGTGACGACGGATTTTACGTATTTGATCGACGCCGCTCTCTGCTTCTCGTTTTTTGCGGCGAGATTGCGCTTGCCGAGCGTCAGCGTGACCGCGCCCCAGCAGCGAATGCCGTACTGTTTCAGCAGCGGGCGTGACGTCTTTGTTTCGTATTGCTGCGGCTCTCCGCTGATCTCGATGCTTTCGAAGCCGAGACGCTTGATGCGCTTCAAGGTAACTTCGAGCGGTTCGGCGCGCATCCAATTGTGCGTAGAAAGATGCATGTTTTCCTCGCGCGGCTATTGCGGTTCAGACGCGCGTTACCGTATCACAAAATTTGCGTGCTGAACCACGGGATGGACCGGCAACTTTATTTGCTTAATGCTCCATGAACATGCCGAACGCATACATGGTGCCGTCGAGGGTGCTGAAGTAGACGCGACCGTTGGAGACCGTCATTCCTGCAAGCGACGCGGGCGCTGCGACTAAATTGCGGCTGGAATAGAGTTCCTTCCCCGTCGCAGCATCCAATGCGTAAAGCGTCGCGCGCGTGCCACCCTTCCCCGCCGACAGCGCAAACACGACGCCACTCGCGATGACGGGAGGTAGCGGCGAAATCATGTCGCGCGAAATCCAGACCTGCGTGAGAACCGTCTTCCCAGCCTGCTCTTCGACCTTAAACGCAGCAACCGATCCGTTCGGTGAGGCTCCGTTTCGGCCCCACACCGGTGCAAGCACCCATCGTGTCCCGTCCACATCCTGCCAGGTGGACAGGCTGCCAGAGATCGGCAGCGGTGCTTCTCGAATCGTCGATGCCCCCGAATTGCTGTCCAGGAGAGAGAGCCTGCCGTCTTTGCGGGCGGCGGCAATCATCTCCCGACCCTTGAATTGGAATACAAGCGGAGGGGATGGACTCCATCCGTCATTGGAACTCTTGTTTCCAGAATTGAAATTGTTCTTGAGCGTTAAATCTCCCGCATTGAGGGCCAAGAGTCTTTCGGAAGTTTGAACGTATACCGTTCCATCAATCCCGATCACGGGCCCTGCAGGGCCCCCCACTTCTCCCGAATTCAACACGTACGACGTTGCCTTGGGCACATCCAAGGTCAGATCGATGGCCCACACGGCGTTCTGCGTTAAATTGCACGCGGGGCTTGTAACTGCATAGATGGTGTTATTCACCATCATCAGGTTCGAGATGTTCGAATTGGCGGGAAGAACCTGAACCGGCTGCACGATGTCGTCGCCCGTCGAAACATTCAGCCGGTGCAGTCTCCCGTCGCTGGAGATCGCATAGACCGACGCTGTTCCCGCAATGAAGCTGCTGGCCGGCGCCGCGGCGCCGCCGCGCACCGTTACCCCAGGCGGAGCAGCCGCACCGCGTGGAGCCGCCACTCCCGGAACGGACATGGTCGGCGTTGCGGTCATACCTCCCGGACAATCCGGCGTGGAGGCTGTCGTCTGCGGCTCGCGTGTGGAGTACTCCAGGTGTTTCTGCCAGAAGATGGTTCCAAGATCCGCATCGATCGCATAGACAATGTCCGCGTTCGATCCGACAAACGCCAGCTCCCGAAATCCGCGATAGGAGATCAGCCTGCCCATGATTAATGGAGGCATCAGGGGACGGAGCCCTTTGGCCTGACTCTCCAGCTTGAGCTTGAACAGCAGTTGGAGATCCTTGACCGTGTCCTTCGAGATTCGCGCGTCGGTGCCTTCCCATCCGCTGCGTTGCGCATCGCCGCCAGAAGTGGGCCAGTTGCCGCCGCGGCTCTGCGCGAGAGCGAACACGGCACACACGCTAACAATCGCACTGAGAATGAATACTCTTCGCATTGGGATTATTTTCCGGGAAGGCCGAAGCTATACAGCACGCTGTCGTAAGTGCCCAGGTATACGCGTCCGTTGGCGATCGATAAGCCGCCGAAGTGAACGAACGAAGCAATCTGATCTCCGCTGGAGTAAAGCGTTTTGCCGGTCTCGGCATCGAGCGCGAACAGGGTCGCATGCGTCGAAGCCTTGATTCGAAGCGGACTCGAGTCCAGCAATCCCCGGTCGGGATACGCCTGGGTCGTGTCCTCACCGCTGCCGTAGGCGTAGACGACTCCGTTGGCAACCACAGGAGGCTCCGCATGGTCCATGTCCTGCGACATCCATGCTGGCGTAAGCTGCAGCTTCCCGTTCAGCGTTTCCACTTTGAGTGCGACGATGGCGCCTCGCCGGACCGGTCCATAGGACACCGGAGCTTTGAAGTCCGAATGCGATGGGCCCCAGAACGGAACCAGCACCCAGCGCGTGCCTTTTGCATCTTCCCAACTCGCCATGCCGCCCCAGATGCCGGTTCCCGCGAAATTCAATTCTTCATTGCAGAGCTGAGGTGTGCGATACAGCGGCGTCTGATGATCGGCACCGCCCGCGGACTTCGGATCGAGCAGGTAGACGCGGCACTCCTTGCTGCCGACGACCATCAACTCCCGACCCTTATAGTCGAAGATCGCGGGAGTGACCTGCATGTCGAGATCTTTCTTGAGAAGGAATGCCCAGTTCGACGGGATGTAGTAGTCCTTGAACTTCAATTCATTCCCTTCAACCTTTGCGCCAATAAGCCCGTTGCCATACCGCTCGGTGGTCAGGTCGTAGGTACCGTCGCCTGTCGGCGCCCATGCGATGCCATTGGAGTCGATTGCGGCGCCGGTCCTTCCCCACAAGCCGCCGCTTTTCGGATTGAACGTCATCACCTTCTTGAGCGGATCGTCCACATCGATCGCCCACATCTGGTTTGGATTGCCGGCGCAGCCCTGTGACGTCGTCGTGAAGACCACGCTGCCCCAGAGGTTCAGTGCGTAGGACTTGCCGTTGGGGTAACCGAACTGGACTGGTGCCGCAGGTTCATCGCCGGTCGCGAGGTTGATGAAATGAAGCTGGCCGTTACCGGCTAGCGCATAGGCGGTTCGACCACCGGATGCGTCCGTAGGCCCGATCACGGGCGTCGCGGTCAAGCCGCCGGGACAGAGCGGATCCGTGGCTCCTCCGTTTCGAGCGGGAGGCGGATATTCGAAATGTTTCTTCCAGAGGACCTCGCCCTTGTCTGCATCGATTGCATAGAGGTTGTCCGAGACTCCGGCCACCAGCGCGATCTGTTTCAATCCAGTTAAAGTTCGAACCTGACCGATGATCAGCGGCGGCAGCAACGAGTGCATTTGCCGTGGCACATTGTCGAACTTCAGCTTCCAGAGGATCTTCAGATTTCCGACGTTATCCGTCCGGAGAATTGTTTCGTCGCGCTGCCAGTTCGTCCGCTGGGGATTGCCGCCGTCTGTAGGCCAATCTGCTCCGGCCATCACTGCACAGCAGACACCAATCGCACACAGAGCCGTAAGGGTTCGCATGGCGGGCTACGTTATATCAATGGGAGGGGCGGGTCAAATTGCTTTGCCTGCTGGGAACTGAGAGTTAAGTTGAGAGGTAACTTAACTGAGTCCGTAGTCAGCACGGGAAAACTGTGAAATCGGACAATCTCGAAATCGGACGATTCCTGCATCTCATATTTAGAAATCAGAAATTTCAGATTGGACTTTACACCCGATCGGATTGTCCAATTTAAGATTTCTGATTTCTAAATATGAGATGCAGGAATCGTCCGATTTCGAGATTGTCCGATTCCCCTTACTGAACCTGAATCAACAATCCGTCCAGATCCCGAAACCGGATGGTGCCGGCAAACTCGGGACGCTCCACCTTCGCGCCAAACTGATCCAAGCGACGCGTCACCGCATCCGTGTTGAATGACGCCGCGTTCACGCAAAAATAGTGGACTCCCGACTGCTGGCCGGCCGGCGTCTGCTGAAGAGCGATGCGAGAAGTTCCAACTTGAAACCAGATGAGGTTGTTGTTTCGTACGGGAGTGCCCAGGAATTTCTGGTAGAACGCTACCGACTTTTCCGGCTCCTTCACGTACAACACGGCATGATCCATATCCATCGGGCGAAATATCGGATCTTCAGTCATGGCAATTACCTCAGGCAGGAAGGTCGCGGGATTCAGAAGTCCCCAGCCGTTCTCCGGCGAAAGCTGCAGGCGGATGCCGTCGATATCAACCACTGCGGTGTCGCGGCCGCTGGGATAATCCTGATAGGCGACGCCGCGCTGCTCCAGGAAGACATGGAGCTTTGGCATGTCCAACTGTTTGATTGCAACTGAGACGTGATCCACCTTGATCTCGCCATTGGCGCGAGGCAGCTCGAACGCCATATATGTCGCGCCAAGCTTGAGATAGCGCTTGTTGTTGCGACTGAGCAGCGTGTTACCAAAAACACGCACGAAGAAGTCGCGGGATTTCTCGACATTGGACACATAAAACTCGATGTGATCCAGAGCGCTGAACGCCGGCGTCTGCTCCTGCGCACCAGTCTGTCGCACGGCCATAGCGCTGACGCCGAAGAGACCCAGCAGCTCGCGGCGGGTCATCGATGAGCTTCGCGAGATCACAAGTTCTTCAACCAGAGATTTCGGAAAGAGACCTTGCCTGTGCCTTCAATTTGAAGAGCGATCACACCCTGGGCCGCCGCCATCATCGGATCGTCATCGATAAAGACCGACATGAGGTGGCCATTGACGATGTGCATCAGCGTGTTTCCCCGCGCGATGATGTGAATTTGATTCCACTCGCCAGTCTTGACGTATCACTTGAGTTCGTCGGGATCGCCAAGCATCGAAAGAAGGCGGGGTTTCTTTCCCTGTTCCGCCCTCACGACCTGTCCGCGCCAGGCGATGATGCCGCGGGGCGTCCCCTGTTCATAGAGTTGACCGGTATATCTGCCGGCAAAGTCGAAGTCGGCCTGATAACCTTTCATCGCCGGGAAACCGCCCCGTCCCTGCGGCTGAGGGACGATGGTACTGCGGTACTGGATGCCGCTGTTCAACGCGGTTCCTTCCAGTTTCATTTCCGCTTTCAGTTCGAAGTCGGATGGCGCGCCGCCCTTCCAGATGATGTAGGTGGTCCCAGAGGGCTTTTCCCGCGTGGACTCGCCAACGATCACGCCACTTTCCAAACGCCAGAATTCCGGGTTTCCATCCCAGTCCTTTAGCGTGGCGCCATCGATGATGGATTTCCATCCCTCGTGATCGTCGAACGCGATGGGCTCGGGTTGAGTGAAGCCGCCGCCGCCGCGAGCCTGCTGCGCCGGCGAGGTCTCCAACCCAGCCACGAGGACAAATCCCGCCGTTAGAATCCAGGCTGTCGCAATTCTCCTGCTGACCATTCTCCCTCCTTATTCTTTGTACAGAACGCGGGTGTCTTCCCTGATCAACATGTTCAACACCGCCGCAACTTTGAAGTGCTGTTCGCTGCGGCATGCCCGCTAACTTAACAGGAAATTGCGTGCTGCTCTGATCTTTTTCCCTGATATACGGATGCCGACCTGATGAAGGGTTGACGTTATGAAATGACCAGGCGGAGGAAGCGGCGTTTGCCGACTTTGAATGTCGCGTCTATCGGTTGCGAAATATCGAGCTCGGCTTTGATGCTGGTGATGCGTTCGTCGTTCAAATGAACCGCTCCGGACTCGATAAGACGCTGTGCTTCGCTGACCGACGGGGCCAGTCCCAGAGTGGGAAGCAGCTTGATCAGCCGCACGGGATTTGCGCCGCGCTCCATCTTTCGGACTTCGATGTCGGCAGGAGTCTCGCGCTGGCTGAAAATGCGATTGAACTCCTCGCGCGCAGCCTGGCCAGCAGCTTTCCCGTGATAGAGCCCGATGACGATTTCTGCGAGATCGCATTTTATATCTTTCGGATGACGCTTTCCGGATGCCACATCCTGCTTCAGCGCTTCAATTTCACGATTTGAAACATCTGTTGCGAGCTCGTAGTATCGCCACATCATGGCATCCGAAATCGACATGATTTTCCCGAACTGTTCGCCGGGAGTGTCGTTGATTCCGATGTAGTTTCCAAGCGACTTGCTCATTTTCTGGACGCCGTCGGTGCCTTCCAGCAGCGGCATGGTAAGCACAATCTGGGACTCCTGGCCGTATTCGCGCTGAAGATCCCTGCCGACAAGCAGGTTGAATTTCTGATCCGTGCCGCCAAGCTCGACATCGGCTTCGAGCGCTACAGAGTCGTAGCCCTGCACCAATGGGTACATCAGTTCGTGCATCGCTATCGGGAGCTGGTTCTTCATCCGATTCGTGAAGTCTTCACGTTCGAGAATGCGCGCGACGGTGTAACGCGACGCAAGCCGAACGAAACCTTCCGCGCCAAGCGCCGACATCCAGCGGCTGTTGAAATCGATGATGGTTTTTTTCGGATCGAGAATCTTAAAGATCTGCGTCTTGTATGTCTCCGCGTTGACGAGAACTTCTTCCTTCGTCAGCTGCTTCCGCGTGGCGTTCCGTCCAGACGGGTCGCCGATCAGGCCGGTGAAATCTCCAATCAGGAATATGACGGTGTGGCCCAGGTCCTGAAAGTGTTTCATTTTCCGGATCAGCACGGTATGTCCAAGGTGAATGTCTGGAGCCGTGGGATCGAATCCCGCCTTGACGCGCAGCGGTTTTCCGGTTTTTTGCGAGCGCTTCAGTTTCGCAAGCAGCTCTTCCTCACGGATGACTTCCACCGCACCCTTGCGGATGTACTCCATCTGCTCTACCAGCGGTGTTGTTGTGAAATCGCTCATTGGAATGTCACCCGGCGTCCGTGGATCTCGCATGTCCCGGACAGGATCCGATCAATGGCTTCGGTGTAGATGCGGTGTTCTTCGGTCAATATCCTGGCGGACAACGTTTCTTCCGCATCGTTGTCCAATACGGGAACCGCCGCTTGATGAACGATGGGTCCGCCGTCGAGAACACCGTCCACGATGTGAACCGTGCAGCCGCTGAACTTCACGCCGTAATCCAGAGCCTGTTGTTGCGCATGGAGTCCCGGAAAGGCCGGCAGCAGTGCGGGATGAATATTGAGTATCAAGTTCGGAAATGCCGACGTGAATACGTCACTGAAAATCCTCATAAAACCCGCGAGCACGACAAGGCCGACGTCGGCTTTTTTCAGCGCCTCCACCAGCTCTGCATCAAACTGCTCGCGCGCTTTCCCTCGTGAAGGAATACACCGCGCATTCAGTCCGCGCTCGCGTGCGCGTGCCAATCCCGGTGCCGATTCGACGTTGCTGATGACGATGGCGATCTCCGCGTCTAGCTTGCGGGCGGCAATGTTGGCAGCGATGGTTTCAAAGTTGGATCCACGCCCGGAAAGTAGAATTCCGAGCCTGCGATTCCGTGGCACCACTTTCATGTGCGATAGGTGACGCGGGGCTCGCCCGGAACGACTTCGCCGATGACGTAATGAGGAAGTTTCAGGGTGGCAGTAAAAGCGTCGGCGTTTGAAGGATGCACCACCACCACCATGCCAATGCCCATATTGGTCGCACGCAGCATTTCATCCAGCTCGATGTGGCCAATTTCCGCCATGACTTTGCACAGCGGCAACACCGGCCAGGAGTTCAGCTGAACCTGAGCCATGCAACCGTCAGGAAGTATGCGGTTCAAATTCTCGGTTATGCCGCCACCGGTGATGTGCGCGAGGCCTTCCACAACTCCCAGATCCACCGCATTACGCAGTATGGGTTCGTAGTTCACATGCGGCTTCAGCAGTTCTTCCCCGACGGTTTCCGCCAGCCCCGGAACTTTCGATTGCGCCGTGTAACCCGCGGTTTCAAAGAAGAGCTTGCGGGCCAGTGAGTATCCGTTGGTATGGAGTCCAACCGACGGCAGTCCAATCAGCACGTCTCCGTGCCGGATCGAGCGGCCATTGATGACTTTGGATCGATCGACGACCCCGACGATGAACCCCGCAATGTCGTAGTCACCGTCGGCATAGAATCCCGGCATTTCTGCAGTCTCTCCACCGAGCAGCGCAATTCCCGCAGCTTTGCAGGCGGTGGCCACACCTTCCACGACAGAAACAATCACATCGGGGTCCAGCTTACCGGTTGCGACATAGTCCATGAAGAACAACGGGCGGGCGCCCTGAACGAAGATATCGTTGATGCAGTGATTGACCAGATCGCCGCCGACGGTGTTGTGGCGATTCATCATCATTGCCACCTTCAGCTTTGTTCCGACTCCGTCCGTGCTGGATACCAGAACAGGTTCCTTCACTCCGTCAAAATTGCAGGCAAACATGCCGCCGAAACTGCCGATGTCGGAAAGCACTCCGGGAGTGTAAGTAGGGCGGGCCAGATCGCGGATGCGTTTCACTGCCGCATTGGCTTTGTCGATGTTGACGCCGGCGTCTTTATAAGTGATGGGACGATTTGTCATGGAACCGGATTGAGTGTGGCTTCCCAGAGATCCAATTGTTGTTCGGTCTCCTTCGGATTCGGCATTCCGTCAACGAAGCCCAACGGGTATTTGCCCGTGTAACAGGCCGTACAGAATTCGTTCTCGGTTGCGTTTACAGCTTTCAGCAGGCCCTCAAGGCTCAGATACGCAAGGGAATCGGCTTCGATGTTCTTACGGATTTCCTCGACCGTGTGGCTTGATGCGACCAGTTCTTTTTTTGCAGGAGTGTCGACGCCGTAAAAACAGGGTGAGATTGTCGGAGGACAGCTGATGCGCATATGCACTTCTTTGGCTCCGGCAGCACGAACCATCTTCACAATCTTCCGGGTGGTCGTGCCACGTACCAGAGAATCGTCAATTAGAATGACACGTTTGCCTGCAAGCAATTCCCGGACAGGGTTGTGCTTCACCTTCACGCCAAAATTGCGAATCGAGTTCAGCGGCTCGATAAAGGTGCGGCCAACATAGTGATTTCGAATCAGGCCCATCGCAAACGGTATACCGGATTCCTGTGCGTAGCCGACGGCCGCCGCCATTCCGGAGTCTGGAATGGGAACAACCAGGTCCGCGTCGACGGGATTCTCTCTGGCCAGTGCCCGGCCCATTCGGTCCCGGCTGCTCTGAACGGTGCGGCCGAATACCATACTGTCTGGGCGTGAGAAGTAGACGTGCTCGAATACGCACTTCGCAGTGCGCGGCGCATGCAACGCCTTGACGGAAGTAACCTGTTCGCCCCGGATCATGATGATTTCTCCGGGCTCGATCTCCCGTATGTATTGGGCGTCAATGAGGTCGAAGGCGCAGCTTTCAGAAGCCAGCACGTGAGCTCCCTTGAGTTTTCCGAGGCAGAGTGGCCGGAATCCATATGGATCGCGCACGCCGATCATCGCGTCCTTCGTCAGTATCAGGAGCGAGAACGCGCCCTGGACCTGCGACAACGACTCCGCCAGTCCGTCGAGCAGGCTGGATTGCTGCGATCTCGCCAGAAGGTGAAGGATGACTTCGGTATCGGTGGTGGACTGAAAGATCGCGCCCTGACGTTCCAGACTTTCGCGAAGGGAAGCGGCATTGATCAGATTGCCGTTATGGCACACCGCGACGGTTCCAAACGAGCAGTTTACGACGATGGGTTGAGCGTTGCCTTCGCTGCTGTCGCCGGCGGTGGAGTAACGCGTATGGCCGACGGCATTTGTACCTTTGAGCCTGGCCAGCGCTTCTTCGTCATAGACGTCCGCGACGTGGCCCATCGATTTATGCGTAAAAACCTGGGCTCCGTCGGACGAGGATATCCCGGTACTTTCCTGCCCCCGATGCTGCAGGGCATACAGACCGAGATACGCCAGACGAGACGCGTCGGAATGATTTGCGATTCCAAAGATCCCACACATAGAAGAATCTCCTTATCCGTCGAGAACAACCTAGGATAGCAGCTTTGAGAAAGCGCGTCTCCAGACGCTTTCAAGTTCGCCAATCTCCAGGTCGATGGCGGGCTGTCCTTCGTAGTTCAGAATCAGCCGCTTACCGCCCACATCCCCGATTTCCGTACCACGCAGTCCGGCAGCGCCGGCCCGCTTCAAAATTTCAGAAGGATTTTTCGACGTCAGAAGGATACGTGAAGGATACTCCCCAAACAGGTCCTTGCACGGTTCCAATTGTGAAGGAATTTTTACGGAAGCACCGATCGCCGGACGTTCTACCGTCGCATAACAACACTCTGCAATGGCGATCGCCAGACCTCCGTCGCTGACATCGTGTGCGGACTTAACCAGGCCGTCCTGAATCGCAGCCAGGACCATGCGCTGCAATGCGAGCTCGTCTTCCAGATTAATGCGATTTGCATCGCGGTATTTGGTCTCCACGAGAACGATGGAATCGCCGGTGTCCTTGAAATACGACGACGTGACGTGCGCGAGGTTCTCGATCAACCCGACCATGCCCAGCACCGGCGTGGGATAGATGTCGCCGCCGAGAGTTTCGTTGTAGAAGCTGACGTTGCCTCCGGTGATGGGCGTTTCAAATGCGATACAGGCTTCGGACATGCCGTCGACCACTTCGCTGAATTGCCACATCACCTCGGGATGCTCAGGATTGCCGAAATTGAGACAGTTCGTGGCCGCAAGCGGCCGTCCGCCGGAGCAGACGATATTGCGGGCGGCTTCTGCGACCATCATTTTTGCGCCTTCGCGTGGGTGGTGCGCGACCCGATAACCGGGACCGTCCAGAGTCATTGTCAGTGCCTTTGAGGTGCCTTTCACGCGAATCACGGCGGCATCGGATCCTGGACGGACCATCGTGTTGGACTGAACCATGTGGTCGTATTGTTCCCATACCCACTCGCGGCTGCAGAGGTTTGGCGATCCGGCGGCGAGCAGAAGCAGATGATTGTAGTTGGCCGTTCCCGGGTTCTTG
>Ga0184628_10000519_pt1 | contig 20740 bp, 15 predicted proteins | sample PLM4_5_b1_FD_133149 | JGI IMG/M metagenome (GOLD analysis project Ga0184628, IMG submission 133149) | Groundwater sediment microbial communities from an aquifer in East River, Colorado, USA - PLM4_5_b1 | ecosystem: Environmental > Terrestrial > Soil > Riparian zone | place: USA: East River... | reverse complement strand
CTGCCCCGAAAGTCTGGACTGGGGTAGCGGGGGCCATTTTTGTGTCACGGAGATTGGATTCATGGATATTACCCCACAGATGGTGAAGGAACTTCGCGAGAAGACGAGCGCGGGAATGATGGACTGCAAGAAGGCGCTGACCGAAGCCAGCGGCGACATGGAAGCCGCCATCGTCATTCTTCGTAAGAAGGGGCAGGCTTCCGCAGAGAAGAAGGCCACGCGCATCGCCTCCGAAGGCATGATCGGTCACTATATTCACATGGGCGAGAAACTCGGCGTTCTGCTCGAAGTGAATTGCGAAACCGATTTCGCCGCTCGCAGCGACGACTTTCGGTCGCTGGTGAAAGACATTGCCATGCACATTGCCGCCCAGAGCCCACTGTATGTTCGGCGAGAAGACGTTCCTGCCGACGAGATCGCGCGAGAAAGAGATATCGCGGCCGGACAGGTGCCTCCCGGAAAACCCCAGGCCATCATCGACAAGATTGTTGAAGGCAAGCTCGGAAACTATTACAAACTGGTTTGCCTCTACGACCAGCCCTTCGTAAAGGATGACAAGCAGACGGTGGAGCAGTTCATCACCGGTCTGGTCGCGAAGATCGGCGAAAAAATTCAAGTGAGACGATTCGTACGATTCAAGACCGGCGAAGGCCTGGAAAAGCGTTCGACCGATCTTGCAGCAGACGTTCGAGAGGCGCTCGGCGAATAAGCCCGGCAGGAAGGACGTGACCGTGGAGTTAGAGGAAGTCGAGGAAGCGCCCAAATACAGCCGTGTCCTGCTGAAGCTCAGCGGAGAAGCCTTGATGGGCGATCAGGGATTCGGTATCGATCCCCAGATCGTTCAGCGAATCGCCAGTGAGATCCAGGAAGTCCATGATCTCGGTGTCGAAATCGGTGTCGTCATTGGTGGTGGAAACATCTTCCGCGGACTTGCCGCCAGCGCCCAGGGTTTTGATCGCGTTTCCGCGGATCACATGGGAATGCTGGCCACCGTCGTCAATGCGCTCGCCCTCCAGGATGCCCTCGAAAAACTCGATGTTCATACGCGAGTCCAATCCGCCATCGAAATGCGGCAAGTCGCTGAGATGTACATCCGGCGGCGTGCCATTCGACATCTGGAAAAGCAGCGCGTCGTCATTTTTGCTGCCGGAACCGGCAATCCCTACTTTTCAACTGACACCACGGCGGCATTGCGCGCCATGGAAATCAAGGCGGAAGTCATATTGAAAGCCACCAAGGTGGACGGGATTTACAGCGCCGATCCTGTCAAAGTGAAAGACGCGACGTTCCTGCCGAAAATTTCATATATCGATGTCCTGACCAAGGAACTCATGGTGATGGACACGACGGCGATATCGTTGTGCAAAGACAACAAAGTTCCTATCATCGTGTTCAACATCCGGACCAGTGGCAATATCAAACGCGTAATAATGGGAGAACCGATCGGTTCAATGGTGTACTGACCAAGCGAGGCCAACATGACCGCAAAGGAAGAAATCGCACAAATCAAACGTCGGATGGAAAAAGCCGTCGACGATCTTCGAAAGGAACTCGCTACGATCCGTACCGGCCGGGCGTCGATTTCCATTCTCGACAATATCATGGTGGATTACTACGGTACGCCGACGCCCATCAATCAGGTGGCTCAGCTCGGCACGCCGGATGGCACCCTGATTACGGTTCAACCCTACGATGCATCGCTTGTCGGGCCCGTGGAGAAGGCAATCCGGACTTCCGACCTCGGATTGAATCCGTCCAACGACGGACGGCTCGTGCGCATACCGGTGCCGCCGCTGACGGAAGACCGGCGCAAGACGCTCGCAAAGCACGTCCATAAAGTTCTCGAAGACCACCGCACGGCGGTCCGCAATATTCGGCGAGATGGCAACGAGTTCATGAAGAAGCAGCTGAAAGAAAAGCTGATCTCCGAAGACGAAGAGAAGAAGTCGCTCGACGAGGTTCAGAAGCTGACGGACGAGTTCATTCACAAGCTGGAATCTGTCGCCCTGACCAAAGAGCAGGAAATCCTGAAGGTGTAGGGAAGAGTTTGGGAAAAGGGAAGTGATCTACACACCCCTCATCCGGCCCTTCGGGCCACCTTCTCCCTTCGGGAGAAGGATCCCTCTCCTGAAGGGAGAGGGTGCCGCGAAGCGGCGGGTGAGGGGTGAAGTGAGTTACTGCAATCATGAATTCTTTCTTTGATCTCACGCGGTCGGAAGTTGCCCAAATCATTGGCAGTCCGGAGCTCGCATCGGACCTGTTCAAATCCGTATATCTAAATCACGCGACCGACGCCACACCCTTCGCCCTGACCCTGCCCACCATCGTCCGTTCATTCCAATCCGAAGACGGAACTCAGCGATTTCTCCTTCGCCTCGAAGATGGCGAAATGATCGAATCCGTCATCATCCCTGGCAATGACCGCCTCACTTTCTGCGTCTCTTCCCAGGTTGGTTGTGCCCTCGCCTGCACCTTCTGTCTCACCGGGCTTCTGGGCCTGACGCGCAATCTCACCGCCGGCGAAATCGTTTCGCAGGTTGTCCTGCTCGCCCGCAGCGGCGCTTCAACCCGTTTCAGCATCGTGCTGATGGGAATGGGCGAGCCGCTGCAGAACTACGACAACGTTCTCAAAGCCATCACGATCTTGAATGATGACCACGGATACAATCTTTCGTCCCGCCGGATCACGCTTTCCACCGCAGGCCTGGTACCCGGTTTGGAGCGGCTCGCGAAGGAACCACTGTTTCCCAATCTCTCGATTTCACTCACCGGCGCCACCAACGCACTGCGCGATCAATTGATGCCGATCAATCGCAAGTATCCGATCGAAGACGTCCTCGCCGTGGTTCGCGCATTGCCGCCGCAGAGACAGAAGCGCGTGATGCTGGAATACGTGATGATCAAAGATGTAACGGATTCGCTCGCCGATGCGCAGGCACTGTCCCGGCTCATCGAGAACATGCCAGTTAAAGTGAACGTGATTCCGTTCAATCCCGCGCCTGAACTGGGCTTTATGCGGTCTGATGATGACGCTGTTCTTCGCTTCCATGGTTTTCTTCTCGAAAAGGGGATTGCCACGTTCGTTCGCAGGAGCCGGGGAGGAGACGTTTCCGGAGCGTGCGGCCAGCTGATGAAGAAGGCCAATTCAGGAATTTGATCGAGCTTCAATTCCAATCGAACCAATCGTAAAAGGGCTTCCTGGTTAACTTTTTCCTATCATGAAGACAGGTGGAACCGTCGAAGATTTCAGTCGATTTTCCGAGGGCTGGTCCATTGCTAAGGCGCCTTGAATCTCTCACATCCATGTGAGAGACTCTCTCGTCCATTCACAGGAATTGAGTTCAGATTTGCCTCAATTGCTCTATTTCCAGGGAGGGAAATCGACCGTTGCTTCGTACGCGAATTCAACACGGCGGGATGGCATTCATGATTGTGCATCCGGATTACCTGGCGTTCAACGAGCAACCGTCTTCGACCGAATACTCATTGAGCCTGTATCAGGATTTCCTCGAGCATGTACGGGACCGATATAAGGACACCGCCTGGTTCGCGAGGCCGTGCGACGTCGAACAGTACGTCCGTCACCGCCTTCCTCCCGAGGGAGCCTTGAACGGACAGTCTTCTCGCTTCAAGGTTTTCAGGAATTCCGCAGTCCGAAAAGGCTGAACTCGCGTTTTGCGCCGGAAGGGCTATACTGCCTCGAATTCCTCCGGAGGTACCAGGACGTCATGACAAACCGATTGCGTTCATTGCTATTCGTCGTTGGGCTAATCGTTATTTCGCTGGCTCAAAGCAGGACCGTTCTGCTGGCGCAGGCGAACGTCACACCGACGTTTTCAAAGGACGTTGCACCGATCCTTTACCGGAATTGCGTGACCTGTCACCGTCCGGGCGAAATCGCTCCCATGTCGCTCCTGACTTACGAACAATCGCGTCCGTATGCGCGGTCGATCCGCGAAAGAGTGCAGCTTGGCACCATGCCTCCATGGCACGCAGAAGCAACTCCTGGCACTTTCGTAAACGAGCGCCGGTTGACTGCGGCAGAAAAAGAGATACTCGCGCAGTGGGCGAACAATGGTGCGCCACAGGGTGATCCGAAGGACATGCCGCCCGTTCCGATGTTTACCGAAGGTTGGGCTATCGGCAAACCCGACGCCGTTGTGACAATGGCAGAACCTTACAACGTCCCTGCAACAGGGACGATTGATTATCAGTATTTCGCCGTCCCAACCAATTTTGCGGAAGACAAGTGGATACAAGGTCTCGAAATTCGTCCTGGAGTCCGGAGTGTCGTGCACCACGTGCTGGTGTTTGCCAGTGAGCCTGGTGCAGCTGCGAGTCCGCAGCCCTTTATTCCGGCGAATGCCGGCCCGCGTGGTCCCGTGGCTCAGCAGGTGGGCCCGGCCGTTGTTGCTGCGGTTCGCGATCGATTGCAGAACGCCAATTCCGCCCGGGGCCCCCTGATAGCGACGACCGCTCCAGGAACCAACGCGATGGTTTTTCAATCCGGCGAAGCATTGCGTATCCGGGCAGGATCGGTTCTCACGTTGCAAGTCCACTACACTGCAACCGGGAAACCCGAAAAGGATCGAAGTTCGGTCGGTTTTATCTTTGCCAAGGAACCTCCCAAGAAGGAGGTCCGAAACTCATCGTTCATTAACGTGCAGCTTGTGATTCCGCCGGGTGCGGACAACCAACGCGTGGATTCACAAATCGAGTTTACGCAGGACGCACACATTGTTGCGCTGTTTCCTCATACGCACCTTCGCGGCAAAAGCTGGGAATACCGGCTGACCTACCCGGATGGACGCGAGGAAGTTGTCCTGGCCGTCCCGCGCTACGATTTCAACTGGCAGACCTATTACGAGTTTGCAAAAGCGATTGCGGTTCCGAAGGGCTCAAGGCTCGTTGCGATCGCACACTACGACAATTCCGCGAATAACAAGGCGAATCCCAATCCCGGAGTCGAGGTGCGCTGGGGCGATCAGACCTGGCAGGAAATGCAGTATTCGGGCATCACCTATACAGTGGATTGAATCAACGTGCACGTCATGCCGGCCGGAATCAGTGGATGGATCAAGGCGAAGCTTCCCACAGAGTCCGGGTCGACTCGGTAGGTGTTCACTAGTTCGCCGCGGGAATCTGAATTAGCTGAAGCTCTTCATTTGAGGATGTGACGACATGAATGGATATCCCCTTCGCTTCGAACTGTCGCACGACATTGGGATCGAACCAGGCGTAATCCTCTAAGGCTTCCCACGAAAATGCGATGTAGTCTCCGGGAGCGATACCATCGACCCTGAATCGTCCATCGTCTTTCGCGGAAACGGTTTTGTAGCGATCCGGCCTGTTCGGGTCATTAACGGGAACCAGCACGACCACCGCGTTTGCTACCGGTTTGGCAGCTGAATTCACGACAACGCCATGAACGCCTCCGCTCTTCGCGCTGAGCCTGATGATCAGTTCATCGGTTTGGGGCTCCAGTATTCGAATCGAATTCGTAGTGACATCACGATCTCCCAAGCGGGCATCGACGAGGAAAAATTCCGACGGAAGCCCGCGTACATCTACCCGATATTCACCGGGAATTAGACTGCCTGTAGAGAACCTTCCCTGGGCATTCAAGACTGCACTTTGGGCTGGTCCCAAAGCTGCCCCGAAAAACTGACGGAGTCCGACCTTTATCGAGTCGGAATCCGCCGGAGTCGTTAAGTTCGAATCGTCAATGAGGACCCGGCCAGTCACGGACAGTTTCGGATAAAACTTCAATTCGACTCCGTCCACATCCGCGTTCGCCACGCGCACCGCAGCCACAGCCCTTTTCGGTTGAGGAAGTAAGGACGGATCCGCTCCGGGTGTTTGCATGAGCGCGCGCAGCTCCGGAGTTGCGGGGACCGGGATTTGCGCGGTGAGCCAGTAATAGCCCGGCGACACATCGGGCAATTCAAATGTGCCATCCGGATTTTCGCATTCTCGCGACGTTCCACAGTATGGAGAAACGGACATGCTGGTGCTCGTAACGAAATCGGGTTGAATCGGCATGATACCAATCATGGGCCGAATGGGAGGTTTGCCATCCGCGTCGAGAACGTGCCCGCGAACTGTGAAGGTCGGCAGACGCGGAAGCACGAAGTTCAGCCCCTTGATTTCTTCTCTGTCGCGAGCTTCTACCAGTGAGGCGCCGGAAACGTCGCCGACACCGGGATAATACATTGGCGCATACGCGCCGCTGGAAACCGGCGCGCGTCCTATCCTTTGCAGAAGCTCGTTTGAAATTCCTGAACGCGAACTTTCTGCACGCATGTAGTAGCGGCCCGGAGGGATCCCTGAGATCCGGTATTCGCCACGATCGTTGCTTTGGGTGCTGCCAACCGGAACGAAAGTCTTCATTCCAGACGAATCAAAAGCAATCCGCACCGCATTGACGTTCATGCCTGATAGTGGGTCGCCGTTGCTGGAAGTTACTCGGCCACTGATCGTACTCGCAGCGGTTAGTCGGACCATGACTTCGCGTACAGTCTGTCCGGGTACGAGCGATATTACCGTGCCTGTGGCACCGCTGTTTCCAGCGGTCTTTGCGCCAAAGGTTTGCGATACGTAACCATTAGCACTTACAAAAAGTCGGTACCCACCCGGTGCAAGATTGCGCATCACGAATTTCCCCGCCGAGTCAGTATTTGTACGGGGAAGCTGATCCGGCTGGTATGTCATAGGTGGCGGATCCCAGAACGCGCTGACCTCGGCACCCGCGACAGGCTGCATCTGGCTATCCACGACAATTCCTTCGATGGATGCGGAGGGCTGCGTATTTGTCGTTGGAGGCGATTGCAACAACAGTATTGCCAGTAGTGCCAGCGATTTCATGAACAGCCTTTCTTTTGCGATGTCAGATTGCGAGGATTATCTACGAACGGTTCCGGCAACGGCAACAAATCGAAAAAATCCGTTTGAACTCGAAAAGCTGAAAGAGGGTTGAGCGCGAACCGGCGCGAAAGTCTCAGAAGAAACCTTCGCGCCGGGAGGCTGCGATTCCGGGCTAGAAGTCGAAGCGGCCAGAGATCGTGACCGTGCGAGCTCCGCCTGCCGAGGTAATGCGACCGAAGGCCGAATTATTGATGTTCGTGTTCGGGTTCCCCCAGATCGGAGTATTCAGAATATTGACCACGTCGGCCCGCATCGAGAAAGTCTTTCCCTCAGCCAGCACGAACTTCTTGTCCAGGGCGACATCCAGCCCCAGATTTGAAGGCCCGTGAAGTCCCGGCAGGTTGATTGCGGTGTTCCCGGTGGTGCCCGGTTGTGCAGGTTGCAGGATGATGTTGCCAGCGAGATCCCTGACTACCTGGTTCGTGAAACGGGTAGGTAGGGTCGGATCGCCGCCGAAGTTCGGCAGCGGAGCCGACCCGACTTTTAGTCCGCTGAAGTACTGCACGACGCCGTTGGCCTTCTCGACTTTACCTAAATCATCCGGCAGGGCACCAACCAGATCGGCAGTATTCTGGGCACGGAACCCCAGCGTATTGGGCCCCGTAAACGTCAACGGAGCTCCGGTGACCCACGAGAATACCGAAGACAATTCCCAATTCCCGATGATCTGCTGTATATAGTTCGGCGCCCCGTTCAGATACGCGCGGTTCGCGCCGAAGGGCAGTTCATACGTCCCGTTCGCTTTCACAATCTGCGGCCGGTCAATGCCGAGAATGCCTTTGCTGAGCTGGCGGTTTCGAGGATCGCGTACTGCATTGGCGCCAAGCGCCTTCGAAAAGGTGTAACTGAATTGGGTATACAGACCCTTCGTCATCCGCCTGGTGAGCACGGCCTGGAATGAATGGTACGTCGACGAGCTGTTATTGCCTTCGAGGCTGACGCTGCCGAACTGGGGATTGACCACGATGAAATTCTCCGGCAACCCTCCGTTCCTCAGTATCCCGCCGTTGGCGGCGGTGAAGTTGTTTGTGGTGTTCAGGTAATTGGCCAGACCGCCGACGTCGCCATTCGCAATGAACGTGTTGGTGGTCGAGAATAAGCGAAGGGCTTGTGAACCGGTGAGTGTCGTCCCGTTTACCACGCCGACGCCTGTCACATTAAGTCCGAGCAGCATCTGGTTGAACAGGGGCGCGTTGCCACCGGAACGGGTGACGTTGAACGCATCGAGAAGCCCGTTCTCGAAGATATTGGTCTCGTTGAGCTGAGTTGCGCTGAACAGTTTCGTGGCCTTGTTCCCGATCCAGCTGACGTCCAGCGTCGTGTTTTTCGCAAGCTCGCGTTGTATGGACAGGTTGAAGCTTTGCACATACGGTGTCACTCGCTCATCGGCATAGCCGGTGATGCCGGCAGTCCGATTGGTGAGCGGTACCGCCGTGAATGGCTGAGCTCCGCCGGTCGGGACTGGAATGACTCCCGCCGCAGCCAGGCCTGCCAGATTCAGGTAGGTCGTCGAGTTGTACGTCACATTCAGCGTTTGTCCCGGCAGGTTTCCAATGTTTCCAGAGTAAGAGAGATAATCTGCCGCACCGGCGTAGTTGATACCGTATCCTCCACGGACAACCGTACTCTTTGTGAGCCACGGAACCCTGTAGCTGAAGCCGACGGAAGGTGCAAAGTTGTTCCAGTCATTTCCCCAGAATGTCTTGCCGGGGTTTGGCGAGTCTTTTCCGACAAACTCCGTGGTTGTCAGAGTTGGAGTTGCAGTGTTGCAGTTACCGGCGCCCGGGCTCCACCACACGCTGAAATCTTTTCCGGAACAACCAAAGAGACCCGACTGGCCTCCGGTGAAGCGACCACCCAGGCCTGTTGTGTCGTACGGCACACCGTACTTGTCGTAACGTAGACCCAGATTCAAAGTGAGGTTCGGCGAGGCCTTCCACGTGTCCTTGAAGAAAAAGCTCCAATCGTTTTCGTGTAGGTCGCGCTGGAATATGAAATCCGTGCGGTAGTCCGACCAGTTGGTTGCGGTCGGTGAATTCACGAAGTACTGTTCCTGGATACTGGCGACTGTACCCGCGAGATTGGCGAGAAGCGTCTGAGCGGTCGTAATGTCGTTTGCCTGAATTCCCTTGGAGTACGAGGTATTTGTCGTGAAAGCCGGAACCGGAATGGCTCCGATACCAAGAGTCACGAAAGGTCGGGTGGTCTGCTGGCCGCCGTGATTGAACTGGTGCGAGCTGGCAAAATCAAACTCGAATCCTGCCTGGAACGCATGCGCGCCCTTTGTAAAACTGATGGTGTCCGCCCATTGCTGGAAGGGACTGATCGATTGACGTGGAGACGCCACGCCGAATGGCGCATAGTTTCCGAGGCCGAGGCCACCCTGAGTCACGTAGGCAAACTGCCCCCCAATGGTTGGGAAGCTGTCTCTCATCGCTTTGGATGAATCATCGAGATCATTCTGGCCATTGCCGTTCCAGCAGCAACCCTTGTCGAGTGGTGACGTGCCTTGCCAGGTATCGCGCTTCAAACCGAATCGAAATTCATTGAGGATCGTAGAGGAGATGGTCGACGTCCACGATGCCGTGTAGAAATCCGGGACTCGCTTCACGTCTCCGAACTCGCCGGCAGGAACGTCGGGAAGTCCGGTCTGCCCCGTGACTCCCCAGTCCTTCTCGCGACTCATCGTAAACGTCAGCTTGTTCTTTTCGTTGAGCTGGTAGTCGAAACGCACGGTGAGGGCATTTCGGTTGGTGTTCTGGCTCTGGCCCGTGGCGCCGTCAAGTCCGGCGTGCGGCTGACGCCAGCGGAATCCCGCCGTGTTCAATCCGTCGCCCACGGTCCAATCATTCGGCAACGGCAGCCTCGTCAAATTTTGCGGGCCGAACCAAACCGGATCGATTCCGGTACGGTTGGGATCGTTGACGTCTGAAAACAGGTTGAAGGAATTGAGGAACAGAGGAGTGCCAGTCGAACTCGCTGTGAGTATCTGTCCATTGAGATCAACGGAGGGCGTGGTGCTGTTAGCATTGCCATTGCGTCGCGAAGTGCCCTGGGGAGTTCCTTCCGTCAGGTAACGGAAAATTCCCTGACGTGCCTCTTTGGTTAGCACAGTGGTCACGAAATCCTGCTTCTCAAGGTACCGTTGGTTATCCACGAGCACAAAAAAGAAGGCCTTGTTCTTAATGATGGGGCCTCCGATACGGCCGCCGTACTGGTTCCGGTTCGTATAACTTTTGGGAGCCGTAGCAGCTGTCAGGTTCTGGAACCACGTGTTTGTGGAAAGCGCGGAGTTATTGTTGGTATAGAAGAGCGCACCGTGAAAACTGTTGCCGCCGGCCCGCGTGCGCAGCTGCACCTGTGCCGAACCACGTCCAAGTGCCGGATCGACATTGTTGGCCGTGATACGGACTTCTTCCACCATGTCCGGACTTGTATAAACCGCCGAGTAGGCTCCATTGGAGTTGTTGTAGCGCCCGTCGTTGGTGACCAACCCGTCACGCGTCGTATTGACCTGACTGAAGGGCGTTCCACCGAAGCTCTGTACGTTTCCACCAAATGCGTTAACGGTTGTGACAACGCCCGGAGTTGTTCCCACCAGATCGAGCACGTTACGGCTCGATAGCGGGAGACTCTGAACAACCGAATCCGGGAGCACATTTCCAACAGACGCCGATGTAGCGGCAAGTAGCGTATCCGCGGCCTCGACCACTTCCACAGTCTGACCGGCCGCGGCGACTTTCAACTTGAAGTTCAAGCGTACCTGCTGCCCCTGACCGAGAGATACATCATTAAATGCAGAACTCTGAAATCCCGTGAGACTGGCCGAGACAACGTAAGTACCAGGCTGCAGGCTCTGGAAATCGTAGGTTCCGCTCTCGTTCGTCAAGTGAGTGGTCACGATGCCCGTTGAATTATTCTTCGCCGTGATAAGTACCCCGGGAATCAGGGCACTGCTGACGTCGCTGACAGTTCCAGTCAACGTCGCATTTACTTGTGCGAAAACAGGCACGCTCGTAACGAGACACAACAGCAGGCATGCCAAAACCAAGAAATGAAATTTCATGACAGGTCCCCCCTTTTTCAAAGTCGCGCGAGGCAAATGCCTCTCTGGTTTAGAAAGTCGCTGAGCCGTATACCGCCAGGTTCAGATCAGTGCAAATGTGGGGGGAATTGAACGAGACAGACGAATGGAGCGAAATGAACACACGGATAAGTAGACCCCCCCGGATCAAGACGGGCCCTTATCCCCCAAGTGGGCCAAAGCTATCACCATTTTCGGTGATGGAGCAAGCCATTAAGGTTTCCGAAATGCATTCCGGGTTCCGGAGACGCGGCGATTCGGTGTTAAATGAACCGATGCCGCGCTGTATCCACATGCGAAGCTTTTCATTGGCGGCCGTGGCCGTGCTTCTTGCCGGTTGCCAGCGCACACCCACGTTCAATGGGGAGATAGCGCCCATCGTTTTCAAAAACTGTTCGACCTGTCATCGTCCGGGTGAAGCCGGACCGTTTTCGCTGCTCACATACGAAGACGTGGTAAAGAAGGCGAAGACCATCGCGGCAGTGACACAATCGCATTACATGCCGCCGTGGCCGGCCGATCCCTCCTATTCTCATTTCATCGGCGAACGGGTTCTTCGAGACGATGAAATCCAGGCGATCAAACGCTGGGTCGAGAGCGGCGCGCCTGAAGGCGATCCTGCACGGCGTCCGCCTCCTCCGGAATTCCATCACGACTCGATCTATGGGAAGCCAGACCTGGTTGTGAAGATGAAGGAACCGATCCGGATCCCGGGAGACAACAAAGACCGCTTCATGGTGATCAAGATCCCTTACGAGATTCCGAAAGATCGATTTGTTCGAGCAATCGAGTTTGTTCCCGGCAACAGGAAACTCATTCATCACATGAACGGCCACATCGTGCTGTATAACGACAAGAAATCCAAACCCATGGAGGGACCGACCGCTGTAGATCGTGAATCCTTGAAGACACTGGAAGAAGCATACGCCGCCATCAAGCTGCTGAACGATGACGGAAGCTATCCTGAACTGGCGAAGTCGGTCGCCAACTATTTGCCAGGCGCGGTGTCACCGGCCGGATATCCTGAAGGAATCGGAGGATGGACTCTCAGCAGGAGAGGCGCTTTCCTCCTGCGCGATATTCATTACGGTCCATCTCCGGTGGACACCGAGGACCAGTCGTACTTCAACGTGTACTTTACCGACAAGCCTCCGGTCCGGCCGACACAGGAGTTGCAGATGGGCACTCTTGGAATTTCGGAGATCGTTCCGCCGCTCATCATTCCTCCCAACGTCGTCAAGATGTTCACCACCACGACAATTGTTCAGGAGGATATTTCTTTGCTTACGGTCAACCCTCACATGCACCTGCTCGGGAAATCGTTCGAGGCCTTTGCGGTCACACCGGACAGCAGGACCATTCCACTGGTCAAGATTCCGAAGTGGAATTTCCGTTGGCAGTATTTTTATACGTTTCCGAAAATGGTGAAGATTCCGAAAGGTTCAAAGATTTCGGTCATCGGTATTTATGACAACACGGCGGATAACCCGAACAACCCGTTCTCTCCTCCGCGGGAAATCATCGGCACTAATGGAAGCATGCGGGTTACGGACGAAATGTTTCAACTGATCATGAAGTATGTTCCGTATCAGTCTGGAGATGAGAACATCTCCCTCAATTTCCCCGTACAATGAAACACCAGACCCCCTTCGCACACGGCCTGTTACCTTTCGCTTTCGAATGAGCGTCGCTTCATCACACCCCAACCGCCCTTCCCGGTGATTGCTTGCAGGGTACCCACACATCCCCACCAGGAATTGATCTGGCGATACCCGCAGTTCTCGAGAATCGAGACCGCGACCAGAAGCATCAGGTCGCGTCCCCGCATGTATCGATGTGTCGCGATGTCGCTCAAGAGCACTGCCAGCAGGGTCGAGGCTGTGCCAAAGAGAACCGACACACCGATCATCAGTTCGAAGTACTTCCAGTTGAGCAAGCCGAGGGCTGCTGCGAGGAGCGTAATAATGCAGCCGCTTGTTTCGAGCAGCGGCCCCAGGACTTCGAACACCAGCATATATGGAAGCACGAGAAGCCCGACGACGCCGTAACGGGGATTCCCAATCATTCCGCGCTGACGCCAGAACACCTGAAGCAGACCGCGGCGCCACCGGTATCGTTGCGATCGCAGTGATTGCCGATCCTCCGGTGCCTGTGTCCACCCGAGTGGATGGGGGTCGAACCCGATCCGAAATGGCCGACGGCGAGTACGGCAGTAACGCTGCAATCGAATCGTGAGATCCATGTCTTCGCCGATTGCCGTCCTGTCATAGCCTCCGACGGCAATGACGGTTTCACGGCGGAACAGTCCGAAGGCACCCGAGATAATGACCACACCGTTGACGGCAGCGCAAGCGAGCCTGAAGAGAAGGAATGACCGCATGTACTCAACGATCTGAAACCTTGCCAGCCAGGATCGAGGCAATGCGACATCCGTGATTCGTCCATGCTCTATGCGTGAACCGTTGGTAATCGCGATATTGCCGCCGACGGCTACCAGCTTCGGGTCTTCAAGAAACGGCAGCGCGGCGCGGCTGAGGGCGTCGGGTTCGAGCACCGTGTCGGCATCCACGATGAGCACAGCCACGCCGGACGCGGCGTTGATCCCGGCGTTCGAGGCATCTGCCTTGCTGCGGCCATTGACTTTGTCGATAACGATGAGCCCGGGCTCACTGAGCGAACGATAGACGCCGCGAACGGGTTCAGTGGGCAGCGGCTGCAAGTAGGCCAGAGGCGCTGGCACGAGTTGAAACGTGCGCTGGAGCACGTTGAGGGTACTGTCAGTCGATCCATCGTTGACGACGACGATTTCGCGAGACTCGTAGTCGAGCTCCAGCAGCGCCCGAATGCTTTCGGCGATCGTCAGTTCCTCGTTGCAGGCGGGCACGATCACCGACACAAGCGGCGGTGCGGCCAGACGGTCGACGAGCGCGCGGGCGCGCCGCGTGTATCGCCTCTCATGTCGCCACAGGAACACCGAGGCAACCGGACTCATCGCCATCTGTGCGAGATTCCAGAGTACGAAATACGATACAACGACGATGCTGAATATCGAAAGTACCGAGAGCGCTTCGGTCGTCAGCATCTGGCACGCCCTTCCCAGAGTATTTGCTTCGCGAGAATGCCTGCCAGGTCCGATCGCGAGGAGCAGCCGCGCAGCTCGGCGAGGCCGGACTCTCCCATCGATTCGAGTGCACGTGCGGCCTGCACTGCGACTGGCCACTCGTCGTCGAGATGCTTCGCAAGGTTCGGCACCGCGTTCACGGATCCGCTCCATCCACGCAGCGCCCGCGCCGCCATCGCTCGCACCGAGGATTCTGCGCTCTCGAGGCACTCGATTGCCAGGGCTGCGGCCTGTTCGTCGAGGCCCGTGTGCGCCAGCGCCTCAAACGTCGCGGCGCGAACATTCGGGCGGGGATCGCGCGTCCATCGGCACAATGCAGGCCGTGCTATCGCAGTGCCACAGAGCATAAGCGCGCGCGCGTAGTTCAGGCGATGATCCGAATCGATCTCAGCGAGGTCCAGCAGAAACGGTTCGCCCTGCTTTCCGAACGCGGAGAGCGCGGCGGCTCGCCGGCCCCGATGCAAAGACGCATCCTGCAGCCGCACGACGATGGCCGAAAGCGACGCCGGATCCCGCAGGTCGGTCAATGCATCGAGCGCGGCAGCCCGGACCAAAGGATTCAAATCATCAAGAGCGGCGATGATTGCCGCAGTCTGCTTTCTGGCCTGCAGCAAACCGAGAGCCCGAATGGCAACCGCTCGACGCCACCACAACCGGCTCCTCAGCAAACGTTCCGCCGTTGGTATCAGCGCCATAGCCCGCACAATCTCCAGCGTCCGTGCGATGCGGACCGGGTCTCGATCGTCGATGAGCGGTGTGATCAGAAATTCCGCGATAATCAGCCGGTACCGCGGTGGACACTTCACAAGGGCTCTCGTGGCAGTCTGGTCTCCATCGAGCGCTCGCCGGATATATGGGAAATATCGATCCTTCAGACGCTGGTTGCGGATGAGCTGATAGCCATAGACGGAGCGTTCCAGAATTACAGCGGACAACATCGTCGCAGCCAGAATGGCGCCGAACCAGAACATACGGGAGGCGAAGTTTACGAACTCCACGCTCAAATAATATTCACTCATGGAAACGTCCGTAGGAACGACGCGGTGAAGCGGTCAATAACCGTGGCATTCGAGCGCCATTGGTGTTCCCACGTCAAGGTGACTACGCTCAGGGACGGAAGGTTGATTCTAATGCCCGACGCAACGGTACTCGAACCGAGCGAAGCGATACGGTCCGCCGTCAGCTGTTCAAAGCTTTCAATTCCGTACGCATAGGATGCATTCAGCCAAATGCGAGGCCAGCCGCGCCAGGTTTCGCGCAGCTGCACTGAGTGGTCACCCGCCGACTGATCGCTCGTTTCGAAGTGCGATTCGGAGTAGATATAACGTCCATCGAGCCGCCATCGTTCTCTGTCCCACGCGAAGGCAGGAGAGGCCGCGACCACGTCGACGCCGGTAAATGACATTCGGCGAATGCCTCCTCCAATTTCGAAAATGCCTGCATAGTGCACAACGTCGGCCGACAGATCGGCATTTGCCAGCGAAGTGTTATTCGAACCTCCCGCAGCACGAAAGTTCACAGTTGTGGCGCGGCCGGCGCGCCAAAATACACCGCCTCCTCCTATCGCATCCGAGAATCCGAAGCGCTTCTGCACCCGCACATCTGCCTTAAGATGCAACCGAGGAGAAACTCGAAGGGATACTGCCAACGATCCCGATGTGGTATTCGATCCGGTGTTATCGAAGTCACCAAATCCGTCAAATTCGATTGTGTGGCCGTAGGCGAGTGCTGTGGCTTCATAACCGGCGACGATATCCGGATCGGCCGGCGCCAGGGCGCGGGCGCGCTGGAAGTACTCGAGAGCGTGCCGATCGTCTCCGGTTCGCCTGTATGCGCGGGCGAGAGCGCTGAACAGGTCCGCATTTTCTCCCGCATCCGATTCGGTGTCGCGCAGAATCACGAGGGCTTCGTCCGCGGCGCCTTGACGCATCAACACCACGCCGAGGCCGATGCGGGCGTCAACTTCCGCTGGATGTTCGCGGAGGACGGATCGAAATCCGGCTTCGGCTTCTTCTGTTCGTCCAAGCCGCAGATCGAGCCGAGCGACCCACAACCTTGCTTCGATGTCCATTGGATCCTGATCCGCGATGCGCCTGAACAGGTCGATAGCCTCAACCGTTCGACCCGCCATGGCCAGTTCTACGGCGCGGAGCCGTTCGGTGGAGGGCGATTGTAGTGCAGCAATCAACAGGACGGATGTCGCGAGAGACGCCAGCATTTCAAGCGGCCACGATATGGAGAGATTCTACCGAACGGCGAATCTGATCGAATGCAACCACACTGCTCCTTGTACGAGAAAGAGTTCGAAACACGACCGTGACAGAAGGAAGGATATCGCGCCAGGACAGGTTTGGGAGAGGGGAATTCCCCTTGAGTACCTGTAACTCCAGACAGCTACTTCACGGCGAATAGGCCGACGTCGAGCCCACTATGCTGCAACTGAAGATTCATCTTCATTTCCGCGTTTCCTTCAGGCAAGTCGCCAGTTTGGATCGGGGCTGACGGCCATGTCGCTGATTTCTCCGCGTAACAGCTTTGCTGTTCCCACGGCGGCAATCATTGCGGCGTTGTCGCTGGTGAAGATTGGTTTCGGAAAGTAAAAGTTCAGCCCGGACTCGGCAGCCTTTTCGGCCAGATATTCCTTCAAACGGCTGTTGGCTGCCACTCCTCCGGAAAGCATCAGGGAGCGCGGCTTCAGGCGTGCGGCGGCCTTCGCGGTTGTGGACCAAAGCATGTGAACGACAGCTTCCTGAAAGCTGGCCAGTATGTCGAGGCGCTGCGGATCCTCACGGGTATCGGTTTCATTTTTCGGAATCAGATTTCCTTCACGCACCAGGCGGAGAACCGCGGTCTTGACGCCGCTGAAGCTGAAGTCGAGAGCCCCGTCGCTGATTTTTGGAATGGAAAAGGTGTGTGCGTTCCGGTTTCCCAGTTTTGCCAGCCGGTCGATTACGGGCCCTCCCGGATACTGAAGCCCTAGAAGTCGTCCGACTTTGTCGTAGGCTTCACCGGCCGCGTCATCTCGCGTTCTACCGATGAGCCGGTACGTCAGATGCTTGAAGTTTCCCGTCTTCGATTCCACCCAGAAAAGATTCGTGTGTCCTCCCGACACAACCAGCGCCAGGGCGGGAAACTCGATCTGGGGATACTCGAAGCACACCGAGTAGATGTGTCCTTCAATGTGGTTCACGGCAACGAGGGGTTTATCTTTCGAAAATGCGAGAGCCTTGGCATAGGTGAGTCCGACAAGAAGACATCCAATTAAGCCGGGACCCGCAGTCACGGCGATGCCATCCATTTCTTTAAGGGATCTCCCGGAATCCGCCAATGCCTGATCGACAATCAGGCGGATCTTCGCGAGATGTTCGCGCGACGCTATTTCCGGAACGACACCGCCAAATGCGGCGTGAGTCTTAACCTGCGAATAAATAAGGTTGGAGAGAATATGGTGGCCGTCTTCAACGACAGCCGCTGCGGTTTCATCACATGAGGTTTCAATTCCGAGAACCAGCATGATCTACGGCATCGCCTTTCGCATGAGTTTGGGGAGTGACTCCAAATAGGGCGGACGGGCGATACCGAAATCCGTGATGATTGCCGTCACGAATTCGTGTGGCGTGACGTCGAATGCCGGATTGAAGACCGCGACCCCCTCGGGCACGACCCGGGTGCCGCCGATGTGCGTCACTTCAGTGGGATCGCGTTGTTCGATGGGAATGTGAGATCCATCCGGAATCTTCATGTCCAGCGTCGAAAGCGGCGCCGCGACATAAAACGGAATGTCATGCTGCCTGGCAAGCACCGCGACCGAATACGTTCCTATTTTATTGGCGACATCGCCATTCGAAGCTATTCGATCGGCGCCGACAATGACCGCATCGATCAGGCCCTGTCGCATGATGGAGCCCGCCATGTTGTCGGAAATGACGCGGACATCGATGTCGTCTTTCCAGAGTTCCCACGCCGTCAGCCGCGCTCCTTGCAGGAATGGCCGGGTTTCATCGGCAAGTACCTTTAACCGCTTGCCGCTGTCGACCGCGGCACGAATGACGCCGAGCGCCGTTCCATAGCCTGCCGTGGCCAATGCGCCCGCATTGCAATGAGTGAGAACCGTTCCCGAAGACGGCAACAGTTCAGCGCCGAACTGTCCCATTCGCATGTTGCTTTCGATATCTTCGCGGTGTATTGCTGCCGCTTCTTCGACAAGGCGCGTTGCGATAGCCGGGTGTGACTTGCCGGCGTCGGCAGTTTCCAGGAAGGTTCGCTTCATCCGATCGAGAGCCCAGAACAGATTGACGGCGGTTGGCCGGGTCGCTCCTATGGTGGTGACAATGACGTCGAAGTCCTTTCGTAGGCCGTCCATTGAAGTCGCGCGGGAATCCCGTACTCCCAGAGCCACGCCCATTGCCGCTGCAACGCCAATAGCCGGCGCACCTCTTACCACCATGACGCGAATCGCTTCCGCAACTTCCTCATACGTGCGAAACAGTGGATATTCTTCAACAGTCGGGAGCTTGCGCTGATCGATCATGCGCACGCCTTCGTCGGTCCACTCCACAGTCTTGATCAAATCACAACCCCTGTCCCGCCACCTTGCGGGCATTCTATTCTATGCTACAGTGACTATTCGCATGAACTCGAAGTACGAAGCTGTCATTGGTCTCGAGTGTCACTGTCAGCTCCTCACCAATTCCAAATTGTTTTGCTCGTGTTCCACCAGTTTCGGCGAAGCCCCAAACATGAACACGTGCCCGGTGTGCCTTGGTCTGCCCGGTGCGCTGCCCGTGCTGAACCGCGTCGCTGTGACGATGGCAATCAAGGCCGGGCTGGGTCTCCACTGCACCGTCAACAAGGAATCCCAGTGGTCCCGAAAGAACTACTTCTATCCCGATCTGCCCAAGGGTTATCAGATTTCTCAATACGACAAGCCGATCTGCGAACACGGTTTCATTGAAGTTTCTGTCAACGGTGAACGGAAGAAGATTGGCGTTCAGCGGATTCACATGGAAGAGGACGCTGGAAAGTCCATTCACGAAGGCCTTCCGGATTCCAATCGCAACACGTCTCTGGACTTCAATCGCAGCGGTACGCCCTTGATCGAAATCGTGACCGCGCCGGATATTCGCTCCTCCGACGAGGCGCACGACTATCTTTCACGTCTGAAGGAGATCCTGGTATTCCTCGATGTGTGCGACGGGAACATGGAAGAGGGAAGTCTGCGCTGCGACGCCAACGTGTCGGTTCGACTGAAGGGCGCAAAGAAATTCGGTACGCGTACCGAGCTCAAGAACATCAATTCCTTCCGCTTTGTTCAGAAAGCCATCGACTTCGAGATCGACCGGCAGATTGAGGTCATCGAAAGCGGAGGGCGCGTCATTCAGGAAACCCGCCTGTGGAACAGTGATGAAGAACGAACCGTATCCATGCGCAGCAAGGAAGAGGCCCACGATTACCGCTATTTCCCGGATCCGGATCTGCCTCTTCTCGTACTGGACTCCGAATGGTTGAAGACCGTGGAACAGTCCATGTCCGAACTTCCGGAGGCCCGTCGCAACCGGTTCGTCAGCGAGTATGCGCTTTCCGAGTACGATGCCGGAGTTCTGACCATGACGAAGGCGCTTGCCGACTACTTCGAGCAGACGGCGAAGATCAGCGGGCAGCCGAAGCCCGCGGCGAACTGGATCATGGGAGATCTGCTGAGGTCGTACAAGGAAGCCGGAACGGATCTGAAGGACCTGTCTTCGTCTCCAGTAAGTCCTAAAATGCTTGCAGACATGATTCTGCTGGAGAAAAACGGAACCATTTCCGGCAAGATGGCCAAGACCGTCATGGAGGAAATGATTCAGTCCGGCAAGGACCCGCAGGTCATTGTCCAGGAAAAGGGACTCGTTCAGATTTCGGATTCCGGAGAGATCGAGCAGATCGTGAAAAAAGTTATCGAAGCCAACCCCCAACCTGTGGCTCAATACAAATCCGGGAAGACGGGTACGTTCGGATTCCTGGTTGGTCAGGTGATGAAGGCGACACAGGGCCGGGCAAATCCACAGTCCGTTAACGAACTACTGAAGAGCATGCTCGATGAAAGTTGAAGGTCGCAGATGGCAGTAGAAGAAGTTACTCGAAAGCGAATCTCAGATTTCTACCGCGAAGAGTTCCTCAGGCATAAAATCCGGCTCGAATATCAGCGGCCGTTTTTTGCCGAAAACACGTATGAGGAGATTGAGTCCATACTCGACCGCGTGATTTCGGAGATCGACAAGATTTGCGAAGTGGAGAATTTCGAATCCTTCGCCAGTCATCTGCTGCATCGGTTCGATGTCGTGACGAACCTCTCGGTTTCCAAGGTCGATCCCGCCTATCGCGTGCACTGAATAACTACGAAAATTTGAAAGAGGAAATAATCGCCCCTCCTGGACAGGAGGGGTGGCGCGAAGCGCCGGGGTGGTTGTTCTCTATCGAAGAATTCTCACTATCGAGTATGAGCCACCACCCCGTCTGCGCCTTCGGCGCAGCCACCCCTCCTGGACAGGAGGGGCGATTCGCTCCCCGAAGGGTAGGGCTTACGGTTTTGGCGGAGTCGTCGGTGTCGCAGCCGGGGTGGTTGCTCCACG
>Ga0184628_10000518_pt1 | contig 20759 bp, 25 predicted proteins | sample PLM4_5_b1_FD_133149 | JGI IMG/M metagenome (GOLD analysis project Ga0184628, IMG submission 133149) | Groundwater sediment microbial communities from an aquifer in East River, Colorado, USA - PLM4_5_b1 | ecosystem: Environmental > Terrestrial > Soil > Riparian zone | place: USA: East River... | reverse complement strand
CCAGGTCAACCCGTCTACGGTGTCGATGGCGTTCGAGCCTTCGGGAAGCAAGACCGTGCCGATTGTCCCAACGGTCGAGGGCGTCCTTACGGACGGCTTTGTCGTCGGCACGGTAACTGCACAGCCGTCGACGGTCGAGGTGCTCGGGCCGGTCAGCGTTCTTGCTCGATTGACGCAAGCGATGACAGAACCTGTGACGGTCACCGGAGCATCGGCGCCGCTGACGGAGACCGTGAACATCGGCGTCGCCGATTCCGCGGCACGCCTGCGGACGCCACAAACGACCAGGGTAGGCGTCGTCGTCGGACCGGCGCCCGTCGAGTGGTCGGTGAGCGCAATCGCGGTCAAAGCACGTAACGCACGCGGCCAGGTGCAAGTGCTGCCGGCGGAGATTACGGCCTGGGTGCGCGGTCCACGGGAAGTGATGACGAGCGACGGCGGAATGTTCGACGCGACGGTGGACGTCGAGGGCCTCAAGCCTGGCCAGTTTCAACTACCGGTCAGCATCGTCGCCCCGGCCCGCGTTGGCGTCGTGCGCCTCGAGCCCGCTGAAGTGAAAGTTCGAGTACGTTAGACGTTAGAGATCCGGGCCACGGAGACACGCAGTAAGTGAACTCCCAATCACCAATTCCCAACTCCCAAGACGCCTTGGGAGTTGGACGTTGGGAGTTGGGAGGTTCATGTTCCGTTCCTCAGTGGCTCGTCTCATCAAGGGGATACATGGGTCGGCTGTTCGGGACGGATGGCGTTCGCGGCAAGGCAGGAGAGTACCCACTTGATGTGCCGACTGTACGGCGGGTCGGCGCTGCACTTGCCCGCGCTTTGCGTCACGAGGACGTCAGCGTGCGATTCCTCTCCGGCCGCGACACGCGTGAATCGGGCGGCTGGATCGAACGCGAGCTTGCCTTTGGCATGAAGAGCCAGGGTGCATCCCTGACTGGCGCGGGCATCATCCCGACGCCGGCGATTGCGTATCTGACGCCGCGCATGGGGTACACGGCCGGAGTGGTGATCTCGGCGTCGCACAATCCATTCGAAGACAACGGCATCAAGGTGTTCTCGGGCGCAGGCGAAAAGTTCACCGAGGCGCTCGAAGGTCACGTGGAAGCGATCATCGCTGATGCATCGTGGCAGATGCCAGACGGTGACGCATCGCCGGTCGAGCAGGTGGACTATCGCTCGGAATACGTCGCACACCTGCGTGCGATCCTGCCGAATGCGGAGACGTTGCGCGGCATGCGCGTGGCGATCGACTGCGCCAACGGCGCCACGACCACGATTGCGCCGCGGTTGTTCCAGGAGCTCGGCTTCGAGACGCGCTGCATCGGGTGCGAGCCGGATGGCCGAAATATCAACCTGCGTTGCGGCTCCACGGCGCCACAGCAGCTTGCGAAGACGGTCGTCGACGGCGGTTATCCGCTCGGCATCGCCTACGACGGCGATGGCGACCGCGCGATTTTCGTCGACGAGACGGGGAGCATCGTAGACGGCGACGCCGTGATGCTGATGTGCGCGAAGCACATGAAGCGCGAGGGACGCCTCAAGGGCAACGCGATCGTTGCGACCGTGATGAGCAACATCGGCCTCGAGATTGCGCTCCGCGACGACGGCATCGAGATCGTGCGGTGCGCGGTCGGAGACAAGTACGTCATGGAGGAGATGACGCGCCGCGGCCTGTCGCTCGGCGGCGAACAGTCGGGCCACGTGATCTTTTCCGAATATCTCTTCACTGGAGACGGCCTTGCCACCTCGCTCAATGTCCTTCGGACGATGGGCGCGACCGGGCGGACGCTGTCGGACCTGGCCTCCGAGCTGACCGCTTATCCCCAGGTGCTCGTCAACGTGCGCGTCGAGCGCAAAGTCGATTTGAAAACGGTCCCTGGCATTGCCGCCGTGATGTCGGCGGTAGAGTCACGCCTTGCCGGCAACGGCCGTCTGCTGATCCGGTATTCAGGCACCGAGCCGCTGCTGCGCATCATGATCGAAGGACGCGATCAGAAAGAGATCGCGCAATGGGCGCAGGAGATCGCGGACGCGGTCAGGCAGCATCGGGTGACCGCTGTGTGAACTCCCAACCACCAACTCCCAACTCCCAAGGCGATCGGATCAGCTGGACTGATGGGCGAAGCGCATCTTGGGAGTTGGAAATTGGGAGTTGGGGATTATCGTGATCAAGCTCTCCGTTAACGTCAACAAAGTCGCGACCGTTCGGAATTCGCGCGGCGGAGCGATCCCGTCCGTGCTCGAGGCCGTGAAGGTGTGTGTGAACGCCGGCGCTCCGGGGATCACGGTGCACCCGCGCGCCGATGGCCGCCACATCACGGCAGCCGATGTCCGTGAGATCGCCGAGTACCTCGCCCCATTGAAGGGGCGCATCGAGTTCAACATCGAAGGCGATCCGAGGCCCGACCTGCTGGAGCTGGTTCACGCAGTGAAGCCCGATCAATGCACCCTTGTTCCGGTCCACCCGGGTGAGATCACCAGCCAGGCAGGATGGTCGGCCGACGCGCCGCGAGACGCAATACGGCGGGTTGTCTCGGATCTGCGTTCAGATAGAGTGAGGGTCAGCCTGTTCGTCGATCCGCGGGACGCTCCGATCCGCTGGGCCGCCGATATGGGCGCGGATCGTGTCGAGCTGTATACCGAGCCTTTCGCCCGGGCGTTCGAGCGCGGCGAGCCTCAGGCGCGCGAATCGTTTGCGACCTACACGCGCGCGGCGGAGCTCGCGGAGTCGCTCGGTCTCGGCGTCAACGCCGGCCACGACCTCGACCTGGATAACCTCGTGCTGTTTCGCCGTCTGCCTCATCTCGACGAAGTGTCGATTGGCCACGCGCTGGTGAGCTACTCGCTGTTTGTCGGCCTCGCCCAGAGCGTTCGCGAATATCTTGGTGTGCTCGCTGTGTGACGTCGCTGTGTAAGGAGACTCGTCTGTCAATTCCCAACTCCCAAGGAGCCAACTCCCAAGGCGGCAGGTCGCGGCGCGGACCTTACTCGGTGCGGCGCGGACCTTTGAGGTCCGCGATCCTGGGAGTTGTCGTGGCGCTCGGTATCCTGGCGCCGCCAGTCCATGCGGCTGGCCGAGGAGTAACGTTTCGCTCTGCAGACGGCCGGACCGTCACCGCGCTCGCCTTCGAGCCGTCTCAGCGCCCTTCTCCCGCCGTGGTCCTCGTTCCGATGCTCGGACGACCGAAGGAAGACTGGGACGCCCTGGGCCAGCGGCTCGCGGATGCAAACATCTTCGCGCTGGCGATCGATCTCGCGGGCCTCTCGGATCCCGGTGATTCCAGGGTATTGGCGGGATGGAGCGGCGACGTGCGTGCTGCCGTCGCCTATCTGTCCTCGCGCCCCGACGTCCGGCCCGGCGCCATAGGTATCGCGGGCGCGTCGCTTGGCGCCAGCCTTGGCGCCATTGCGGCGGCAGGCGATCCGTCGGTTCGGTCCCTCGCGCTGATTTCCCCGGCTCTCGACTACCGCGGCCTGCGTATCGAGGCCTCGATGAAGCAGTTTGGCGGCCGGCCTGCGCTGCTCATCGCCAGTACCCACGACCCGTATGCGGCCCGCTCTGTGCGGGAATTGGCCAAGGATGCCCCCGGCCCGCGCGAGACGCGATTCTCGGATATCACCGCCCACGGGACCGCGCTCCTCGCGCGCGACGGAGACACCGTTCGAGCCCTCATCGAATGGTTTCAGCGGACACTGGGGTTTGGACCGTAGACCGGAGACAGTAAACTGTAGGTTCCCGCATGAGATCGGATTCCATCGTCTTCGCCATCGCCGGTATGTGTTTCGGCATCATCCTCGGCTGGGTGATCGGCACCCAGCAGGCCGCCAGGCGGACGGGGACGATCGGCCAGACGCAGTCTGAACCGCAGCAGGGCGCGAACCAGCAGGCCGGCACGCGGCAACCCCCTGCGCTCGACGAAGCCAAGGTGCAGGGGCTGATGACCATCATCAAGAGCGATCCCAAGAACGCGGGCGCCCACGTGCAGCTTGGCAATGCGTACTTCGATGCAGAGCGCTATGCCGACGCGATCAAGTGGTACGAAGAAGGCTTGAAGCTCGACCCGAAAGACGTCGATGCGAGCACCGATCTCGGTGTCAGCTACTACTACTCGAGCAGGACCGACGAAGCGCTGAAGCAGTTCGATTACTCGCTGAAGCTGAATCCCACGCACGCCAAAACACTCCTCAACCAGGGGATCGTGCTCGCGTTCGGCAAGCGCGACCTGAAGGGTGCGACCGACGCGTGGGAGAAGGTCGTGAAGCTCGCGCCGAACAGCCCCGAGGCGCAGGCGGCCAGGCAAGGGCTGCAGGGCATTGCCGCAGCGACCGGCCGCGGAGGCGCGCCCGCTCCCGGCGCCGGCGGGTGAGATGTGGTCGGCAGGATCATCGAGATCATCGTCCTGCTGCTGGTCCTCCGCGCCGTGTGGAAGGTACTCGCGAATCTCTTCACTGTTTCGGCCGGCGCGAGGCGGACCACCGCCACCGGCGAACCGCGCGCGGTGAAACTTGTTCGCGATCCGGTGTGCGGCACCTACGTGTCGCCCGGCCTGGCCATCGCCGATGGCAAGAATTACTTCTGCTCGGAAAAATGCCGCGACGAGTATCGATCACAGACACGGGCCACGGAGTCACGGAGACACGGAGCGTGAGATTCCCAACTCACAACATCCAACTCCCAAGACGTTCTCCGTGCCTCCGTCTCTCCGTGGCTCGTATCGGTGAAGGCTGCTGCGGGTGAGTACGCGCTCAGAAGAACAGATTCGCGCCGACATCGTCGAAGTCGGCCGCCGCCTGTACGCGCGCGGGCTTGTCGCCAGCAACGATGGAAACATCAGTGCCCGCCTCGACGACCAGCGGCTGATCACCACGCCAAAGAGCGTGTCGAAGGGCTTCATGTCCCCCGACATGATGGTGGTCGTGGACTACGGCGGTAAGAAGATTTCCGGCGATCGGGACGCGTCGTCCGAACTGCCGATGCACCTCGAGATCTATCGCAACCGGCCCGACGTCAACGCAGTGGTGCACGCCCACCCGCCGATCGCCACCGGCTTCGCGGTTGCCGGCATCCCGCTCACTCGCGCCGTGCTTGCCGAGGTGGTCACGACCTTGGGCAGCATTCCAATCGCGGAGTACGGCACGCCGTCGACAGCGGAGCTTCCGGAAGCCGTTCGGAAGTACATCAAGGCGCACGATGGCATGCTGCTGGCGAACCACGGCGCCGTGACCTGTGGCAACAGCGTGCTCAGTGCCCACTTCAAGATGGAGACGATCGAGCACTTCGCGCGCATCAGTCTCGTCGCGCGGTTGCTTGGGCGCGAGAACCTGCTTTCGCGCGAAGAGGTCCAACGGCTCCAGGGACTTCGCGGGATGTACGGCATTGCCGCGCCGGCGCCGGTGTGCGCCGATCCTGCGGAAGCGGGACTCGATCAGGCGCTCTGCCAGGTGCTCGAAGCGACTTCATCACCGACCGAAAGGCTCGTGCCCGACGTCACGAGCGCGCTGCAGCAGGCGAGCAGAGACGGTGAAATTCGGCTAACATACGGCGAACTTACGGCGCTCATCGCCGACGCTGTCAAAAACCTTAGAGATTGATAATTCCCAGTCCCCAACTTCCAATGCCCAAAGAGCCTGGATGTCGCGACATCGAGCTTCTTGGGAGTTGGATGTTGGAAGTCGGGAGTTGACGGAGATGTAGATGGGAGAGGCGTTGGGAATGGTCGAAACCAAGGGTCTCGTCGCCATGATCGAGGCGGCTGACGCCATGGTCAAGGCCGCCAAGGTCACGCTGGTCGGCTGGGAAAAGATTGGCGCCGGCTACGTGACCGCGATCGTTCGTGGCGACGTTGCTGCCGTGAAGGCGGCCACCGACGCGGGCGCCGCGGCGGCGCGCCGGGTCGGCGAGCTCGTATCGGTGCACGTGATCCCGCGGCCCCACGCGAACCTCGAGGACGCGCTGCCGATCGGCAAGTCGACGACGGCGAAAGTCTAGGACACTTCTTCCTCCCGGGATGATCCTCGCGCGCATCGTAGGCACCGTTGTCGCTACGCGGAAGGATCCGCGCCTGGTCAGCAACAAGCTGCTGGTGGCCCGCCCCATGGATCCGCACGGTAAGGCAGAAGGCAACTATCTGGTCGCGGTCGACACCGTCGACGCCGGCGTCGGCGAGACGGTGCTCATCGTCAGCGGCAGCTCGGCGCGCATGGCGTCAGGTATGAAGGATTGTCCCGTGGACGCTGTCGTCGTCGGCATCGTCGACGCCGTGGAGATCTCGGCCGGAGACTAGGCGAACCTGCAGCCTTCGCACTTGGCGCTTCGGCTAGCCTCGCCGAAGCCTTTGGCGAAGGCGGGAAGGTCCGCCTCTACGAACTGTGCAGCTCGCCAAAGTGATCGGAGACGTCGTCATCACCCGCAAGGACGAAAACCTTGCCGGGATCACGCTCCTCGTCCTGCAGCCGATTGCCGCCGACGGCTCGAACGTCGGCCGCACGCTGGTTGCCGTCGACGCGATGGGCGCCGGCGTCGGTGAAACCGTGTTCTTCGTCCGCGGCAAGGAAGCCAGCTTTCCGTTTTATCCAACCGAAGTCCCCACGGACGCGGGCATCGTCGGCATTGTCGATCACTGGGACCTTGGGTAGAGTTTCATTCGAACCGCGGCGCGGACCTTTGAGGTCCGCGGGGCGCAGGGGCCGGCTTTAGCCGGCCTATCATCTGATGCAGATCGCAAGAGTCATCGGCACCGTCGTCGCGACACGGAAGCACCTCAAGTTCGAAGGGGCTAAGCTGCTGCTGGTGCAGCCCGTTTCATTGGATGACACGCCGCGCGGCACTCCACTCCTGGCCGTCGATTCTGTCGGTGCCGGCGTGCACGAGAAGGTGTTGATCGTTCTGGAGGGACGCGCCGCCGGCGAAGCGCTCGGCCGCAAGGCTGCGCCCGTCGATGCCGCCGTCATCGGCATCATCGATCAGGTGGACGTTCAGGAATGACCGAGCAGGAATTGCGGGTGCTTGTTCGCCAGGCCATTGCCCGCCACGCCGGCGCCGCTCCCGGCAGCGTAGGGCGGGTCCTTTTGGACCCGCCGGCAGCCGTTTCGAACCGGCCGTCAACCCGTTTGGACCCGGCGCACGCCATGTTCGTCGTTCCGACGGGCGCGGATGCCGACGGTCCGTGCATCATCGAGCCCGCCGTGATGTGCAACCACTGCGGCTATTGCAGGTCGATGGGACATTGAGCGGCGCGCGACCTTTCATACTCCTCACCGGAAAGATCCCCTCGTCGGTTCTCGCCAGGCTCGAATCGATCGGTGACGTCGATCAATACCGCAAAGAGGGCGTCGACGTCATGCCGCACGACGAGCTCGTTGCGAGAGTCGCTGGCAAACAGGCGCTTGTCAGCATGATCACCGATGCCGTCGACAAGGCGGTCATCCAGGCGGGCACCGAGCTGAAGATCATCGCGAACGCCGCCGTAGGCTATAACAACATCGACGCGGCGGCCGCGCGCGACCGTGGGGTGATCGTCACGAATACGCCCGGCGTGCTGACCGACGCGACCGCCGACCTGACCTGGGCGCTGATTCTCGGGATCACGCGGCGCATCGGCGAAGGTGAGCGGCTCATCCGGCGTGGCGGGTGGAAGGGGTGGACCTTCGACTTCATGCTGGGGTCCGAGCTGCGCGGCAAGCAGCTGGGGATCGTCGGCTACGGCGGCATCGGCAGAGCAGTGGCACAACGTGGCCGGGCGTTCGGCATGCGCATCGCTTATACGAGCCGCACGCCGAAGAACGATTCCGACGCCGAGGCGATGCCGCTCGATCGCCTGCTCTCCACATCCGACGTTGTCTCGCTGCATTGCCCGTTGACGCAGGAGACGACGCACCTGATCGATCAGCCGGCGCTGGCGCGCATGAAGCGTAGCGCCTACTTGATCAACACGTCGCGCGGACCTGTCATCGACGAGAAGGCGCTCGCCTGGGCGCTGCGCATGCGGCTCATTGCCGGCGCCGGGCTCGACGTGTTCGAGCAGGAGCCGAAGGTCGAGCCCGAGCTGCTCACGCTCGAGAACGTGATGCTCGTGCCGCATCTCGGCAGCGGCACCGTCGAGACCCGGACAGCAATGGCCGATCTTGCCGTTCGTAACGTCGCGGCAGTGCTGTCAGGTCAACCGCCAATCACGCCTGTATGAAACGAGAAAACACAAGAATTCCTCAACTCCTGATCTCCTGTTCACTACCGGCGTCAAGCAACGTCGCAGCGCAGACCGAAACCAGGCGATGTCAACGACGGATAGGCGGAGATGTCGAGTTGTCCCTCGGCCCCGAACATCAGCGGCGGATTACAGACGTCGCGCTCCAGTAAGAACGTCCCGAACGCCCCTTCCTGGGCGACGAGTCGATCGCCCGCCTCCTGCGCGACCGGGAGTGCGGCACGCGTGAGCAGACTCGTCTCTCCAACCTGGGCTCCAACAATCACCCCGATATCGCGTGTGCGCGCCTCCCTGATCACTTCCAGAGAGCGCAAGAGACCGCCCATCTTCGACACTCGGACATTGATCAACCATTGGCCAGCAGGGTCGGGAAGCAATGGCAGTTGCGCGCTGCGGATGAAGCTCTCATCAAGAATGACTTTGCATGCGAGTGCTTCGGCGATTCGGGCCAGCTCGGCGTACTGGCCCTTCTGAATCGGCTCTTCCACAGCAACGAATGCGCAATCAAGCTGTCGGAGAAAGGCGGTCGCTTCGGCAGCCGTGCTCCACAAGTTATTCGCATCCAGCCGGATTCTTGGCGCCGGTGCACCCCAGTGGCGCAACAGATCGAGCTTCCTGCGATCGTGTTCCAACTGACCTGACAGCTTGATTTTGAAATCCGTGAAGCCGACGCGACGGTACTGTTCGGCGGTGGCCTGAAACGCGTCGAACGACGCATCGCCGAGCACCGCGCTGTAACGAAACGGCCCGCGGAGCGGCAGTAACGACAGCAATGCCTCCACTGTTCGACCGTGCTCCCGTGCGAAGACGTCGAGGATTGCCAGCTCGATCGCGCACCAGGCAGCAGGGTTGGCGTCGAGCTTGTCGGCGTGCGCTTTCATCCAGACTTTCAGAGAGTCCAGGTCGACCACCTGTTCGCGGAGCGCCTCCTCATGGCGCCAGAAAAACTCCCGCGCAGTGTCGAGCGTTTCGCCGGTGACGTACGGCCTGGGGCACGATTCACCGTAGCCGATGGCGCCGCGTGGCGAGACCGCTTCAATCCACAGCGTCGAGGTCTCGGCGCGCTCGGCGGCCGCGTGACGAAACGCAGTCTTGAACGGAATGCGAACGTCCTTGAGCGCGAAACGCTGAATCTGGATTGGTCCGAACATCAGCTGGAATTCGCGCACTTACCGAATTACATACGAATCAAACGACACGAGCAGCTCCTTCCGGTACTGAAGCACCGCCGGTTTGAACTGCCCTTCGCGCTGGCCCGCGCGGACGCATGCCGTCTTATACGCGTCCGCGGCGCCTCGTTCCAGCCATGCGACGGTCAGTGGACCAAGCCGACCGCTCGTCCGCTTGCTGTCATATTCGATGTTCAACTCTCCCAATCGACGGTCTACCGCCGCGGCGATGAGCTCCGCCTCGGGATGCTCCCCATCGTCGGCCTCGAGAAACAGGTGATAGGCCGCACGTTCCTCGTCTGCAACTGCCACGAAAAAGCTGGCGCCCAAGCCGTACTGGTGAGCCGTATTCTGCACAGCCTCGATCAGTTGGGCTTCGTAGAGCTTCTCCCCCGTGAGGCTGGTCACGCCTTTCCCCTTCTGAACGAAGCGCAGCAACGGCGTTTGATGAAACCGACCGGTGACCTCGACGAGGTCGTTCATGAAGTAGCGATACAGGCCCGCCGCCGTGGTGAGGAGCACGTAGTAGCGGTGCCCTGTTTCAAGTTGGCCGAGGGTGACGAACTCCGGGTTGCTGCTGTCCCAGCGTTCCTGTTCGACGAACTCGAAAAAATGATGATGCAGTGGTGGCAGGCCACCGGGGGTTTCGAGGTCGAGCGCGATTGTCCCCCGGCACTCGGTCGACTGATAGCCAAGCTCCATGACTGCGGTCATTGGCGGAAGCGTTTGACGCAGCTTGCCAAGTGCTATCCCACAGCTTCCGCCTGTCCATGTGGTCAGGAGCCGAATACTCGGCCAGACGTTTGCGAAGGTGAGCGATGGCAGGCGGCGCAATTGCGCCGCACGGTCCGGGTCGGCCTTCAACCTCCCGGCGAGCGCGACCCGGACCCCGGCATCGAGTCCGCCCAGCTCCTCGAGTCTGCCGGTTTCGAGTGAGCGAAGCAGAGGCTCTCGCCGGTCGTTCAGCATGTCGAGCAGACGTAGGAACGTGGAAGGGTTCGGCGAGCCGAGATATGTGATCTCGCGTTCAGCAAGCGCCAGGCGAAGGATCACCTGGTACTTGAGATCGTAATCGGCGATGCTCGCGACCTCCGGCGGAACAACGAACCGCGACTGGATCAATCGCGGAAGCGACTGATACAGATACCCGGACACGGAGCCGACCGCATGGCCGGAGTCGAGGTGCCCCTCAACTGCCGCGCCCATCACCCCGAGGGCTTTGCCGGCGAATGCTTCGGGACATGCGCGGTACTGCAGGTAGGAAAAGAGGGCTTGCTCGGCCCGATTCGTCGCGAGCACCGATGGCGTGACTGGAATGTACTTCGGCTTCCCGGTCGATCCGCTCGTTTGCGCGTAGAACAGGGGGGCCTCAGCCGTGAGTGCCTGCACTCCCTCTCGCCGTTGTTCCTCGATGTACCCTCGCAGGGTCTCGTAGTCCTGGACGGGCACCCGCTCGCGAAACTGGCGGTAATTCGTGGTCTCCGCAAACCCGTGCTCGACTCCGAATCGCGCCGTCCGGTTGGCGAGCAACAATTGTCGCAGGACGTCCTGCTGCACGGCATCGGGCCGATGCGCCATCCGCTCGACACGCCGCCAGTACAACGCCCGATAGACGAGCATCTGCGAACGTAACAGCATTTGTAACTCGTGGTGTCAGCGAATGAACGGCGCGCGCATCAGCCTGAAGAACGACTGTGGATATGCAGGGTCCTTGAGGCCGATCTCTTCGACCCGCCGTCGTGTCGGCAGGTACCACGTCCCGAACAGCAGGTCCCAGACGATCACAGTGTTTCCGTAGTTCGCATTTGATTCTCTGGGAACACGGGAATGGTGCCAGCGATGCGTTTCAGCGCTGCCAACGACGTAGTTCAAGAAGCCATAGCGCAGCTCGATGTTGCAGTGCTGAAAGAAACCATTCGTGGCATACGCGACGTAGTAGAGGGCAAGCACCTTCGCGTCAACGGCCATGAGCAGAAACGGGAGGCTGTCGAGCGTCATCTGCATGCCCTTCTCGATCAGATGGAAGCGCGCGGTGTTGAGCCAGTACATCTGCTCGACCGAGTGGTGCACGGAGTGAAGGCGCCAGAGAGTGTCGTTCTCGTGCGCCGCACGATGCAGCCAGTACCGTAGGAAATCAACCACGAGAATCATGAGCAGTACCTGAACCCAGATCGGCCACGCATGCGGCCAGAGCAGGACGATCGGGAGATTCAGCGCCCGCGCGGGATTGATCAGGGTGTATGTAAACAGGAATCCCATCAGAGGGGGGAACGCCAGCTGCACGACGGTCATGAAGGCAAGATCAGTTTTGACGTCGGATGCCCCCGGCCGCCATTCCGCGCGGTGCGGAAACGCGAATTCCAGCACGGTCACGACGGCTGCCGCGAGGATCACCGGAACATACGTGCTGACCACCAGCGATGCACCCCGAGACTGCAGCCACGCGAACAACGCGAAAGTCCCGATGACGACGACGGGATAGTGCAGCCATGAGAGGGTCGCGTTGAGACGGTCAGACATCGTCATTTCCTTCGGTCCCACCTACGGCCTGCGTGGAGCCGCGGTAATGAAAGTGCGCGAACAGAATCAGATACGTCGCCAGCACCAGATGAAAGATCGTCGGCAATGGGCGTGCGAACCATCGCTGGCCGTGCAGGATCGTGGCCCCGAGGAGCAGGCGTAGCGCCATGAAGCTGAAATAGAGCGTCCCGAGTATCAGCGCGCTGACGCCAATGCGGCGGTTCGGCGTGACTGCGGCGGTGGAAAAACGCACGGCCGTCCAAGCGAGCCAGAAGAGAATGACGCCCTGAGATGCCAATAGCAACTGGTACGGGAGAACGGCGCTGTGCCAGGCGTCAAACGGCGGCAGGAACCCCGGATGAAACACCGAGGCGATGGGCTGAGCGATTACACGAGCGCAGAACAGCGCGGCCAGCACCCACAACCACGGGGCGTAGCGTCGCGAGCTGCGTGCGGTCACGTGGATATCACCGATCGGAGTATCGGAGGCGCGCAGAGGTGCCAGCAGCCCCACGCGACCTTCTGGTGTGCCAACGGCCTCTTCCTCGAATTCTCGCACTCGAAGCTGCTGGAGGAATGCTGGCCCCGGCGTCTTCCGTACGAGCTTACGTGCGCGGTAACGGCAGCCTCGGGCTGGCGGGTCTGCCCGGGAACGGAGTATCGTGGAGTCCCCTCAAAAAAGGAGCGTCATGAACTTACGAAGCTGGGTTGCTGCGCTTCTGTTTGTCCTCATGGCGGAGCCTGCATTCAGCCAGCAGCCGGTGGACGTCGGCCGTATCAAGGTCGTAATGGGATCGGTGTTCATCGTCCGAGCCGGCGCGCTTGTGCCAGCACAGGCGGGGCAGGCGGTCTTCCAGGCCGACGGTCTGAGAACAGGCGCTGGTGGCCGCGTAGGGATTACCCTGAGGGACGACACACGTCTCTCCCTTGGCCCGAACAGCGAAGTGCGGCTGGATCGCTTCGCCTACGCACCTGCCGAGAGCCAGGTCGGATTCGTTCTGAGGATCGTCCGTGGCGTCGTCGCCTACGTCTCGGGGCGGATTGCCAAGCTCTCGCCTGATTCGATTCGGCTCGAAACACCAGGCGCGATTGTGGGCGTTCGCGGGACCACGCTGGCTGTCCGCGTCCTGCCGGAATGAATAGTCGACGCCGGATCGCCGCTCTGATGGCGATGTCTGTCGCTGGGCTTGTGTGGTCGTGCGGGCCACAGCAGATTCGAACTCCTCAACGCCAGGGCCAGGACCTGGTCGTGCTGCTGCCAGACACTGCCAGTGGCGAAGTTGGGCGCGCGACGGTCTCAAACCCTTCCGGGGCGGTCGACCTGGCGGCCGCTCGGGATTCAACCATCGCCTCTGCGGGCCAACCGCCTACGCCGGTCAGCACGATGAGCGAGGCCGAAATAGATCGGCTGTTCGGTGATGCTCTCGCAGCCCTTCCGTCCCCCGCGCAATACTTCACGCTCTACTTCCGCTTCGACTCCGAGGTATTGACTGAGGAGAGTCGCGCGCTCGTCGCGGACATTCTGAGCGCCATCAGAGCCAGGCCGGTTCCCGATGTGGTGGCCGTCGGACACACGGACACGATGGGCGTATCTGCCATGAACTTCGAGCTCGGGCTCAAGCGCGCCAATACCGTTCGCGACCTGCTTGTCGAAGGCGGCCTCGACGGGTCAGCTGTCGAAGTCATATCGCATGGCGAGTCGGATCTGCTGGTTCGAACCGCCGACGAGGTCGCCGAGCCTCGCAATCGTCGAGTCGAAATCGCGGTTCGATGAAGACTCGAGCCCGGCCTCTTGTCCTTCTGACTGGTCTGTTGCCGACGCTTGTCGTGGCCGGGCTCTCGGTGTACCGGCCCCAGTTCCTCGAGAGGCTCGAATACGGCGTCTACGACACGGTAGTTCGCTCTGCCCGGGCGCATCCGCCTGGCAGCCAGGTCGTGATTGTGGACGTGGACGAACGCAGCTTGTCGGCGGTCGGCCAATGGCCCTGGCGTCGCGATATCGTCGGCGATCTCATCACGCGTTTGCGGGATCTCGGGGCGTCCGCCGTCGCGCTCGACATCATTTTCCCGGAGTCCGACCGATACGAAGGCACGGACTCCGACGAAGCGCTGGCTCACGCGCTTCGGCCGGGCCGCGTTGTGGTTGGTTATGCCCTGACGTTCGAGGCCGCCTCGGACGGAGCCAGCGCATGTGTCCAACACCCGGTAGGCCTTGCCATCATCGGACGCGCCGATGCGTCGGACGATCCGTTCTTTCGAGCAACCGGCGCAATCTGCAGCCTTCCGATCCTGACGCAGGCGGCCGGCGCCTCGGGATTTCTGAACGCCGCGCCCGATTCCGACGGGATCCTGAGACGCGTTCCCATGCTGATCGAGTTCGATGGTCGCACTTATCCTGCACTCGCTCTGGCTGCGGTCGCCGCGACCACCAGTACTCGTGACATCTCGCTCCACGTCATCAACGTCAACACCTCGACGCTGGCGTTCGGTAATCGGAGCGTACCGCTCGACGGGAAGAGCAATCTGCTCGTGCGGTTTCGAGGCACCAGGCGCACCTTGCCGTACGTCTCGGCCGCGGACGTGCTGAGCGGCCTGGCGCACGCGGACACCTTCAAGAACAAGCTCGTCTTCGTCGGGACCACGGCCCTCGGCACACGCGAGGTTGTGTCAACTCCCTTGGATACGCTGTTTGCAGGCGTCGAAGTTCATGCCACTGTAGCCGACAACCTGTTGCAGCAGGATTTCATGTATCGCCCCGAGTACGGCGTCGCGCTCGAGTCACAGGTTGTGCTCGGACTCGGCATCGTCGTGGCCCTGCTGGTCGGTTGGCTTGGACTTGCGTGGGGCGCGCTCGGTACGGCGATATGCCTCGTCGCGGTGTGGGCCGGGGCGATCTCACTGGTTGCAGCCGATGGTCGTTTTCTGTCGCCGCTCTTTCCGACCATAGGGCTCACAACTGCGTTCGCCGGGATGGTCGTTGGGCGGTTCACGGTCGAGCATCGCCGCGCTGATCGGGCCGTGCAGGATACGCACACATCACAACGACTGATGGTTCAATCGCTGCTGTCGCTCACCGAAGTCAGGGATGCGGAGACTGGCCAGCATTCGCGGCGCACTCAGCGGTATACCAGAATTCTTGCCGAGCAGCTCGCCAGGAATCCGAAGTTCAGCGATTACCTGACACCCCAGACCATCGAGCTGCTCTCGAGCCTCGCACCGCTTCACGATATCGGCAAGGTGGGTGTGCCCGATCAACTGTTGAACAAGCCTGGAGCGCTTACGGCGGACGAGCTCGTGGAAATGCGCCGGCATCCGGCGCATGGCCGCGATGTCATCGTGAACGCTGAGAAAGCGGCGGGAACGCACGATGACGTGATTCTCGCGATGGCGAAGGAGATCGTCTATACCCACCACGAAAAGTGGGACGGCACAGGCTATCCTCAGGGCCTTCATGGGACGGAGATCCCCGTGCCCGGAAGGGTGATGGCCCTCGTTGACGTGCTCGACGCTATCCTCACCCGTCGACTTTATCGACAGCCAATGTCGTACGACGACGCCGTTGCGTTCATCGTCAAAGGCAAGGGCACACACTTCGATCCTGATGTTATCGACGCCTTCCTGAAGGTTTCCGATCGGCTGCGGAGCCTTTCGGCGGAAGTCTCGGACCTTCATAGCCGAGCTGAGCATTAAGTAGTTCCACGGCGAGATTATGGTGGAGACAGCTGGAATGCCGCCGTTCGCCGCCTGGGAAAGCTTCTACGTCATCGTTGGCTCATCGGCCGCTGCATTGACGGGCCTTCAGTTCGTGGTGATTACCCTGGGCGCGGAGAAGAGGGCTGGTAACCGCGGGACAACGCGGGCGTTCGGGACGCCGACCGTCGTGCATTTCTGCGCGGTGCTGCTTGTCGCGGCGATTCTGAGCGCTCCCTGGCCTGCCGTCTTTGGCGCGGCTGTCGCTCTCGCCGGGTGCGGAGTCGCCGGGGTCATCTACGTCGTCATCGTGATTTCGCACACACGACGGCAGACGCTGTACCGACCCGTCCTGGAGGACTGGCTCTTTCACTGCGTGTTCCCGTTGATCGCGTACTCAACGTTGGTCGTTGCTGCGGCCACCCTCCCTCGGATTCCCACGCCGTCACTGTTTGCGATCGCTTCAACGTCACTGCTTCTGCTTTTCAGTGGAATCCATAACGCCTGGGATGCGGTCATTTACATCGCGTTCACGAGTCGCGACACGCCAGATAGCCAACCGTAGACGTCCTGTCCCGGCGCAGCTACGAACAGCCCTCCACGTACTCGACCGACGGCACGAGTCCGGTGCGCATCCGGGTGATCCGTTTACCGTCGGTCTCCATCACGAGCGCGTAACGCTTGTCGCGCGACCGCAGCGTCAGGTAGTGAGGTCACGCCGCACGAGTACGGGGCCAGACACGTTGGCCGTCTACCAAAATTGTGGCCACCCAGTGCGGATCGAGCAGCATCTTGTGACTGCGGGCCGGCGAGAGTTGATCTTCTGGAAACAGCTCCCGAACCCGCACGAATAGCAGGCGACCTTCTTCCGGGCCGACGAACCGCATCCCGCCAAAGCCAACCCTGGCGCAGCCGCCGGAATCGTCGGCGAAGACGATCTGGTCCGTCGGCAGCGACACTCGAAGGCCGTGTGGGAACAGCACGAAGGTGCCTGGTGGGCCGTTCCCGACAATCGGAAGCGCGGAAGTCCGATGCCGCTCCTGGAGGAGCGAGGTCGGAGCCACGAACGCGATGAGCAGCGGAATGCGTTTCAAATGAGGTTCGGACGTGTGCGCGCCATATGCTCGCCCACGCCGCGTTTACGTCGCTTGGAGAGTATCGTGGAAACGGGCCGCGGGGATGTGCCGCGTCGAGCGCCTGGCCGGCGGCAGGGCGTTAGGTATGATCGAGGCGTCCCTGTGAAACGACCCCGTAAGCCGTCTCCGGTTGTTGTCGAGAAAGTCATGCGCTCGCTTGCGGTCGCGATCACCGGCCTCGAGCTGCCTGCGGTCGAGAAGATTTCTGAAGAGCAGGCCGAGGATCCGTTCCAGATTTTGATCGCGACACTCCTCTCAGCGCGCACGCAGGATGCGACGACCCACGCAGCATCGACGCGCCTTTTTCACAAGGCGCGCACGCCGCGGACGATGGCGAGGCTGACTGTGAAGGAGATCGAGAAGCTGATCTACCCGGTCAGCTTCTACCGCACGAAAGCGCGCCACGTGAAGGCGTGTTGCCAGATGCTCCTCGACCGCTTTGGCGGCCGTGTGCCGTCCACGCTGGAGGAGCTGGTGATGCTGCCGGGTGTCGGCCGCAAGACGGGCAACCTCGTGATGATTCTTGGCTTCAAGAGTCTCAGAAACATTTGCGTCGATACACACGTGCACCGCATCTCGAACCGCCTTGGCTGGGTCACGACGAAGCTCCCCGATGAAACGGAGCAGGCGCTCTACCGGGCAACCGACGCCCGATGGTGGCCGTACATCAACCTCTATCTCGTCACGTGGGGGCAGAACGTCTGCCGCCCGATTGGACCTCGCTGCGGGGATTGCGTGATCGCCGGCTGTTGCCCAAGAATTGGGGTTCAAAGGGTTCAGGGGGTTCAGGGGGTTCTGCGAAGGAGCGAGAAATGATTCAAACATTGTGGCTGGCGGTCATTGTTACGCTCACGGTCTCGGTGCCGGCGCTCGCACAGACCACTGCAGCCACGAAGACTCCCGCGCCGGCCCCGGCGGCGCAGAAATCGCCAGGCGGTGGTCAGGTCTTCGTCATCGAGACCATGAAGGGGACGATCGAGATCGAGACGTATCCCAACGAAGCACCGAAGACCGTCGATCACATCCTCGCGCTCATCAAGCGCAACTTCTACAACGGCCAGCGCATCCTTCGCATCGTCCCCGGGCAGCTCGTCCAGTTCGGCGATCCGCAGACGCGCGATATGACGAAGCAGGCGTGGTGGGGGCGCGGCTTCGATGCCGGCAGCGGAAAATCAATCGGCGCCGCGGAGTTCAGCAAGAAGCGTCTGCACAAGGTAGGTTCCGTCTCGATGGCACATGCCGGCGATGCACGGGAGGCCGACAGCCAGATGTTCATCTCGCTGTCGGCGCAGCCGAAATGGAACGGTCAGTACACCGTCTTTGGCCAGGTCATTTCCGGTATGGATGTCGTTCGGAAGCTCGCCGTCACCGATCGGATCGTCAGAGTAACTTTGAAACCGGAACGGTCGTCGTAGGATCCGGCGCGGGGGCCGGCTTTAGCCGGCCCGCAATGATCGACCCGATCTCTGGATACTTCTCCACGAGCGCTTCGGGATACTCGCCTTCGATCGGTTGTCCGAGCTGCGCCTTCAACATCACCGCATTGACCACCGACTTCGACGAAAAATGATTGTTGGTATAGAGATAAGACTTCTTCACCAGCTCTCTCGCCGCGTTTGCGGTTTCTGAAAACTCACGCAGCTCGTCGGCGGTGTACAGGTAGTTGTAGCGATCCTCGCTCTTGTCGTGGCGCCACCATTGCGCCGCGTTCCGTCCATGAAGCCGCATGTAGTAGAAGCCGGTGACGTTCGGCAGATAGTTCTGGCGGATAGAGAAGCGGAATTTCGGCTCGTCGATCTGGACCCAGGCCGCGCCGAACGCGTTGAGCAGTGACAACGTTTCTCCAATCGCGTCACTCCAGCTCCGATGGCGCAGCTCTACTGCCATCGGATATTCGGCGAAGGCACGCAGCATCAGGGCGAGATAGTCGCGGGCCGGCGCTGAATCCTTGAAGCTCGGCGGGAACTGCGCGAGGAGCGCGCCGAGCTTGCCCGCTGAAGCCAGCGGATCGATGCCCGCGCGGAAATCGTCGATGTCGGACTGGGTGACCTGCGCGAGCAGATCGAGCAGCGCACCTTCCGAGCCTGGTGCCGACTTGAGCGCTGCCTCCTTGAACATCTTGGGATGCGTGAACTTCTGATAGAGCTTGAGTGAGAAATCGAAGCCCGGCGGAGTCCGCGCGCCCCACGCACGCGTCACCTCGGCCCTCGGCTGGCCGTAAAACGTCGTGTTTACCTCGACAGTGTCGAAATGCTCAGCATAGAACCTTAACTCATCAAATTGATCGGTGCCGGCGCGTTTCGATCGCGTGGCTGGGTAGAAGAGGCCGTTCCACGTGCCTTTTCCGGACGGGTAGCTCCAGCCCGACGTGCCGATGCGCACCTCACCCACCGGGGCATCTTACAATCGGGATTGGGGATTCGGGATTGGGGATTCGAATCCCCCAGGTCAAGCCTCGAATCCCGAGTCCCGAATCCCGGAACAGATGCTTACGATCAACGAGATCTTCTACTCGGTCCAGGGTGAGTCCACCTATGCCGGGCGCCCGTGTGTCTTCGTCAGGCTGACCGCGTGCGACCTGCGTTGTTCCTGGTGTGATACCCCGTACGCGTTTCACGAAGGGCAGAAGAGACCGGTGGAGACCGTTCTCGCCGAGGTCGATCAGATTGCTTGCCCGCTCGTCGAGGTCACTGGGGGCGAGCCTCTACTGCAGGACGACGTGTATCCGCTGATGCAGGGACTGCTGGATCGCGGCCGGACGGTGCTGCTCGAGACAGGCGGCCATCGCAGCACCGAGCGCGTTCCCGAAGGGGTCATCACGATTCTCGACGTGAAATGCCCCGGCAGCGGAGAGGAAGAGCGCAACGACTGGACGAATGTCGATCGTCTCCGGCCGCATGACGAGGTGAAGTTCGTCATCAAGGATCGCGCCGACTACGAATACGCTCGCGATGTGATTGCGCGCCACCACCTGGCGCGTCGTGCTGCCGCTGTCCACGTCTCGCCCGTTCACGGTGTGCTGGACCCGCGCACGCTCTCAGAATGGGTTCTGGCGGACAGCCTTGCGGTGCGCGTCCAGCTTCAGCTTCACAAATACATCTGGGATCCGGGAACTCGAGGCGTATGACGATTCATGATTTGCGATTGGCGATTTGTGATTCCAGATGAGCGATCGACAATCACCAATCACGAATCGCCAATCACCAATCCCTGCCGTGGTCTTGTTGAGCGGCGGCCTTGACTCCTATACCGCGGCGGCAATGGCGCACGCGGATGGCTTCAGGCTCTTCGCGTTGACGATTCGATACGGTCAGCGCCATGCCCACGAGCTCGAGGCCGCGCGCGCCGTCGCGCGCGCGCTCGGAGTGGCCAGACACATCGAGCTGGACGTGGACCTCTCCGCGTTCGGTGGCTCGTCCCTCACGACCGATACGCCGGTGCCCAAGGATCGTCCAATCGGCCTGGACGAAATCCCTTCGACCTACGTTCCCGCACGCAACACCGTCTTTCTGTCCCTCGCGCTCGGATGGGCTGAGGTGCTCGGCGCGCGCGATATCTTCATTGGCGTCAACGCGCTCGATTATTCCGGATATCCGGATTGCCGCCCCGAATACATCGCCGCGTTCGAGCGGCTGGCGTCGTTGGCGACCGCTCAGGGCGTGCAGGGCGCGACATTTCGCATCCACGCCCCGCTGCAGGCGTTTACCAAGGCGGACATCATTCGGAGGGGCCGAGAGCTGGGTCTGGATTACGGGCTTACCCACAGCTGCTACGATCCCGGCGCCGAGGGACATCCGTGTGGCCGTTGTGACAGTTGCACACTTCGTGCGGCCGGCTTTGCGCAGGCCGGTGTGGCCGACCCGCTGTTTAGCCGATAAAGGTAGGAACGTGCGGTCTTTCTGGTCCTTACCCCTTCAGCGTATGCTCGCAATCGCGATCGGCCTGCTCTTCGTGGCCGTTTTCGTCGCTGTCGGGTCGGGCGTGACCACGTTCTTGGCGCGCACCGTCTCGATCTTGGCGCTCGGCCTTGCTGGATG
>Ga0184628_10000517_pt1 | contig 20795 bp, 15 predicted proteins | sample PLM4_5_b1_FD_133149 | JGI IMG/M metagenome (GOLD analysis project Ga0184628, IMG submission 133149) | Groundwater sediment microbial communities from an aquifer in East River, Colorado, USA - PLM4_5_b1 | ecosystem: Environmental > Terrestrial > Soil > Riparian zone | place: USA: East River... | reverse complement strand
GACTCCGACTCCAGTGCGAATGCCGCCAATTCCCTCGCCTCGCTTAGCTTAAGCCGGCGCACCAGGAACTTCACCGCCGGCACGAGCGATGGAGCTACCGACAATGCGTCCACTCCCAGACCCAGGAGCAGCGGCGCAAGCACAGGGTCGCCAGCCATTTCACCGCAGACGCTCACCGGAATCTTCTGCCGGTGCCCGGCGTCGGTGGTCGCCTTGATGAGCCGCACGATGGCCGGGTGCGTCGGTTCGTAGAGGTGAGCGATCTTCTCGTTCATCCGATCGACGGCGAGGGAGTATTGAATGAGGTCGTTGGTGCCGATGCTGAGGAACTTCGTCCTTTTGGCCAGGGAATCAGCCACGATTGCCGCCGAGGGCGTCTCAATCATCGCGCCGATCTGGATATTTTCGTCAAACGGGGTGCCTTCCTCCCGCAATTCCTTTTTGCACTCCTCCACCAGTTCGTTCGCCTGGTTGAGTTCGTCCAGGCCGGAAATCATTGGGTACATCATCTTGACGTTACCCTCCACACTGGCCCTGAGGATGGCGCGAAGCTGTTCGCGGAACAGATCCCGCTCCTGGAGGCAAAACCGGATCGCCCGCCAGCCCAGGAACGGATTCATCTCCTTGGGCAGCGCAAGGTGCGCCATGAACTTGTCTCCGCCGAGGTCAAGGGTTCGAATCACCACAGGCAGTGGCTTCAATGCGCGCGCGGCAGCCACATAGTCGAGGAATTGCTGGTCCTCGCCTGGGGGGTGTTCGCGTTGAATGAAAAGGTATTCGGTGCGGAACAACCCGATGCCCTCGGCGCCGTTATCGCGGACCTGGGCCGCATCGCTGGCCTGCTCAATATTGGCGCTGAGCTGAACACGGTGGCCGTCGAGGGTTACCGCCGGGGCCTGGAGCAGGTCGCGAAGCTTTTCCTGCAGGCTCTCCTGCTTGCGCGCCAGTTGGCCGTATTGGAACAGGGTTTGGTCAGTGGGGCTGATCACCAGCGCGCCGTTGAAGCCGTCCAGCAGGGCATAGTCGCCGGTGTGCAGTTGGCGGCTGGCGTCGTTCAGGCCGACGATGGCCGGGATTCGCAGCGACCGCGCCATGATTGCGGTGTGCGACGTCCGGCTTCCGACATCCGTCGCGAACCCCAGCACGTTATGTTTGTCCAGTTGCGCGGTGTGGGAAGGGGTCAGGTCGTGACTGATGATAATGCACGGCTCCTTGAGATGGCGCAGATCAATTTCCTCAGTAAGCCCCAGGAGATTGTTCAGGACGCGATTGGTCACATCGCGCATGTCGTTGGCGCGTTCGCGGAGATAATCGTCGTCGATTCCGGCCAGGGTGGCGGCGTAGCGTTCTGCAATGCTGTGAAACGCATGCTCCGCGTTAACCTTTTGGTCGGTGATCACGCGGACCACTTCATCCAGGACGGTGCGATCTTCCAGCACCAGGAGGTGCGCGTCAAAGATCCCGCTTTCCTCCGCTCCCATGCTCTCGTTGACGCGGCGCTGAACGTCGAGGATCTGATGGCGGGTTTCGGCGAGGGCCCGTTCCAGACGATTGATCTCTTCGGGTATCTCTGCTTCCTCCAGGTGCCGCTTTTGGACTACGGGGCGGAGGCGATCGATGACCAGAATCTTTCCCCGGCACACCCCAGCGGAAACAGGGATGCCTTGGAAGGTTCTTTCTCCCTTTTGCGTCGCCTCTGCCATGACCCAGTTGTAACCGACTGCCCTAGCGATTGAAAAGCAAATCTTCTCACAAAAAGCTTGCCATAAAAACCGGTTTCTGGCTTCTGACTTTGTCGGTCTCACACGCCCATGAAAGATTTGAGCGCAAAACCCGGTCTCGGCCTTTTGGCCGGGGGCAACTGGATTATAGACCAGGTCAAGCTGATTGATGTTTATCCCCAGCCCGAGCAACTCTCGAACATTCGAGGTCAGTCCGAAGGCACAGGTGGAGCCCCCTACAATGTGCTCGCAGACCTTTCTCATAGCGGTGCCCAGTTTCCCCTGTTCGCGGCCGGCAGGATCGGCAAGGATGCCCTCGGCGCTCGCATCCTCAGCCACTGCAGGGAGCTGAAGATTGATACCCGATACCTCACCGCCACGCCGCAGGCCCCCACCTCCTATACGGATGTCATGACCGAATTGGGGGGTGGGCGGCGAACATTTTTCCACGCACGTGGCGCCAATGCCCTCTGGACCGGCGCAGATCTGGATTGGAAAAAGGTCCGGCCCCGGATTTTTCACCTCGGTTACCTGCTGTTGCTCGACGCGCTGGATCTGCCGGACAACAAATTTGGCACCAAAGCCGCCCGTTTGCTCGCCTCCGCCCAGGCGGCGGGTATCAAGACGAGTGTCGATGTCGTGAGCGAGGACAGCGACCGTTTCGCCCGAATCGTCAACCCGGCCTTGCGCCATGTCGATTATTGCATCCTGAACGAAATCGAGGCGGGCAAGACGACCGGGTTCCGGGTCCGCTTGCCGGATGGCAACCTCGATACCGTGACGGTGCGTCATGCCGCGGGTGCCCTGTTGCAGCAAGGCGTCAAAGAGTTGGTGGTGATCCATTTTCCCGAAGGGGCCTTCGCCCGGACTCGCCGCGGCGAGGATTTCTGGCAATCATCTCTGAGACTGCCGCAGGGTTACATCGCCGGCACTGCGGGCGCCGGGGACGCATTTTGCGCCGGTGTCCTGCTGGGTTTGCACGAGGGTTGGGACATTCCGCGGTGCCTGCGGATAGGAGTGTGTATCGCCGCGGCGTCGCTGGCTCAACCCACCTGCACGGAGGGCGTGAAATCGCTGAGCACGTCATTGGCGCTGGCCCGGAAATTCGGCTTCAGCCCGGCATTGAGCGGGGAGTAGCCGGTTGCGAGTCCCTTCGGGGGCGGCTTTTTGCGGGGTTGTTTTAAGGGCTGGGAACCGACTCCTTACGTCGTGGCCTACAGTTTTCGGGGTTGTTTTGATGCGTCTGCCCTGGCTGAGGGTGTGCGCTTCGTTGACGTTGGCCAGAGTTGAGTGGTATGATGGAGCACCATCCGATATGAAATGTCCCGCATGTTTCAATGAATTGACGACCCGGCAGGCTGGGGGCATCGCAGTCGATGTCTGCCAGGGGGGCTGTGGCGGCATCTGGTTTGATGCATTTGAAATGCAGAAGGTGGATGAATTAAGCGAGACCGAAGGGGAATCGCTGCTCGATATCGAAAGGGACGAAGCATTAGCCGTCGACCAAAACCGGAAACGGCCGTGCCCTCGCTGCCCCGAGGTGAAACTGCAACGCCATTTCTTCAGCGCCGCCCGGCGGGTGCAAGTGGACGAATGTCCGAACTGCGGCGGCTACTGGCTCGATGCGGGTGAGTTGGCCCTCATCAGAACCGAGAAAGCCGCTGCCTCGCCGCCGTCTCCGGACCGCAAGAATCTTTCCATGGACGTTATCCGCTACCTTTATCAACTGAAAACCCAGCACCGGGGGGATGTTTAATTCGTGAGCAGGCCATCCGCGTCTCCCCAGGAGGGACCATCCGGCTCCGGGCCGATGGTCAGGCGTTATTTATATTTCACCGCGGCGATCACCGGTGGTTCGGTGATGGTCGCCCAGATTCTCGGCGCGAAGATGCTTTCGCCGTATCTGGGTTTGTCGCATTTCGTGTGGACGGCGCAGATCGCGGTAACGCTGGTCGCGCTGGCGGCGGGTTATTACGCCGGCGGGCGATTGGCCGACCGAACCCAGAATGTGGGCTCGCTTTATTGGGCCATCGTGGCGGCAGCACTCTATTTTGCGCTGACGGTGGTGGTCTGCGAACCGGTGGCCTATTGGGCGCTTGGGGCCAGCCTGGCTGTCAGCAGTCTCCTGGTGGCGGCAATCCTCTTCTTTGTGCCGCTCGCCTTGCTCGCGATGACCGGCCCGTTTCTCACTCGAGTGATCACGTCCTCGGTCAGCAACGTCGGCGGCAATGTTGGCCGCCTCACGTCAGTGGGCACGGTGGGCAGTTTCCTGGGAACTCTGATCATCGGTTATTTCCTCATCCCCAACCTGCCCAACTCTGTGAGCATGCTTTTGACCGCCAGCCTGCTGGTCCTGGTAGCAACGGGCTACTTTTTGCTAATGCGTCGCTGGGTGCCTTCGTGCCTGCTCCTGCTGGTGATGGGCGGGCTGATGGTCGCCGCGCGGGGCGAGCGCAAACCTTCCCACGACTTCCAATACGTCGACGAAATTTTTCGCGGCAACTCTCATTTTGGCCAACTCCAGGTGGTCGAACGCCGCGATGGCGGCATCCGGTATTACCTCAACGACAACCTGATTCAGAACACGTACGATCCGGAGCGAAAGCAAAGTGAATCGGCATTTACTTATATGCTGTCCGGGCTGGCCAGGGCTTATGTCTCAAACGTGAATGACGTCCTTTGCATTGGGCTTGGTGTGGGGGTCGTGCCGATGGATTTCGCGAGGGCAGGGGCGAAGGTGGATGTGGTCGAGATCAATCCCGCCGTGGTGCCGGTGGCGACGCGATATTTCAATTTCGAGCCGCACAAAGTGCACCTCACGATCGACGACGGCCGCCATTTTCTCAACAACTGCACCAGGCAATACGACGCCGTGGTGCTGGATGCTTTCCTCGGGGATTCCTCGCCGTCGCACCTGATGACACGGGAAGCATTTGAATCGATTCGGCGTGTTTTGCGGCCCGGCGGAGCACTGGTGATAAATTCTTTTGGCGAGTTGGCCGAGGGGCGCGATTTCTTTGGGGCTTCGCTGAATCGGACGCTCAAGTCGGTCTTTCCCGGAGTCCGCATGCACACGCGCGGCGAAGGGGCAATTTTCTTCGCCGCCACGATCCGGTCCGAGCCGCGTTTCGTGAACCAGCCGGACTTTAGCGTCGTTCACCCGCGAGTCCAAGCGGAGGTCGAACGGATTTTCTCCAGTGTGAACGACACCGCGCCGGACCGGGGGATGGTGCTTACGGATAATTATAACCCAGCGGAGTTTTACGATGCCAAGAACCGGGAGATCATCCGGCGAAACCTGGCGCTGGGGGCGAGGCAGATGTAGGGCGAAAGTGGGGTAAAGGTTGGGTGGGGCGAAAAATGCGTTTTTTTCCTTTGGGGCTTTTGGTTTAATGACTGGCATGGACGCAGACAAGCAAAACCAACCGGAGCGCAAGAGCTTAGATGAACGCCACCGCATGAGCGATTTGGAGCGGCTACGCCACTCCTGCGCGCACGTGATGGCGACGGCCATTTTACGGCTTTGGCCGGAGGCGCAGTTCGCCGCGGGGCCCCCGGTGGAGACCGGCTTTTACTACGATGTGGATTTGCCGCATCGCATTACTCCCGAGGACTTTCCGAAGATCGAGGAGGAGATGAAGAAGGAGATTAAGGCCAACCACGTGTTTGAGCGGATGGTGGTTACCCGGGAACAGGCGATGGCGGATTCACAAAGCGGGAGATTGGGCGGGTTGAGTGAGCGTCCGGGCAATGTCAGCAAGTTCAAGCTGGGAAACCTGGCCGACATTCCGGAGGGAGAGCCGATCACCTACTTCAAGAACGGGGATTTCCTGGATCTTTGCGCCGGGCCGCACGTGATGCGGACGGGGAACATTGGCGCGTTCAAGCTGACCTCCGTGGCCAGCGCCTATTACAAGGGGGATGAGAAGAACCCGCAGCTCCAGCGCATTTACGGCACGGCTTTCAAGAACAAGACGGAACTCGAGGCCTACTTCAAGATGCTGGAGGAGGCCAAGAAGCGGGATCACCGGAGGATCGGCGCGGAGATGGGGCTTTTTGCTATCGATACGGAATATGTTGGACCCGGGATGCCCCTGTGGCTGCCCAAAGGGACGGTGCTGGTCGAGGAATTGGAAAAACTGGCCAAGGAAACCGAGTTTGCGGCGGGATATGTCCGGGTGCGAACGCCGCACCTGGCGCGGGAGAAGATGTACACGACTTCCGGTCACCTGCCGTATTATGCGGAGAGCATGTTTCCGCCGTTGGAACTGGTGGAGGGCAAGGCGGAGGAAAAGCGTCCCATTTTGCGGGAGGAATTCAAGCGCCTGATCCACGACGGCACGGAACTAACCACGGAGGAAATCGACACCTTTCTGGACCGGGCGCAATCGATCCGGAAGGCCGAAGGACTGGCGGTGGACCGCTACTATCTGAAGGCGATGAACTGCCCGCATCATCATCGCATTTTTGCGGCGCAGCCGCGCAGCTACCGCGACTTGCCTTTGCGGCTCGCGGAATATGGGTGTTGCTATCGGTATGCGCAGTCGGGCGAGTTATTCGGGTTGATGCGCGTCCGTTCGCTGAACATGAACGATGCGCATATCTATTGCACCGCGGAGCAGTTCGCGGCCGAATTCAACGCCGTTAACGAGATGTACCTCAAGTACTTCAAGATTTTCGGAATTGAGAAGTATGTGATGCGTTTCAGCACGCACGACCCGGCCAAGCTCGGCCAGAAATTCGTCGATGAACCCGAGCTTTGGAAGCAGACGGAGGACATGGTTCGGAAGGTTTTGATCGAATCCGGCATTAATTTTGTCGAGGTCCCGAACGAGGCGGCGTTTTACGGCCCGAAGATTGACGTGCAGGTGTGGAGCGTGATTGGGCGTGAGTTCACGCTGGCGACGAACCAGGTGGATTTTGCCCAGCCGAGGCGATTTGGCCTGACCTACCGCGACCGGGATAACACGGAGAAAACGCCGTTGTGCATCCATCGCGCGCCGCTCGGCACGCACGAGCGGTTCATCGGTTTCCTGATCGAGCATTATGCGGGGAATTTCCCGCTGTGGCTGGCGCCGGACCAGGTTCGGGTGCTGACGATTGGGGAGGACGACGCGCTGGTGGCTTACGCCAAGGGGATAATCGAGCAGCTTCGGTCAAACGAGGTCCGGGTGGATGCGGATTTTGGCAACGACAAGATCAACGGGAAGGTCCAGCGCGCCGAACAGGAGAAGGTGCACACGATGCTGGTAATTGGCCCGCGCGATATGCAGGCCAACGCGGTGAGTGTGCGGTTGCATGGGAAGGGGAGCCTGGGTGCGAAACCGAAGGACGAAGTGGTTGCGGGTATTCTGGACGCGATTCGGGAGCGGAGGGCGTAGCAGATAACTCCGAATACCGAAATCCGAATACCGAAATCCGGTGAGGTTGCGCGGTGGGGAATGGGGAAGACAAAGTATCTGACAAAGTGGGAGACGAAGTGGGGGGGGTCAGGTGACAACCGGCGATACGGGCGACTACCAGTCCTCGTTAACTGGCCGGGGGATAATGCCCTAGTTTTCCAGTTGCCGCCGACGTGAGGAGGCCCAAGTGCTTTTCTGCGGCGCCGTAACTGATTTCAGTTAGAGTCTTGCTTCCGATGCACTCCTCACGTCGTGCCCTACAACTGGGGGTGCACTCCTCACGTCGTGCCCTACAACTGGGGGGCACTCCTTATGTCGTGCGCTACGGGCTTTTAGACCTTTGTGCGGAAGTAGTCTATCGTTTTGACCAGGCCTTCGGACAGGGGGACTTTGGGCTCCCAGCCCAGGATTTTGCGCGCCTTGGTGATGTCGGGTTGGCGCTGTTTGGGATCGTCCTGGGGGAGGGGTTTAAAGGTGATTTTGCTGCGGGAACCGGTGGCTTGAATGATTTCTTTGGCGAACTGCAGCATGCTCATTTCGACGGGATTGCCGATGTTCACCGGCAGATCATAGTCGCTCATCATCAACCTATAAATGCCTTCGATGAGGTCTGAGACATAGCAGAAGGAACGGGTTTGGGTGCCCCTGCCGAACACGGTGATGGGTTTGTTTTTCAGCGCCTGGCTGATGAAAGCGGGCACCACCCGGCCGTCGTGAATGCGCATGCGCGGGCCGTAAGTGTTGAAGATGCGGACGACGCGGGTTTGCACCTGGTGCTCGTTTCGGTAGGCCATGGTCATGGCTTCGGCGAAGCGTTTGGCCTCATCGTAGCAACCGCGGGGGCCGATCGTGTTGACGTTGCCCCAGTATTCCTCTGGCTGCGGGTGAACCAGCGGATCACCGTAAATTTCCGACGTGGAAGCGATCAGAAAACGCGCTCCCTTTAGTTTGGCGAGGCCCAGGGCTTTATGGGTGCCGAGCGAGCCGACCTTGAGGGTTTGGATGGGCAGTTCGAGATAATCGATCGGGCTAGCGGGCGAGGCGAAGTGCCACACGTAATTCACCGACGAATCGAGGAAGATAAATTCAGTCACATCCTGCTGGATGAATTTGAAATTCGGATTCCCGCCCAGGTGCGCGATGTTATCGACGGACCCGGTGACGAAGTTATCGATGCCGATGACCTTGTGGCCGCGCGACAGGAGCAGATCGGTAAGGTGCGATCCCAGGAAGCCGGCGGCGCCGGTGACAACGCTGATGGGTTGGGACGGTTTCGAGTTAGCGGAACGTTTGGGCATTTTGGGTTTCATGAAAGGGATTAGGTTGTCCAAGCCAGGTTTGCGAGGACGAAGCCGCAACCCCGGTGGGGTTGAGGCCGATTAAATCGAGTTTTCCCAGGGTAGCTCGTTCCTTGCAACCCTGGGCTAGAGACGGAATCCCGTTGGGATTCGGCACCCGAAGACTGTCAAGTTGTGGATACGGTTGCTGGTTCAAAGTTAGAGCCTCTTGAGGTCGGCTGCTACTTGTTATTTGGCTCCGGTTCCTACGAGCACGACTGGGACTGTGCGGAAAAGGATTTTGAGGTCGAGCCAGAGCGACCAGTTATCGATGTACTCGAGGTCGAGCCGCACCCAATCGCGGAAGTCTTTGACCTGGTTGCGGCCGCTGATTTGCCACAAGCAAGTCAGGCCGGGCTTGACGCTCAGGCGACGGCGGTGCGCCAGATCGTTGAAGCGGCGCACTTCATCGACGGGCAGGGGGCGGGGTCCGACGAGGCTCATTTCGCCGCGGAGGACGTTGAGGAGCTGCGGGAACTCATCGATGCTGTATTTGCGGAGGAATTTGCCGATTGGCGTGATGCGCGGATCATTGGTGACCTTGAAGACGGGCCCGCTCATTTCGTTCATGGCGGCCAGCTCGTGCTTGAGTTGCTCGGCATTGGTCACCATGGTGCGGAACTTGTAGATCGTGAAGGGATGGCCGTTGAGCCCGGATCGTTGCTGCCGGAAAAGGATCGGCCCGGGCGAGGTCACCTTGATGAGAAAGGCGGTGGCCAAGAGCAGGGGAGACAGAATCAGGAGCATGACGAGCGCGCCAACAAAGTCCAGCAACTGCTTGACGACACCCTGCCAGGAGGCTTCCGGCGTGGAGCTGAACACAAGCACCGGGCGGTCGAGGAACTCATCGAAACTGGTGCGGCAAATCTGGGTTTTGAAGAAGTCGGCGACGAGCCAGGCGTCGACGCCCTCGACTTCGCAGGCCCGGATGGCCGCCTCCACCTGGTCAAGGTTAGCCTGTTTGGGGCTGATGATGACGCTATTGACGGAGTATTCGTGCAACATTTCGATGAGCCGCGGCACGGTTTGTTCATTGAGATTCAGCTCCGCCGCGACCTCGATGGCGTCGTGTGATTTGGCCTTCAGGTCGGTGCGCATGCGGGCCGTTTCCTCGCTGGTGCCGACGAGGATGAGCCGGCGCCGGTATTGGGAGCGGGCCACCTGGCTGCGGAGGATCAGGAGCATGAATTCCTCTTTGGCAAAGACGAGAATAAAACTGAGAGCGCCAAACCAGACGATGACCCAGCGGGCGATATCGACCTTGAAAACGAACAAGGAAATGACCAGGCCCAAAGATACGATGAAACAACCTTTCAGGAGCAGCCAGGCCGTGGAGAGGCGGGAGCAGAAGAGCGGCCGATTGTAAAATCCCTGCGCTTCCAGGACCATGGGGGCGGCGGGGATGAGGACGAGATACAGCCAGACGTATTTCTCGAACGGGCTGACCTCGTCCATCCTGAACCACTGGATCATCTGCTCGTTCGAGCGCAGCACGTACGCGATCCAGAACGCGACCGCAAAAAGGCACGCATCCAGCAGTTCGTGGATCTGCATTCGAATCAGTTTGTCTCGGCGCAGCATGTCGTTAAGTCACGGAAATTTTCAAAAACTATTGGGCCCGGGCGACGGCGCCGGTTCCGCCCTTCGGGGTGGTGAGGTGAAACTCCGGCACCGACGCGCCGATGAACGTCCGAAGGCGCTCGAAGGTGGCCGCTTCCTGGCCCGCTTCGCAGGTGGCAAAACAATACAGATAAGTCCAGCGCTGGAGCACCCCGGTGGTGACAAGGTCCCGCGCCATCCACCACATCCGCTGCCAATGCTCGGCGGTAACCTTGTCTTCAGAGACGAACCAATAGACGTAGATACCGCGCACGTGAGCGGGGCCGCTCTCCGGCACGGCGGTAATGACGTTCACGGGCAGGTCGTAGGCAAAAGGCGTTTTGACGGGCACGGTCTTCGGTTCGGTGGCCAGGAGATTGAAACCGGTGCCCCGGAGGCAAAACTGCGGTTTGTGCAGGCTGGTGCGATCGGTTCCCATCATCACGGCGCCCAGCTGAATTTTGAAGCCGTCCGGCGCCGTGTAAGCCCGCTGCCCGAAGCTAGTGTCCCCGGGTAGCGTCTTGAGCGCCATCTCGTCTGCCTCGACCCATTCGGATTGGTAATCCAGCACGCGGTCCGGCACTTCCACCTTCAGGCGGTGGCTGTCGGCGATCGCCGAGGTCTTTACTCCGGGTTTGCCGAGTTTCTGAACGGATTTGTAGCGCGCCACGAGCGTGCCTGTGCCGGCGATCAGCAGGAGTGTCACAACCAGCAGAATCCACTTTTGTTTGTTCATGCGGCGGGAGCGGGGGCGGGGCCAGAAGGTTTTGCCGGTTTGGAGGACGGTTTTTCGCCCAGCGTATTGCCCAGCCAGAAAAGGCCAAAGAACGCCAGCACATAGGGGGTGAGGCTGAACCACATGTTGTCGTGGACGTAGGTTCCCCAGCTTTGGCCGCCGATCTCAGCGGCCACGACGATCAGCAGCATCCGGAGCAGATTGCCGAGGATGGCCAGGGGCAATCCGGAGAGGATCACAGCACCGCGCTTCCACCAGCGATCGAAGAAAATAAACCCATAGGCTGTCGACATCAGGAAAATGGTGATGAGGCTGCGGATGCCGCTGCAGGCGGCGGCGACCTCGTACTGGTAGCTGCCGGTCGGGTCGTAGAGCTGGGTGCCCTGGCGAGCCACGTTGATGAGGAAGATATGAGAAACCTGTTCCACCAGCCACGTGACGAGGAGCCGCAGGGGGAAGGTGATGGGCTCGGCCAGGGACCCCAGTGGGACACAGAAAGCGAACAGGAAGAAAGGGAAAAGACTGTTTTTGAGCCAGGCGGGGCCCCAGGCAAGTCCCATGAGGCCAAAAATTCCCGTGAACAGGCCAACGATGGAAACGCGCGGCTGTTGGACAATGTAGCCCAGAACATGCAGGACCATGGCCAGGATTACAATGACCAGGGCCGGTGACCAGGTTCGCAAAGGTTGCGAGACCAACTGCTTCCGTTTCCACCAGAACAGGCCCAGCACGAGGAAGGGAACCAGCATGCCATGGCCGTCGTCAGCCATGGTGTTTTCCTGGGTTTTGCTGTAGGCGTTGACCATCCAGGCCAGGAGCGAAGAGGTGTCGACGTAACCGAAGGTTGAGTTGCCCAGGAATTGAAACAAGGCCAGCCAGGCCGCGAGCAGGAAAAAGAAAAACCCTTTGTTTGGCAGTTGCTGCCAAAACTCAACAAAGTCGATCCGGAAATCCTCGAGGATTCCGTTGCCAGGGTCTCTGTGCATGATTTCGATGGTATTGGATAGCATTAAGGCCTGCGTTGCTCAAATAAAAAGGCCCCCGCAGAGTTACGGAGGCGTCAATTAGCGTGGGGAATGTGGGGTTGACAAAAAGTGCAACGCCGCTAAATTTAAAGTGTTCGGGTGGCAGTACGTTTCTTCAGCGGGGTTCCCCACCCCCACCTCCTTGGCGTCTGCTGCCCGGACATTTTTATTTAGAATTTTGCTGTTCCGCTTGACGCCGGGGTGGGTTACCTCTACCTTCAGCGTCCCCATGTGCGGGGGCGTAGCTCAATTGGTTAGAGCGCTGCCCTGTCACGGCAGAGGTTACGGGTTCGAGCCCCGCCGCTCCCGCCATTTTTTTTCCCAGTTTTCCTCTGGAGGGCTTGAAGGCGACTTCGACAATCCGCCCCATTTCGACCGGCCCCGGACTTTCCCGTAAAGGGACATTTTGGGGAATGTTCTCACTGGTGGCCCGGCTTGGCCGGATTATCGCGCTGGGTCGCGCTAAAGAAGGCACAGGAAGTCTTGGTCCAGTTGATGGCGGAACCGGCATCTTTCCCACAGCGCGGGGCTGGGCCACCCGGCGGCGACGCAAGCGTGGCGGCGACGACCTTGGGCCTGCCCATAGCCTTGCTCTCCTTTGCTTATCGTTGACTGCCTCGGCTGTGAATGCACGGCCCACTCACGCGAGCAGGTCGCGTGCTCACTATCGCCTAATCGGACAAGGCCTTCTTCACTGCTGCCGTACGCTGGCCGGTGTCAGCCTCCGCCTTGACCGCCGCTCCGATAGGCTTCACGTCAACGGTGACTTTGAGAATCTTGCCCGTGAAAGCGTTGTCGCGTTCCTTGTAGTCGGTGGTGACCGGCGTGGCGTCATCCATGCCAACCCCCGCCGTCTCGTCGGCCGAGAAGATGGCCATCTGTGTGCGCTCGATGCGGCCACTGGCGACCTTCTCGCCATTGACCAAGATGGTGGCGGTTCCGCCTTTGCCAACCCCGCTGCCGTCGTAATCGAAGTTCACTCGGACGGTGGCCTTGCCGGCTGCCAGCGCCTGCGGGGCTGAGACTTTATACTCCTGCATGCCGACGAAGTTGTAGCAATACGTCGGCTTGCCCTCTTTCAGATACAGCGTCCAGCCGCCGAAGCGACCGCCTTGGGCTAGGATCACGCCATTCGCACCGCCGTCCGGAATCTCCACTTCCGCCGTGATCGAGAGCGACCGGTTCTTGATGTTGATGAACACGTTTTCACTCATCGAGTTCATGCCCTCCGAAAGCGTGAGCGAAGTGCGTTCCCCCATCAAGTCAGGTCGGCCCGCCGTCGCCGGGACGAGACGTTCGAGCAGGCGATCATCAATAGGCAGCACGCGATACTTGGTCGCTTCCTTCATGAAGATGCCCTGAAGTTCCTTGAGTTTCTTCGGATTGGTTGCAGCTAGATCATTGACGAGGCTGAAGTCGTTGCGCGCATCATAGAGTTCCCGGATGTCCTCCTGCAATTTCTGCCGGGGTACCTTCTCCCACGGTGCCCGGTGGATGGTACCGGCAAACCAGCCGTCGTGGTAAATGGCGCGGTTGCCGAAAATCTCGAAATACTGGGTCTTGTGCGTGCTCTTGGCGTCGGGTTGGTCGAAGGAGTAAACCATGCTCACGCCTTCGATCGGCGACTGGACGGTGCCATTGACGCTCTTGGGTTCGGGCAGGCTCGCGGCTTCGAGCACGGTGGGCGCGACGTCAATGACATGGTGCCACTGCGAACGAATCTCATTGGCGGCTTTGATGCGTTTTGGCCACGAAATAATCATGCCATTGCGCGTGCCGCCGTAGTTGGAGGGAATCTGCTTTGTCCACATGAACGGCGTATTGCCTGCGACCGCCCAACCCGCAGCCATGTGCGGATAGGTCGAAGGCCCACCCCACTCGTCGTAGTGCTTCAACATCTCCTGCACCGTCTCCTGAACATTGTTGAAATAAGTCATCTCGCTGAACATGCCGGACATGCCGCCCTCGGCGCTCGTCCCGTTGTCGCCGATGATATAAAAAATCAGCGTGTTGTCGGACTGGCCGGCATCACCAATCGCATCGAACAACCGGCCAATCTCGTGGTCACAGTATTCCCCAAAGCCGGAGTAAACTTCCATCTGGCGGGCAAAGAGCTTCTGCTCGTCGGCGGTCAACTTGTCCCAATCCTTGATGTCTTTGGGTTTCGCCGCTAGCTTGGTGCCCTTGGGCACGACGCCCAGTTCAACCTGCCGCGCCAAGGTCGCTTCGCGCATTTTGTCCCAGCCGCCATCAAACCGGCCCTTGTTCTTCTCAATCCATTCCTTGGGCACATGATGCGGCGCGTGCGTGGCACCCGGCGCAAAGTAGATGAAGAATGGTTTGTCCGGCGTCAGCGACTTCTGGAATTTCATCCAGCCGATGGCTTGGTCGGTCATGTCGGTCATGAAGTTGTAACCGGGGTAATGTGGAGTGGGGACGCGAGCCATCCCGTCATAGAGCGTGGGATTCCACTGGTCAGTCTCGCCGCCGAAGAAGCCGTAGAACTTGTCGAAGCCCGAACGCGTGGGCCAGCGGTCGGTGGGGCCGGAGGGGCTTACCTCCCACGGTGCGGTTTCATGGTTCTTGCCGAAGAAGCCGGTGCTGTAGCCGTTCAGGCGCAGCATCTCCGCCAGCGGTGTCACGTTATTAGGTCGCTGGCCGGTGTTGCCCGGAAACCCGGTGGCGGTTTCAGTGATGCTGCCCATGTTGTTCATGTGATGATTGCGGCCGGAGAGCAGGGCCGTGCGCGTGGGCGAGCAAAGCGCCGTGGTGTGGAATTGATTGTAGCGCAACCCTTGAGTGGCCAACCGATCCGCTGTAGGCATTCGCACGGGGCCGCCGAAGGCGCTAGGCATCCCAAAGCCCATGTCGTCCACAAGCACAACAAGCACGTTCGGTGCTCCCGCAGGTGCCTTCACCTCGAAACGCGCCGGGGGTTTGGTGTCGCGGGCGTCGAGCACCGTGCTGCGGGGGTAGTCCGGTTCCGGGATCGGCAGCACTGTGCGGTCGAGTTTCAGATCGGCAGCCTCTGCCGCTTGCGGGGTAAAACTAGCGGCACATAGCGCGACGCTGAGTGCGGTGAATATGATGCCTGTGTTCATTTCCTGATCGTATTGAGAGAAGACCCCCAATCCTAGCACTATAACTAGATCGAAGTTGGCAGGCCGAGAGGTCGCGATGGTCGATTTCAAAAAAGACGCGCTTGTTCATCTGGGTTGTTGATGAGGGCGGGTGGTCTGGAAGGGCTAAGACCTACTTTAGCATCGTGAAGCACCTCGACAATAAGGAGTTCGCTGCTGCTGAAGCGCTCTTCAAGACCATCGTGAGCACGAACGGCAGGGGCGGCTTTGCGTATGAACGTACTGCCCGCCATCTCAGCGAGCGCAAGTACGTCTTGGCACGCGATTCGTGCAATTGGGACATTGATTTCTGGATCATCGACACGGCGGCTGACTGCCAAACGCCCGCGTTGACGAGTTTGCTCGACTGCCCAGACCGACTTCACTTTCTTCAGGACCTTGCCGCCTATCGCAAAAAGTTCCCTCCACTGACGCCAGAGGGCGGGAAGTCAGAGGCTTTGGTGGCGGACATTCTTCAGCAGGCCAATGAGCGCAAAAAGTAGATTTCCAACCAGGCCCATCTATCAAGCCCGCGGAGTCATTAGTCAAAAATCCTTCTGACAGAATTTTTCCTTCATCCGTTGAGCGGCCTCAGAGCGGGACAGGCCGGCTTCGGGTTTCGGGCCACCTCCCCCTTCCCCCTCCGGCGACCGGAGGGGGATGATTTTTTTGCGGGTTCCCCAGGGCGGCGGCGACCCGCTGCCCCGCAGGTCGCCTTGCCCTGGGCTATTATGTCGCGCCCCCGTTGGGGGCTTTTGGGTTGGGGCCGGCCGCCCCCAGCCGGCGAAGGGGAGGATGGGGACAAAGGTCGGAGGTCGGAAGTCAGCGGGCCGAATTGCGAGAGCTGGCCGCGGATATTCTCGGCCGGGGGTTCCGGGAAGGTGATCCGGATCCACCTGCCGACAACCTCGGCGAGGTTGGACTGGTCCGGGAGCCACTGCCGGAGGAGGTCCAGGACCTGGTCGGTGGAGAGGGAGCGGTTTTGCTCGCGCTGCTCGAAGTTCACATACGGGAGAAGTAATCCGCCCTCGCGTTTCTCCCTGTCGTTTTCTCTGTCCCCTTTGGAGCTCTTTTTGCGCATTGATTTACGAACAACGGGTGTGACGAAGTCCAAGGAGCCACGCGCAAGGGTCTTTTGGCGGCTTCGTCCGGCTAGCGCGGATGCATGAGGACCAGGAAACCGTTGAAACGGTTGGGAAATGATCGAGTGCGCACCAGACACCCCGATGAATCGGGGTGTTAATGAGAGGGAGGCCCTTCATGCATACGCGCTGTCGTCCGGCTAACAAAAAGGAGAAAACATATGAAAATCCAGAGGTCGACCGTTTTAATATCGATGCGCAGCGCTCGCTACAGGTGGTCGCGCGCAAAATCAATTCCTATCTGGAACGAGGAGGAAGGGGGCCTGGGAAGTTTCCTTCCACAGCGAAACAACAAACAAAAAAGACAAAAGGAGAACCAAAGAATGAAAACGCAAAACCTTATCGCCGCCGGCCTCGTGCTCGCGGGGCTCACCGCCGTCAATCTCGCGCGCGCCGACGCCGTGGTTGATTGGAATATAATCACTGGCCAAACAATTCCATTCGCTACGCGCGGTGGTGGGTCCCCCGGTCTGGACTATGCGATGGTCCATGCCGCGATCCACGACGCTGTGCAGGCCTACGACGGGCGGTTCGAACCATACGCCGTAAAGATTGCGGGGGTCTCCGGATCACCGGTAGCGGCGACCGCCGCGGCCGCGCACGATGTGCTCGTCAATCGTTTCCCGGCGCAGACGTTATCATTAGACGCGACTTACAACGCCTACCTGCTCAACCATGGCCTGGCACCGGATGACCCTGGAGTGTCTGTGGGCCAGCTGGCCGCGGCCAGCATTATCGCCATGCGGGCCAATGATGGGAGTTGGCCGGCGGTTCCGGTGGTTTTCCGGGGCGGGACCAACGCCGGCGAGTGGCGTCCGACGGCCCCGGCCTTTGCGCCGATGGCGGTCGCCTGGCTGGGTTCCGTTGTTCCTTTCACGCTCAAAGATCCGAGCCAGTTCCGCGTGCATCAGCCGCCGCCTGATCTAACCAGTCGCAAATACGCTGAGGACTATAACGAGGTGAAGACACTGGGAGGCCTGGTCAATAGCGCGCGCACCGCTGAGCAAACCGACCTGGCGTATTTCTACGCCGATAATTCCTTTCTTTATTGGAACCGGGCGCTCCAGACGATCGCAAATACGTATCTCGACAACATCGGGGACAGTGCCAGGCTCTTTGCGCTCTGTGGCCTGGTGATGGCCGACGGTCCCATCACTGCCTGGGACAGCAAGGTGTATTATAACTTCTGGCGGCCCGTCACGGCCATCAATGAAGGCGAGTATGACTCCAATCCCGCTACCGTCGGCGATCCGACCTGGCTCCCGCTGATCGTGACCCCGCCTTATCCGGACTACACGTCGGGGGCAAACAGCATATCCGGCTCGATTACCCGCATGCTGCATCTCTACTTCGGAACGGATCGATTGACCTTCACAATAACGAGCAATATTCCTCAGGCGATTCAGAAGACGCGCACGTATCACCGGTTGTCGGACGCTGCTGATGACATAGTCATCGCCCGCGTCTATGAGGGCATCCACTTCCGCACCGCGGACACGGTGGCGCGGCAGCAGGGCGCGCACGTGGCGAACTGGGCGTTCGAGAACTTCCTCCAACCGCTCGACGTCGGCCAATGACAGGCCTGATTGAGAGCCTTAGGCCACCGGGCGAGCAGACCGGATGAGCGAGGGCTCACAGGGAGGAAACAGCTCCTGCGACTTGCGGAAACGCAGGTCCGCAGGAGCGCTCTTTTTGCTCGAAGCCCACGATAAAAAATCAGGCGCGAGGAAGGTGCGCGGTCGAGACTGATGGGGGGGCGGACCGGTGCGGCGGAGGAACGTGAACCCGTTTTGAAGGGTGTCGGGGGTCTTGCGCGCGGAGTTCGCAACTTTCCTTTGAAGGCGCGGTCCAGGATGGCGGGGAGAAGGGCTCCGGTGCCGGCGGTGGCTGGAGGCGCTTGAGGGCGTCCACCTCCGCTTGCAGCGCGTCCAACTCGGCTACCATCCGAAGCTGCTCGGGAAGGGGGGCAGAGAAATAGGAAGGGCTTTCATTTTTGTCGCGTTGACATTGGCGTAGCACTTTCCTACCAACTTTTGATTCAAACGGGCAAATATATGCGTTTTCAGCGATTCTGCATTTACAGTCGATCTGCCTAACCATGAGCTCATTAGCTGCTTGTGTACAATTTGCCCACCAGGTTCGAGCCCCGGCGCTACCGCGATCTGCTCTTCCATTCTGGCACGGCCTGGTTTCGGCCGCAGGAAGGCTTTGTTGGCTCGCGAACCGCTTGACATCCGAGCCTCATTGGTGATAGCCATTCAGGACATGGAGCTAACGGCAAAGAGTCCGCACTTGTTGGATTGGTTTTCGCAAGACGGCCCCGCTCATATAGCCGAGCTCGACCTAAGCGGTGACGGGTCGGACTCCCTTTCCTGCACAGGTCGAACGATCCCCGAGTAAATCTTATGCCCAACGAACCCAAGAAGAGTAAGAAGCCCCTCGCAATCCTCGCCGTCGTGTTGGTGCTGTGCGTTCTTGTGGGTGCATGGCTGGTCCTCAAATCGCGGCGTGCACAAACCCCCAACCTGGCCCCAATCGCCGCCCTCCGCCTCGACCATATCGACGAGACCAACCGGGTCGCAACACTCTCCGATGGCGGCTCGCATGATCCGGAAGGCACCCTCCGGAGCTGGCGCATCGCCTGGGGCGATGGCAAGGAGGAAACCCTCTCCTCCATTCCACAAAGGGCGGCTCACGCCTACGCGTCCGAGGGCGAATACACCGTCTCACTTTGGTGCGTCGATAACCTCGGTGCTACCAGCAGCCCGCCGGCCATGACCAACATCACCTTCGACTTTCTGAAGCGGCAAAAGGCGCTTGAACTGGCCCAGGCCGAGGCGAAACGCGAAGCTGATCGGCTTAAAGAGGAAGAAGCCAGGAAGCAGGCCGAAGCGAAACGCGAAGCCGATCGGCTCAAGCAGGAAGAAGCCAGGAAGCAGGCCGAACGCATGGAACAGGAGCGACAAAAGCAAAAAGAGCTCGCCGCCCAGGAGGCCCAGAAGGCCAAGGAGCAGCAAGAGCTGGAAGCGAAGCGGAAGGCTGAGGCCGATCTCGCGCAGCAGAAGGCAAAAGAGGCTGCGACACCCCCGCCGACCCCGCTGGCGGTAGCCCTACCCGACAAACCTTCTTCCCGAATAGTCATCTTCACTCCCCCCGGATGCACACTGGGCGAGTTTCAGATTTACAAAGAAGGAACCGAAGGGATGGGGAAAGATGGCAATCTCCTGGTGATCCTCGTCGCCGGTTGCGTCAACTTCCCGGATACCGCTATGCCGACCTCAGATTGGCAAATCGACGGGAAGAACGTCCACCTTCAGGCCGGCCGGATTCGAGCATCCCTTTCCCCGGGACGACACGAAGTTACGGCACTCTTCACGCCTAAAGCGGACCTGCCACCAAAGGAAATAAAAGCAGACATCACGGTCGAAAAAACCGGCGAGTGCGTCGTGATTCCCAGGAAATAGCATTCGGCGTTGAGATGTGTCAGAGGGGCTGACTGGCCGAGGTGGCGGTGAGGCTCATGTGCTCGTTCCAGCGAGCCGTTGGCGCATGACACGCCGCCTGCAGCTCAGCCATTCCGGCTTCAGAATGGCGTAAAGCTACTCGTCTGGTTTACAATAGCAGGCATGCAAACGATTCTGCCAGCCGAGTTCAAACGCCAGATGGTCGTGATGCTGGATGGCTCTCCTCATGTCATTGAGGATATGCACACCAGCGGCACGGCCCAGACCCGGCACAAACTGCACACCCGCCTGCGCCATCTCACGACCGGCCGCGTCATTGACCGCGTATTCGCCGAGAACGAGCGCGTGCCCGTGGCCCCGCTGGAAACCCGCCGTGCGACGTACGGCTATGCCCAGGGTGACACGCGCATTTTCACAGATATAGAGACGTTCGATGAGTTCGAGTTCAGCGACGAACAACTCGGTGAGCGCCGCTGGTTTCTCAAGGAGAACGAGGAATATAAAGCGTTGCGGCTCGACGGCAGGCTGCTGGACATCGTATTGCCTCCACAAATATCGCTCAAGGTGGTGGACACCGCTCCGCCTTCCCGCACCAGCTTGAACACGTCGTGGAAGGAGGCGAAGCTCGAAACTGGCGTCCAGGTTATGGTTCCGCTGTTCATCGCCAACGGCGACATTATCCGCGTTGACACCGCTGAAAAGAAATACCTGGGCAAGGATACTTCCGGGGAATAGGCCCGGCTGTTCCACGGGGCCGCGCTCCACGTGGCCTCGGGCAAATACTCACTGCCGAATAAAATCGTTCGCCGTCCTGAATGAAGCCGAGCCTGACCGAGACACTATGCACCCGCTGCGGGCTTTGTTGCGACGGGTCGTTGTTTGCCGATGTGGAACTGGCCAGCGGCGACGAAGCTTCGGCACTGGAAGTCATGGGGCTGGAAATCGAGGACGCTGACGGGGATGAGGGCGGGTTGCTGGTGCAGCCCTGCGGGGGGTTGAAGGGGAGGCGATGCAGCATTTACCGGCATCGCCCGGATTGTTGCCGGACCTTTGCGTGCCGGTTGCTACAGGAGGTCAAGCGCGGCGCGGTCGGTGTCGAGCAGGCCAAGGAGAAGATTGCGGAGGCCCTGATGCGAATTGAGCGGGTCAAGGAACTGGTCGTCCAGTTGGGGCTAGGCGATGAACGCCTGCCTTTGCAGGAGCGTTGCGGGGAGGCGCTGGCGCTCTCCGAGGCGACGGTGAATCGAGCG
>Ga0184628_10000516_pt1 | contig 20797 bp, 18 predicted proteins | sample PLM4_5_b1_FD_133149 | JGI IMG/M metagenome (GOLD analysis project Ga0184628, IMG submission 133149) | Groundwater sediment microbial communities from an aquifer in East River, Colorado, USA - PLM4_5_b1 | ecosystem: Environmental > Terrestrial > Soil > Riparian zone | place: USA: East River... | reverse complement strand
GATTGAAAATCGTGCGATTTCGAGTTTTTACATTTCACAATTCCTTGCTGTGCCAGGTTTGTTAACGCCCTTTCCGAATCAATCATGACTTCCAGTCCGCCACACCCCATCATCGCCATTGTCGGGCCGACCGCCGCCGGGAAATCCGATCTGGCGCTTTCCATTGCCGAGGCCTTTAACGGTGAAATCGTCAACTACGATTCCGTTCAAATCTTTCGTCATATGGATATCGGGACGGCAAAACCGAGTGTGGAAGAACGCCGGCGCGTGCCGCATCACATGATCGACATTCGTGATCCGGTTGAGGAATTCAATGCCGGAGACTATCAGCGTGAAGCGCGGGCCGTCCTTGAGGATCTGCGCCGGCGCCGCCGCCTTCCGGTGCTTGTCGGAGGAACGGGCCTGTATCTCAGAGCATTGACGGAAGGATTGTTTGCAGGACCGAAGCGATCCGCCCAGTTGCGAAGCCGGTTCGAGCTGCTGGCCGAGCAACACGGCCGCGAGTACCTGCACCGGCTTCTTCAGAGACTGGATCCTGTCGCAGCCGGACGGATCATGGTTCGTGATACTCCGAAAATCATCAGGGCGCTGGAAGTTCGTCTGGAGACGGGAAAGACGCTGTCTGAACATCTGGCAATTGAGCCACGCCAGCCGCTGTCCGGCTATGATATCCACACCATCGGCTTGAATCCGCCTCGTGAAGCGTCGGTTCTGCGCATTGACGGCCGCGTACGCCGCATGTTTGAGTCGGGTTTTGTGGATGAAGTTCGTTCTCTGATTGACAGAGGTGTCCCCCCGTCCGCCAAGCCAATGGGGGCAATCGGTTATCGCCATATTGTGGAAAATGCAGAGAGCAGTAACACATGGGACGAAACTATCGGTATGATCCAGCGGGATACCAGGCGCTATGCCAAACGCCAAATGACCTGGTTCCGGAAATTGTCCGGTACAATTTGGTTCGATGGATTTGGAGACGCCCCAGAAATAAAGGAAGAGGTCCATCGACGGATTCAACTTTTAATTCCCCGTTGGTCCCAGCGGACAACGGCCTTTTAAGGAGATTTGCAATGGAGAACAAACTGCCTGCTCAGAGCATTCAAGATGTGTACCTCAACACAATGCGTCGCGACAAAATACTGGTCACCATTTTCCTGCTCGGCGGAGTTCGCCTCATGGGAAAGATCAAGGGATTCGACAAGTATTCGGTCGTGCTCGAAGCCAATAATCAGGAGCAGTTGATCTTCAAGCATGCCATTTCGACAGTAACGACAGCGCGGCCCACGGGTGCACCGGTTCCCCAGGGACCTCACGTCGCGTCCGTTGACAAGAGTTGAAGAAAGAAGCAGCGATCTTAATTGGTACCGACGATGCAACGATGGTGGAGTTGCGCGAACTGGCAATCACCGCGGGCGCACGTATCGTCACCGAGACGATCCAGCATCGCACACGACCAGACCCTGCAACGTACATCGGCAAGGGAAAGATCGAAGAGCTGCGTCTTGCCGTTCTGGCAGACGACGTCAGCGTCGTGATTGTGGACGATGAGCTGACTCCCGGTCAGGCTCGAAATATCGAGGAAGCCGTCAACGCCCGGGTTGTCGATCGCACCGGTCTCATCCTCGATATATTTGCAGCACGCGCGCGCACGAAGGAAGGCAAGCTGCAGGTCGAGCTGGCATTGCTCAGCTATCAGCTGACGCGGTTGTCCGGTTCCAGCGTCCACCTCTCGCGATTGGGCGGCGGCATTGGCACCCGCGGTCCCGGCGAAACGAAACTGGAAATGGACCGGCGGGGGATTCGGACACGCATCTCGATTCTCAAACGCGAGATCGAACAAATTCGAAAGCACCGCAGCCTTCATCGGGAACACCGGAAGAAAGACCGTCTGCCGCTTGTATCGCTGGTGGGGTACACGAATGCAGGGAAGTCGACACTCTTCGCGGCGTTGTCGAAGGAAGACACGCTCGTGTCGAGCCGTCTGTTTTCGACGCTCGACACTCTGATCCGCAGGATCAAGCTTGGCGGTGAGTGCAATGTGTTGATTTCCGACACCGTGGGATTTATCCGCAAACTGCCGCACCAACTCGTTTCGGCCTTCCGCGCGACGCTGGAAGAAGTCGTGGAAGCCGACCTTGTAATTCATGTAATAGACGCCTCGGATCCCGACCGCCTGGAAAAGCGCCGCGTGGTCCTCGAAGTCCTCGAGGAGATCGGCGCAGGGGACCATCCGCGGCTGACTGTTTACAATAAAATCGATGTAATGAATCCCGACGACGCTCTGCCGGCATTGCAGTCGAACGAATTATGCGTTTCCGCGGTGACGGGGGTAGGGCTCCCGGAATTGGTAACGGAAATTGAAAGGGAAGTCGGAGAGTCTCAAATTTCGGCTCATTTCATGTCACGCAAGTCAAAATAGTGAAAGTGGCCTTCGGTCCAACCCCCAGCGGCGCTCACGCGAGAACAACTGGCAGCACTCCTGGTGCGATATTTTCCACAAGTATCCGAACTTCCGCCGACCCCAACTCCTCGGCGAGTTCGGAAGTCCAAACAGTAGTCGATTTCGGAATCCTAGACGCAATGGCGGATCACACAGTCCATCCGGTCAGGATCGTGACTCGTGGGGAGTTTGCGACAGCCCTAGTCCATCTAACCCGTATTGTGGGCGCAACTCGGAATGGTGGCGCCCTGATCGTCACGACTGACGCCGCTTCCAGCAGTGCCATCTACCAGGATGTACAGCTGGTCTTGGGAGACGGGCTGCTATCTCTGAACAAGGCCGGAAAGTTTGGAGCTGACGAGCCCATTACCGGCAAAGATGGCGTCAACGCTGGGCTCCAGCGGATGAGTTTCTTGTAAAGTTTTCAACAGCCACGACCCTGACCGTAAACGGTGCAAAGTGCTCTAAGCCCCAGCTTTACAGAGGGCTTATGGTTCGAGAACGGGGCTTTTCCACAGGGTTATCCACAGCTTCTGTGGATCGACAAAATGAACGTCCAAGCATGTTGAAGAATCGATACCCGGCAAGAAATTGACACCGTTAAAATCGACGGGAACTAAGGCGGTTGGTTTTCAAAATGCCATCTAGCACTTGATCCAACGGTATATCGCTCAGATGCAAGTCGATTGGCCCGAAATCGATAACAGAAGGATCTGAAGGCCCGGCGCATCCACAGGGTGTTCGTTTCGAAGTCTATTTTCACTTTTGCCGACATAGATGCAGCCGGTATCATCCCTGATTGCCAATCACAATTCGGAGGCCAGGCGCGTGACCAATCTGGAGACGGTAATTCGTCGAGTTCTCACCGCACTGTTCTGGATTCTTGTGCCTGCCACGGCCTTTGCTCAGGAGGCCTTCGGTATGAACTCGACGACAATGACGAATACAGGGGTATCGGGAATCTGGATTCTCGCCAATATCTGTTATGCGGGAATGCGGGCCCAGGGAAGCAATCAGGTGATATGGCGCATGATTGCATTTATTTTTGGATTGCCGGGGACCCTTTTGACGTTTCTGGTCGTAGAGGATGGTGGAGGAAGCGCATATGGCATACAGCTTCCGACCGCAGACGATGACGACGACACAGATTAAGGAGTCCTATGAAACTTCAACCATCCATGACCACCACTGCATTCACGCTCGATGGATATCAAATCACGAAGACGTTCGGTATCGTTCGAGGAATCGTTGTACGATCACGATCGATTTTCGGGACGATCGGAGGGTCTCTCCAGACTCTGGTTGGCGGCAACATCACCTTATTCACGAATCTGTGTGAGAAGACCCGTGGAGATGAATACGAAATGATGCTCGATCACGCCGCCGAACGCGGCGCCAACGCGGTCATCGGCGTTCGATACGACGCCACAGAGCTCATGCAGGGTGTCAGCGAAGTTCTGTGCTACGGCACGGCCGTATTCGTCGAAAAGAATCCTTAGATGGTTTTCAGCCACTGTCTGGCATTTCTGTACTCGGAAAAACTCTCTTCGTCTGCCCTGAATTCCGGAGTGTGGACCAGGATCTGGGAGCCGCGAATGCATGTCTGATGCCGGATATGGAGCATCTCGTGGAACATGACATAATCCACGACGAATCCCGGAACTCCCGGTGTATCAAAAACTCTGCTTATATAGATGCAATGACGCGTTGCGTCGTACCTTCCGAGCGTTCGTCGCGATCTTCGCGCCGACCATGTAATCTTCGGCTTGTTCAGACCGCCGCCGAAGTACAACACATTCAGCCGATCGAAGCAGATTTCCAGATTCACGTAACGGCCAGATGGTCCCTTTATGGTCTGGATCCTTCCTCGCGAGCAGCGCACGACGCGAGCGCGTTCCTGAATATCCGGACTGAGAATGAAGCCGCGGTAGGTCTGATGGATTTCCCTTGTGAGTTTCCGGCGATACAGTTTTGCGAGCAGAATCAGTGCAAGTGCATGAATAACCTGTTGCGGAGCATCGACAAATAAATCGCTGACGCGAACCTGGAGGTGATTTTCGCGAAATCTCGCCGTGTGATTCAGTCCGGCAAAAGGGAAGTACTCGATTGCGACAGTCGGAAGCGGTGTTCGAGGCTTGAGTTCGGCATGCGCAGCTATGAAGATCGGCTCAAGATGATCGGCCGGCACACTCATGGCCGGTTGCTCTTTTCGTTCTTCGGTACTATCTTCAAGGCATCCTGCGCGTCATCGAGCGCCTCCTGGGTTGTTGACCTCGCATCCAGGATGGCCTGAAATTCGTCGGAACTTCTGGACTGGAGTCGTCGTAGAAGGGGATTTGATGTGCTCAGGAATTTTTCAAATTGTTCGAGGACTCCCCGCACTTCCTGCTTATCCCGGTAGGCGTCATCAATGACGCCTCGGATTTCGTCCAGAGCCTCAATGTATCCTCTCAGAAGTTCCGTCCGCGTGAGGTCGGTCAGGTAAGGTTGTGCACCGTCGTCCGCCGATTCCTTGGGCTTATCTCCCGGCTTGGGTTTTGCTGGGGCTTTGCCAATGAGCTCGTCATGAATTTCAGCAATTTTTTTCTCGAGTTCCTTGTCTTCCTTTGATTTCTGCTTCAAGGAAAGCGTAACCAGGCGGATATTGGCGAGCCTGAGAATGGCGGGAACACGCAGAGCAAGACCCTGGGCATCGCGAATGTAATCGATCTCCTCTTCAGTGAAGAATTCCCTGGATTCCGGCGCTCGCGGCATCGGAACAGCAGTTGCCGTTGTTGACGACCCAGTCAGAACGGCGGCCATCACGGCAACGGTAAGATTCCTGATCATGAATCGGCTAACGCTTGGGCGCATTGGGTTCCTTCAGGAGCATGGTCTTCACCAGCTGATCGCTGATATCGGACGCCTGCTTCCGGACTGTATCGACCGCACCGCGACTGTCAATATCCATCATCTTTCCGGCATCCGTGAGCCGGCTTAGCTGTTTTCGCAAAGAGATTTCCAGATCCTTGAATCCTGAAGGGTGTTTGTGAGCGTCCTTGCCGCTCTTCATCATCGTCAGATGAGCATCTGAAATCGTATTGGAATAGTCGTTGAGATACTGTTCCGCAAGCTTGTCATTTCCCGCGCGTGCGGCATCCGTCATCAGAGTGATGAGGAGATCCGAGATCTTGATTTCAATCTTTGTGCGGTTGACAGGATCGTTAGTTCGATTGAGGTTGGTGCGTTCCTTCTGAAGGGACACTTCGGTCTTCGATTGGGCGATGGCGTAGCTGCAGAGCGCGAAGAACAGCCCCGTGGTTACGATTTTGTAGCGTATTCGCATCTCCGGTTACCAGGGAGTAATTATAGCCCGGGTGACGCAGCACTTAAGGCCTCAATACTGTAGCAAGGAACTTTCCGGTCAATGATTCCGGATTGGCGGCAATCTGGTCGGGCGTACCAACTGCCACAACGTGGCCACCGCCGCTTCCACCTTCCGGGCCGAGGTCAATGACCCAGTCCGCGGATTTGATCACGTCGAGATTGTGCTCAATGATCAAAACCGTTCCGCCCGCTTCGATCAGACGTTTGAACGCGGTGAGCAGTTTATTGATGTCATCGAAGTGAAGGCCGGTTGTCGGTTCATCAAATATGAACAGAGTTTTCAAGCTTACGTCTCTGGACATAAAGGTTGCCAGCTTGATGCGTTGCGCCTCTCCGCCGGACAACGTTGTCGCGGACTGGCCGAGCCGGAGGTATCCCAGGCCCACTTCCTCGAGCACCTTGAGTTTCTTTGTGACTCTCGGAACGCTCGAGAAAAAGCTCACAGCCTCCCGAACGGTCATCTGAAGCACTTCGTAGATATTCTTTCCCTTGAACAGTATCTCCAGCACGGCGTTCTTGTATCGAGTGCCCTTGCATTCTTCGCAGATCAATTCGACGTCTGCGAGGAACTGCATCTCCACCGTGACGGTGCCATCGCCCTCGCAGATTTCGCACCGTCCTCCGGGAATGTTGAACGAGAAGCTTCCCGCGTTGTACCCACGGGCCTGAGCATCGCGTGTGGACGCAAAGACTTCACGAATCTGGTCAAAAGCCTTGATGTATGTCACCGGATTGGATCGCGGGGTTCGTCCGATCGGGCTCTGGTCCACGAGAACGGCGTCGGCAATCCACTTCAGTCCGCTTTCAAGGTGTCCCGCTCCGGGTTCTGGCTCCGCATTGCTCATTGCCGCTTTCATGACCTCATACAGGCACTCGTGAACAAGAGTGGACTTCCCGGAACCGGAGACTCCTGTGATGCATGTCATGAGTCCTACCGGGATTTCAATGTCCACATTCTTCAGGTTGTGTCGGTAAGCACCTGTAAGCCGGATGGTTTTAGCAGTGACTTTGCGTCGTTCCTTAGGGATCGGCACTCTCAGTTCTCCGAAAAGATACTTTCCAGTGAGCGAACCGGTACTGTGGCGTAACCCTTCGATCGATCCCTGGTACACCAGATGACCGCCGTTTTCGCCGGCGCCGGGTCCCAGGTCGAGAATGTGATCGGCAGCCCTCATGATTTCGGCATCGTGTTCGACAACCAGAACGGTATTGCCGATGTCGCGCAGCCGCAGGAGGATTTGAATCAACCGTTGAGCGTCGCGCGGATGGAGTCCAATGGACGGCTCATCGAGAACGTAAAGTGCTCCGACCAGCGACGAACCGAGCGATGTGGCCAGCTGGATGCGCTGCGTCTCCCCTCCTGACAGAGTCGATGCCAGTCGATCCAGCGTGAGGTACTGCAATCCCACGTCGTTGAGGAAACGCAGGCGCGACCGGATTTCCCAAAGGATGCGTTCGGCAATTGTGGCCTCCGATTCCGTCAGTTGAATCGTGGAGAAAAATTCGGCGGCCTGCTGAATCGTCATGGCCACCACGTCCGCGATGTTTTTGGCGGCGTCTCGCGAGCCGATGTAAATATTTCTGGCGTCCTGGCGAAGCCGGCTGCCATTGCAGTCCGGGCAGACGCTGAATCCTCGATAACGGCTCAGGAATACTCGAACGTGCAGTTTGTACTTCCGGGTTTCGAGATAGTCGAAAAATTTTCGAGTGGCATCCAGCACGAAAGCGGTTTCATCCGAGTCCAGTGTGCGGAATGGAGCCTCCATCCGGATGCCAGCCTGCCGTGCATTCTTCTTGAACTCCGCCAGATATGCCCGATAACGCGGCTTTGTCCAGGGTTCAATGGCACCCTGATTCAACGAGAGGTTCTTGTCGGGTATCACCAGGTTCATATCGAGGTCGATGGTATTCCCGAATCCCTGACAGCGCGGGCAGGCGCCAAACGGACTGTTGAACGAAAACAGGCGCGGTTCCGGATCTTCGTACCGGATGCCGCAAGTCTTGCATTCGAAAGCCTCACTGAACCGGTGGCGGCGGTTTGCGGGAGACTCGAGAGTTTCGAGGACGACTTCGCCGTTGTTTTCGCGGAAGCAGATTTCGATGGAATCGATAAGCCGTTGTCGCATGCCGGGTTCCGCTTTCAACCGGTCGACAAGAACAAATGCAGGTTTGCTGAAATCGACATCGAGCAGCGATTCCGGTTCCGAGTATTCGAATGTTCGGCCATCCTGGTAGATCCTGGCGAAACCGCGCCGTTTAAGATCGCCAAGCTGCGTTGCGAGTTCCGCTTCCGTTGTACCGGCCTTCAGGGGATAGAGAACATAGAAACGGGTACCTTCGGCCCACTGCATGACGATGTCTGCAATGCGGTCGACCGTGTCTTTCTGAACGCTGGCGCCGCATTTGCGGCAATGCGTGACGCCCACCCGGGCAAACAGCAGCCGGAGATAATCGTAAATTTCCGTCGACGTTCCCACAGTGGATCGCGGCGTGCGCGTGGTATTCCGCTGCCGGATAGCAATGGCAGGAGCGATGCCGATAACTTCGTCAATTTCAGGTTTTTCGATGCGTTCCAGAAACTGGCGTGCATAGGCGGAAAGCGATTCGATGTACCGCCGCTGTCCCTCGGCATAGATGGTGTCGAACGCGAGCGAGGATTTTCCGGAGCCGCTGACTCCCGTGACGATTGTGAGCGCGTTATGAGGGATTTCGAAATCAATGTTCTTGAGGTTGTGAACTCGAACCCCTCGAACAACGATGCTCTCCTGATCGGTGACCTTTCCCGGCACTACCATAAACGGTTGAGTATAGCAGGGGCCAGGACAACGCGCGAAGCCCTACCCTGGAGTGGGGGATGGAGCGGGCATGGATGCCATAAATCGCCGAAATTGGGATCTGTATCTCAATTTACAAATGTTATATAAGGGGGAACAGTTCCTCCGGATTGCCCTATGCTGAAGAGAATACTAATTACATTGCCGGTGCTTTTGCTGGTTTTGAATTCGGCATACAGCCAGACCACTCCGAACCGCACGGCCTCGATTGACGGCAGCGTTATCCTGCCGACGAATCAACCCATGGAGCGCTACGAAATCCTTTTGCTTGCAAAGGATGGCGAGCAGGTGATTTCCCGAACATACACGGACCTTTCCGGTCGATACCAGTTCGCTAATCTGGCGCCGGATAGCGTGGATGTCGTCGTTCGCATTGAAGGATTTGACGAGGCACGGGTGCCCGTGAAGCTGTCGCCAGGCAGACTCGCAAGTGTGAACATGATCCTGACTGTGAAAGCTCGAACGCTGGTCGAAGCAGATTCCGGGGATTCCGGCGTTGTCCACATCGACGAACTCAGCAGAAAATATCCGAGAAAGGCCGTGGACGACTTTCAGAAGGCGCTGGACAGCAAGCGCAAAGGCGATGCTGCCAAGGCGATGGAGCTGCTGGAAGGAGTTGTGAAACTTTCGCCCGACTTCTCCGATGCTCACAATCTTCTGGGAACGGTATATCAGGGAATGGACAGGTACAGAGACGCTGAAAAACAGTACAACCTCTCCCGAAACCTGAGTCCGGGATCCGTGGCTCCTCTGATCAATCTGGGAGTCTTATATCTTCAGGAGGCTGAAGCCAACGAAAAGGAGGGCCCTTTCGTTACAGGCGTGATGTATGACGACTCCCTCCATATCCTTCAAGACGCGACACGTATCGAACCCCGCAACCCCACGATTTATTATCTGCTCGGTGTACTGTTCTATCGTGCCCATTCCTACCGGTTTGCTGAAGCCAGCTTCAACGAGGCACTTTCCATTGATTTGCACATGGGATCCGCCCGGCTGGCTCTGGCCAACGTCTATATCCGGCAGCAGAAGTGGAAGGAAGCCCTCAATCAATTCGATCTGTATCTGGCGGAAAATCCCAAAGCGTCCGACCGCGCACAGGTGGAAGCTGTTCGCGCGAAAGTGATTCAGCAACTTTAGAAGAAAACTATCGAACGTTGAGCGACGTCGCTGAAGTGTTTGGAGTGATGATCATATTCCGAACCTGCCCGCTGCGCCCCAGCGATGAAACCTGTTGGCCATTCACTCGAAGCGCCACTCCTGCAGCATTCCCGATGCTGACATTCATTGTGTTCGTTGCCGCGTAACGCCGTACCGTTCCGGGTGCCAGCAATTCGCTCGATACGACATCACTGCCATCTGAGGAAAGTTTGAACCAGGATTCTTCCATTACCTCCAGCTCAAGGACGACGGGCGCATTTGAAGGAGCGGGAGCTTGTGCAGGCCCAGGTGATGCCGGTGAGACTGCGGGTGTTGGAGGAACAGCCGCTGTCACAACCGGAGTCGCATCCGGTCCCGGAACTGCAGAGAGTTGTGGCGCCGTAACTGCAGGGGGCTGTTGTGCAGACACCTCTTCAACTTGCGAACTCTCCGTTACCTGCGGGGGGTCTGTATGTCGCGTCAAAAAATAAAATACAACGATGAGAATCAGCAGCCCCACCAATGCGACATAGTAGACGGGAATCTTCGTTGTCTTACCCCGGACTCGTTCTACTTCCTGGTGCGCCGGTTCCGCTTCCGCCGTGCGGAATAATTTCTCGTAGCCCTGGATCGCGTCTTCCGGATCGAGTCCCAGTCGCACGGCGTATGCGCGAATAAACCCGCGGTTGAAGATTCCGCCGGGCAGAAGATCGAATCGTTCGTTTTCGATGGCCTCGAGAAAACGCGTGCTGATGCGCGTTTCTGCAGCAATTTTGTCAATGGTAAGGTTTAATGATTCTCGGGATTTACGGAAGCTTGCGCCAAATTCCAACATCTCTAAGTTGCGATGAATAATAAGGAAAGGGTTAAATCCCGTCAATTGCTTTTATATATGGATTCTGGTAGGTTGCGGACTTCGTGGAAGCACTTGGAATGATCGAAACACTCGGCCTGATCGGCGCTATTGAAGCCTCCGATGCAATGGTCAAGACGGCTAATGTCGTACTTGTTGGAAAGGAATACCTTCTCAATGGTTACGTTGCAGTGCTTGTTCGCGGCGACGTTGGCTCCGTCAATGCCGCCCTCGAAGCAGGTTCTGCAGCAGCGCGTCGTGTTGGAGAGCTTGTAGCCGTCCACGTTATCCCGCGGCCGTTCGAGGAAACGGAAAAGCTCCTGCGCCACTGGCATGTATAAGGATCTTGAATCCATACAGGAAGCACGCGACCTGGCTGAGGCCGCTCACGCCGCATTTCTGAAATTCGAACACTTCAACGCCGAGCAAGTCGAAAAAATCCTTAAGGCCCTTTCGGAAACCGGAATTGCGCACGCCGCAGATCTTGCGAAGATGGCGGTTGATGAAACGGGCTATGGAAACATAGAGCACAAGACGCTGAAGAACCTGTTTTGCGCCCGGGAAGTGTACAACGCCATCCAGCCCATGAAGACAGTGGGGATTGTTCATGAAGATGCGGAAAAGCGAATCATGGAAGTCGCCAGCCCCATCGGCGTCATTGCCGCAATCATTCCTTCCACTAACCCGACTTCGACGGCGATCTATAAAGCCCTGATTGCTCTCAAGGGCCGTAATGCCATCGTCTTCAGCCCACATCCGTCGGCGGCGAAGTGTATTCTGGAAACGAGCCGTCTGATGGCCGATGCCGCAGAGCGTGCTGGGGCGCCACGCGGGGTGATTTCGTGCATGACATCGTCCAGCCTGGAGGGCACCGATACGCTCATGAAGCATCCGCGTACCGCATTGATTCTCGCAACCGGTGGATCCGCAATGGTGAAAGCGGCATATAGCGCGGGGAAGCCGGCATTTGGTGTCGGACCGGGCAATGTCCCGACTTATATCGACCGCACGGCCGATGTTCCAAAAGCGGTTCGAGACATCCTGACCGGCAAGACGTTCGATAACGGAACTCTGTGTTCGTCTGAACAATCCATCGTTTGCGATGAACCCGTGAAGGATGCCGTCCTGGAGGAACTCCGAAAGCAGGGCGCATATCTCTGCTCTCCTGCAGAAAAGGCATTGCTGGAAAAAGTAATCCAGACGCCTCGGCGCACCTTGAACACAAAGATCGTCGGCCAGTCTGCCGAAACAATTCCGAAGACGGCGGGCTTCAGCGTGCCAGACGGAACGCGCGCCATCATCGCGCATGGCGGTGGCGTCGGAATCGACTACCCAATTTCGATGGAAAAGCTTTCTCCCCTGCTGGGATTCTTTACTGTCCAGGATTGGCGGGAAGGCTGTGAGCGCTGCATCGAAATTCTAAAATTCGGCGGTCTGGGTCACACCTTGAGTCTGCACTCCAGGGACGAAAAGGTCGTTCGCGAATTTGGACTTCGCAAACCAGCTTTCCGAATATGCGTGAACACGCCTGCCGCTCTGGGTGCGGTGGGCTATACCACGAACCTCTTTCCGGCTATGACGCTGGGTTGTGGCGCGCAGGGCAACAACATCACGTCGGACAATATTTCTCCGCTGCACCTGATAAATCTGAAGCGTGTGGCATATGGCGTTCGCGATGTTACAGCGGCTCCGGTGATGCCGGTGGCCCGCATGATGCCGGCTGCCGTAAAGTCGGCGAAAACATCGGATACACGCACTGTCGTCGAAAATGTTGTGGATCAATGGCTCGGGAATAAGTCGAAGCCAGCGATTCATGACCGGGTTTCAGTATCGGAAGTGAAGCCGATGATCAGGCACACTTCGAATTCTCCACAGCAACCGCCGCTTTCGTCGTACCGCGATCTTCAGCCCAGCTCTCCAAAACCCATGGTTGCGGCTGCACCTGAGAAGCCTGTTCCATTTGTCTGTGAGGACGATGTGCGCACTGCAATTAACGGACATGCCCGTATCCTGATCGGAAAGAAGACGATCATCACTCCGTCCGCCCGCGATCTTGGCGAAGGTAACCAGGTCTTTGTGATTTCAGAGTAGCGGACAAACAATCCCGTAAATGCAATCCAGGTTTGCGCCGGGTTCGGAAAGATTGCGCAGCGGCTCAAAGATCAGACACAGTCAGCCAGCGCGGTCAATATCCAGTCTGCTTGTCCACGTGGTTCAGCAGTGGAGAGCCCTTCATGAACCGCTCAAGGTTTTCAAGAAAACAATCCAGAGCGGGAGCAAGAAATCCCTCCACCCGATCTGCCGTGTGAGGAGACAGCAGCACATTGGACATTTTCCAGAAGGGATTATCTGGAGGAAGGGGTTCGGTGTCGAATACGTCCAGTGCGGCGCCCCGAATAGCGCCGGACTGCAACGCACGGACCAACGCCTGTTCGTCGATAACCGGCCCGCGTCCAACATTAATGAGGACTGCGGTTGGTTTCATCACGGCCATTTCCGCTGCTCCAATGAGCCCGCGTGTCGCAGCGGTCAGCGGCGTGGCGGCCAGCACATAGTCGCTTGAGGCCAGCAAGTCATGGAGTCGTTCCGGGCCATAATCTTGATTCACGAATGAATCGGTCCGGAACAGTTCAATACGACGGCGCAGCGCTGCAATTCGGATCCCGAACGGACGGGCACGTTCCGCTGCGGCACTCCCGATGGAACCGTAGCCCACGATGCCGAGAGTCTGACCTTCGAGCATTCTGCCAGAGACGGGCTTCCATATGCCTTGCTCCTGCTGTTGCAGAACACGCCGAAGATCGAACGCAAAAAACAGCATGACTGCAATGACCCAGTCCGCCAGCGGCCAGCGGAAAACGCCGCGTCCGTTGGTCAGAGGCGCAGGATGTTCACTCAGTTCCCGCGTCAGAATACCTTCCACGCCGGTCCACAGCGAATGGATCCACTGCGCCCGGACGGCGAGAGGAAGAACGGCCTTCAGGAGTTCACCATTGCCATGAGCGAACAAGATGGCGTCAGCGTCCGGGGCATGCGTCTTGAGTTCATCTGGATCGTCTGTAACAACCTTCCGTACCTCTTGCGGCACACGAGAAAGAACCGCGAGGGATGCTGAAGCCGGATCCGCGATCACGAGAAGAAACATCGGTTAACGATAACCAGCCCATGCGACATTTGCACGCGACAAACGCCGCGGCAGGCGGTTCCAGTGTCCATCCTTGGGTTTTCAGCAACTCCGGCACATTTCACGATCCCAGGACAGTTGGGGCCGCCGATTCAGCGGATTGGTGAATCTATTCTGCCTTGCCTTGCAACCCCGGCTAGCGGAGAGACCAGGCTTCTGGCATGGAAATGCATTCTCGGCGGCGTATGTGCAGCAGAATTGCGGGAACCGTCACTTCTTGAGCGTGGAGGTCCAGTTCAGAATCACCTTGTACGGAGGTGCGGACACGCCTGCTGACGTCGATACGGGAATCAGGAACCACTGTCCATCGCGGCTGACATCGAAGAAGAAAACGCCTTCTGGGACTTTGAAGAGCTGTTTCGGCGCCCCTGCTGGACTGAAAGTCGGTATGGTAGTCACATCGACGGACATGAGCATCTGATTTGAAGCCACGTACAACAGCTCTTTGCCGTCCTGCCGCCAGATCGCCCCGCCCTGACCTCCACCACCTTTTGAAACCATCACCTGCCCACCAGCCGCAGCCGGCGTTCCGTCCGGTGCATCCGGGTTGAAAGGGCGAACATAAACCTCATAGTTACCGGATTCGTTGGAAGAGTATGAGAACCATTTTCCATCCGGGGAGAAACGGGCGTTGATGTCGTTAAACGGCGAAGTCACAACGTTAATGGGTTTCCGATCCTCCAGCTTCTTGCCGAGGTCGATAGCCCTGATCTCGGCAGGAGCAGGAATGGTGTTGTACAGCAGAAACCGGCCGTCATGGGACAACGAGGAAGGTACACCAGTCTCCGCCGACTTTAGCAGCAGTTCCTCTTGTCCGGCAAGATTGGAGGACTTGCGAAGCCACTCACTGCCGGGGTTGGTCAACCTCGTAAAAACGATTTGCTTGCCATCCCACGACCAGAGGGGCGAAAACTCACGATTCGCATGAAATGTGAATCGATTGTTTATGCCGCGTGCGAATTCGAAGAGATAGACGTCCATGTTCTGGCTTTGCGTATCCACCCTTTCAAAGGCGAAATGATTGTTATCCGGCGAAAGCGCAGGAATTCGATAAACACCAGGGTCACCGAAAGTGCCGACGATAGCGCCCTTGCGGTCGAACTTCGTGAACTGGCCCCGAATCATACCGGGCACATCGATCGGGACCGCATTTGAGTTCGCCATGTAGACGAGGACACCGTTTGACGATGCGGTAAATCCCACTCCGGTAACCTGATCTGCAATCGAAATGGGATCCCCGGCCAGCTCCAGGCTGCGGGGATGGATAGGTTGTGCCATTAGCGTTCCCGTCGAACCGAGGTTCAACGCTCCTCTGACGAACACAATGTATCCAAGGTCGGGATCAGGCGATGGTGAGTAAACCACGGCAGAACGATCTGGCAGTATTTGACGGGGCTTATCTCCTTTAAGCGATGTGATGAAGATTCCCGGCGTGATATCTCCGTCACACTGACAATAGACAAATTTTCCGTCCGGCATTGGCGAGGGGAAGAGAGTGCCTGGCGACTCCTGCGCCCCGCCAATCCCTACTGATGTGGGGGTCCCTCCCATTGATGCAATCTGGCGTATACCGGTGCGGATTTCTCCGTATATGATCTTGTCGTTTGCTGCCCAGAAGCCTCCGACAGCTGATGTCTGATTTACAGCCAGTGTCTGTGCCGGACCGCCGGAGGCCTCAATCTTCTTCAGCTTCCCCTGAGAGGAAAAAATCAGATACCGGCTGTTCGATGACCAGAAGGGAATGCCGCCCACTCCTTCCGTGCCGTCCAGTGGGTGAGCCTCCAGTGTTTCGAGGGAACGCACCCAGATTCGTGATTGACCGGAGTTGCTTGCAATGAACGCCAGCCGGCGGCCGTCAGGTGAGATTGTAAGAACCACCGACGCGGTAACGTCGGCGGGCTGTGTGATTTCGTATCGCTTGATGTCCGGTGCAGTGGGTGGTTCCCGTCTCAAATAGAAGAAGACTACTACCGCAAGTATTGGAAGGACCGCTATGACCGGCCAGAACCAGCGTGGAGGTGCGGCTTTCGTTGTTGCGCGCGGCGGAGACAGCTGTACCGGTTTCGTAATGGCTGCCTGAAGCTGAATTCTTACGTCGCCAATGTCCCTCAACCTTTGAACGGGATCTTTCTGCAGGCAGCGCTCAAGCAGATCCCGGACTCCGCTCGGAAGTGGCGGAAGCTTGGACCAGTCCACTTCCTGCTCCATCACATGCACGATGATGTGCGACGTCGATTTGCCGTCGAACAATCTTCGCCCGGTAAGCATTTCGTACAACACGACGCCGAATGCCCAGACGTCCGAGCGTTTATCGACCGGCTTCCCTTCAGCCTGCTCCGGACTCATGTACGAGGCCGTTCCCATCACGATTCCTCCAACGGTCTCCTGCATGGTTATCGTTGGAGAGTTCGAGGGATCGACGGAAGGGGAGATGTCCTCAAGAGCTTTGGCCAGACCAAAATCCAGGACCTTGACCTTGCCTCCTGGCGTCAGCTTGATGTTGGCCGGTTTGAGATCGCGGTGGACTACGCCTTTTTCGTGTGCGGCTTCGAGCGCATCCGCAATCTGTGTGGCAATATTTATTGCTTCGGGAACCGCGATCGGTCCCGCCTTCATCCTGTCGGCAAGCGTCGGCCCCTCGACCAGTTCCAGCACGAGAAACCGGATTTTGCCGGAGTGTTCGAGACCGTAAATTCCTGCGATATTCGGATGATTCAGGGTTGCCAGCACCAGCGCTTCGCGTTCAAACCTTGCAAGACGCATGGGATCGTTGGCGAATTGAGCCGGCAGAATCTTGAGCGCTACCTCACGCCGAAGCTTCGTGTCCATGGAGCGATAAACCTCGCCCATTCCGCCCGCTCCCAATGGCCCAAGGATCTGGTAGTGCTCCAGTCGAGTTTCGGCGCCAAGTTCCATTTCGATAGTCTCAACTTTCCAATGCAGAAGGTCGCTTCGTCATTGATGGATTTCGATTTGATGTTCCATAAGTTCGCTGGGGATTCTAGCTCAGCCAACCGCTGATGGATACATCAAGACGAGGAAACTCGCGCGGTGCGTTCCGGTTTGGTGATCCCAACGTGACACTGCACACCCGCGACGTTGTGAGCCTGCCAGCAGTTCTATGTGATTTCAGAGTAACGAACCGTCTCTGCAGCTATACTTGCTCTAATGCGATTGCAGAGGATGTCCACTTACCGCCTGGTTCGCATCCTGAGGGCGGTTCTTCCAGTTATCGTTCTGGTACTCATCGGGATTCCTGCGCGAAATTACTGGAAAAGCCGCGACCGCAGTATCTCTGCGGAACCGAGTGCTGCCACTTCTTCTCCCGATCTTTCCGTTCATACCCTGGATCTGAAGTTTTCGCGTTTTGATGGACGCCCTGTGCTTCGCGTCTCGGCGAAGGAGCAATTCTATTTCAAAGACAACACGTACAAGCTGCGCGACGTCAATGTCGTGATATCGGGCGACAAGCCTGGAGATTTTGATCGAGTCATCAGCGGGGACCAGTGTGTCTACAATCAAGCCACCGGGTATGTTCATTTTACTGGAAACGTGAAAGCTCAGCTGGACGCAACGACCTCCGCCAGAACCGAGGAGTTGATCTACACCCCCGAGGACCGCGTGATCGCATCTCCGGTAAGAACGCACATCGAACAGCCTGGAGAAATGACGGGTGACGTCGACCAGCTGAAATACTGGATCGAATCGGAACTGCTTCATCTTTCCGGAAATGTCGCCATGCAAATGTCCAACGGCGAGTCCCTGCATGCCGACGCTGCCGAATTCCAGAAGAAGGAAAACTGGGCAACGGTGATGGGTGGTGTCTTTCTGGAAGCATCAAACGGCTGGCTCCGAGGGACCAGCGGCCGTGCGGAACTGCAGCCCGGTACCTATCGCCCCATCAACGTGACTATCGACGGAGATGTCACTACCGAATCTCACGGTGCGAACTCTGCGGATACCTTAAAGACGCATTCCGGCAGTATGACTAGTATTCTCACCCCGGAAGGTGCAATAAAGCATGTCTTCGCCCGCGGCGACGTTCGTGCGGATCAATTGACACAGGGGACTACCAAGACGATTACGGGAGCCGAAGTAGAAGCCGCCCTTAACGAACGTGGCCATGTGGAAACGATGGAGGCGAGGCAGGCCGCGTCCCCTTTTGCGAAGATGGTCGAATCCGACCGCAGCCTGGTTTCGAATGTGATTCAAATCAAGTCGGATGGGGCTTCCATGGATTCCTCCACTGTGACCACTGCCGAACATTCAAGGCTGGATGCCGGCGGGTCGACCATCACTGGCCGGGCTTTTAAAATCGTTCAGGCGGACAAACTGGTTTTTACCACACCGTCCCCGGCGACAATCGAATCCGTTACAAAGGATGGTGCCCGACGGAAGACATCCGGAGACGACACTCGCGTCATCATTAACAGCAAAACCAATGCGCTCGAGAATCTGACTCAGACCGGGCACTTTACATTCAGCGAAGGCGATACGCGATCCGGTTCGGCTGACAAAGGTGTGATTACGGAAGGCGGGAACAAAGTTGAACTGACTGGCAACTTTTCATTCAATGAAGGCACGCGCTCCGGAAAAGCAGGCCGGGCGGTTTTCACAGAGAACGGAAACACCGTCGAGATGTGGGATGCTGTTTCGTTCAAGGATGCATCGCGGCACGGATCGGCTTCGCATGCGAAGTTCTCCAATGGCGGCGACATTGTGGAGCTGAATTCTCCGACCGGCGTACCCGCGAAGATAATCGACGATGAGAAGAAGTCTGAAGTACAGGGTCGAAGGATTGTGATGAATCAGAATTCCAACCGGTTTGAAGCATGGACCGATGTCTTTACTGAATCGAAATCTCAGCCCGAGACGGTGACGGTACATGCCGCGCACGCAGAATCGATTGGCGACCAGATGAAATACGATGGCAAAGTTGCTCTGTATCGAGGTACGACTTCTGAGATCTATGCAGATTCGATTGAACCGGATAAGAATAACGGGTTTACGGCAATTGGCCACGTGAATTCAAAGATTGAAGGGATGAAAGCCTCGGCGGAAAGACTGGACTACGACGGCGTGAAGAATACCGCGACCTATTCCGGAAAAGTCGATGCGATCAAAGATGACAAGAAGGGCGCTATGCATCTTAATTCCAATACCATGATTCTCCTTATCGATCCGGGCGATCCAAAGACTCAAAAGAAGGCCCAACTCAAGGATCTGACGGCGACCGGCAAGGTGATTGTGACTCAGGGCGCACGCATCGGAACAGGAGATCGCCTGGTTTACATTTACGCCACCGATGACGTGACACTCACCGCGGACAAAGGCTCGCAGGTCACCGTCGACGAACTTCCAGACACTTCCATGAAAAACATCACCTGGGCGCATTGGAAATCTGCTGGAGGCAAAATTGATTTTAGAAATGACCAGGGAGGTACAGTCACATCGAAAATTCCAGTGAAAGTGAAATGATTTCACTTCGAGCCGCCGGAGTTTCGAAATCCTATCGGGGCCGCACCGTCGTTCGCAATGTCGACATTGAAGTCTGCCAGGGGGAAGTCGTTGGGCTGCTCGGACCGAACGGTGCCGGCAAGACGACGACTTTTTACATTATCGTCGGCCTGACCCGGCCGGATAATGGCGCGGTGATGCTTGGGGAGGAAGACATCACGGACCTTCCCATGTACATGCGGGCGAAGAATGGAATCGGCTATCTTCCGCAGGAGGCTTCTGTATTTCGCAAGCTGACAGTGGAAGCAAATATCATGGCAATTCTCGAAACTCTTCCGATTTCCAGCAAGGCTCGCCGCGCTCGAATGGAAGGCCTGCTTGAGGAATTTGGTATCGGACATGTTCGCAGAAGCCTTGGAGATTCGCTCTCGGGTGGAGAACGCCGCCGAGTCGAAATTGCGAGGTCTCTGGTGATTTCACCCCGGTTCATTCTCCTGGACGAACCATTTTCCGGTATTGATCCGATTACGGTAATCGAGATTCAGAAAATAATTGCGCACCTGAAGGCAATAAATATCGGCGTGTTGATAACTGACCACAATGTGAGAGAAACCTTGCAGGTCACGGACCGCGCTTATATCATCAATAACGGTTCGATCTTCCGGTCCGGAACTCCAAGAGTGCTCGGAAATGATTCTGAAGTCCGGCGTGTGTATCTTGGGGAACACTTCAGTCTGGACTAGTCCACGTAAATGTTCGACCTATGGGTTTTTTAGAACCAAGACTTAGTTTAAAAGTTCAACAGAAACAGATCCTCACGCCGGGTCTCGTCCAGATGGTGAGCCTGCTCACTCTGAATAAGCTTGAGCTGATCGATCAGATTCAGCAGGAGCTCGTCCAGAATCCGGTCCTCGAAGAGGGAACTGAAATTGTTGAGATCTCGCAGGAAACGGCGGAGCGCGACATTGAAGCCGAAGCTGCAAAGGCAGCGGACACGCTCCAGGTTTCAGAATCCGCTGGCGCCTCCGTCGAATCCGAGTTCCCCGAACCAGACGACGGCGACGCGCAGTATTCGGTGGTGAGCGATCGAGAAGTCGTCCTTGAACATACGGCCGACACCGTTCCCGTGGAAGCGGAGATTCGCGACGATCCCTACGACGACATCGACTTCCGAAGTTTCGATGACTATCTGAACGACAGTTCTTCCCGTCCGCGTGAAACGGAGAATTTCGAAAAACCCTCGTTTGAGAACTTTCTCGCAAAACCTCCGTCGCTGACCGACCACCTTTCGTGGCTCCTCGGTCTCGCCGCAATGGAACCGCCGGTACGTCTGGCATGTCATTCGATTATCGGCAATCTGAATGAAGATGGTTATCTTCTCGCCGCCGATGAAAGCGGCAAGGAAGTTTCCATCACTCTCGAGGAAATAGCCGAAAGCGGCGGGCATAGTCTGGAAGACGTCGAGAAAGCCCTCGCCATAGTGCAGCGCTTCGATCCACCTGGCGTGGGGGCGAGAGACCTGCGCG
>Ga0184628_10000513_pt1 | contig 20861 bp, 15 predicted proteins | sample PLM4_5_b1_FD_133149 | JGI IMG/M metagenome (GOLD analysis project Ga0184628, IMG submission 133149) | Groundwater sediment microbial communities from an aquifer in East River, Colorado, USA - PLM4_5_b1 | ecosystem: Environmental > Terrestrial > Soil > Riparian zone | place: USA: East River... | reverse complement strand
GTGATTAGATACTGGCGTGTTCATCAGCAGGAGATGTCTTTCCCGACGGACTTTCTTACGGGGTAGCGGCGTGGCGATTGCGCTGCCATTCCTGGATGCCATGGTTCCCGCGCTGACCGCCCAAAGCAAGACCGTTGCGAATGCGGCTCCTCGTCTTTCCTTCGTCTACCTGCCTCATGGCGCAATCATGGACAAGTGGACGCCGAAGAAGGAAGGAACTGGTTTTGAGTTCACGCCGATATTGGATTCGCTCAAACCTTTTCGAGATCAGATCAACATTATCAGCGGCCTTGCACACGCCTCCGCAGACACATCTGCGGTGCATTCGCTGAGTCCCACGACGTGGCTCAGCGGCGTCCGTCCGAAAGCCACGCAGGGCACGGATGCTCTCGCCGGAGTGACTGCAGATCAAGTCGCAGCACAAAAAATCGGGCAGGATACGCTGTTACCGTCCCTGGAGCTCGGAACAGAGGATCGCTCTGGGATGATCGGTTCCTGTGATCGCGACTATGGATGCATCTACATGAACGCGATGTCGTGGCGCACGCCCACAATGCCGCTTCCTATCGAAATCAACCCGCGCAGGGCCTTCGAACGAATGTTCGTTGTCCGGACGCAGGAAGACACCAGCATCCTGGATGCAATCAAGGCGCAGGTTTCGGATCTCCGGCGAGACATGGGTGTGAAAGATCGCTCGACGGTTAACGACTATCTGGATAGCGTCCGGGAGGTCGAGAGGAGAATCCAGAAGGCCGGGACCGATTCAGCCCCGGCCGATCCCGGCCAACCTCCATCACCCGCTGGAATTCCGGGTTCGTATGAAGAGCATGTGAAGATGATGTATGACCTGCTGGTGCTGGCCTATCGCGCCAATATCACCCGCGTGTCGACTTACATGCTTGCACGCGAAGTCAGCAATCGAACCTACCCGCAGCTCGGCGTCCCCGATGGGCATCACGAGATTTCTCATCACCAGAACCTGCCCGAAGCCATCAAGAAGAACATCAAGATCCAGATCTACCACGTCGGACTCTTTGCGCAATTTCTCGAGAAAATGCGATCTACTCCCGATGGTGACGGATCGCTGCTCGACAACTCCATCGTTCTCTTCGGCAGCAACATGAGTAACAGCAATCTCCACGATCACTTTCCGTTGCCAAATCTTCTGGTCGGGAAGGGCGCCGGCCGACTCAAAGGGGGGAGGCATATCAGGTATCCAGACCGCACGCCCATGACCAATCTGCTTCTGACACTACTCGACAAGGCCGGCGTTCCCATGGACGTCCTGGGAGACAGCACCGGAAAGATGGCGGATCTCTAGGGAAAGGGAAGTTCGTGACAGGACTTTTTCTTCTCTTGCTGCTCTATCAGATCCCCGCCGGTTCGGATGCCCCCCGTCCCAATCCGAAGGACAAGCTCGTGTATGTATGGGTTCCTCCCGGAACTTTCCGTATGGGTTGCTCGGATGGCGACAAGGAATGCTACGAAGATGAGAAGCCGGCTCACACCGTTCAGATCAAGAATGGTTTCTGGATGGGACAGACCGAAGTGACTGTCGCAGCATTCAAGTCCTTCTCTGGGAAAACCGCAACTGCGACACCGCCCGGTCAGAAAGGAAATAAGTATCCTGTCACAGGCGTGATCTGGAAGGAGGCCGATGCCTACTGCAGATGGGCCGGAGGCCGACTCCCTTCAGAAGCGGAATGGGAATTTGCGGCGCGAGGTGGAACCTCCGGCATTCGATATGGCGATCTGGATTTGATTGCGTGGACGAGCGCGAACAGCGGCAACACCGTGCATGAGGTCGCCATGAAAAAGCCCAACGCATACGGACTGTACGACATGCTGGGCAACATGTGGGAATGGACGGAAGACTGGTATGGCGCCCGATACTACGATCAAAGTCCGCCAGTGGATCCCAAAGGTCCACCGATTGGAGACACCCTGGTAGACAAAGCCAAAGGCGCCAATGGCGATATCCCGACTCGCACGCTCCGGGGCGGAGGATGGCGCGGCTTCCCCGGAGTCGCGCGAGCCTCGTATCGCTACTGGTTCGTTCCCACTCTAAGAGTTGCAAACATCGGATTCCGCTGCGTCGCAGACAAGCTGCCATAAAAAAAAGCCCCTGCATTTCTGCAGGGGCCCACGGGGGTGATTGAATTAGAAGTTGAAGCGCGTATTGATAACGAAGCTCCGCATTCCGCCATTGCCTCCAATGTTGGATCCGCTCGCCAGCGCCGTAATGCGGCCAAAGGTGCCGTTTGTATTCAAAGCCGTACTCGGGTTGGCAAAGTTCGGGTGGTTCAGCACATTGACGACATCCAGTCGCAATTCCAGCGAGCGCTTTTCGTCGAACTTGACCCGTTTAACCACGTTCATGTCGAGATCGAAACGTCCCGGGCCACGGAGTGTGCCCTGTCCGAGATTTCCGACTTGTCCAGGTTGCGGATTCACAATGACGACGTTGCCGCTCGCATCGACGAGGGCCTTGTTGTTGTAGCCCGTAAACAGGCTGTTACACGCCGTTGTTGTCGTGGCTGGAGCCACCGGCGCGCACAACGGTGAAACCTGGGAGAAGCTCGGATCCGTTATTTGCGTATACCCATTAAAGTACTGCACAAATCCTGCTCCTTCCTCGACTTTGCCGCCTCCCAAATTCTGCTTCACGTCACCGACGATGTTCGGCTGTGCCCCTGTTGTGGAAATGGTAGTGATTCCGGAGGTGATGGTGAGCGGAGCACCCGAAAGGTAATTCATGATGCCGCTGACCTGTATGTTGTTCACGATACCCTGAACCCAGCCCGGAGCACCGCCCAACACGTAATGGTTCGTTCCCAACGGAAGTTCATATGTCCCATTACTGCTGAGCTGGCTCTTATGGTCCACGTTCTGGAGATTCTTCGTGTTTTGATTGAACGGATCAATTCCCGGTCCTGGGCCCATCGCCTTACTCCAGATATATGTCGTCGTATTGGTAAAGCCTCGGCTCAACCGGTTCGTGAACTGAATGTTCATGGAATGATACGTCGAATTGTCATTGTTGGTTGTCATGTTCACGGACGAATACTGCGGATCCGGAACCAGGTAATTGTCCGGGAGGCCCGCATGACGAAGGATCGCTCCAAAGTCGGAGTTTGTATTTCCGACATAGTTCAGGTTGCCGTTAAGGGAACTCAGAAAGCCCCCGAAGTTTCCATTCGCCAACTGGGCGCGGGTCGTCGCGTTGGTCCGAATGATCTGTGCGCCTGTACACGTACCGACTCCGCCGGTGCATGTGCCGGTCAGGGCAATTCCGTTGAATATCTGATTCAGGAGCGGTGATTCGCCGCCCTGGCGAGCGATATTGAATGCGTCGAAGAGACCAGCGGCATTCTCACTCTTGTACCAATTCAGAGTATTAAGGTCCACGTTGCTCGTGATCTTCGTACCCTTTGTACCGACATAGCGAACACTGACACTCATCCTCCTGGTCAATTCACGCTGTATCTCGACGTTCCAGTTCTGCGTGTACGGAGAAACCATGTCATATGTCGTAATCCCCAGATTCCGCGCAGTCACCGGGACTGCAAACGGAGACGTCGTTGGAGTTCCTGTTGGAAAGGGAATCGGCAGTGTCAGTGTGTTCGAATTCGTGAATGACGACGGGGTAAAACTCAACCCAGCTCCACCCGAAATCAAATTGATACCCGGCACGGTGTTGATGACGCCGTCCACCGTAATAAAGTTACGGAGAGCGCCCTCATAGCTGATGCCGTACCCGCCTCGGACGACCGTCTTGCCTTCGCCAAACCAGGGCAGAGTCCATGAAAATCCAGCCGACGGTGCAAAGTTGTTATTGTCGGTGCCATGGACATATGTGCCGATACTCGGATTCGATGAATTCTTACCGACAAATTGGACCGTTGCCAGATTCGTGCAGCCGTTAGCGGAGTCGTAGGCGCCTGATGGGGTAAGAACACCGGGGGCGCACGTCACATTCAGGAATGAGTTTCCGTCACCAACGACACGGGCCGCCAACCCGTCGTGTTCATACGGCATGCCGTACCATTCCCAGTGAATGCCGAGGTTGAGTGTGAGATCGCGGCGTACCTTCCAATCATCCTTGAAGTACGCACTCATTTCGTTCTGAATGTTCCAGTGGCGATTATTCCGGATGGCCGGAGTCCCCACGAGTGGGGTGTTCGGGGTGCTGCTTAGCACGCCAAAGGCCTGGTTGACGTTACCGATCGAACCGGAAAGGTCATAGAGTATGTTTTTCGCCAGTGTTGCCTGGTTGGCGGTAAGGCCCGTAAAACTGCAGCCCGTCCCACACAAATTTGCTGTCGTGCCGTCCAGAATCGCAGCACTATTTCCGGCGCCAAACGTGACGGATGGATCGATGTTAGGATCGTTGAATCCATTCGAATTGGTTCTGCGGAATTCAAACCCTCCCTTGAATGCGTGCTTGCTAAAGGTCCAGCTCAGGTCGTCTCCGATGGAGTATCGGGGATTGATACCTTCTCGCCACTGGCCAAATCCTCCGATGGTGGTGAACGAACCGATACCCGTGGCAAAGGCGGTTCGATAAGGGATTCCGCTTGCGGTTGAGATCCAGCTAAGGGCCTCCTGGCCTACCTCGTCCGAACGGTTTGCCGGTCCCCACTGCCAGTTATTCGTTCCGCTCTTGGAGAGCCGGAGCTGATTCAATAAGCTGGCGGACAACGTCGACGTCAATTGAATGCTGTAGACGACAGGACGTTTGACGGCCAATCCGTCATAGGACGTCGGCCAATTCCGCAGGCCCGCCTGCGCGGCCGCACCCCACGTGTGTTCATTGGTCCCGATAAGACTGAGCTTATGCTTGCTGTTGAAATTGTGATCGATGCGCAGGTTGTATTGATCGCGATTGGTTTCGTCTGAATTCCCGTTGGTGGCGTCGAGCCCTTCCTGACGCCGGACAAACAGAATGTTTGCGGTGTTGAGACCATCCCCCGCCTTGAAATTGTTCGGGGATGGCATGCGTTTGAACTCCTCCTGCAGGAATGCGGTCACGGCAGGACCCGGGCGGTTGGCATCGTTGAACGTCTTGCAATTTGGAACCGGTGCGCCCTGATAATTACAGCTGCCAAAGAGACCAATTGCGGCGAGCGGCCCTGTTGCCGCGGCAGGCTGGATCGGATTGCCGAAGGCATCAACGCTTGGGTTGGCATTGCTGAAGTTCTGATTATCTGCTCCCGGGAAATAGCGAAAAATGCCGGCCTTTGCCATGTCCGTCCATGTCAGGCCGTTGACCTGATTTCTCTTCATATCGCGTTGACCTTCAAAAAGAGCAAAGAAGAAGGTCTTGTTCTTGATGATCGGACCGCTCATGCGGGCGCCGTATTGATTGCGATTGTCGTAGCTTTTCTCCACACCGTTTGCGTTGTTGAACCATTCGTTGGCATCAAGTGCGGAGTTGTGATTGTTCCAGAAGACACTGCCAGAGTATGTGTTGGTGCCGGATCGGGTGACCATGGACACCTGGCCGGAGCCACGTGAGGTTTCCGCATCGACAGGGGCGACAACGACTTTTACTTCCTCGACCATGTCCGGGCTGCTGTAAACCGTCGACCAGGCCCCGTTTTCATAACGACCATCGTTCACGTTCACACCATCGCGAGTCGTATTCACATCGCCGAGACGTCCGCCAGCCATATAACCGAATGTGCCTGTACCATCTCGCTGCACTCCGGGCATGTTCTGCACGAGGTTGAATACGTTTCCGGCGATTGTCGGAAGATCGCGAACCTGACTCTCCGACAGGACTGTACCGATCGAATTTGCCGACGTCACAAGCGCGTTATCCACGGTGCTTGTTACTTCGACACTCGTTCCGACAGCGGCACCGATCTGAAGCGTGAAATTCAGGCGAGCCTGCTGCGAGCCGCCCAATTTGACGTCCGTGAAAGCCTGCGTTTTGAAACCGGTGAGTTCCGCACTGATTTTATAGGCGCCGGTTTGCAATGCTGGAAAGTTGTATGCACCGGCTTCATTGCTCAGCGCGGTCTTCACAATACCGGTCCCGGTATTTGTGGCTGTGATTGTGACACCCGGTAGCAGGGCACCCGTGACGTCTGAAACTGTTCCTCCCACCGTGGCATCGGTGGTCTGGGCAATGCCGTTGAGGGACAGAAGCATACAACAGAGAAGTACAGCCGCTGAGAACGTTAATCTAATCATCGCTCACCCCTTCTTCCTTTATTCGGTTGAAGAAACACTGTCGTTCATATCAATTGCGCTTATCGCGACTCCAGAAACTACCACAGCGGTGAAACATCAAGGCTGTGGCTGGCTACGTTAGAAATCCGGGGACCGGAAACGAGTGGAAGGAGGGAGTGACAAGATGGGAAACAAACGAAAAATGGGCGGAAAGCCGCCAGACAAAGTAGTCGCATATTGAATTCCCCCCCGGGAATTGAAGCTGCGGACGAATCCGTTCTCCTCAGCTCAACGAACTCAAATCGAACTAAAGCTCGAAATACCCCTTCGCCCTCTTTTTGTTCCTGGCGCTCATCTGTTTTGTTGGCGAGATAAAATCACTTGGGACCAGCGGTGTCAATCAATTTTTCAGCAGGCGCAGGAATGGAGCCTCACACAACTTCGTCACTGCGGCTGGAAGAGTGAAGTCGGAGCAACGATTCGGCTGGCCGCTGCTCGCTATCTTTCGGCAATGCCAGCAAGGTTGCGCTGCGCTTTCCCAAAATCCGGCTCAAGCCGCAGCGCCTGTTCGAAATGCATCCTGGCATCGGACGTCTTGCCCATCTTCAAAAGAACCTCACCGAGGCTGTTTTGCGTCGATGCCTGAAGCGGATCGATTTGCAGGGACTTTTCCAGATGAGTCACAGCTCCACCAGGATCGCCCATCCGACCCAGCACAATCCCAAGATTTCCGTGCGCCAGCGCATACTCCGGATCAATTTCCAGGGCGCGCTCCAGATGAACCCTGGCGGTTGGCAGTTCGCCCAGTTCGTCAAGAACGGTTCCCAGATTATTCTGGACCTCAGCGTTCGTTGAGTCGATGCCGAGAGCCCGCTCGAACATTGCGCGCGCCCCCTGGAAATCCCCCTGATCCGCCAACAAGGCGCCAAACCTGGTAAGGGTTCGATAGTCGTTCGGCAACAGGGCAAGCGAGCGAGCGAAATGTTCTTTCGCTTCCCGCAGCTGACCCATGTCCTGCAACACCCGGCCAAGTTCGAACTGAGCATGGGGAGAATTTGGAAACGTCTCCACAAGATCCTGATAAACATATAGCGGTTGGCGGAGATCCTTTCCCTTCGATTCCATGACCAGCAGAAACGAGCCAGGAGCAAGGATGAGCAGCCAGAGTAAGGCATGACGAACGGGACGAGGAATGTGGAGTGTGCGACGGGGCCTGCGCTGGGATTCCTCCATTTGTCGAGACGAGTCCACGCCCAACGCAAGGCGTGTCTCGGTCTCTCTTATCCGCCAGATGAATCCGTCGAGATAGTAGTGGAGCATCGCGGTTCCCGGTACAACCGCGGCGGCCAGCCGAATCCAGGTGGCATCTTCAAACAGATGCCATGCATGAGCCAGAGTTCCGAATGCCAGGCACAAGGCGACATACGAGACAGCCAGGACGGCACGTGGCCGGAACAGGTATCGAATGAATCCTCCGGCTTCAGGGTTCTTGCGGGCTCTCGAGAGATTGAAAACCCAGACAAGCGAAAGGTATTGAATATCGTGCCACATTTCGAACATGGCGTACCCGACGGCAGGCCTGTCGATCTGAGAGGCCGTGTATTTCAGATAAATAAACGTCAGGGCGATGAATATGAACTTGACCGGGTTCGGCCGGCCGCCATCACGCAGAACCAGCAGTGTGTGGACAACATAAAGGACAGTGACCGCGGCTGTTGCTCCCATCCATACTCGCGTGAACCACAACACCGATTCCGCGGTCAGAACGGCGCCGCCACTCTCATATAAGTTCGTGACGAAAACCTGCAGAACATCATTTAGAACGAACACGCACATTCCAAACCAGAGAATGCAAACCGTGCGTTCAAGCAGCGGCGGTGTCGTTCCCTTCGGTCCGGATCGCGCGTCGTAGATGCGGGCGAATCCATACACCTGCATCGTCCAGTGCCAGGCGCCCCACAGCCCCACCAGAAGGAAGACGAAGTTGTAGTTAAACCAGGCCAGCAGGAGAGTAGAACCAAAGAGAAACAGCGGCGCAGCAATCAATCGCATCCGAAAACGAAGGAAGAGGGCACTGTCACCGTAGGCTCGAAAAATTCCAGGAAGGTAGTGGCCCATTGCAGATGCGAGAGCAAACGTGACCAGACCATCGACCCATCCCATTTTCCCGGCAACCATGAACGTCAGAAGAATGGCGAGAGGTGTCAGCAGAACAAACGTCAGGTCATGAAAGGGACCGAATGCCCAATACTTCCTGGAAGGCGCGATGTCGGAAGTCATAGCGATCTCATGCCGCACGTTGATCGAGTATTCCACATTGCTTCACTCATGCTGTGATTTATCAACCGCTTTAAAGCTACTGGACGACTCCAGTCAGACTCGCTTCAATCCTCGTCGATACGATCGATTGCTATCGTACATACCTCAATTGCTTTTATGTATAATCCGCCATAAATGATCCCACAACTCTTCCTGTCACTTCTTTTAGTGGCCGCACTGCAGGGCTCCAATGGTATTCGAGGCCAGGTTCTGATGCCCACAACTCAGTCGCAAGGGAGAATGGAAGTGATCCTCGAAAAGAGCGGCGCATTCCTTGCAAGGACATTCAGCGACAATGAAGGTCACTTCCGATTTATCAACCTGCCGGACGGGGAGTATGTGGTCATCGTAAGGCTTGAAGGATATGAGGAAGTACGTGAGACGGCGAATTTCGGCAGGGATGGAAACTCGATGATGAGCCTCACGCTGACCCGAAAAACTGTTATCGAGCCGGACAGTACACAGTTACTGTATGCGAGTTATCCCCGAAAGATCGTTGACGATTATTTGAAAGCTTTTGAGGAAAATCGTAAGGGGAATACTCACACCGCCATAAAGAGCCTTGAAGGTACCGTGAAGTCGCTACCAGATTTCCCTCAAGCGCACAACGCACTGGGAACGTTCTATCAAAAGGCGGGAAGATTTCAGGACGCCGAGAAGGCATACAACACAGCACAGCGACTCGATGCGCACTCCAGCGAACCGCTGGTGAATCTGGGCAGCCTGTACATCCAGATCGCCGAGCAAGCTCAAGCAAAGCGCGATACTCCGACTTTTGGGGCCGCGCTGGATGAAGCCGTCAGGGCACTGACTCTGGCTATTCGCGTTGATCCCGGTTCCGCGAAAGCCTTCTACTTCCTCGGCACCACGCACTACACAGGTGGCCAGTTCCTGAAGGCGGAGGAGTATCTGATCCACGCGTTGCAGCTCGAGAAAGGCATGGGTACCGCCCAGCTCGTACTGGCCAATGTCTACATCAAGCAGCAAAAGTGGAATCAAGCGCTCAATTATCTCGATGCATATCTTAGAGACAATCCCAAGGCAGCGGACCGGGATCAGATCCAGCAAACCCGCGACAAAGTTGCGGCCCGGAAATAATGTAATCCTTGCTAAATTCGATTAATCAGGCTGGCAACCATCGCAGCGCCGAAACCATTGTCGATGTTCACCACGGATACATTCGAAGCGCAGCTATTCAACATTCCCAGAAGCGCCGCAACTCCGCCAAAGCTGGCGCCGTAACCAACGCTGGTGGGCACGGCAATCACCGGAACCGCAACCAATCCGCCGACGACACTAGGTAAAGCACCTTCCATCCCCGCGATAACGATGATGACTCGCGCTGCCAAAAGACGCTCTCGCCTGTCCAGCAGCCGATGTAGTCCGGCGACTCCGACGTCGTAAAGCGACTCGACAGTGTTTCCGAGTACTCTGAGAGTCACAACAGCCTCTTCGGCGACCGGAACATCAGAAGTCCCTGCTGAAATAACCAGCACAGTCCCCTTTCCGCGGATCGTTTCGTCCTTCTGAACCACGATGGTCCGGGCTGCAGAATGAAACTCCGCTTCGGGTAAAACTTCCCGAACACTGGCGTACTGTTCAGCGGTCGCACGCGTCACAAGAATATTGTGCCGGTTCTTTGCCATGGATTCGACGATCCGCGCCACCTGTTCGGGCGATTTGCCGGAGCCGAATATGGCTTCTGGAAATCCCTGCCGAAGGCTCCGGTGATGATCGACGTTGGCGAATCCGAGGTCTTCGAATGGAAGATTTCGAAGCCGCTCCAGCGCTCCGTCGTCAGAGAGGACTCCGGCCCTGTGATCGCTGAGAATTTGACGAATCTGATCCTCGGTCATGGCAGGCCGTCATTGTACCCGATGTACTGGAGTACTCGCCCGGAATGGCTCATAATGGGCGCTCCCATGTGGATCTGGAAGAAGCTGAAAATCACGCTGGAGATGATCAAGTTTGAGCATACGGTTTTCGCGTTGCCGTTCGCTCTGATTGGAGCTCTCCTGGCCAGCCACGGGCTTCCATCGGGTCGGCAGATCGGCTGGATACTGGCCGCGATGGTCGGAGCCAGAAGTGCAGCAATGGCCTTTAACAGAATCGTGGACATCCAATTCGATCGGCTGAATCCAAGAACTGCGAGCCGCGCCCTTCCGGCTGGAATGCTTTCACGCCGTTTTGCAGTGGTCTTCACAGTGACCATGTCCGCATTGTTCGTCCTGGCTGCCTGGCAGCTGAATCCGCTCTGCTTTTATCTTTCTTTTCCCTTGCTCGGAATTTTGCTTCTATATTCATACACCAAGCGATTTACGGTATTGAGCCATCTGTTTCTGGGCGCGTCGATTGGCATGGCACCTCTGGCAGCATGGCTGGCGATTCAAGGACAGTTTGCATGGCCGCCGGTTCTTCTCAGCCTGGCGGTGATGTTCTGGGTGGCAGGATTCGACGTGATTTATTCCCTGCAGGATGCGGAATTCGACCGCAGCGCCAAACTATTTTCCCTGCCATCTCGTGTCGGCATTGCTCCCGCCCTGCATATTTCGACGGCATTTCACGGGGCGACTGTAGGGCTGCTTGTGGCCACGGCAATGATGACCAATCTCGGAAATGTGTCATTTGCTGGAATCGCGGTCGTAGCACTGATACTTTTCTGGGAACACCGAATTGTGAAGCCGGATGACCTGAGCCGAGTCAATGTGGCGTTTTTCTCGCTGAATGGTTATGTCAGCTTCCTTTTACTTTTGACATTCGCAACGGATATTCTAGTAAAGTGAATTCATTCTCCATGGCGATGCTAATGTTCCGACCTCCAGACCTGGTTCGTTTCTACGAGCTCGATCGCTTCAATGGGCTGTATCACCTCACCGGTTTCGATGTCTTTATTCTGTTTCCATATCTTGCAATTCTCACGATCCTTGCAATTTACGGAATACACCGGTATCACCTGGTTTTTCTCTATCTGAAAAACAAACATAAGAAAACGGTGCCACCGGGGGTATTTGATGCACTTCCCAGGGTGACTGTGCAGCTCCCCATTTACAACGAAATGTATGTGGTCGAACGTCTCGTCGACGCGGCCTGCTGTATCCGTTATCCAAAGGAGCTCCTCGAAATTCAAATCCTGGATGACTCCACAGATGGAACCAACGAGATCGCAGCCGAGACCGCAGCGCGGTTAAGGACGGAAGGATTCAATATTCACCACATCCGTCGCACGAATCGAATGGGGTTCAAGGCTGGCGCGCTGGAAAACGGTTTAAGGACGGCAACGGGTGAATTCATTGCAATCTTTGACGCCGATTTCATCCCCGCTCCAAACTTTCTCGAAGACGTGATTCAGCACTTTACCGATCCCAAAGTGGGAATGATTCAGGTCCGCTGGGGTCACATCAATCGCGAGTATTCGCTCCTGACCCAGGTGGAATCCGTGGTTCTGGATGGACACTTTGTGATCGAACATGGCGGCCGGCATTTATCCGGACGGTTTTTCAACTTCAATGGAACGGCGGGCATCTGGCGGCGCGAGGCCATTGAAACCGCAGGAGGCTGGCAGCACGACACGCTGACCGAAGACACGGACCTCAGTTACAGAGCTCAAATGATGGGCTGGAATTTTCTCTATCTTCCACACATCGTCTGTCCTGCAGAACTTCCGGTTGAAATGAACGCTTTCAAGACACAGCAGTTCCGCTGGGCCAAGGGCCTCGTACAGACCGGGATGAAACTTCTGCCGCGAATTCTGCGCAGCAAACTTCCTCTGAAAATCAAAATAGAAGCCTTCTTTCATCTGAGCGCGAACATTTCATATCCGCTGATGATCGTGCTGTCTCTGCTGATGTTGCCTGCAATGATCGTGAGATTCAATCAGGGCTGGTTTCAGATGCTCTATATCGACCTGCCCTTGTGGCTGGCCGCAACCGCATCCGTGTCGACCTTCTATCTGGTGGCGCAACGCGAACTTTACCCCGACTGGCGGTCGAGGCTCAAATACCTGCCGTTTCTCATGGCAGTTGGAATCGGCCTGTCGGTGAGCAACTCCAAGGCTGTGATCGAAGCACTTCTGGGAATCAAGACGAGCTTCAAAAGAACGCCGAAGTATCGCATCGAGAAAAAGTCCGACCTCTGGACTTCAAAGAAATACCTCGGACGCACCGGCATTCTGCCCATCGTCGAAATCATGCTGGGCCTGTACTTTGTGCTCGTCGTTTATTACGCGATCAGCAATCAGAACTATCCGACAATTCCCTTCCTGATGCTTTTCGTGGTTGGGTTCATCTACATGGGCCTGATGTCCGCACTCCACGTGAAGCTCCACCGCTGGCTGAAAGGGCTGTAGCTGTAAAGAGGGAAGGGTAATATCTTTTACCCCTCACCCGCCGCCCATCAGGAGAGGGATATTCTTCTGTAAAGCACAGCCTCCTGCGCATGAGGAAGAGCAAAGGTTGCGACCGGAATGAAGCGATCGGAGTGCTCGCGGAGATAGCCCTCAACCGTCCTTTCCAACGGCGCGACAGTTTCCGAACTTTCGAGATGCGCGCGAGCAAGAACGTACTCGCACTGCTCCAGACGATCGCCTGCAAATTCGTCCGAAAACCACACGACCTTCACCTGCGGCGCGTAGATCCTGGCATGGAGCCCGACATTCGATGGATTCAACTGCCAGAGGTTCGGTACAACGGCAAGCCTGCCTGATGCGGAAGCAACACTCTCCGGAACGCTCCAGTCCTCGGACATCGGATGGTGATCAAACCTGAAAACGTTTCCGGAAAGGAAATACAAGGGAGTATCCATGGCGCTGAGGTGGAAATCCATTTTAGGGGACGGCCATTGCGCGTTGAAGAAACTGACGAACGCCAGGAGTGCAATCAGTGCCGCAGCCGGCAATCGGCGACTCGGCCGGACTCCGTTTAACCATGAAACTGATAGCAGGGCGACCGCCGGCAGAATCGGCACCGTATAGCGCGTGTCCTTATTCGCAATCAGAGTGAATGACAGAATGCCGCTCAGGATCCAGAGGTATAACATCCAGTCTTTACGGAAGCGCCGCCGTACAGAATATGCCACCCCGAATAAGAACAGGATACCGAATAGCAGCTGGATCTGAAGTCCACCCAGAACTCCCCAGTAATATGCCAGAAATCGGAAACTGAAAACCGGCGCTTCATGCTCCACCGCAGCATTCACGACGTTCACCCGGTAGATGCCGATGACGTCGTTCAGGTGGGGGACATACCAGATCGAGGCGATGAAAACAGCCACCGTTGCCGACAAAGCAAGGTTTGCAATCGCCTGTCTATCGCGGCGAATCAACGCCCGGCACCACAAAGCTATTCCGGGGAGAATAAAGAAAAACAGGAACGTCTGCTTGGCAAGCATGCCCAATCCTGCGACAACTCCGAAGAGGATGGCATCGGACCGAACATGAAATTCATCGGCACGCATCAACAATGCGAAGGCGAGCGCCACCATGGCCGTCAGGAGGTAATCCAGAAACGCCTCATGAATCAACCACGCAGGAAAGTGATAACAAACTGCCAGCAGCGCCGCAATCGCACCGGGCCGGAATACCGAAGAAGCGGATCGAGCCATGGGGAAGGGAGGATGGAGCCTGTCGCCTATCCAGTTCACGGAGAAAAGTAGAACTGCCAATCCAAGGAAGTTCGCAGCGATTCCGGTTAGACGGGAGACGCCGGCGACAAGAAAGATGCCTGCGGTGATCCAATGAAAGAGAGGTCCATACGCGTGTGGCGCGCGAAAGAGTTCGTCGAAGAATTCGACAAACTGGCCATGCGAAAGTGGGCGATAGAAATCATATGAAGTCCGCAGGTGATCGGCCGGATCCCAGGACGGGGGCGTACGATTGGCCTGGGTCCATGCGACCGTCGAAAATATCAGGACAATGAAGACGATACCCGAAATGACGTGCTCCCGGCGGATGGCCGGCATGTTCCAACCTCTTTCATACTTTCCCGATGGTAAGGTACAATTTCCGTTTTCGTAAATGAACAGGAGCCAGTCTGGAATGATCCAAGCAACTCAACTACGCCGCGGGAACACAATACTTCATAATGGCGAGCTTTTTCAGGTCGTCGACTATCAGCACATCACACCGGGAAACTGGCGGGGCATGGTTCAAACCAAACTGCGCAACCTTCGGACCGGCGCAATCGTCGACCATCGCTTCCGATCGGAAGATCGGTGCGAACGCGCCATTCTGGATGACCGAGAAATGGAATACCTCTATGCAGACGGAACGGATCATCATTTCATGGACACCCAGAATTACGAACAGATTCACCTCAATGAGGAAATTCTTGGCGACTCCGCAAAGTACCTTGTTGCGAACTCCAAAATTCATGTGCAGTTCTATGAAGGGCGCCCTCTTGGTGTGGATCTTCCGGCAACAGTCGATTTGAAAGTGGTTCGGACGGATCCTGGTATGCCATCCGCAACTGTGAGCAATGTCATGAAGCCGGCGACGATGGAGACCGGACTGGTTGTGGGTGTTCCGCATTTTATTCAGGAAGGCGAAATGATTCGCGTGGATACGACCGAAGGCAAGTACGTGGAGCGCGTTCGAAGTTAAGACAGTTTCAAAACTGGCGGAATATGAATCGACTTTGGATTCCGATGCTGGCCCTTCTCACAATACTGCCGGGCAATCTGCGAGCCTGGCCGGCCTCCGCTTATCCAAGGATCTTCCAGAATGCCCTGAATCCCCTGCCAAAATCCCTCGCGCTCCTGCTGAAGGACTACGAGTCAATTCTGAAGGAGCCCTGCCAGAAGCAGACCGTGGAGGCCGCCTCCCAATCTGCGATCGAGCAATTGACCAGGAAAGACGGCAATCCGCGACTGGCAGTGGCCGCAATCCGGGATGCCGGATGCGCTGCAGCGCTATTGAATGACCCAAAGCTGGATGGACTGGTGGACGCGAACGCCGGCAAGTTTGCGGTTGTCTTTTACGGCTACCATGATCGGATTCTGGCCGGGGATCTGCCAGGATTTCTGCGAATTCGGACTCAGGAACGTGAACGGCTGCTCGGCCGTCTGAACCGCTCTTCGGAAATTCCGGACCGAAACAGTAATGTCGAGACTTCACCGAATTTCGGAATTGCCTCGATTGCTTTTTCGCATGCAGCAACCGACGTCGTTAACGTCTGGTTTCATATCTGGAAGGAATCTCATGGCGACCTTCAATAGGAGTACCGATTGAGACGAATCGAGCGAGCGCTGATCAGTGTCTATGACAAGACCGGCGTCGTGGAATTTGCGCGTGGCCTGGCAGCTTTGAATGTTGAAATCGTATCGACAGGAGGAACGCACAAGCTTCTTGAATCCAAAGGCGTGCCTGTGCGCGAAGTTTCCGATTTGACAGGCTTTCCTGAAATTCTCGACGGCCGCGTCAAGACGATCAACCCCCGCATTGCGGCAGGACTGTTGGCCATTCGTGAGAATCCCGAACACGCACGACAGGTGGACGAACACAGGATTCCCATGATTGATCTGGTTTGCGTCAACCTGTATCCGTTTGCGGATACGATTCGCAAACCCGGTGTGCAATTCGACGAAGTTATCGAAAACATCGACATTGGCGGTCCTTCGATGATTCGTGCCGCCGCAAAGAATTTTCAGGACGTTGCCGTCGTTACGTCGCCCGCAGACTATGTTCCGGTGCTTTCCGGGCTTCAGAAAGGATCGGGGATTCTGGATCGAGAAACCCTGTTTGGCCTGGCGAAACGGGCCTTCCTTTGCACCGCGCGTTACGACGCGCAGATTGCGCAACATCTGTCGGGCTTCGGAATCGACAGCGGCGGATTCCCCCCAAACCTTTTCATGGATTTCGAAAAGATCGAGAGTCTGCGCTATGGCGAAAATCCGCATCAACGGGCCGCGTTCTATCGAGCGGGTGGGCAGAAGCCACATGGGATCGCGGCCGCAAGGCAGTTGCAGGGAAAGGAACTTTCCTACAACAACATTGTGGATCTGGAAGCGGCCTGGAATCTGATTCAGGAATTCAGTGAGCCTGCCTGCTGCATCATTAAACATACCAATCCCTGCGGCACAGCAGTGGCGGACAGTCTTCAAAATGCTTTTCGGAACGCCTACGAAGCGGATTCCGTATCCGCCTTCGGTTCCGTGATCGGCTTCAGCAAGCCTGTCGACGGGCCAACTGCCGTCGAATTGTCGAAACTTTTTGTGGAGGCCATTGCCGCACCGGGATTCAATGAAGAGGCCATGAAAATTCTGTCGACTCGCAAAAATCTCCGCCTTGTCGTCGTCACCTCAAAAGATGGGGAGGATGGAACGGATTATGAGATCAAACGAGTATCAGGCGGACTGCTGGTTCAGGAACGTGACAACACACTTTCAGGCGCTGAAACCCGGGTTGTCACCGCCCGCCATCCAACTGAAGAAGAACAGCGCAATCTGGAATTTGCCTGGCGGATTGTCAAACACGTCAAATCCAATGCCATCGTACTCGCAAAAGATGGACGCACAGTCGGCGTGGGAGCGGGGCAAATGAGCAGGGTAGACTCGGTAAAGATAAGTATCCAAAAGGCCCACCCTACGTCCAAAGGAGCTGTGATGGCGTCCGATGCATTTTTCCCGTTCCGGGATGGAATCGACGAAGCGGCCAGGGCTGGAGTCACCGCGGTCATCCAGCCTGGGGGGTCGTTGAGGGACCCGGAAGTCATAGAGGCGGCAAACGGGCATCGTATCGCAATGATTTTCACGGGTTTAAGGCACTTCAAACACTAGGGGCTGTTGTATAATTTCCCAACGTTAATGCTCCCTGAATTTTTTCAACTGGGTGGGGTTATGAAAAAAGGATTCTTCGCGCTGCTCACGGTAGCTTTTGCGCCTTCGGTCTTTGCTCAAACAACGGCCCAGACCCCAGCCGCGGTCGCGGCGCAACAACCGGCGAGGGCGGACTCGTACTATCACTTTTCTCTGGCACGGTTGCGCGACTCTGAAGGACGGTTTTCTGAAGCGATAGACGAGTATAAGAAAGCGCTGGATATTGATCCCAGTAATTCCACTCTCTACTCGCAGATGGCTCAAACCTACCTCCGAAACGCGCGAGCCACTGAAGCCGTAACTGCCGCGAATAAGGCAGTGGAAATCGATCCCGACAATATTGACGCTCATATGCTGCTCAGCCAGATTTACTGGCAGGCACTCCTTAAGAGCAAAGAACCCACGGAAGCCCAGATCAACTCTGCTATTCACGAATACGAGGAAATCATCCGTATCGACCCGGCAGATCCGCAGGCATTCCTTTTGCTCGGTCAGCTGTATGAGGTCATCAACAAGCCAGACAAAGCGGAACAGATCTATAAGGAACACCTGAACATCGACCCAGGGTCCGAAGAAGGAGCTGTGGCGCTGGCGGAACTTCATATCAAAGCCGGCGACAATAGAGGCGCGGCGACAATCCTTGAAAATTTTCTAAAATCGCGGCCCGACTCCGACCGAGCAGTCAAGGAGCTCGGCGATGCCTATTTCTCCTTGCAGGAATATGGAAAGGCAGCCGACAACTACCGAAAGGCGCTCGCCCTGGGCTCCGATGATCAGGACCTCCCGAGCAGCTATGCGCAGGCTCTGTTTATGGACCAGCGCTTTGACGAAGCCGCTGCCGTGTTCGAGAAGATATTGCAGGAAAACCCGAACGATGGAGCGACTCTGCTGCGGCTGGCTCAGATCTATCGCCGCACCATGAAATTCGACAAGGCCCGTCAAGCCCTGGAAACCGCCGACAGGCTGGTTCCCAACAATCCTGAAATCCTGTTCAACCTGTACCTGGTCGACCGCGATGAGGGCAAGCTTGAAGACGCATTGTCGAAACTTGGGAAACTCGCCAAAAGCTCGGAACATACCAACGCCAGATACACTCCGTCGGAACAACAGAACCGGATGGTTTTCCTTACCAACCTGGCCGTGCTCAATACCTCACTCGGGCACTACGATCAGGCGGTACAGGCCTACCTCGATATGCGGCCGCTTTCTCAGGAAAAGGATCGTATTGACGCGATGATTGTGGAAACCTTCCGCGCTGCAAAGAACTCGGAGAAGGCTGGTCAATTCCTTCAAATTGCCTTAAAGGAGACTCCTGGCAGCCGGCAACTCCAGATTATTTCTGCGGACATGGTCGCGGAGAAAGGAAAGGTTGACGAAGGCATCAAGGCTCTGGAGAGTCTGTCCAAGGGCGGCCAGCCCGACCTTCAGCTGCTTTCAGCAATGTCCGAAATCTACCAGCGGGCAAAGAAATGGGACGAAGCTCAAGCAGTTCTAGAACGCGCAGTCCGGAGTTTCCCTATGGATTCGGAAGTGTATTTTCTGCAGGGAGCCATGTATGAAAAGCAGAAGAAGGACTCAGAAGCCGAGAAAGCCTTCCGCAAGTCCCTCGAACTGGACAGCGACAGTCCCGCAACTCTGAACTACCTCGGATACATGTTTGCAGATCGCGGAATCAAATTGGACGAGGCGCTGACGATGATTCAGAAGGCTGTGGATTCCGATCCGATCAGCGGAGCGTATCTGGACAGCCTGGGATGGGTGTATTTCAAGATGAACCGTCTGACCGAAGCAGAACAATACCTGAAAAAAGCCGTTCGTTTTGCCAGCACGGATGCGACCATGCATGACCACCTGGGCGACCTTTACAACAAGATCATGAAGTATCCGGAAGCAGCAGCGGAATGGCAGAAGGCCATTCAGTTGTCCAATGAGACCAAGGAAGCCGATCCAATTAAGAAGAAGCTCGACCAGATCAAGAATAAGATTCCCAAGAATCGACTTTGAACCTTTCCCGCCAAGCGGCTGTCATTTAAATAGAACATGGCGGCGGCCCCAGACCCCCAGTACGAATTCGAAACGGCTGCCCGCGATTGTCGGCCGTTTCTGCTGCAGATCGCTGTGGCATCGGCTCGCAATCCCGTGGATGCGGAGGATATCGTCCAGGAGGCGCTGCTTCGCGGATTTCGGGGTATCCAGCGGTTCAGGGGCGATTGCCCACTCCGCATATGGCTTTCGCGCATCGTTGTGCGTGTGGCGATCAATCACCATCGCAGCGCTGCACGGCGTCTGAAACGCTGGGTGTTCTTTGGTGACGTTGAGATGGAGCGTGAGGATGGAAGCCACCATGAATTTGACCCGCCGGACCACTCCCGAAACGTTCCGCGCGAAAAGATCATGGATGTCGACCGGCAAGTGAACCGGCTGCCGGCCGAATTCAAAGTTCCGCTGATGATGCTGGCTGTGGACGGCATGACCATCCCGGAAATCGCGGAAATTCTGGAAATTCCTCAGGGAACAGTAAAATCACGTGTCTTTTATGCGCGTAAACGCTTGAAGAGCGCATTAGAAGATCGATTGGGGAGAAGCAGAAAACAATGAAAGTCGATTGCCAGTGGTTTAGCTCCAAACTTGAAGCATTCTTTTGCGATAGTCTCGACGCCCAGGAACTTCGACTGGCCTCGGAACACTTGAAAACGTGTCTGAGTTGCCGCAGCGAAGTACAAGCTCTCCGCGATATGGACCCTCTGGTAAAACGGCTTCTGGAATTTCGAATGACGAAGGCAATTGCTGGAGCACATGCTCCAAGGCGCAGCCTTGGATTCCAACTCGGACTTGCAGGCGCCGCGATGGCGCTGGTGAGCATACTGGTTTTCGTGGTCTTCTTGCCGCATTCCGATGGACCCGGCGGCATTCTGCCCACCCTTCAAACGGGAATTCAAAGTCCGGACTCTCCCGATGGCAGCGATGCGAAAGTAGATGGGACCGCTCCGGCTTCGCGGGCAAAGCCAGACGCTCCCGGTCAGAAATCGCCTGGTATTAATCCAGGTTCAGACCCGGCCATCACGGACAATGCGCCGGGGTTTCTGGTAACGGACCCGTCGGGTTACTCGACAAGCCTCGAAGATTATCGAGGACGCGTCTTGCTGATTGGGGTCTGGTCTGCAGATCAGCCGGAAGCTGCACAAAGTATTCAGAGGCTGTATCAGACGTTCGGCAGTCGCAAGGAAGTGCGTATTCTCGGAGTCACAAGCCGAAGCGGAGAGAGGCCGGCTGGAATGACATTTCCCATGGTCTTCAATAACGGCTCTCGACTTCTGGAAACCAGCAGCTCGAATTATGTCGTCGTAGACAAAGAAGGCAATGTCCAGATGCGCGGCTCACTTGTGGCGGATGCCAGTGCGCTGACGACGAAAATCAGAGCGAAGCTGGACGAACTCGGCGGCAGGTAAGAACGAAAAATCGGATCCATGTTCAATGGATGCGATCCCCTCATTTAGATTTCTAACCGGATGAGATCCTCGTAAGTTTCGCGGCGACCAATCACTTCGTATCTATCC